>Ga0265295_1000271_pt1 | contig 107083 bp, 108 predicted proteins | sample Munlansysbiofilm_FD_192503 | JGI IMG/M metagenome (GOLD analysis project Ga0265295, IMG submission 192503) | Leachate microbial communities from a municipal landfill in Southern Ontario, Canada - Methane capture system biofilm | ecosystem: Engineered > Solid waste > Landfill > Unclassified ...
ATGACGGGTGGCGGCGGTAGCGCTGGTGCGGCGGATGCCTGGTGGTTTATCGCCGGACATTACCCAACTAATGTTGCCGAAGCCTATATTGTCGATGCTACCGGTATTTCCGTTCAATCATAAATAAGTTCACATTGTTGCATAAACCCCGCAAATCGCGGGGTTTTTTACAAATTTATTTGATTTAATTTTTGGTGTTTTTTACGTTTGCACTTTTGTGTATAATTTAGATAGATTTGTTGCTTATCCATTAATGTTTTTGCACAAAGGGGAAAAAAATGAAACTCAGTGACATTGTCTATGCATCGTTTGAAGAAGTGAAGGCGATGCCACGCTTTAATTTAAGTGAATTACCAAGAAAAGCGAAATGGTATTTGCAACCAGTTGCGTGGCTTGCTTCATTTCCAGAAACATTTGCGACACATACAAAAATTAAAAAGATAAATATGAAAGGTTTAAAGCCACCATATATTTTGTTGTGTAATCATAATAGTTTTTTTGATTTTAAAATGGCGACACGGGCAATCTTCCCGCATCCAGCAAACTGGATTGTTGCTGTTGATGGTTTCATCAACCGCGAAAACATTATGCGTAACGTTGGTTGTTTCGGCAAACGCAAATTTATTTCGGATATTCGTCTTGTACAAATGATTAAAGCAAGTTTATTTAAGAACAACTATATTTGTGCGATTTATCCTGAAGCGCGTTATTCATTATGTGGGACGACCGCTATTCTTCCAGATAGCCTTGGTAAAATGGTTAAACTTTTTAAGGTTCCGGTCGTTACTTTAATTGGCCATGGCCACCATTTGCGGCAACCGGTATGGAATACGAAAAAACGCAAAATCAGGACTTTAGCAGTAATGACACACATCATGAATAAAGAAGATATTGAAAAACTTTCAGTCGATGAAATTAATCAAATGATTGAGAAAAATTTCCAATATGATGATTTTGCTTATCAACGCGACAACAATTTACATATTAAAGACAAAAATCGCGCTGTTGGTTTACACAAAATTTTATATAAATGTCCAGCATGCGGTGATGAAACATCGATGCGCAGTGCCGGGGATAAATTATGGTGTGATCATTGTCACAAGACATATACCATGGATACATTATCGCGACTTGAAGCAACAGAAGGCGAAACAGAATTTTCGCATATTCCTGATTGGTTTGAATGGGAAAGAAGTGAGGTCCGCAAAGAAGTAGAAAGCGGAAATTATCGTCTTGAAACAGTTGTTGATATTGATTCGCTTCCCAACAGTATGGGGTATTATCGTCTTGGAAGCGGTAAGATGATTCATGATATTAATGGTTTTCATATGGAGACAATACTCGAAGATGGAACACCGTTTGTGATTAATAAAAAAGCACTAGAAAACTATGGTGTTCATATTGAATATGATTATCATGGGAAAGGCGACCATTTCAGCTTTTCAGAATTGGATGATACGTATTGCTTTTTCTCACGAGATAAAGACTTTCATATTACAAAAATCAGTTTTGGAGTTGAAGAAGTATATAAAAAAGTTAGTGAAAAGAAATCAGCTTGATTTTACTCAGGTGTTTCGTCTTGGTGAAAAATACATTAAACTATCTTTAATATGATTAATTATAAAGAGGATATTTTACAATTAGCACGCAGACTTGTGCAGAATCAATTAGGTAATGACTCTTCGGGACATGATTTTGAGCATGTTGCCCGCGTTGTATTTAACGCGAAAAAACTTGCGAATCATTTCTTTTTAACCGAAGAAGATCTTTTTGTTGTTGAGTTAGCAGCTTGGTTACATGATATCGATGATCGGAAAATAGAAAAACAAGCTGCGGATATGAGCGTTGATGAATTTCTTCAAAACAATAAAATCGATTTGCAAATGATCAATCAAATAAAAACAATAATTGATAACATGTCATTTCATTCACAGATGAAAGGTGCGCAAATGAATACACTTCTTGGGCAAATTGTTCAAGATGCTGATCGCCTCGATGCGCTTGGAGTAATTGGCGTGGCGCGAAGTTTTGCTTATGGTGGGACAAAAAAACGCCCTTTAAGCGAGACCATCAAACATTTTGAAGATAAATTATTTAAATTGTTGCCGCTTTTTAATTTAGAGTGTGCGAAAGAAATTGCTTATCAAAGACATCAAGAAACATTACAATTCTATGAAAGATATCAAGCTGAAAATCTTTATGAAAGAGGAGTTTAATATGCGCAAGATAAATAACATTGGTGAAATTTTTCCGGTTATTGATACAATTAGCAAAGATTGGTATTTGATTACCGCAAATTATAGTGGCGTTGTCAATACAATGACCGCTTCTTGGGGACAAATTGGCTATCTTTGGAATAAACCGATATTCACAATTTATGTGCGTCCGCAACGTTATACTTATCACTTGCTCGAAAGTAGCAATTATTTCTCTGTAAGCTTTTTTGAAGGACAAAAAGAAAACTTAAGTTATCTAGGTCGTGCAAGCGGACGTACAGAAGATAAAATTGCTAAAACCGGTTTTCATTTAATTGATCTTGGTGGTGTTCCGGCTTTTTCTGAAGCCAAAATAACGCTTGTTCTTAAAAAAATATATGTTGAGCCACTAAAAAAGGAATGTTTTGTCGATCAAGAAATTCCACAAAATAGTTATCCAAGCGATGATTTTTCGGTTGTTTTTATTGGTGAGATTATCGGCGTTTATCAAGAAACTTAAAAATTAGGCTACTGCATGGGAAAAAACATCTGCGTAATCCTGCTATTTGATCAAACAACCAGTCAACATTTGAAGAGCTTGACTGAGAAAGCCTATGCTTTTGATTTTTCTTTTGAAGATAATTATCCGCATTTAACAATTGCTAATTATCCAGGTATTAATCCTGAAAGAATCAAACGCTATTTTGAGGGGTTTTTTAAAGATATTGAAGTTTTCCCGCTGTCATTTGTCCATTTAATTCGCCTGGATGATCACGTAATCGCAGTTGAACCAGGAGTGTCACAAACGCTCACACAAATTTATCAAAAATTTCACGAAAAATATGGACAAGAAGCTAATGTATGGACGCAAACAAGTCTCGCTAACTTTCATCCCCATGTTTCAATTCTCACTGGAGAATCAGCAATGTTAAATCAGTTATATCCGCATATTCGAAATAATTTTGTGCCTTTTAATGGTTATGTTACCGCGGTTGAAGTTAGTGAAATTCTTTCCGATGGATTCAAAATACTCGCCCATATCGATTTGAAAAATATGCGCAATATCCGCTAGTTTTTATCTTTTATGATATAAGCGCTTTCTTGATCCGTGCTCTTGTGATTATCTGGATAATTGATACAATGTAGTAGGTATTTCATTACCGATTGGAGCGTCTATGGAACTGAATAACAAAATCAGTGAACGTTCTTATAAGCAAGTTTTTGCTGAAGATGGGCACATTATTAAACTTTTTGCCCCAAAATACTCAAAATCAGCGATTTTTAACGAGGCATTAAATCAAACACGTCTCGAAGCTAGCTCACTAAATGTTCCAAAGATAATTTCTGTCCAAGAAATCAATGGCCAATGGGCGATTATATCACAACAAATAATTGGCAAAACGCTTGCGCAACTAATTGCTAGCGATGACGTTAATGAGGCGCATTGGGTTACGCTATTTGTTGATTTATTGATTGAAATACAAAAACAAGAAGTGGAATTTCTTAATCCACTAAATGATAAGTTGATTCAAAAAATTGCGAGATCGCCATTAAAACCAACGATGCGTATGAGTCTTATCAATGATTTCAAAATGTGGCCACATAAAAAGCAAGTTGTGCACGGTGATTATAATCCGGAAAACATTATTCTTGATGAACAGGGACAAATTTGGATTTTTGACTGGGCACATGTCACAGAAGGTGATGGTCTTTATGATGCTGCTAAGTCTTATTTATGGCTCAATATTCATCAGCAGCCAGATTTTGCAACAGCCTTTATTCATGAATATTGCGAAAAAAGTGGAACATCAATCGATACAATTAACATTTGGCTCCCAGTTGTCGCCGCATCAATTGTGGCAACAGCAATTAGTGAAAAGAGCAAATCTTACTTAATGTCGGTTATTAATAATCGTCATCCGGAGGTCAAGTAATATGGTGCTACCAAAATTTGATTCATCAGTTCAACAAATAAAATATAACGTGCTTAAAGAAGTAGCGCGCCTTGCCTTTTCTAAAGAACTACTTAATCATTATGATGAGATTCCAGCTAAACTTTTCCCTGGGCCAGAAGCGGTTTTTCGTTGCTGCAACCACAAAGAACGAGCAATTGTAATTGAGCGCGTTAAATTAGCTTGTGGTGGCGATTATCGCAATGAAAACATCATTCAAGTAATTGCTCCAGCCTGTGATGAATGCCCACTTGGTGGTTATGTCGTAACTGGAAACTGCCGGGGATGTATTGCCCATCGCTGCCAAAGTGTTTGTCCAAAAGGAGCAATTCATATTGATCCAATTACACACTCGGCGCAAATTGATAAAACAGCCTGTGTTAACTGTGGTTTATGTGCAAAGGCTTGTCCTTATAATGCAATAATTGAATACAAACGCCCATGCGAAGTCGCTTGCAAGGTAAATGCAATTAGCATGGATGAGCATGGGGTTTCAAAAATTAATAACGATAAATGTATTCGCTGTGGAGCGTGTGTAACGGCATGTCCATTTGGTGCGATTATGGATAAATCCTATATTCTTGATGCAATTGAAATTTTGCAAAAAAGTGAAAACGGAAAAAACTATCCAGTTGTTGCTGTTGTTGCTCCAGCGATTGCTACACAGTTTAAATATGCGCGACTTACCCAAGTGGTAAGTGGAATTAAAGCCCTTGGTTTTAGTTATGTTGTGGAAGCCGCCCTTGGCGCGGATATGGTTGCATATCAAGAAGCGGTTGAATTAAAAGAAAAAGGATTTTTAACATCGTCTTGTTGCCCAGTTTTTGTCAATTATATTGAAAAATATTTTCCGAAATTAGCGGGGAATATCTCTCATAATTTAAGTCCACAAGCCCATATTGCCAAATATATCAAAGAGCGCGATTCAAAGGCGAAAGTGATTTTTATTGGTCCGTGTATTGGTAAAAAGATGGAATGTCAAAAACCAGTTGAGCGCCAATATACCGAACTCGCTTTGACATTTGAAGAATTATTAGCGTTATTTGGTGCAAAAGAGATTGATCTAGCAACTTTACCAGATTCTTTACTGGATGATGCATCATATTACGGTCGGATTTTTGCTCGCGCTGGCGGATTAACTGAAGCGGTCACTCAAGTTCTTAAAGAGCAAAAAGAAACAGATTTTGTTTTTCGACCAATTGCATCTGATGGAATTAGTAATCTCAAACCACTTTTAACAAAAGCTCAAAACGGGAATTGTGAATTTAACTTTATTGAAGGAATGGCATGTGAAGGCGGCTGTATTGGTGGACCCGGTATGATTTCGCACACAATGCGTGATCGGAGTGAAGTTGAAAAATACGGGAAAGCGACATCAAAACAAACAATCAGCGAAAATATTGCTGAACACCAATAGATAGTTTATATTTTTAACGATACTCATGTTAAAATTAATCCATGAAAAAAAGAAAAAACATTTTTAAACGACGTATAAATGTCCTAGCGACAATTTCCGCATCTTTTGCCCTTGTCGCTTTTGTTTTTGTTGCAACATTCGAAATTTTTCTCGCGCTCTATAATTCAGTTGCATTAACATTGATATTTGTTGACCCAATTTATCGTAATCCCTTGATTTTTGTTGCGGTTGGAATCGTGCTAGCGATTGCTTGGCTTATTGTTGCAGTTAAAGTCCCACCACGGTTTTATCGCTATGGTGTCTTTACATTAACGCTACTTGTACTTGCTGCAGCAGGCAGTTTGTTGGTTAGTTTAATCAAATTTGCAATTGTTTATTTTCAAAGCGGTGGCACAATTAGCTTCACGAACATTAATAGTACAATGATGTTTGTTGCCCTGCTACTATCAATTTCATTTTTAATTATTGCAATTTTGTTTGCAGTGCTGGACCTTTTACTTGTCTTTCCGCGTGGGCGCGCCGATAAAGAGGCTTTGATTTATGAACAAGAAATGGCAAAACATCAAGCGGAAGCCACGCAAGATTTAGCAACATTAAAAAAAGCACAAGAAATTGAAAAAGAAACAGAAAAAGAACGCATTAAAGAAGAAAATGAAAAAAACATTCAAATAGTTGAAGAAAGTCCTAATGTTGTTAAAACTAAGGATCAATTACATCCAGAATTAATAATTAATTACAATATTGATTTTGACTCTGCGCCATTTCCGCATCCATTAACCGTCAAAGAGCAAATTGAACAGCTCCGTCATTTACAGGCGCTTTATCAAGCAGGACTACTAAATCAACGCGAGGTCGAAGCGTATAAAAAGCGCATCATTGGTCGCGATATAAAAAATAGTTAAGAAAAGGAAAACCCCTAGGCGAACCTAGGGGTTTTTTATTAGCACAGATATGGTAAGACCAGGGATCTTCATCGGTTCGTGAACGACAGCGAGACCGACAAGCGAGTGCCTATCGCATAATTGATGCCTGAGGGTGATCAAATCCCCAAGGATAGGTCTTTTTCATCTACCTACCAAGCTTGCGCTGAGCCCGCTATCAATGCAGATCGTCCATCATTGATAGTGAGAACAGTTCCTAAGGAAACTGTTGTGCATGTATATTAATACAATCACAATAGAATAACAACCCCTTTTTTTAAAAACATTCAACAACGATAAAAGTCGAAAAAAACCCCAAAAAACTGTCATTTAAGTGCAAATAGATAAAATAGTTCGAATTCTTTACAATATAATGGAAAAATGTAATTGTGATTTTTTCCTTCTTTAAACAAATATTTACAAATAAAATTTATAAAAAACCATAAAAAGAATAATTCTTTTTAGAAATATAATTATTATGCAAAGCAGAGTAATTATAATGTGTTAAAATAGCGAATAGACCAGAAGTGGTCAAAAGAGAGAGTCAGTACATGAATCATTGGATGAAAATCCGTCATCAATTCTTTGAAAAAATTACCAAAGGTGAGAAATGTCTCGAAGTTCGTTTATATGATGCGAAACGGCGGCAATTCAATCGAGGAGATATCATTACTTTCACCGATGAAGATAGCGGCGAAAGCTATGATGCTGTAATTAAAGATTTATTTATCTATCCAAATTTTCAAGCACTTTTTCGGCAATTTCCGTCTGAAGTATTTGGGTTTCCTAAAGAAACACCAATCGATGAAATGGTCAAATTCATGTATACGATTTATCAACCATGGGATGAGTTGCGTTTTGGCGTGGTGGCAATTCGCTTATGTTCTCTTATTAGTGAGGAGACTAGTTTATGATGTTATTTTTAACAAGTGAAAATACAAGTGGATTATTTGAAAAGCCTTGGCAATCCTGGCTGTTTTTAGGCATTCTTGCCTTACTGGCGTTTATTTGGTGGTGGTATTGGTATTTCTTCAAAAAATATACAATCACTTACCACAGTGATAATCACATTATTGATATTAAGAAAGTTAAAGCGCGTACGGAATATAAAGATTTACCTTTAGATGCTCCCCATGATGAAAAGAATCGTGAATTTCTTGGCTGGTATTTAACCGCCCGCTTAGATGAACGGTTTAGCGATGCTATCATGCCACGCATGCATTTACATTTATACGCACGCTGGGCTGAAAAGAAAAACGATGAACAAGAAACCAAAGACGCATAAGCCCCCGCGCTTTAAAGACAAAGTTAAACATGAAGTAATTGCTAATAAGCGCTTGGGATTACTGGAATTTTTGTTGTTGGCAATCACTAATGAGAGTCGGAATAATCTAAAAGCATATCTAGCGCGGGGACAAATTACCGTCAATGGCGCTCCAATCCGTCAATTTGATTTTTTGCTATCGCCCGGAGATATTATCCGTGTTGAAGATCGCCCAATTAAACGCGTTACGAGCAAAATTAAACTTAAAGTGCTTTATGAAGATGAACAGTTAGTTGCCATTAATAAACCAGCTGGTTTGCTTTCGGTGGCAAGCGATCAAGAAAAAAACATAACGGCTTATCGCTTAGTTAATGACTATGTACAATTAAAAGATCCCCATACACGTATATTTGTTGTGCACCGACTTGATAAAGAAACAAGTGGCGTTTTGCTTTTTGCAAAAGATAATGAAATTCGCAACATTCTCCAAAAAAAATGGAATCAGCTAGTGCGTAAACGCGGTTATTATGCGATTACGATTGGTGTGCCAACACCGGCGAACGGCACGTTGAAAGACTATCTTTTTACAAACTCAACTTCATTAATGTATGTTGGTAAACGGTCGCCAGGCAGTGTGCTTGCAATCACGAATTATCAAGTTATTAAAGATAACGAAAAATTTGCTTTGCTCGATGTTAATATCGAAACTGGTAAAAAAAATCAAATTCGGGTACAACTTAAACACTTTGGCTACCCGCTTATTGGTGATGAAAAGTATGAAAGCGGAGAAAATCCACTTAATCGTTTAGGCCTTCATGCATATCAATTATCCTTAGTGCATCCAATAACGGGCAAAATTGTTAAAATTAACGCTCCTTTACCAGCAGAATTCAATAAAATATTTCAAAAATAAATTATTTTTCCTAATTTTTTTGTCTCTAAGCGTGGTTTCTTTTAACCCGCTATTTTTGTATAATAAATAAGCATATTAATTAAAAACATTTAGTAAGGAGACCACATGGGTAAAGCACTTTTAAAAAACTTTAAAGAATCGCTGCTTTCAATACTTCCCCTTACTTTTGCTGTGGTTGTGCTTGCGTTATTTTCTATTATCCAACTTAATAGCGAAGACTATTGGCGGTTGGTAATAGCTTTTGTTTTTCTTGTTATTGGTATGATGCTATTTAACATTGGTACTAATGGCGCAATGTTACCGATGGGAGAATACATTGGGGCGACCGTAATCAAAAAAGGTAAACTCGTATTACTGATCATTATTATTTTTGTAATTGGTTTATTAGTCACGCTTGTGGAGCCTGGTGTCACAATTCTTGGAACACAAGTGCCGATTGAAACATGGACATTCGTGATTTTTGTTAGTCTTGGCATTGGCGTTTTCCTTGTTTTTTCTTTACTAAGAATTATTTTTCAATGGTCACAGTCAATGATGTTCGTGCTCGGATATGGGCTCATTTTCATGTTGATTTATTTTGTCGACGAAGGCTACATTCCGATGGCGTTTGACGCCTCGGGCGCAACAACTGGTTTACTTACTGTCCCGCTATTTATGGCAATTGGTCAAGGTGCGGCAAAAAATGCTGGTGGACAAAAAACCCATGAAGATAGTTTTGGTCTACTTGGTGGAGCTTCGATGGGACCAATTTTAGCGGTTGTGATTATGGGAATTTTTATGGTTGAGCGGCCGATTTATCAAGTTGAAACAGTAATAGACACAACAATCTTGGCCGACATTTGGAAATACTCTGGCGAAAATGCCGCTAATTCGATTATCGTTCTTGGTCCACTGGTTATCTTTTTTCTTATTTTTCAACATTTCAACGTACGTTTACCTAAAAGACAAGTAAGCCGGATTGTAATTGGTATTGCATTTACATTTATTGGTTTAATTTTCTTTTTGACAGGGGCATCGATGGGGTATGTACCAATCGGGCTAAAAATTGGTGATCAACTTGGCCAAGGCGACTTTATGCTTATTTTACTTATCGGATTTGTGTTTGGAATTGTTTCGGCAATCGCCGAACCCGCTGTACATGTTCTTAGTCGACAAGTAGAAGAAGTTTCTGATGGAGCAATTTCTTTTCGTCTCATGTTATTAACGCTTTCACTTGGTTTAGGTATTTCGATTATTTTGTCATTACTGCGAATCAAGTATCAATTTTCAATTATGTATTTCTTAGTGCCGGGATATGCGCTTGCTTTAATCCTCACGCAGCTTGTTCCAAATATTTATACAGGTATTGCTTTCGATTCTGGTGGGGCAATTAGCGGACCAATGACAGCGTCTTTTGTCACTCCGTTTGTCGCGGGTATTGCGCTCGGCATGCCGGGCATAACAAGTTCAGATTTAGTTTTGTATGCGCTAGGAACAGTTGCTCTTGTTGCAATGCTTCCACTGATTTCGATTCAAACCTTAGGTTTCTCAACGATTATTCGTGAGAAGATGCAAATGCGTCTTGCTTTTCGTCGCGTGTTTGAAGCCGATGATGAATTAATTATTTATTTTCTACCGGAGGAGGCTAACTCATGAAGAATCAAGAAGTCATCCAGACAGCTTCCAAATTAGATGTAAAAGAAACAAAACAATTAAATTTTGAAGCGATGAAACTGTTAGTGATTATTGTTCCCGCTGGTTATGGAAATGTTTTTATTAATTTCAACAAAACGACAGGGGTTGCACTACAAATCTTGGATCGTGGTTCTGGAACGGTTCCCATTGATTTATTAGAAATTCTTGGACTTGACGATAACAAAAAAGATATTGTTTTCGCGGTAGCGACCGCTACAGCACTCAATAAGATTTTGCCTTTTATTGAGCAACGGTTTATTATTGCAAAAAAAGAAAAAGGCATTGCTTTTACGATTCCGTTACGTGCATTGATTGGTCTAACTAATTATAAATATCTAACAAATTCACCGAAGACACTTGGAGGAAAAGTTTATGAATAACAAACCAGATGCTGTTTTAATCGTCACCGTTGTCAATGCGGGCTTCGTTGATCTTGTAATGGATTCTGCAAAACGCGTTGGTGCGACCGGAGGAACAGTGCTCCATGGACGGGGAACTGGAAACAAAGAAATCGAAAAAACTTTCGGCATTTTAATTCATCCAGAAAAAGATTTAGTTTTTATCGTAGTAGAAAAGGCCAAAGAAGCAGAAGTACTCACCGCCATTTATCGCGGAGCGGGTCTAGATACACCGGGGCAAGGGATTGCTTTTTCGTTGCCTTTATCGGACACAATCGGAATTCATAATATCGAAGCCGTTAGTGAGGATGTTCCCCCCGCACAATCAAGTGGAGATGAGGAATAATTAGTTTTAGTATTAAAGTATGACAAAGCAAAAACAGCAAAAACTATCAAAGATTTCTAATTACGCGTTTTTAGCAAGCGCGCTTTTAAGTTTGCTCGCTATTTTGTGGATGTCGTTACACGTTAAATTTGTGACAACCAGATTAACGCTTGGAATAATCATTACATTAACTATTCTCATGCTTGGATGGTCGGGCGCGCTTTTTGCATTATTTTATGAGAAAAGAATTCTCCATAAATATTGGCGTGTAGTTTTATCACCGCTTTTAGTTGGTGTAATCGCAATTTATTTAATCGGTAATTGGGCTTCGCTCTTGGCGAACGCATTTGTTGCATTACCGGGTTTTACTTCATTAACGATTGTATTTTTGTTTTTATCATTGTTTGGTGCTTTGCTTAAAGCAATCAGTATAACAAGCCAGATAGTGGTTGAATTTCGTCGACCGGAAATAATTAGCGAAGTAGAAGAGCATCAAGCACCAATTGTTTTACAAGGCAGCGGCTTTGCTACCCGCTTTAAACGTGATTGGAATATGTTTTTCCATAATTTTTCGATTGGTAGTTGGAAGTATTATTTGCTATTTCTAACGATGATTGCAATTAGCTACTTTGCTGTCGCGCTGGTTAATAACCAATTTACGGTTCCGCTTGGCGGCGATTATACCCAGCAGACAATACCGTTTTATACAAATGGATACGATGATTGGTGGCATTTTTTCAAAACTGGCGAATTTCCTTTATGGGATTCCAGTACAAATCTTGGTGTTAATAATATTGGGGCAAATGCGTTTTACTATGCGTTAAATCCTTTCTTTTTACCGATTTTGCTTGTACCACGTCCATTCATCGCCCAAGGCATTGCTTTATTAATGATTGGCAAACTTGTATTAGCGGCATTCACAATGAAGGCTTACTTACGTTATATGGGGGTAAAACCACAAACGGCGTTATTATTTGCTTTTGCCTTCGCTTTTTGTGGTTGGAACACTTACTATTTATGGTTTAATCACTTTATGGAAGTGACGGTTGTTTTTCCGCTCGTCTTCCTTGGTATTGAAAAAGTATTAAAAGAAAAGCGTCCCTGGTTATTAGCGGGTGCGCTCGCCTTAATGGGTTTTACAAACTATTTCTTCCTTGTGACGACCTGTATAGTCGGTGTAATTTATGCTATTTTTAGATTCTTCCAATTAATTAAGACATTTAGACGTTGGGATTTCTTGTTTGTCCCGCTTTTTGGTGTACTTGCCTTTGCTGCAGGAATTTTGATGTCGGCATCTGCTTTATTGCCCGGCGTTATGATGTCGCTACAAAGTGATCGTGTGACCGAAGCAACATATTTGCAAAATCTTAAAGAAGCCTTTAATACAGAAAACTGGCAACTGTTTTTCGATTATGTTTTTAAATGGGAAACGCAATCAACAAGTTATACATATAAAAAACTATACCCACTTGCGACATTTTTCTTTCCTGTTGTGTCTGATCGTTCCTCGCCAATCTTTGCTACATCCAGTTATGATAATACGATTTCCAGCTTGTTCCTTTATACACCAGTAATGGTAATGGTTGTACCGAGCATTATTCGCTCAATCCGCAACCGCAAATTTTCGCATTTTGTTGCATTAGTTTTACTTGTACTCGCGATTTTTACTCCTTTCTCTTATCATGCTCTTCATGGTTTTACGAATGAATATGGTCGCTGGCAAATTTTTGTAACGCTAATCTTAATTACATATACGGCAATTAATTTTGATCACCGCGAAGAAATGCCAATATGGTATTTTGATCTTTCGGTTTTCATTCTTATCCTCGGAGCATTCCTTACTTATCAGGCAGCATTCCCTTATCAATCTGGACCGCGGTTTGGAGAACTCGCGGAACGCGAATATATTGTTTTTTATGAATTCTTAGCTTTAATACTCGTTTATTTAATCTATCGTTTTGCGAAATCTTCGCCGCATTTACGCAAGTATATTTTGTTTTATACCGTTTTTGAGGCGATTTTGATGGGTAATATTACGATGATTGGTCACGGAACAGTATCATTCACAAATTCTGTTGGTGGCGGGATAAGTCGTGTAAATGAAGAAACAGAAATTATTAAAAACATTAACGGAAGCGATTCAAGTTTCTTCCGTATGTTTTCATCTTCTTCATATCGTGGTAACGACAATATTGGCATGCGCGAAAACTATAATGGTCTAGGTGCATTCCATTCGCTTTATAACTTCAAGCTCATGGATTTTAATTCATTCTCACACGTCAATTATAACCACGAAGGCTGGTCAATGGGGATTCAAGAAAAGCGTTATAATCTTGATACTTTTCTTGGTGTAAAGTATTACATCATTGATAAGGGCGAGGGCAAAATAACTTACGTTAACAGTGCAGGCGAAATCACAAATGAAATCATTGCCCCATATGATAATGTTCCGCTTGGATACACCTTAAGAGAAGAACTTTCTTCTGAGCGTTATCGTGTTTATGAGAATCAACACTTTATTGAACTTGGCAGTAGTTATACCACGCTTATGGCGCATAACTATTATTTCGATAATGGCGAAGAAATTACTCCAATTTCACGTTTCTTTCGCAATTACGCTGAGGAACCAATTGTTAACGAAGAAAAATACTTGAACTATGCGATTCTTGATCAAAAAGATCTGGAAGAAGTTCTTTTAGATAATCCTAGTTTAACAAGTGCGGAGTACACATACGCAGTTAGTGATCAATCACGTGTACTGATTGGTCAGATGAGCGAAACGAAATATTACTGTTCATCAGGTTTCCCTTATGACGACGTTAGTAATATTGACGCAATTGATGGTTGTGCTGTGACGACAAGTAGCACACTTACAAAACATAAAACAGGCATTATCTACCGCAAGAAAGATAATACAAATTTTACTGATGAAGCAAGTCATCTCGCAATCAAAATGAGAACAACTGAATATGTACGTATTTTATTGCTTGATGAGAATGATGAGATTATCACATTTGATGATCACAATAATATAAACTCTAGTTACAAATACATGCGTGGTTTTTATTCGCCAGTACCCGTGAAAACTATTGTAATAGTTGCAAATGAAGATTTGAATAACTTAGCAAATACCCCATCAATTTATATTCAACCGGAAACCGCAATGATTAATCAATATCAACGGTTAAAAGCCAATGGTTTTGATAATATTACGCATTCCTACAATCATTATTATTTTCAAACCAACTATCCAGAAACACGGTTTGCAGTTACAAACATTCCCTATGACGAAGGGTGGAGCGCTAAAATTATTGATGAAAACCAAGTAGTAGTGGCGCCGAAAGTTTACCCAACACAAGGAGGTTTTGTTGGTTTTGTCATTCCTAGTGGCGCAGTTGATGTTGAATTAAATTACTTTACACCTTATTTAGGTACAGGTCTTCTTGTTGGTGGAATTACCTTCGCGTTATGGGCTGGTTCGTTTGCCCTCGTCTATTTTCTTTATGATCGGAAAAAGCCAAAACAAAAAGCTCCGAAATCGGAGCTAGAAGACGAAGAATAATTATTGTTTTTCCTTGATATATAACTGATATAAATAATTCTTTTTTATACTAAGTTGGACACTAAGCACTTCACAACTTTGCTTTAATGATAAGCCAATCTTTAGCAACTTATCAATTTCATTAAGAAGGTAGATATCATTATTTTCACTAATGTTTTGTGGAGCGCCTTCCACAATAATCACCATTTCTCCGCGAAGGTTTTCACTATTTATTGTATTAACTTCAAGCAAATTTCCACGGATTATTTCTTCGTGAATTTTTGTTAATTCCCGAGCGATTACAAACCGGCGGTCTTTAAATACTTCAGCAAGCGCCTTTAGTGTTTCACTTATTCGATGGGGAGCCTCATAAAAAATTAATGTATCAGCGAATTGTTCAAGCGATTTTAATACTTGTGTGCGTTCACTAGCCTTGACTGGTAAAAAGCCATAGAAATAAAAGTGATCACTAGCTAAGCCGGATGCGGCCAGTGCATTTAATAAAGCTGAGGACCCACCAATTGTCGAGACAGGGAATCCAGCATTAATTACATTTTGGACAAGGCGATGGCCGGGATCACTAATTAACGGATAACCCGCATCACTAAGATAGGCGACCGATTGCCCATTGTTTAATATCTCAACGATTTTTATCGATGCCTCTTGTTCATTGTGTTCGTGACACGCAAGAAGAGGCTTGTCAATTTCATAATGATTTAATAATTTTGCTGTGACACGTGTGTCTTCACAAGCAATAAGATTAACTTGTTTTAAAGTGTTAATTGCCCGTAACGAAAAATCCTGCAGGTTACCGATTGGTGTTGCAACTAGATAAAGAATAGGCAGATTACTTTTATAGCTTGAAGAATATTCCATACATTTAAGACTTTTGATTTTTCTCAATAATCTTATTAAAATCCTCCAATGTTACATACTGGACATCATCAGAGTTTTCGATCTTTACTGTCCGCGATAAAACATTGATACCCGAAACACGATATTGAGCATTATTGTAAGAGAAACGGAAATTAAAATTAGGGAATTCTTTTCGTGCTTCTGTATAAGCATCATCTTCAAATTTTAAGCAGCAAATGAGCTTTCCGCAGTGTCCGCTTAATTTTGGAATATTGAGTGCAAGCATTTGATTTTTTGCTCGGTTAATTGATATTCCATCAAATTCATTAAGAAAGGTTGCGCAGCATAGTGGTAAACCACAAATTCCAATTCCACCAATCATTTTAGCTTTATCACGGGAGCCAATTTGACGCAAATCAATTCTCGTGTGCAGATTGCTAGCAAGATTTCTTAATAATTCGCGGAAATCAACATAGTTATCAGCCGAATAGGAAAAAATTACTTTTGAACGGTCTAAAGTATACTCACAAGAAATTAATCGCATCGGTAAGCCAAGATATTCAATTTGTTGTTGACAGTAGGCAAAAGCTTTTACTTCATCAATCTTGTTTTGCTCGTAACTTGAAACATCTTCATTTGTTGCTTTACGGATTATTGGCTTTAATTCTAATGAGGATTGATACGAAGAAAGTGGTAGAGGCGCAATTGAGACAGCTCCTAATTCTAAGCCGCGAACTGTTTCAACTACGACTTTCTCATCAATAGCAAAATCACCATCATTCGCTGAAAAGAAGTAGGATTTACCTAGGTTATTAAATCGAACACCAAGAAAAAAACCATTTGTTTCGTTGGGGGCGTTATTATTTTCTATATCATTCATAAAGATTCAAACTCCTTGAAAAAAAGATATGCCAAATGGTCAAAGACCAAAGATAGGTTAAGGTTGAGATCGATCTCGCTACGCAATTTCATGATTTCAATAACAAGTTTTTCTGCTCGTGATAAGCGCGTGGCAAGTGGCGTTAATATTTTATCATAACTAGCAAGAACATACGGATTATTCGTTGCAAGATTAATTGCACTTAGTAAAGCGTCATTGAGCAAATCCAAAAACATCCGGACACTCTCTTTAGATTTTAGACTTGGAGAAACTTGATTTTGAATAACAAAAACAGCTTTATTAGCGTCACTAGCAAGTGCTTCTAAAAGCGCAATAAGCAGTGTTTTCGTATCAAGATATTGTTCATCAAGAAGATGTTTTTGAATTAAATTTGCATCGTTATAAAAGTATGAAAGTAGTTCAGCGTCTTCTTGAGGAATTCCTTGAGATATGGCTTCATTAATGACGTCTTTACGCGGTTGTAGTCGCACATTAAGAACTTGGGTACGAGAAATAATTGTCGGCAAAACACGTGCATCATTTTCAGTGGTTAAAAATGCATAAACATCTTTTCCTGGCTCTTCTAAAAATTTTAACAACGAATTAACAGCTTCATCAGTCATATTTTCGACGAGGTGAATAACATAAATTAATTTGCCTTTGACTTCAATACTCGTTTTATCAAAATTATGTTCTAAAATTTGGATAGCCTCTTTTTTAATCGCCGATTGTGCCCCATCAATTAAGGTAAAATCAGCATAATTCCCATCTGCAATACGTAAACAATTCCAACAATTTTCGCAGGCTAGTGGTTGCGGGTCATCGCACACTAAACTTTGGGCAAGATAGATGGCGATTTCTTTGAGTGGAGAACCAGGTTCGCCTTTTAATAAATACGCATGGCTTAAACGATCTTTGCTAATCGCATTGATAAATGTGGAAGCGATTATTGGTTGTTTTTCTAATAAATATTCACGCATTATTTTTTATTTTCTATTGCCGTTAGAATTACTTTTTTGGTTGCTTCAATCACATCTTGAAGTGGCAGTTCAGCATTAATGATGACATATCTTAATGGGTAATTTTCGGCTAATTGTAAATAAGTTTCACGCACTTTTGTATGAAACGATAATTTCTCTAAATCCAAGCGATTGACTTCTCGCGCGGCGTTAGCAGCAATACGTTCCAGTCCGACCTCAGGCCGTAAATCAAAAAGAATGGTCAAATCTGGCCAACAACCTTCGGTTGCGAACTCATTCATTTTTAAAACTGCATCGACGCCGATATCTCGCGCTGATCCTTGATAAGCAAGTGAAGAATCTAAGAACCGGTCGCATAAAACAATTTGTCCTTTAGCAAGCGCCGGCCATATTTTTTCAACTAAATGTTGACGACGACTTGCTGCAATTAGTAAGGCCTCAGCGCGCGCGTCAAGATTCGTGTTTTGCTTATCCAAAACAACATTGCGTATTTTTTCAGCGATGGGTGTGCCCCCGGGTTCCCGTGTGTGCAGATAGTCTATTTTATTTTCATCAAAAAATTGGCATATTGCCTTGATAACAGAAGTTTTTCCGCTTCCTTCTGGTCCTTCAAATGATATAAACATAAATGTTCTCCTAAATGTGTGTGCGGCCTTCTAAAGCCTTTTTCAAAGTAAGGGCATCGGCATAATCAATGTGACCACCGATTGGTAAACCATATGCAAGACGAGATATTTTAATTGGATATTTTTTTAAAATTTGTGCTAAATACAATGCGGTTGTTTCACCCTCCATTGTTGGGTTGGTGGCAATGATAATTTCTTTTATTCCATCATTTTCAATGCGGGTGATTAAAGAATGCACATTTAAATCATCGATACTAATTCCTGCTGTCGCAGATAAATCTCCGCCCAATACGTGATAAACCCCATCATATTCCGGTCCGAGTTCTTCAAAAGCATGAACTGCTTGTGGTGAAGAAACAACAATACAAGTATGGTGATTGCGCGACTCGTCCGCGCAAATTGCACAAGTTTCTTGTTCTGTATAGTTGCCACAAATTGGGCAAGGATGAATATGTTCGTTAAGATCTTGAATTGCTTTTGAAAAACCTTGAAGTGTATCAGTATCCATTTTTAAAAGCGCATACGCCATCCGTTCAGCTGATTTTCTTCCAACTGAAGGCAAGCGCCGCAAATAATCGATTAATTGTTCTAGTGTTGGAAGTCGTTCCATTAGAATAACCCTCGTGCTGATCCTGTGACGCGTTCATTAATTTCTATTTCTTCTTGTTTGATTGCATCAAGGAGTTCGTTGATCGCAAGTAAAACAAGATTTTCGAGTATTTCTTTTGATTCAGGATCTAATATATCTTTATCAATTGAAACACTTAATAATGTGCGGTCACCACGCATCGAAACGGTGACTGCACCGCCTTTGGTAATTTCAAATTCGCTTTCCGCTAATTCAGCTTGCGCTTTTGCTAATTCACGTTGCATTTTTTGGGCTTGCGCCATCATTTGTTGCATACTACTCATATTTTTTCACTCCCAGAGATCTCAACTTTTATTTCTTTGACTTTTGGTAAACGACCCAGTTGATTTAAATCTAAAAATTTCTTTTGAACGCGAGCACGATCTTTCGAATTTAAGCCATAAACAATAACGTTGCGGCCCAATATTTGTTCGACAATTTTCTGAAAGATTCGCTGATTTTCAATAATATTTACTTGTTCCACGACCTTGATGTAATCGTAGACAAGAACAAGAACATTCTTTGTGAGTACGTAGGGCATACCATCTTTTAAAATCGCGGCATATGGCCCGAGTTTATCATCAGCTAGAAGACTATCAAGCGTTCGCCAAGAACGATTTAACTCTAGTTTCTCATCGCGATCACCAAGACACATAATGCCAATCAAGCTTTCATCATCAATAAAAAGTTTATCGCCTTCTTTAACCATTTCCGTTGCATTAATTTTTACAAACTTTTTCATCGTGGCTTCTAAATCTGGTTTTGGTGTTATAGCAGGTTGTGGTTGTTGATCAACTTTTTGTTGTTCAACTTGCGGTTGATTGAACGGCAACTGCTCTGGCCGCTGATGAATTTCACCGGCGCTGATCGGAATAGAGTGGCCTTTTGGTGTTGTAGTTACTACAACCTTTGGTGATTCTTTCACATTTCTCGTCGGAATCTTTTGTTCAACACCCGAAATTTGCTCCTCACCTAAAGCTACTAGTTTTAAAAGCACAACCTCAAATAATGAGCGAATATTGGCGACATTACGGAATTCGGCCTGTGCTAATAGTAAAACATCAATCATTTGCCGCGCCTTTTGCGACCCTATTTCTTTTACCAAGTGTTCGGCTTCATTTTCATTTAAGATGATAAGCAATTTTTCATCATGTGTTTTTTGATAAATCAAGATATCTTTTAGTATGTTTAGTAAATCGAGCGTTAATCTTTTAATATCAACACCATGTTCAACAAAAGCGGCCGATTTCGTTAAAAGTGTTTTTACATCTTGTTGATGAGCCGCTTCAATTAAAGCAATTTTTTCGCTTGTGCCGGCGAGCCCAAACAAACTTAAAATATCGTTTTCATCGAGATGATCATTACTAAAAGCAAGCACTTGATCAAGCATACTCAAAGCATCACGAACACCGCCATCAGATAGCGAAATGATTAAATCCACTGCTAATTTATCATAAGTAACTTTTTCGGCTTCTAAAATTGTAATCATACGTTGCCGAATATCGCTATCACCGACTTTACTAAAATCATATCTTTGACAGCGACTAAGAATTGTCGGTAAGACCTTATGCGGTTCGGTTGTTGCTAAAATAAAAATGACATTAGTCGGCGGTTCCTCGAGTGTTTTTAATAAAGCATTGAATGCTGATGTGCTCATCATATGAACTTCATCAATGATATAAACTTTATATTTTCCCTTTATGGGCGAATATTTAACGTTATCGATTAAATTACGGATATCATCAACGCCATTATTGGATGCGGCATCAATTTCAATCACATCGGGATGACTACCACTATTAATTGCTAAGCAATTAGAACACTGATTGCATTGTTGGCCAACACCCTCTTCACAATTCAACGCTTTAGCAAATAGTTTTGCCATTGTAGTTTTTCCTGTTCCCCGTGGACCAGCAAAAAGATAAGCGTGGGCTATTTTTCCACTCTTTAATGCATTTTCTAATGTTTTTACAATGTGCTTTTGTCCGGCAACTTCTATAAAAGAAAGCGGACGATAAGTACGATACAGTGCTTTATAACTCATATGTTTCACCTAAGGCATATTATACACAAGAAGAGCCTATATTGTAACTTAGCAAAGGCAGATTGATGATAATTTTAGTGTGATAAAATCAATAATAAACTAGTGTGGTTTTGCACAATTCTAAAATAGGTAAAAACATGGTAAAATAATCGCCGATAGAAAGAACACTTATTATGATGGAAGAAACATTAAAAAAACGCTTAGAAGTCACAGCAATACGTCTTCAAGAAATTGAAGAAGAATTAGCTAATCCCGATATCACAGATGATCTCGCTCATTTTCGTCTAATCAATCAGGAACGCGCCCAACTGGAACCAGTTGTGAAAAAGTACCAAGCATATTTAAATGCTGAACAAGATAGCGAAGATGCTTTAATCATGGCGGAAGATGACGATGCGGATATTGCATCTTTTGGTAAAGAAGAACGCAAACGATTATTAGAATTAATGAATACTTTGATTGATGAAATTCGTCTTTTATTAATTCCACGCGATCCCAATGATGATAAAAATATTGTTGTCGAAATTCGCGGAGCGGTTGGTGGCGATGAAGCAAACCTTTTTGCGGGAGATTTATTTAGAATGTATACGCGCTACGCAGAAACAAAAAATTGGAAAATTCAAATTATTGATGATTCATCTTCTGGTTCAGGCGGTTTTTCTGAAGTTTCATTCATGATTAAGGGTCAAGGTGTATATTCACAACTAAAATTCGAAAGTGGCGCACACCGTGTTCAACGCGTGCCTAAAACAGAAGCAAGCGGTCGCATTCATACATCAACGGCAACCGTATTAGTGATGCCTGAAGTTGAGGATATTGAAGTCGAAATTCGTTCCGACGATTTACAAGTGGATACTTATCGTTCTCAAGGTGCTGGCGGTCAAAACGTCAATAAAACAGAATCAGCAGTACGCATTACGCATATCCCGACAGGCATTGTTGTTAGCTGCCAAGTTGAAAAAAGTCAAATTCAAAATCGCGAGATTGCAATGAATATGTTGCGTGCGAAAATTTATGCCGCTAAACAAGCCGAACAAGAAGAAAAAGTTGGCGCTGAGCGTAAACTAAAGGTGGGGACTGGCGCTCGGAGCGAAAAAATCCGGACATATAACTATCCACAAAATCGTATTACTGATCATCGTATTGGATTTACTATTCAAAAACTCGATCGTGTAATGGAAGGTGAACTGGATGAGATTATTGAAGCGCTAATTCACTTTGATCAACAACAAAAGCTGGCAGGAGAAATTTAATGTCAACAATTCGCGAGCTTTATCTTTCTGCTTTAAAACAGTTAGATAAGCTCGTAGCTACTAACGATTTACGACTTTTGTTACTTGAATTACAACATTTTGCAAATTATGCTGAACTTGATATTAATCAAAACAAACAATTTGATGATGAAGATAGTTTTTGGGCAGCCTTTAAACGCTTAAATAAAGGAGAGCCTGTTCAATATATTGTCAATAACGCCAATTTTTTTGGCCATGATTATTATGTCGACCAGCGTGTTCTAATTCCGCGACCAGAGACTGAAGAACTTGTTGATTACGCTTTAAAGGATATTGAAAATAAATTTAAAAATCGCTCTGTAGTAATTGCGGATATCGGAACTGGATCTGGGGTTATCGCCATTGAATGTGCAAAAAAACTTAAAAACGCTGTTCTATATGCAACTGATATAGATGAACGGGCATTAGAAGTCGCTAGAAAAAACGCAAATACTCATCAACAACAAATTATTTTCCATTCTGGCAATATGCTCGATCCGTTAATTGAAAAACATATTAAAGTTGATGTAATTATTAGTAATCCGCCATACATTAAACCATCGGCAGCAGTCGATATTCACGTGCGTGATTATGAACCAAACATTGCTTTGTTTGCACAGCATGGGATTGATTATTATCAAGAAATAATTAACAAATCGACTGAGGTTAAACGCGACACTTTATATATGTACTTTGAGATTGGCGAAGACCAAGAAGCAGATTTGTCGGAATTTATTCAAAAGTTTTATCCGAACATAAAATTTAAATTTAAGCGTGATTTACAGGGTAAAACGCGATTCCTATTCATTGAAACTTAGAAAGGACTTAAAATATGCAGACTTTAAGACTTAAACAAATAGATATGCAAAAAGCCGCTGGATTACTTTTAGCAGGTGAAGTTGTTGCTTTTCCGACGGAAACTGTTTTTGGCCTAGGTGTGGTTTACGATGATGAAACGGCTTTTCAAAAACTTGTAAACGCAAAAAGAAGACGTGGTGATAAACCCTTTACATTAATGTGTGCAGACCCAAAAGATATTGCCAAATATGCGCTTATTGATGAAAAGGCGCAACGTCTGATTGATAAATTTATGCCCGGACCTTTGACGATCATTGTTCCTATTAAGTCGTTTATGCCAACTTGGGTTAGCTTTTCAACCGGCTATGTCGGTGTACGCATTTCGAGTTTAGATTTTGTAAGAGATTTAATTCGGCGTGTAGGTAAACCCCTATTGGTGCCATCGGCTAATCACACTGATCAAGCACCGGCGCTGGATGATAAAACGGTCTTAGCTATTTTTGACAATGAAATTTCCGCCGTAATTGAAGGTCGGGCCATTAGCGCAAAACCCTCGACCATTGTCGAAATAAAAGATAAAATAAAATTAATACGAGAAGGTGGAATTCCTTTTGACGAAATTATGAAAGTTTATGAGGGTACATTATGAAATTAGTAGTTGCTGCCGATCATGGCGGTCTCGAATTTAAAAACGCAATCAAACAACATTTACAATCTTTGGGCCATGAAGTTGTTGATGTTGGCACATACACAAAAGAAAGTTGTCACTATCCAACTGTGGCAATTGAAGCTGGTGAAAAAGTTGCTTCCGGCGAGGCTCAATATGGCTTTATTGTTTGTACAACCGCCGAAGGAATTATGATTGCTGCCAACAAGGTTCGTGGTGTACGAGCGGCGATTGGCTATAGTGATAATGTCAGCATGAAATCCCGGTCACATAATAATGCAAATATGCTGGCTTTTGGACAAGGCGAAATGCAATTGGTTGACGTGCTACGCCGGGTTGATTTGTTCTTAGCGACACCTTTTGAAGGTGGCCGCCATGCTGAACGCGTAAAATTAATTACCGATTACGAAGACAAAAAATAAACGAAACCTTGGGAAACCAAGGTTTTTTAATTTTTGATATTTTTAGTGTCAAGGCCCACTATTTTTTTTATATGAATGATAACTTTTGCTGCCCAAAATGTGGTAATCAAGATTCAAAATATATTGGTTTTCGTAATGGACAAGCTTATTGCCGAAGGTGTTTATCTTTTCAAGGTAGCGAGGCGGCTCAGCGTTTTTACCCCAAAAGGAATATTAAACCCTTGATCAACTATGAGCTCACTAGCAATCAATCAATAATTTCGCAAAAAGTGGTTGAGAACTTTAAAGCAAATAGCAATACGTTAATTTACGCTGTTACTGGGGCTGGCAAAACCGAATTAGTGTTTGCGGTCATTGTTGAAGCTTTAAACCAAGGCTTACAAGTAGGCTTCACGATTCCACGGAAAGATGTCGTTATCGAATTATCAGAACGGCTAAAAAGTGCTTTTCCCACAATAGAAATAGCAGTCGTTTATGGTGGTCATGTAGATAATCTAGAAGGTCAAATTGTCATTCTTACGACTCATCAACTTTACCGCTACCCACACTATTTCGACTTATTAATATTTGATGAAATTGATGCTTTTCCTTTTGTAGATAATGATTTGTTGATTACGATGTTTAGAAGAAGTGTGCGCGGTAATTATGTCTTAATGAGTGCCACACCAAGTCGGCAAGAAATTAATGAATTTCGTAGTAGTGATACATTATTGACATTATTTGAACGGTTTCATCATCATCCACTTCCGGTCCCGGTTTTAATAATCCGTATATTGGGATTCCAATATCTCTATTTGCTTCGAAAGTGTCAAGAATGGAAGAAAAATGCTAAACCCTTTTTAATTTTTGTTCCAACTATTGAACAAACAGAGATGGTATTTCGTTTTATCAATATTTTTGTTAAAAAGGGAAATTATGTTCATAGTTTGCGCGAACGTCGCGCGGAAATTATTACAAGTTTTAAAAATAAAAATCTCAGTTTCTTAGTTACAACATCAGTTCTCGAGCGCGGAATTACAATCGAAAACTTACAAGTTTTAATTTTTAATGCACATCATCCACTTTTTAATCAAAAAGCGTTAGTACAAATCAGCGGTCGTGTTGGCCGCAAGTTAAGCGCACCAGAAGGAGAGGTGATTTTTTTAGCAAATGAAATTACACGAGAAATGGAAGGCGCTATCGCCGACACAAAAAGTAAAAATCAATTTTTGTAAATTATGTTTTAAACCGCTAAAAGAAGTGAGTTTCATAGATGTTTTTTTGCAAAAACCGCTTATATGTTCTCAATGTCAAAAAAAGTTTAAGCCAATTTTTCACAATTTTTATATACAAGGCCAAAAAGGTTTAGCTATTTATTTTTATGACGAGACTATCCGCCAATATTTGTATCAATTGAAAGGCGCGTTTGATATCGAAATTTCATCGATATTTCTCCAGCCATTTGCACGTTTTCTGCATTATCGATATAGAAAATTTTTGCTATTACCAGCGCCATCAACAGAAGCGAGTAATCAACAACGGGGATTTAATCATGTTATTAATATTTTTTCTTGTTTAAATCTACCAATTTTACCGATATTTTTAAAGACAGCCGAAGTAAAACAAGCGGGATTAAATTATTACCAAAGGCAAGAAATTGGTCAACATTTGAAAATAATTTCACCAGAAAAGATTCGCAATAAAAATGTGCTGATTGTTGATGATGTAAAGACAACCGGAGCGACAATTCGTGCAATGATTGATTTAGCAAAGGCCCATCATGCAAAAAAAATTTCTGTGCTAGTATTAGCTGAAACTAAAGTAAATAGTAATAAAATATTAAATGTGTATGATTGATTGAGTGCCTATCATATAAATGATAGAATGATATGGAATATTTAACCGAAATTAAAAAGTTAGAAGCAAGGAACTAGATATGAGTTTATTTGAAAGAATTTTTAAAACCGAAGAGCGTCGATTAAAAAAACTATCGAAACGTGCGGATAAAGTCGTTGCCTTAGAAAAGACAATGGCAGCACTTTCTGATGAAGATTTAAAAGCAAAAACCGACGAACTTCGTAGACGTTTATCTGATGGCGCACCTTTAGCTGAGATTGAAGTTGAAGCTTTTGCAGTCGCCCGCGAAGCGGCGAAAAGAACATTAGGATTATTTCCCTTTAAAGTACAAATCATGGGCGCCCTTGTCCTCAATCAAGGTGATGTTGCTGAAATGCGGACTGGTGAAGGTAAAACATTAACAGCGACGATGACAATATATCTTAACGCCTTAAGAGGCGAAGGAGCACACGTTGTTACCGTTAACGAATACTTAGCGAAACGTGATGCTGAATGGATGGGACAAATTTATCGTTTTCTTGGTCTCACAGTTGGTGTAAACCTGCGGGAATTGACTGTTTCTGAAAAACAAGCAGCTTATCTTTGTGATATTACTTATACAACAAACTCCGAACTTGGTTTTGATTATTTGCGTGATAATATGGTGCCATCGGCGACACAAAGAGTTCTTCGCGGTTTAAAATATGCCGTTATCGATGAAGCAGACTCAATTCTTATTGATGAATCGCGAACACCATTAATTATTTCTGGTGGAGCAAAAGCGTCAGAATCGGCCTATCGGATCGCCGATCGTTTTGTGAAGACCCTAAAAAGAGAAAAACATTTTACGGTTGATATCAAAACTAAAACATGTAATTTAACGGATGACGGAAATAAACAAGCCGAGCGGATGTTTGGCATTCGTAATCTTTATGATCCACAACATGGTGATTTAGTGCACCGTATTCATCAGGCACTTAAGGCTAACTACATTATGATGCGCGATGTTGAATACATGGTTGATGCCAATCAAGAAATTCAACTCATCGACCAATTCACAGGACGTATTTTAAAAGGCCGCGAGTATTCTGACGGTTTACAACAAGCAATCCAAGCCAAAGAAAACGTCAACATCAAGCAAGAGACAGTGACGATGGCAACCATTACTTATCAAAACTTCTTCCGACTTTATGAAAAGCTATCCGGGATGACGGGTACAGCTAAAACTGAAGAAGAAGAATTCCGCAAAATTTATAATATGCGCGTTATCGTAATTCCAACCAATCGGCCCGTCATTCGTAATGATGAAGTCGACATTGTTTTCGCACATAAACCACAAAAAATGGCGGCGCTTTTAGAAGAAATAAAAAAACGCCACGCCATTGGTCAACCAATTCTGATTGGAACGACATCAGTTGAGTCATCAGAAGAGGTTAGCAATCTTTTAAAAGAAGCAGGCTTAATGCATAACGTTTTAAATGCGAAGAATCATGAAAAAGAAGCGGAAATTATTAAATTTGCTGGTGAAAAAGGCGCGATTACAATTGCGACAAATATGGCTGGTCGGGGAACTGATATTAAACTTGGTGAAGGTGTGCGCGAAATTGGTGGCCTTGCTGTTCTTGGCACTGAAAGACATGAAGCGCGCCGGATTGATAACCAACTTCGTGGTCGGAGTGGTCGTCAAGGAGATGCGGGTTATTCTCGTTTCTTTGTTTCTTTTGATGATGAATTAATGCGGCGATTTGCAAATGAGTCGATGCAAAAATTAGCAGAAAAAATGGGTGAGGAAACATTAGAAAATAAAATGTTTATGAACGCGATTACTTCTGCGCAAAAACGGATTGAAGGGCAAAACTTTGATACACGTAAAAACCTTCTTGATTATGATGATGTTCTAGCAAAACAACGGGAAATCATTTATGGAAAACGCGATAAAATTTTATTTGCAAATGACATTAGTGATATTGTCGAAGACATGTTTGATATTGCTGGTCGGGCATTAGCGGAAAAAGCTAAAGAAGATGATGGGAATGGGGCTGTTGTCGGCAAAAAACTTCAACAAGTTTTGGAACCAAGATATCTTGATCCAGGAATTATTAAACCGGAAGCTTATGACGGTTCCTCAATTAATGAAGTTGGAGAAGATTTAGCCTTTTTAATTCAAAAGCGTTATTTAGCGCGGCGTAAAACGTGGGGTGATGAAGTTGCAAACAAAGTGGAGCGTTCGATTGTTTTACAAGTGATTGATCATAACTGGACAAGACACATTGATACGATGGATCACTTACGTCAAGGCATTCATTTGCGTTCTTATGCGGGATCAAATCCATTACAGCACTATGTTAATGAAGGATACAAACTTTTCCAAGAAATGCTTGATAATATTAGTGTTGAAGTAGTTCTCAACTTATTAAACAGCAAAGTCCAAGTGACACGCCCAACAAGTGAAGATAAATCCGCGCCAAATGATGCCGAAGGAGGAAAAGAGTAATGGAATTTTCAATTTTCCGAAATCGTCTATACCAAGTCGCTAAACTCATTCAGCAGCTTAGCGACTCCCTTTGACCTCACTAAAATTAAACAGCAAATAGCTGATGATGAAAAATCGATGAATGGCGATGATTTTTGGCAGGATCAAAAACAAGCTTTAACGATTGTCAATCGCCTTAATGCGAATCGCGAAATCGCGGATGATTTTAAATCGATGCAAAATTTGTTACTTGATTTAAAGTCAGTTAGTAATCTAAACGCTAGTGAAGTTGACAACGACTTATTAGAACTTTGTGAAGAACAATTACTTGAACTTGAGAATATTGCTGAAAAAAGACGTGTTTTTGTTTTATTTTCAGGACCTTATGATGATAATAATGCCTTGGTCGAAATCCATCCTGGTGCTGGTGGTACTGAAAGTCATGATTGGGCAAGTATGCTCTATCGCATGTATGTGAGATTTGCTGAGCAAAATAATTTCAGTATCAAAATATTGGATTATTTAGAAGGCGATGAAGCCGGGATTAGTTCAGCAACATTACAAATTTCTGGAAAACATGCATATGGATTATTAAAGAGCGAAAAAGGCGTCCATCGGCTTGTGCGCATATCACCATTTGATGCGAATGCGCGGCGGCACACCTCGTTTGCTTCGGTCAATGTTACCCCAGTTTTTACTGATAATATTGATATTGAGATTCGTGATGATGATTTATTGGTTGATACTTATCGCTCGGGCGGTGCCGGCGGTCAAAATGTTAATAAAGTCGAGACCGCGGTCCGCATTACGCATATTCCAAGCGGAATCGTTGTGAGTTGCCAAGTTGAAAGAAGTCAATTATCTAATCGCGAAACGGCTATGCAAATGTTGAAAAACAAACTCTATGAAAAAGAATTGGAAGCCAAACAAGCAAAGTTAAATAAAATTATTGGCGAACAAAAAAACATTGAATGGGGATCGCAAATTCGGTCCTATGTATTTCAGCCTTATACATTAGTGAAAGATCATCGTACAAATTTTGAAAACGGTAACGTACAAGCGGTGATGGATGGCGATATTATGGGATTTATTTACGCATTTCTGGAAAAGGAGGCGCGTGCACATGCTTAAAAAACTACGGCTTTCATTTAAAACACCTTTAACAGCAAAAGATAAAAGAAAAATTGCCAGTGATTTAATCTTAGTAATTTTAGGCAGTCTTATTCTTGCTTTTGCTAGTGGAATTTTTCTTGTTCCTGCATCAATAAACGCTGGTGGTTTAGCCGGTATGGGGATTATCGTCGATTATCTTTTTAATTTTTCGTTTAGTATCGTTGATATTGTTGTTGGAATTTTAGCGGTGGTCCTTTTTGCAATTGGCTGGGTTTTTCTTGGAACACCTTTTGCAATAAAAACCGCACTTTCAACAATTTTGTTTCCAACATTTCTCTCTGTTTTCATCCGTATTCCTATTTTTTATGAATTTTCACAAAGCCTTTATTTACCCGACGGGACTGGACAAATTGAAACCGCAAGAATTCTCATTGGTGGTCTTTTTGGTGGTGCTTTAACGGGCGTTGGTGTTGGCATGACTTTTTTAGGCGGTGGCTCAACGGGTGGTGTTGATGTAATTACCCTACTTGCAAATAAATATTTAAAAATTAAGCAATCAACTGCATCATTTTTTGTTGATGCCGTCATTGTAATCACAGGTATGTTTATTCTGACTGATAAATTGATATCGTCATTAGTCGGCGTTATTGCCGCTTTAATTTGTGCAATTATGATTGATTTTGTGTTTGTTGGACGCTCCTCAGTTTATACTGCCAATATTATCTCAAGCAAGTGGCGGGAAATTAATGATTATATTCAAAAGGAAATGGAACGAGGGACAACAATTTTTCATGTTGAAGGTGGTTATCAATTCGATTCATATCGCCTGATTTCTGTTGTTTTTGAACGAAAAGAGTACAATGAAATATATCGGGCAATTGCCCATATTGACCCAAAGGCATTTGTGACTTTTACACAAGCGCAGAGTGTTTTTGGTGAAGGATTTAACAAGTTAATAAACAAAAAAAATAAAAGATAAAAATGAATATTGAACAATTTCGCATCGTCTCACCATATAAACCAACTGGTGATCAGCCACAAGCCATCACCGATTTAGTTACGGGTTTAAAAAACAATAAAAAAGTTCAGGTTTTATTAGGCGCGACCGGAACCGGGAAAACATTTACTATCGCCAATGTCATCGAGCGAGTTCAACGACCGGCACTTGTGCTTGTTCATAATAAAACACTGGCCGGCCAACTTTATGCGGAGTTTAAGCAATTATTTCCCAATAATCGTGTGGAGTATTTTGTTTCGAACTTTGATTTTTATCAACCAGAAGCATATTTACCACGCTCAGATACATATATTGAAAAAAACGCTGTTATGAACGATGAAATTGAAATGCTTCGAACAGCAGCAATTAATTCAGTTCTTGAACGGCGCGATACAATTGTTGTGGCGTCTGTCGCATCGATTTATGGGCTAACTGACCCCGATGAGTATCGCAATTTAGTTTTTGAAATTCGCGTTGGCGAAGAAATTAATCGGAAAAAGCTTTTTAAACGCTTAATTGATGCACAATATAAGCGCAACAACATGGAACTATCGTCCGGCACATTCCGTGTGCGGGGCGACATTATTGAAATTGTGCCAGCTTCAACTGATGAATATGCGATTCGCATCGATACTTTTGGCGATGAAGTGGAGTCGATTAACCGTGTTGATATTCTCACGGGTGAAGTAATTTCGAGTTTTAATACACACCCGATTTTCCCAGCCTATGATCATGCATCAAGCCGGGAAAGAATTGAACGTGCGACAAAAACAATTTTAAAAGAACTCGGAGAACGCCTCGATTTTTTTCATAATAATAATCAATTGCTGGAAGAACAAAGGCTAGATATGCGCACCCGACAAGACGTCGAATCTTTACTTGAATTTGGGATGTGTCCGGGGATTGAAAATTATTCACGACATATCGATGGTCGAAGTCCTGGCCAACGACCATTTTGCTTAATGGATTATTTTCCAAAAGATTTTTTGATGATAATTGATGAAAGTCACGTCTCTTTACCTCAAGTACGCGGTATGTACAACGGGGATCGAGCGCGCAAAACAACACTAGTTGAATACGGATTTCGTTTACCAAGCGCTCTTGACAATCGGCCTTTAAAGTTTGAAGAGTTTATTGATTTAATCCCACAAGCAATTTGTACATCAGCAACACCGGGTGATTTCGAGTTAAATGAAGCAGAAGGTGTTGTTGTTGAACAAATTATACGACCAACAGGATTAATTGATCCAGAAGTTGAAGTGCGGCGAACCTTAGGGCAAATTGATGATTTAATTTTCGAAATTCGTGAACGCGTTAGTCTTAATGAGCGAATTATGGTGGTAACACTTACAATTAAAATGGCGGAAGATTTAACAGATTTTTTAAAAACGCAAGGTTTCAAAGTCGCGTACTTACATAATGAAACCAAAACACTTGAGCGAAGTGAAATAATTTATCAGCTGCGGCGAGGTAAATACGACATTTTAGTTGGTATTAATTTATTACGTGAAGGTCTTGATATCCCAGAAGTTTCATTGATCGCTATTCTTGACGCAGATAAAGAGGGGTTTCTCAGGTCAACACGCTCACTTATTCAAATTATTGGACGGGCGGCACGTAATGAACACGGTAAAGTTATTATGTACGCTGATAAATACACAAAGTCGATGGATGAGGCGATTAATGAAACCAATCGCCGGCGACAAATTCAGGTTAATTACAACACATTAAATGGCATTATTCCGACAACAATCATCAAACCGATTCAACCACCGCTTCATAATTTCGATGAAGACACTGTTGATAAGAAGATTGTTAAAGGAAAAATGACAGTAAGCGAAAAAGAAAAATTTGTGAAAGAGTTGCACAAACAAATGCGTGAAGCCGCGAAAGCGTTTGATTTTGAGAAAGCAGCCGAACTGCGTGATTACATTTTTGAGATACAAGCGCAATCTTAGTAGTTACTAAAAAATATAATTTGTAGTATTATATATACCGAATGTTACTTGAGGAGTAGATTTATGCAGGCATTAGACATTATTTTCTTAATCGTAGCGATTATCTTGATTATTATCACGATTCTCCAAGGCGGAAAATCAGAAGGGGCATCCGGAGCAATTACCGGGGGCGGTCTGAATGTTTTTGTTAAAACAAAAGAACGCGGTGTTGATAAGGTGATGTCTTATATCACATTTGGCCTCGCGACAGTGTTCTTCCTCTTGGCGATACTTTCTAACGTATTATAAATAGAAAGGGCGCGAGCCCTTTTTTATTTTTTTAAAGATAATGAATAAACAAAATTTATACGATTATATTAGTAAACATCCTTATGTGAAGATTAACGAACTTCAAAGTTTTTTTGATATCGAAGAACATTTAGTCCGTGAATTAATTAAAGAATTGACGCAGACTGGTTCAATAATTGAAGAACAAGGAGCATATTTTCTACCGGAATTAGTGAATTTAATTCAAGCAAAAATTGTCCTCGTGCGCGCTAATTTTGCATTTGCGGAAGTAAAAGACGCTAGCGATGACATTCGCCTTGAGGGTGATGAACTTAATGGTGCTTTTCTTGGCGACTTGGTGTTTTTAAAACGTCAACAAAAATCTTATTTTGTGGAACGCGTTTATCAGCGGGCCCATCAAAAGGTTGTTGGCGAGATTATTATTGAAAATGGAAAACGTTATTTAAATGTTCAAGGCTTGGCTTTAAAAACAGTGCGTTTCTTGCTTAGCGATTATCAAATAGGTCAAGAAGGCGAAATTATTGTGGGATTAATTCAAGAATACGGTCCAGCACTTGTCCAAGTGCGTTTTTTACGTTCACTAGGGATGAAAAACGCTCCAGGAGTCGACATTACTAAAATTATTTTAGAAAATGGTGCACCAATTGATTTTGATGATGCAGTGATGGATGCCACACAATCCTTACCGATTGAGCTAAGCACAGATGATTTAAAAGATCGTCTTGATTTACGTGAAAAGTTGATTGTCACAATCGATGGCGAGGATGCACAAGATTTTGATGATGCAATTTCAATCGAAAAGAGCGGTGGAAACTATATATTAGGTGTTCACATTGCCGATGTTTCGCATTATGTTCAAGAAAGTAGCCCAATTGATATTGCCGCCCAAGAACGCGGCACATCAATTTATGTGACCGATCGCGTTGTGCCGATGTTACCCTTTGCACTTTCAAATGGTCTCTGTTCGTTACGTCCAGATGAGGATCGCCTGACATTTTCGTGTATTATGACGATTAGCAAACACGGCGAAGTAATCGATTACGCAATCAAAAAAAGCGTGATTAAATCAAGCGCACGATTAACATACACATATTTTCAAAAAGTTATTGACGCTAATAAAGGCGAAAACGCCGTTGATTTTCTTTTACTTGAAGCGTTGCATCTTGCTCGAAAAATTCGGAAAAAGAGAATTGAACGCGGTTCACTCGATCTTGATTTACCAGAATTGAAAATTGATGTAGATGCCGAAGGCTATCCACTGGCATTAATTCAAAAGCAAGGAATCGAAGCAGAAAAAGTTATTGAAGATTTTATGATTCTAGCTAATGAAACGGTTGCCAGCGCTATCGCCGAACGGAAATTACCCTTCATCTATCGTATTCACGAAAAACCTGATCCTGATCGGTTGGATAATCTTAATTTACTTTTAATTAAACTAGGCTATAAGCCAGAGATCAATTCGCACAAAATTACTTCGCGCGATTTACAATTATTTCTCGACACTCATCAAAAAAATGGTGATGCAACAGTAATTCGTGAACGTACTTTACAATCATTAGCGCGTGCCCGCTACGATATTAAGAATGTTGGCCATTTTGGTTTAGCATCAAAATGTTATACACACTTTACAAGCCCCATTCGCCGCTACCCCGATCTACTTGTCCATCGTGCACTTAAACGCTATTTAATTGATGATCAACTCGCTTTTGATGTCGAGTATCAAAAACACCTTAAACTTTTATCAGCAGATGCTTCGGAAAAAGAGCGACGCGCAGTTCTGATAGAACGTGCGTGTAACGATATGAAAACAGCTGAATATATGAGTCGTTTTCTTGGTCAACAATTCAATGGCTATATTGATGGATTTCTTAATTCAGGGATGTTTGTTACGTTAGAAAATGGTGTCTCTGGTCTTGTGCGCTTTGATAGTATGTTAGGTTACTACTATTTAGAAAGAAATCAGTTAGCAATTCGAAATAAGCGCACGAACGAACAATATATTATTGGTCAGCCAGTGAGCGTAATTGTAATATCCAGCAACAAAGAAACCGGGAATGTTGATTTACAACTAGTTGGTAATAATAGAAAAAAAGCAGAAAAAACTTATCATAAATTTAAACGAACAAATGGTAAAAGAGACGCAAAAAAAGTAGTAAAAAAAGAAAAGCGTCCTAGGAAATAGACAAGTTTTTTGATACCATTTACTTATAGAATTGAGGCAATAGATATGATTATTCGTGAATATGTCGAACAAGAAAAAAATAAATTAAAGTCACTCATTGCGCCACTACAACTAAAACCACATTTAGTAATTGTCCAGGTTAATGATGACCCGGGATCCAACACATATATTCGGGGAAAGCTTAATGACGCAACCGAGGTTGGTATCGAAGCAGAACTCATCAAACTACCAATAACGATTGAAGAAGCGGAATTATTAAGTCTAATTGAAAAATTAAATATTGACCCAAAAGTCCATGGCTTTATTGTACAAATGCCGCTACCTAAACAAATTAATGAAGAAAAAGTGAAACGTGCGGTCGCACCAAGTAAAGATGTTGATGGTTTTCACCCTGATTCAAAACTTGTTGCTTGTACGCCCAAAGGTATTGTTGATTACCTTACTAGTGAAGGTGTTCAATTTCAAGGAAAGAATGCGCTCGTGATTGGCCGTTCCAATATCGTTGGGAAACCCACCGCTAAATTGCTTTTACAAAAAAACGCAACGGTGACTGTTGCCCATTCGAAAACAACTTCTGAAGCAATGCGTTTCTATGTCGCCCACGCAGATATTATTGTTGTTGCTGTTGGCCATAAGTATTATCTAGATCGCACGTACACATATAAAAAAGACGCAATTCTTGTTGATGTGGGAATTAATCGGGTCGATGGCGTTACTTATGGCGATATTGAACCGGGATTACCAGTTTTATTACAAACACCAGTTCCTGGGGGAATTGGTTTACTCACAAGACTATCACTAATGAAAAACTTATATGAGGCTTATCAAAATGCAATTTCAAATTAATAATACCCAAGTTTATGGGCTCGAACGCGCGGTTAAAGCTAGTGGAAATCCAATGCGCACAAAACTGGAAACAACAGAACAAGTTGAAGAAGCAGATTTCCGTCGGGCGCGTAATCTCGCTCGAACAAAAGGTGGCGAAGGGCATGACAATTTTTTAAAGGGCATTCTTGTCCAATTGGATGTCACCGCTCCTCTTTATTGGTGGAAAGAAGCTCAACGCTATCATTGGTTTGACTTTATTTCTTCACAGTCAACGATGCACTGTTTATTAAAATTTAACATTGAAGAACGCGTTGTTGATGAGGTACATCCAAAGATTTTGCAAGTAATTCGCGAGCTAGTCGCTGAATATAAAGTAATTGATGAAAATGATAAAATAGCACAAATTGCAAAATGGCGGCAAATTGTCGCGAGTTTACCTTCTGGATTCTGCTTAAGTGCGACAATGACAACTAATTATCAGCAACTTAAAACAATGTATTTTCAACGTCGTAATCACAAGTTAATTGAATGGCATCAATTCGCTACCTGGTGCGAAGGGTTACCATATTTTAAAGATTTTGTGCTTAACGAATAAATAAAACAAAACGCTAAACCGCCAGATGGCGGTTTTTTGTTATTCGCTTTTTCGATTAATAAAGCCATTTTTCATATCTTTTTTGGCAAAAGGTATTATAATAGAAAAAGTATTCATTTTATATGATTTAAAGGAGAATTGTGATGATTTTAGTGCGTCGTTTAAAAGAGTATGCAAAATTAATCGTCCGTGTTGGTGCAAATGTTAAAAAGGGCCAAGATGTGATAATTTTTGCTAGTGTCGAACAACCAGAATTTGTTGAGTTAGTTGTTAAAGAAGCTTATAAGGCTGGAGCACGGAAAGTCGAAGTGCGTTGGCAATATCAACCGCTGGCAAAAACCAAAGTCAAGTATGAACGTATTTCTACGATGGCGGAAATTACTGACTGGGAAAAAGCGCGGTTTGAACATCAAATTAAAGTAAAACCTGTCCGCATTTATTTAGAAAGCGATGATCCAAATGGTTCCAAAGGAATCAATCAACGCAAAATGGCAAAAGCGCGGCAAAAATCTTATCCGATTATTAAAAAATATATTGACGCGATGGATAATCATTATCAATGGACAATTGCGGGTATTCCATCAAGTGGCTGGGCGAAAGCTGTTTTCCCCGATTTACCACGTGTCCAAGCGATTGATGCATTGTGGGAAGCAATTTTATTAACTTCACGCGCTAATGGTGACGCGATTAAAAATTGGCGGGAACATAACGCTAACCTAGAAGAAAAGAGCGGAAAACTTAATTCACTACACTTAACACGGTTAGAATACCGCGCGAGCAATGGTACGAATTTTTCCGTTGGATTACTACCCAACGCCCGCTTCCTTGCTGGTGGCGAACATACATTAGAAGGCAATTTCTTTAATCCGAATATTCCTTCCGAAGAATGCTTCACAACACCACGGCGTGGTGATGCTGAGGGTATTGTTTACTCCTCTAAACCACTAAGCTATCAAGGCGAAGTAATTGACAACTTCTCTGTGCGCTTTGAAAAGGGAAAAGTCGTTGAAGTTCACGCTGATAAAAATCAAGCATTATTAGAACAAATGGTCAAAATGGATGAAGGCGCTTCCTATCTTGGCGAAGTCGCACTCGTACCGTATGATTCACCAATTCGTCAATCAGGGATTATTTTCCAAAATACACTTTATGACGAAAATGCGGCCTGTCATTTAGCCCTCGGTGCTGGTTTCAATAACTGTATTGAAGACTATCAACAATACAAGCCAGAAGAATTCCTCGGATTGGGGGTCAATGATTCGATGATCCATGTGGACTTTATGATTGGAACAAAAGATCTTGATATTGATGGTATTACCCCAGATGGTAAACGCATCGCGATATTCCGCCAAGGCAATTGGGCAATCTAGTAAAATAACCTTCTAGCGATAGAAGGTTTTTTGTTAAAATAGAGCCGTTATGTTTGTTTACGGAGTTTTAACTTATTTATGAAATTTATGGCAATTATTCTTTATGCATTAGTTCTTGCAATTGATGCGACAACAGTCGCAATCACTGATGGTTTTTGCTATGGACAAACGATGAAGAAACGCCGCATGTGGTTAATCGCTGGTCTTTTCGGGCTTTTTCAAGGACTGATGCCATTAATTGGTTATTGGTTATTTTTCTTTTTAGAAGAGCACATCAAGTGGCTTGAAGCGGCTGGAACGTTTATCGCCGCCGCCTTATTAGCGGCACTAGCAATTAAAATGCTGATTGAAGGATTTCGTGCAATTTATAAAGATGAACAAATAACCTGTGATGTGAATACTCCAAGATTAAAAAAACGACAAGTTTTATTACAAGCTGTTGCGACTAGTATCGATGCTTTAGCGGTCGGAATTGGAATATTTGTTGGCAACACGCAACAAATTGCGCAAACAAATATTTGGATTGCAGCGTTAATTATTGCGCTTGTCACGACCGCCACATCACTAACTGGCGTTTTGGTTGGAATTAAAATTGGTCCATTTATGAAAAAATATGCCCCACTTATTGGTGGAGCAGTTCTAATGGTGCTGGCCTTTAATTTTCTTTTTGGCTTTTTATTTTAATTTATTTTAATAAAAACACCGGTATTTCTACTGGTGTTTCGTGATTATTTATTAATGTTTCCGTAAATTACTATATTTACTAATTTAGCTTCCATTTCCGGTGGAAGTTGATCTTTTATCGCTTGATCATTAAGTTCTAAATCGTGAATTTTTCCATCTTCTAGCGAATAGAAATGGGCATGCGAATGTAAAAAAGCATCATAGTAGCTCTTACCATCACTTAAAGTAATTGTCCGGATAAGACCACTTTCTTCAAAAAGCTTTAAAGTGTTATAAATAGTTGCTAGTGAAATAGGATTTTTTTCACTATAAACGCCACGGAAGATTTCTTCTGCCGAGGGGTGTGTGGGATTTTTAATCAAGAAATCATATACTTTTATCCGTTGTTTTGTTGGATGAACGTTATATTTAATCAAGACTGAGCGAATAGTGTTTTTCATGAGTGTCTACCTTGCCATAGCATTATAACAAAGTAGTAAATAATTTCAAATAAAAACGCACATTCAATATATGTTTTTGACACGCGATTAATAATGATAAAAGCTAGACTTTTTCTAATTTTAATATATCAGAAAACGCAATTGTGTGGTCTGATAGTATCAATTTTTGATAAACGACATCGATTTTTTTAATTTTAGTTTCTAAACATTTTTGATAACCATCAATAAAATAAGTGATAATAATTTTTTCGCCACGATAAGCGCGTAGAAATTCATCAATCACCGCTGCTTGATCGGCACTCAATATTGGTTTTTCCTGTTTATAACGGCGATAAAAAAGTTGACTAAGGGCATCACCTTGTTCGTGTAATGACTTAAATGGTAAATATTGCTTCATTCCGCGACTCATCGCCGATGACCTCCAATTTGTTCGTGTCGGCGTTTTGCGGTAGAACTTTTGATTAATGAATCGGCCCGCAAGACGGCGTTTAAACCATAGCGATCAGTAATGTCATCTAATGCTTTTGTTAATGATCGTGCTTGTAATTGTTTTTCTTCATCGTTAAAAAGCGAAAGCTGCTGATAACTATTGCTCGTTAGATGTCCATAATTAATAAATACACCGCGAATCGGTTCTTTGATATTTTTTTGCTTCAATATATTTAATAATGCATTAGCTAATTCATCAGTATTATCGGTGGCAATGAGCAAACGGATATTCTTATGAAAACTCCCAGCATCTTCTTTGGCAAATTGGATCATTAAGCCTATATGATCAGTGCACGCTTGACGTTTACGTAAACGTCGGGCTAAATCATCATTCATTTCAACAACGATTTGGAAAATTTCCGCATATGTATAATCACGGTCAAGAATTTGTCCGTTACTCAAAGAAGAACTAGCTGGCGTATACTTTATGCGAATGTCTGTATCATCAATGCCGTTCGCGTGTTCCCATAAAGCTTCACCAACAACACCAAACATATTTTTGATTGCGGCACGAGAATAAAGTGCGAGGTCACCAACCTTGCGAATGCCAATATTATTTAACCGGCGTTCCAAACAAGAAGAAATCCCCCACATTTTACTAAGCGGAGTTAAAGGCCAAAGTTTGTTTTCAACATCACTTAGCCGCCAGTGGGCAATATTATTGGGGCGTTTTTTCGCTTCAACATCCATTGCGATTTTCGCTAAAAACATATTGGGGCCAATGCCCGCAACCGCAGTTAAACCAAGTTCATTTTTAATCCTTGATAAAATTTCTAACGCTAACTCATTGGGTGATTTTTCATATAGTTTTAAATAGGGACCAATATTCACAAATGATTCATCGACCGAATAAATATGTAGATCGTCCTCACCGACATAATCGAGCAAAATATTATTAAAATGCGCATTATATGTTAAGTATGTTGCCATCCGTGGCGGTGCTAGAATTAAATCTTTAAGTGGAGGCAATTCATATTTTCTCAGTCGTGAGGGGACTCCTAATGAGCGTAAGTATGGAGAAACCGCCAGCACAATTGATCCGGGTCCCCGTTCTGGATCACAAACCGCAAGGGGTGTGGAAAAAGCATCTAAGCCACGGAGTACACACTCGACCGAGGCATAAAAACTTTTTAAATCAATGGCGATATAATAATTAAATCGTGCCATAACATGCCTCCAATCTTATTCTTACTAAACTTATTATAGGTGTATAAAAATTGTGATTGCAGTCTTGATTTTACGATTGACTTATTAAGGAAAAAGCGGGGAAAAAATACCGAAAAGATGTTATATTATTTATAAGATTAAAACTACGCTTGGTAGCAACAACAAAAACGTTTAAGGAGCATGAACAATGGACCCATTAATTATTACGCTATTAGCTATTACGTTGACTTTAGAAATTTTGACAATTATTTTATTTTTTGTTTTAAGAAAAAAAGATAACAAACCCGCCCAAGTTAATGTTGATTTTAGTGAGATTAATCGGCTTGTCGGTGGGCTTCAAAGCGAAATGGGGCACGTTAAAGAAGCTATCTCTAGTCAATTAAAGATATCCTTACAAGAGGAAATGCTAAAGGTATCCAAACAAAATAGTGAAGCCAATGAGTTGAACAATACGAAGTTAGAACGCTTTCAAGGCAATATTACCGAAAGTCTTGAAAAAAAACTAACAGATTTAACAAAAAAGGTTGATGAAGCCTTAGAAAATATTAATAAACGCGTTGATGAACAAATAAAGTCTGGTTTTACCACGACCAGTGAACAAATGGAAAAAGTGGCAAAAGGCCTTGGCCAACTCCAAGAAGCACAAAAACAAATAGAAAATCTTAAAGGTGAAGTAACTAATCTTTCTGGCATTCTTAGTAACAATCAGCAACGTGGGAAATTTGGTGAATTCCAATTATCATCAATCTTACATAACGTTTTTGGCGATACACGAGATTTGTTTTCGCTTCAATATGAGATTAAAAATCCAAAGACCGGAGAAAAAATTCGGCCTGATGCGGTTGTATTTCTTCCTGAACCAAACAAAAAAGTATGTATCGATTCGAAATTTCCATATCAAGAATATGCACGGATTTTCACGCGCGAAGACGATAGCAAAGAAAGTAAAACAAGTTTCCGTGCTGCCGTTAAAAAACACATTCAAACAATTCATGGTAAATATATTATTTCGGGCGAGACTGCACGGCAGGCCGTAATGTTTATTCCCAGTGATGGTGTTTACTCATATATCAATCTTGAATTTCCTGAATTAATGGATGAAGCGATGCGCGCTCAAGTTGTAATTGCCTCACCGGCTACTTTGCAACCGATGCTCGTATCAATTTATGGTTTGATTATTGAGTATAAACGCGCGAAGCACGCAGAAGATATCACGAAATTGTTAGATAATCTTTCGAAAGATTTTACAAAATTCATTACCTCATGGGATAAGATTCTCAAGAATATTCAAACAGCATATAATGCTTCCAACGAGTTTGATGAACGTGTTCGCATTATGAATAAAAAGTTTGACAAAATACAATCCGTCGAACTGATTGAAGAACAAAAAGAAGAATAAATTCAATGGTTGAAAAAAACACATACAAATGACTTGAAAAATACCATTTGCATGTAATATTTTTTGATTGATTTACTCAACTTTTAATATTATTATAAATAAGCGTTTAGCATCAATGTGGGGCTGTAGCTCATCTGGGAGAGCGCTTCGTTCGCAACGAAGAGGTAGCGAGTTCGATCCTCGTCAGCTCCACCATAATTTAAAAGTCGTTGTAGAAGTACAGTACTACATATCAAATATAGCACACACGAATTAGAGCCTTAGTAATAGGGCTTTTTTCTATTTAGTCACATATTGGAATGCTAGTTTAGTCTGATTGGTATACATTAATCGGCATTCATTAATGAACGTTAAATTAGTTATACGTGCAGAAAAATCATTTAGATATATCATGTAGAACATTTTTCCTAATTAGTACATCTAATGCTTAACTGTATTTTACAAAAAACAAGTAAAAGATTTATGATTTGAAAACTTCTAAGTCGGAAAGGAGTATGTTGGTTCAATGTTTCTTAAAGAGTTGGCAAAACAAGCATTTAATAATAGCCAAAACACACATTGTAAAATTGACAAAACACTTTGTTGACCCATCTATAGCAACAGCGATTTTGGATGCGAATCCAAATGATCTTATGCGTGATTTAAAAACATTTGGTTTGCTTTTTGAAAACCTAGTCGTAAGAGATTTAAAGATTTATACAGAGTCATTAGAGGGTAATGTCTATCATTATAGAGATAAATCAGGGTTAGAGGCTGATGCGGTGATTCATCTACATGATGGTAGATGGGGGCTCATTGAAATTAAGGTTGGTGGTCAAACGTTAATAGATGAAGGTGCTGCCACCTTAAAAGCATTAAAAGCAAAAATCAATCAAGACAAAATGAATGAACCAGCATTTTTAGCAATTATCACAGCTACCGATCCATTTGCGTATCAAAGAGAAGACGGCATATGTGTTATACCAATTGGATGTTTAAAACCATAAACAACGATTAGGAGTAAAATATATTTTGAAATCTATCGAATGTAGTAATTAAATTTTTATGGTGCTAAAAAAATATAAAAAGGTGCTAATGTTTATTCCAGTGACTTCTTTACCACTTATAAGCATGAATTAGCTTCCAAATATTAAAGAAAGGTATCATAGAAATACTTGACCAGGAAGGAAGCTGTTTTTATAAAAAAGATTTATTCAACTTCTGGATATATGAATTGATTGACATCATATGGCGTTTTTTTCTTGTGTTTTTGATTTAATTTATCAATAAAAATTCGATTTTCTTCAAAAGCTGAAGCATTTAAAAATGGATATTCTACACTGCGAATACGGGAAAAGCCATGATCTAACGCCACAGTTAATTCTAAAGCGCGGAGATAAGGGGCAAAAAACACTTTAGGGTTTTTAACTTTAATCCCGATTGTTAGTTCAATTAAATCAGCATCATCGTCATATAAAAGATGATATGGGAGTTTCATATCAACATGAAAACCATCGACTAATTGTCGTTCATCTAAAACTTGCATTTTCTCAGGGTTACCGCCATTTGAATAAACAATAATCGGTTTATCGCTAATGCTTTTTACTAATGTTAAATCTGCAATTAAATCATTTAAAGCAGCGTTTAAAAACTCACCGCCACTAAAAACGATATAACCGAAAAGATCATTTTGTTTTTTAATGTAATCAACAACATCGGTGATTAGATAAGCATCATCACCGGGATTTTTGACAATTTGAGAATAATTAAAGCATTTAAAACAATGAAACTGACAACCAGTTAACGCGTGAATTAATAAAGTTGGTGCCCCAGGAATCTCACTGAAGCTCAGAACGAGTTTTGGGTAATACTTGATCATGATTTTCAAATGTTGAAGATGAAGAAGTGTCGTCTTCGTGGAACCGCCGCCTGGCTGCCCAGTCGTGACGTCTTGCCTTGCTCCAGAAGTTATAATCGCCTTTATAGAATCCATTATCATCGACACGGATATTACTGCGGGCGATCATGCGAACATAACCAATCACGCGCGAGAAAGTGGCGATATCAGCCGAACCGCAAACGGGACATTTTTCTACTTCACGGGCATCACTAGCGAGAATCATTTGACCGCAGTGTAAACAACTGGTCACTGTTGGGGTTAATGTAATGTAATTGATTGGCTTCCGGAATAAATGCTCAATGTAGTCGGCAAGAATTTCTGGGGCGATTTTATCTTCAATAAAATGATGGAGAATTGAACCAGAAGTTGCATAGCCTTGGAATTCCGCATTGTTTTCAATTTGTTTGGTAAAATCTTCTTCCGAAAATGGAAGCATACAACCGGAGGTCAAAAATACATCATCACCTTTACCTTGAACAAAGATTTCCCGTCCTTGTTGCTTTGCCCATTTTACGTCACTACGGGCGAGTTTAATACCAGCGTTCTCAGCTGGCGCATATTCAATTCCACACGCTACATGGTCACGGACAATAAAATCATTAATGATATCTGTCATGTATTGCATGAGTTCATGTGCATATAACTTACCAAGCGGATCTACCATTCCTAGCGGATAGCCGATATTGACAAGACCTTCATGCATCCCAGTGACCGCAAAAACATTAAAGTAATTTTTTAAACTATCATTAAAGGCAAAGAATGTCGGGAACAATTCTCGATGTTCTTCCACCCAACGGCGTTTTGCTAAGTGACCTTGTTCCATAATTTCTAGGTATTCGCGCATCTTGATTTTGACCAAGTCTTTATCGTGTCCAAATTCAACAAGCACACGATTCATATTCAGATTTAAAACTTGAATTGCGCCAACATTACCAACAGAAGAGCCAAAGATACCAGCACCGGTACGCGACAAAACGGAAAGGTCAATATTTAAGCGGCAACAAAGCGAACGTGAAACTGCTGGATCTTTTGCCTTAATGGTGGGATTTAATTTTCGGTAATATTCATCGTTAAAAGCTTCGGTTCGGAAGTTTTCAAAATAGACACCACCCCACTGATACATTTTTTCTAATAGATAAAGGAAAATTGGATTATCGTAATGGAAAGCATCATCAATTTGCACAGTAATAAGTGGGAAGGTCAGCGGAATTCCTTTGTTTGTTCCTTTTGCCATCGCATCGATAAAAGCGATATTGATATTGTTAAAATACTTGCTTGGAATATCTTTATATTTATAATCACGGCCAATACCGCCAATAACAACGTATTCATCTTTGATGTCTTCAGATGGTTTACCAAATTCTAATGTACAGTTACTAAACGCTGATTCAGAGCCAGATCTTAATGGTAAATTCAACTCATAGACTAATTGATACATTAATTTAAAAAGTTGTTTTTTTGTATAGACGACCCCGTTAAGCTCTTCGTCATATAAGTAGGACGCTAAAATTGTTGTCATTTGGGCAAGCATAACCGCGCCAGAAACTTGCTGACTCATCAATGTGACGATATTAGAAAAATGGCGAACTAAAGTAGATAAAGAACTCGCGGGCTCACTTTCTAACATGTTTTTTGCAATTGAAGGAAGGCCTTTGGTCGCAATATCTTTACAACTCACTGACTGGCAATAACTCGAGAGTTGTTTGTCGTGAATATAGACCACGCCTTCTTCATAGAGTTTAACAAGATTCTCTGGGAGAATTTTCGTCATCAAATATTCTTCTTCAGCGCGATTTGAAAGATTTTTTCTTAATAAGGCGATGGAATAAACAAAGTTTGAATTCTCCCGCTTTAGATAGTCAGAACGCTTATCGTCATCATTACCAATGAATTTGTCGATGAGTGCGTTTGTGTCTTTAAACATTCCCATAATTTTTTCTCCCTATAATTACGTTATTTCGAATTAGCATCCATTTTTTTGTTAAACGTAGACTTTAATAAGCAATTTTTGAGGGTGCAAAAAAACATTCCCCTTAAATTTACTTCTCGTCTAACGCCACAAATAGATATGGATTAACTTGATTATAGATTAATGGAATGCACTTTCAAGCCTACAAAAAGTGTACTTACTACCGATAAAAGTCAATGAAAAAATAATGTGTTTTTTTCCTTGACGTTAGTTAAACAGTTAAGCACTTTTGAATTTATGTATACCTAGACAAGGACATTAATAGGTTTACGGTTTTTACATTGACTTTCGCAAAAATTTACATAGTAATAAATTAGTAGATTTTTTCTCAAGTGAAAATAGTTAAAAAATATTTTTTAAGCATTTTATTTGCTGATGCTCTTTATATCGGTAAAATAGAACTAGAATATAACCGGAGGTTAGTTATGGAAAGATATGAAATTATCATTGTTGGTGGTGGTCCTGCCGGTTTAAGCGCCGCCGTTTATACAGGCCGCAGTGAATTAAAAACACTTTTAATTGAAAAAGGCAATTTTGGTGGTCGAATGAATGATACGCTCCAAATTGAGAACTATCCAAGTGCAATTCCTTTGAGCGGAACAGGTTTAAGCGAAAAGTTTTACGAACATGCTAAATTATTTCCTTCGATTACTTTTTTGCGTACTTCAGTATCAGAAATTAAAAAAGTCGAAGATGGTTTTATTGTTTCAACAAAAAGAAAAGGCGACTTTTTTGCTGAAACCGTAATTCTTGCGCTTGGCACCGAACCGCGTATTCTTGGATTACCAGGTGAAATAGAATTTCGTGGACGTGGAGTGGCGTATTGCGCTACATGTGATGGAGCGAACTTTCAAAATAAAGAAGTCTATGTGCTCGGTGCTGGTGATCAAGCGATTGAAGAAGGCGATTATTTAACCAACTTTGCCCGTAAAGTGCATATTGTTGTAATTCATAAAGAAGGCAAACTCGATGCTAACCAAGTTAGTGCAGCTCGTGCATATGCTAACCCGAAAATTGATTTTATCTGGAATAGCACAATTAGCCGTGTTTATGGGGATAAAGTCGTCGAAGGCATTACTTTAAAGAACGTCCAAACCGCCGAAGAAAAAGATGTTCCCGCTGATGGTGTGTTTTTCTTTGTTGGCATGGTTCCCCAATCGGCAATTGTTGCTGATTTAGTTAGAAAAGATAAAGCAGGATATATTCTTGTTGATAAAGATAAACAAACATCAGTTTCTGGCTTATATGCTGTTGGTGATGTGACTGATACTTATGTTAGACAAATTGCAACAGCGGCCGGAGATGGCGCAATTGCGGCGATTGCGGCTGAGCGTTACTTAAGTGAAAAACGCACAATAAAACAATTACTAAACCCAGAAAGCGGCAAAGTTGCGTTTGTATTTTATTCTCCATATGATAGTAAGGCGCTAGCAATGTTACCAAATGCAGAAAAAGAATTAATTGCCGAAGGATATAAAGTGTTTCGGCAAGATATCAGTCGACAAAAAATACTCTATAACGAACTCGGTCTTAAAAGTGAGTTCGTGATTCAAAAATTCTTCAATGGTCAAAAGGAGGACTAAATGATGATTGAACGCCCTATTTTATTTGAAGTTGATAAAGCAAAATTTATTCCATTAAATCGTGAAGCATATCATGATTTTGTTAAGCAAGTCGGAGATAAACCGCTTCTAGTTTTAATTAGTGCCGCTTGGTGCCCGGATTGCCGTAATTTATATCCGTTATTGGATGAAGCCTTATTTGGTGAATTCAAAGACAAATTTGTTGTCCGGTATATGAATACAGATGATAACCGTGGTTTTGCCCGCGAACTAGAAGTTTTTTCAATTCCAACAATAATTGTTTATCGTAACGCTAAAGAAATCAGCCGGATAAAAGCTGATCGGATGGATTACGATAGCCTTGCTGAGTATTTAGAACAACTTCTTTAAGAAAAATAAAAACACCGACGGAGCAATTATTCTCAATCGGTGTTTTTTGTGGCTCTTTTTATTTATGCGGGCATCTATAACGTAATATCAACGAGTTTATTCCATATAATTTGCCGTTATTTGAAAATAGATTTAAAGTTGAGCTTTACCCACTAATCAAACTAAATCCGCATAATCATGAGTAGCAAGGCGTTATCGGAGCATCCTATTTATTTTTTCTTTTTTTAAACATAAAACCGGAAAAAACTTATTACAATTTTCCTCTAAGCTATTTTCTATATATTTTGATCGATTAACTTTTAATACACAATTATTCTCTATATAATGCTTATGGACGAAAGGAGATTGTTATGCATATTGGCATTCTTTCCCCCAATAAATCACTTAAGGATCTTGTCGCCATTGAATTAGCTAATTATCTAGGTGCGCACAAGATTTTAAAAAGCAACATTCCCGACTATTTTGCATCATTGTTATTTGAAGATGTTCAACGTTTTGCCCTACTTCATCAAAATGATGCATATGGGCAAATCTTATTAGCGTTGTGGCAATCAAAAAATAATCATCAAGTTGTGAGTAGCGTTACACTAATTGAAGAAATTATTAATACAAAAAAACTTTATCAAGAAAATAAATTAGATGAAAAAGATTATCGTCTATCACTTTCAATCGCCGAAGAACACTGTAAAGCTTTGCCGGACTTTGATATATATTTTTTGGTTCATGATGTAAATGATGATATTAAAACTTATTTCCAAAATATTATTGCTTTGGAGAACATTCATCATGTCGATCAAAACAAAATAATTGTTTTACCCATAAATTCGAAAATGATTGACGCTGAATGGAAAATGTTTTTAAAAAAGGTATCCGAAAACATTGATTTGCATTTAGCTTCTGGAGGCTATTAATGCGGATTGGTGTGATTGGCCCAATTGGGGCCGGAAAATCATTGTTAGCGAGCAAACTTGCCGCCTATTTTCACGCACAACTAGTTGAAGAACCAGTAGCAACAAGTCCGTTTTTAGCCATTTATTATCAAAACATTAAAGAAGTGAGCTTTGTTGCTCAAAATTTCTTTTATGGGGAATTATTTTTACGCTTACACGCTGAAGAAAATAATCAAAACGTGATTACTGACTCAACATTATTTTCTAATTTAGTTTTTGCGGAAATTTTACAATTACAAGGATTAATGAATGCACATCAAGTGGCATTAACATATGAAATTTGCGATTTGTGTCGGCATCATGTCCAACCACTCGATTTAGAAATTGTCATCGTACGTTCAAAAGCGCAACTATTTAAAAACGTTTATCGGCGTAGCCGCGACGTTGAAAAAGGCCAAGAAGATTATCTGAATTTCCATTACCAACACTATTACGCATTACTAGATAAAATCTATAGCCATTATCATTTACCAAAGAGCAAGATATTATACCTCGATCCTGGCGATATGAACGATCCCGCACAATGGAAAATAATTATTGAGCAGATTGAAGAAGCATATCAAAAAAATAACGCTGTCATCACAAAATGAGATGGCGTTTTTTATATACGGGCAATTATAAAACCAGATTTTTGTAATGATTTCCCATCAAAACCAGTTGCAAATAGCACTTCTTTTAACTTAATTTCAACCTTTGTTGATTGGTCGGCTAATATGAGAATTAGTCCATCATTCTCGATTCCGCGCTGCACGATAATGAGATTGTTTTCATAAGTTATCTGATAATCGAAATGATTAAAGCTTTTTTCGCTTTTCCGAATTTTGATTAATTTTTTAACATTTTGCCAATAGGTGTTTTTAGTATTTAATTGATTCCAAGGCATTCCACGACGTGAGTCCGGATCATAACCACCGTTTATGGGAACTTCAGTTCCATAATAAATACAAGGGACGCCAACAAAGAAAATTGTAAACGCCAATGCTTGAAGCATGATATCGATATCTTCTTTACACTCACTATAAAAACGATGAGTATCATGAGAGTCAAGTAAATTCAACATCATATGATTTATCGGATCAGAATATTGCATCAGTAGATTATTTAATTTATCAACAAAACCTTCTGCGTCAAGTTTATGCCAAGCAAAATAATCGAGAGCAGCTTTTGTATAACCGTAATTCATTATGCTATCGAATTGGTCTCCTTGGAGCCAACTATGGGCACGGTGCCAGTTTTCACCGATGATAAGCGCTTCTGGTTTGGCGGATTTAATTGCGGTCCTAAATTTACGCCAAAAAGCGTGGGCAACTTCATCGGATACATCAAGTCGCCAACCATCAATATCAAATTCCTTAATCCAATAAAGACCGATTTTTATCAATTCTTCTTGTAACTTTAAATTTGATGAGTTGAGTTTAGGCATATAACGTGTAAAAGCAAATGATTGATAATTTAGTGGATGTTGATTGGGCATAGGATAATCACCATCAATAAAAAAGAAATCATAATATGGCGATTTTTTACCATTATTGATTACATCAACAAACCAGGGGTGTTCACTTGAACAATGGTTGAATACCGCATCAAGAATAACGCGAATTCCATTACTATGAGCACGATCAATTAAATTTTTCAAAGTTGCTTTATCGCCGAACATTTGGTCAACATCATAGTAGTCGCTGATGTCGTATTTATGATTACTCTTACTTGGATTAATTGGAGTTAAATAAATGGCGTTGATCCCTAAATCTATTAAGTAATCAAGATGATCAATAATACCTTGGAGATCACCGCCATAAAAAGACTTTGGTAGTGGCTTTTGATCCCAAGTAGCATTGATATAATCCATTGACTTATGGTGATTTCCGATTGCAAAACGTTCGACAAAAATTTGATAAAAAACAGTATTATTCACCCAAGTAACTGGCCTTATTAAATCAGCATCACTATTTGTGGGAATTTGAAAATGATGGTAAAAAGAATTAACAAAATCATACTTTTCTGTTAATCCGTCTTCTGAATAATACAGTGATTTACCCTTGCTCTTAATTAAAAATACGTAAGCAAGCCGCGGAATATCTAAATAAATAATCGTCTCATAATAAGCAAAAAAATGATCGCTATGTTGGCGCTTCATCGCGAGTTTAAGTTGGGCTTTTTGATACAAAAATTTATCGTTATAAAGAACAACAATTTCATCGATTACATCTTTTTTATCAACTCTTAGGCGCAGGTGATAACGGTGTTGGTCAATGGCGTAACCATAGGCACTTTCGGGTTGATGGAACAGGGCAATTTCGTTCATATTTAACTCCTTCAATGGATAAGTGTTTTATTTGCTTATTTTACTTAACTTACTTATAATTTAAGTATGAAAAAGAAAGTAACTATTAAGGACATCGCTCGTGAGTCGGGCGTCTCAGTAGCCACGGTCTCCTACGTCCTCAATGACCGCAAAGATCAGAAAATCTCTGAAACAACAAGAAACAAAGTTCTTCAAATTGTCAACCTGTACAATTATAAGGGCAATGCCTCTGCCCGTAATTTAGCTCGGGGAAAGACTTTTAATATTGCGCTTTATACAGGAGAAGCCAGTAGTCGAATTGGCGCGCTGGACGAATTTGCTTTTGTCAAAGCACTGACCACGCGCATTGCCCGTGATGGCTATGATTTAGTTTATCACGGAAATGGCCCAGTGGAATCATTAACCAATGTTGATGGCATTATTTTTCACGGAACAACCAACGAATTCTTTCGTGAAGCAAGCCCAATTAACCTTGCACCAATCGTCTTGGTTGATATGGTGGTCGGTGACCCTTTATTTTACGAAATTAATAATAGCAGTAGCAAGGTCGGAGAAGAAGCAATCAAAGCCTTTGATTATCAATCCTTTAAATTGTTACTTCCACAAGGGATTAATGCTCAACTACGGTCACGGCTTCGTCGCACCTATCATTGCATCGATATTGAAACAAGTGAAGAACTTCAAACCTACTTGTTAAATAATCCAACAGAGCGCTTGGTTGCTTATGGAAAAGAATTTGGAAAACTCGCACAATTATTCAAAAAAGATGTACTAATCTTTGATCATTTAACAAGTGATAAAGTTGAAGCGGTTTGGCACTCATTAAAGCGCGCAATGGATCGCGAAGAAATTCTTCATAACGAAGTTAATATCTAAATTTGTCATTTTCAATAAGTAGTTAGGTTTATCCAAAGCCTAACTTTTTTTATTTATCGACATTTAAAATAACTTTATCAATTTCTTGAAAATCAAGAATGTTATAATATTACTAATTAGAACGGAGAATTAATCATGAACATCATTCATTTTTTAAAACCGAAAAGCGAAGTCGCGTATATTATTGATGACTTTACCGTTCGCCAAACATTAGAAAAAATGCATGTCCACCGTTATTCTGCTATTCCAATTCTGAGTCAAAAAGGTGAATATCTTGGCACAATCACCGAAGGGGATATTCTTTGGTTTATTAAAGATTATGCATTTTTGAATTTAAAAAAAGCTGAGGATTTCCCAGTGATATCGATTCCGCGGAAGATTGATAATCGTCCAGTTTATATCACGGCACATGTGGAAGAATTATACCGTTTATCACTAGATCAAAACTTTATCCCCGTTTTAGATGACCGCTCAATGTTTATAGGTATTGTTACTCGGAAAGATTTATTGACTTTTTTCCAAGAAAAACCAACCACGAAAGAAGAGACGCCCTATGATTCTATTTTGAGTCGGCGGAGTATTCGTAAATGGTCTAATTTTCCTGTTGAAAAAGACTTAATTAAAAAAATTATGATTGCTGGTCTTGCTGCGCCAACTGCCCATAATCGCCAACCAATTCATATTGTCAGTATTGCTGACAGTGCATTAAGTAACCAGTTACTCGATAACAACGAATATGGGAAAAAGATTAAAGATGCCCCACAATCTTTTGCAGTATTTGGCGATATCAATATTGAAAATGATACATTTTTATTAAATAACGATGCATCAGCGACGATTGAAAATATGCTTCTAGCAATTCACGCACTTGGTCTTGGCGGAGTGTGGGTCGGAGCAGCAAATTCTGAGTGGCGGCATTTAGTGGAAGAAAAACTAAAAGCGCCTGCGAATATGAAGTTATTTGGTATGATTGCCTATGGCTATCCAAACGAAAAAAAATCCCCACATCTATTACTTGATAGTGATAAAATTCATATCAACGGATGGAATCGAAAAAAATGAGTGAACAAGCAAAATCACATAATGACCGCGCTAATAATCGAGCCACTTTTATATCGCTATTTGCCAATATATTTTTGGCATTAGGCAAACTAATTGTGGGAATTATTGGAGGCTCGCAGGCATTAGTTTCCGATGCGGTTAACTCAATTGATGACGTAATTTCGACAATTGTCGTTGTTATTGGTGTGAAAAAATCACAAAAATCAGCTGATAATGAACACCAATTTGGTCATGAAAGATTTGATAATGTGGCTTCAATTATTCTTGCCATTATTTTTATTTTAGCCGCTTTTGGGATTGGGGCTTCAGCAGTTTCAACGATTATTATCGGCCAAGAAACAACGTTACGCCTACCAGATGTCATAACTTCAATTGTGGCGGGGGTTGCGATGTTGATTAAAGAAGCTTTGTTTGTTTTCACATATCGCACAGCACGTAAGACCGGTTCAACATCAGTGCGCGGAATCGCTCTTGATCATCAAATTGATGTTTTTGCAACAGGAGTCACCCTCATTGGTATCGTATTAGCGATTACGTTAAGACTACCGATATTAGATGCAGTTGCCGCGCTTATTTCAGCCTTACTTATTTTATATTCTGCGATTCGCATTCTGGTTAATTCTTTAAATCAGATGATTGACCGGGCGGCCCCACAAGAACTTGTTGATCAAATAAAACATACAATTAACGAAGTCCCCGGCGTTTTAAGTATTGATGTGCTTCGCACACGAATTTTTGGTGCAAAAATTTATGTTGATGTTGAGATTGCTGTTGATCCGACAATTACTTTAAACGCTGCTCATGCCATTGCTGAAAATGTTCATGATTTGATTGAAAAAGATTTTTCTGACATCAAACATATTATGGTTCACGTTAATCCGTACAGACAGCTTTAATAAAAATTTATTAATAATTCAAAAAAGCTCTACTAAAAACCAAAAAGGCGCATTATTCGGTTATAAAGCACCCGATTCTTATTATATTCATCATTATTTTTTGCTATAATGAAAGTGTAGATTTTTAAGGAGTATCAATATCGCCAATGCCAAAAAATATTCTTGTAATAACCGGTAGCGCCCGCACCGAAGGAAATTCAATGAGTCTTGCTAAGGCTTTTATTCGTGGTGCCCGCAAGAACGGTAACGCTGTCCGTAGGTTTGATGCGGCGTTAAAAGTCATATACCCTTGTCGCGGATGCGATAAATGTTGGTCAAAAGGCAAACCTTGTATTGTTGATGATGCCTTTAATCAAATTGCCCCTTATCTTCATGTTTCAAACATTATTGTAATAGCGACTCCACTTTATTGGGGTAATTTTTCAAGTGCGATTAAAGCGTTTATCGACAAGTTATACGCTTATCAAGTTGATTTTCGTAAACGCGATTTAAAGATATCTCAATCAATTTTACTTGTTGCTGGCGAAAGCACCGATCCTAAAGCCTTCGATTTAATCACTGAAAACTATCATTTCATTGCAAAAGAATTAAAATGGGAAAATCTCGGTATTATCACTGTTGGTGGTGTTAAGGAAGAACGAGCGGTTGAACAACTTGACGTTATTCGCCAAGCTTACGAACTTGGAAAGTCGATTGAATAGGTGTAAAAACAATACAACAGTTATTGTTTTTGTTTTATCATAGAAGCATCTAGAGAGGTAGATATATGGCTGAAGTAAAAATTAGCATGGTGAAGAACGATGGTTCGGTTTTTTATGGACGTTCTTGGCCAGTTGAAAAACCAACCGCTAACGTTGTTATCTTAACAGGAATGGAAGAACACACCGGACGTTATAATGATTTTGCGTCGTTCTTAAACAGTCAAGGATATAGTGTTTTTTCTTTAGATTTCTATGGCCAAGGCATGAACGTTGAAGCTGGAGGTCAAAAACTTGGCTGTGTACCAGAAAGTGCATTTCGTAAATTTGTTTATACAATCGATGAATTAGTACAAAAATTACGAGCATCATCAGTTCCGATTTATTTAATCGGTCACTCTATGGGCTCATTTATGCTACAAGATTATGCCCAACGGTTTGGTAAACACGTTGATAAGATTGTTTTGACCGGAACAAATGGCCCAATGTTTACTGTTAAAATTGGTTATTTGCTGGCGCGGTTGACGGTGGGTAAAAAAAGTTACGATAAACCATCTAAACTATTGGCAGCAATGGCAATTGGCGGTTATCAAAACAGTATTAAGGATCGTAAAAATATCAATGATTGGATTTCATATAATTCGGAAAATGTTGAAACGTATACTGCGGACTCACTTTCAGGAAAAGGTTCTTCAAAAGGTTTCTATCGCGAATTTCTTAAAGGATTAAATCGCCTTTATCGTAAAAAATTCTTGAATAAAATCGATAAGGACCTCCCAATTGCGATTTTCGCGGGTGCTGATGATCCTGTTGGTGGCAAAGGTAAGGGAGTTACAAAACTGTTTAATCTTTATCAAAATCATGGTCTTAAAAATCTTGAACACAAAATATATCCAAATATGCGTCACGAAGTTTTAAATGAAGTTAATAAGCAGGAAGTTTATCAGGATATCTTAGCGTTCTTAAAAAAAGATTTTAGTGTTAGCGAATAATTATATTTAAGAGCATTAATTACATCCGATTCGGTCGCTAAAACAACAAACACAAGCCTTCTTTGAAGGCTTTTTGTTTATTTTTAGTTTTATATTAAGTGAGCAATAGATGAAATTATAGGGCTTTTCGCATATAATCAAGGTGGTATGTATTTCTAGGAGGGTTATATGCGCAACTTCATCTTAATCTCGCCACAATTTCCAATGACATATTATCGCTTTGCCGCCGCATTGAAGAAAAATGGTTTCAATGTTTTAGGTATCGGCAATGCGCCCTATCATGAACTAAGCAGTGATCTCGTCGATGCATTGACGGAGTACTATTATTGTGCGGATATGGAGAACTACGATAGCCTCTACCGCGCTGTTGCATTTTTTGCGTTTAAATATGGCAAAATCGAATTTTTGGAATCAAATAATGAATATTGGTTAATTAGTGATGCCAAATTACGCACTGATTTTAATATCGGTGGCGGTTTTACTAACGAGACAATTATGCGAGTTAAAATGAAATCAGCGATGAAAGAATATTATCAAAAAGCTGGTGTTCCTGTTGCGCGCTTTCAATTACTAGAAGATTTAGCTGGCGCGGAACAATTTATTCAAAAAGTCGGCTATCCGGTTTTCATTAAACCAAATATTGGTGTTGGCGCTGTTGGAACATATCGCATTGCCAGCGAAGACGAATTAAAAACGTTCTTTCTTAATAAAGATCCGATCATCACTTATATCATGGAAGAGTTTATCGATGGGACAGTAATTTCTTATGATGGAATTACTAATAGCCACTGTGAACCAATATTTGCGGCACAAAATGTCTTTCCTTGCCCCAATGATGACATCGTAAACAATTTAGACGACGATTATTATTATACCCAACCAACAGTTGATGAAGATTTATCCGAAATTGGTAAAAAAGTATTAAAAGCTTTTGGTGTTCAAAAACGCTTTTTCCATCTTGAGTTTTTCCGACTAAAAAAAGATCATAAAAACTTAGGCAAAAAAGGCGACATTGTTGCCCTTGAAGTTAATATGCGTCCAGCGGGCGGATATACACCAGATATGTACAATTTTGCCTTAAGTACGGACGTCTATCAAATATATGCAGAAATGATGGCAAAGGATTTAACTACAGTTAAGGTTGGCGCTCATCAATACTATTGTATGGAAGTGGCACGGCGTGATGCACATGCCGGTAGCTATTTACATAATGAAGAAGAAATAATTTCAACCTATGGCGTTGCAATCAAAATGGCGGGTCGGTATCCAAAAGTACTGGCACCAGGAATGGGTGACGTGTTCTATATGGGCCGTTTCAAAACACTTGAAGAAGCAAACCAATTTCGTGAATACGTATTAAAGAGGGCATAATTATGGCGGTATTAGTTACTGGTGGTACTGGCTACATTGGTAGTCATACAGTTGTTGAATTAATTGAGCGGGGATTTGAGGTTGTTATTGTTGATAACCTTAGCAATTCAAAGCCGGAAGTTTTAAATCGGATTAAAAAAATTACTGGTAAAAAGCCTCTATTTTATCAAGTTGATGTATGTCATAAAGATGAATTAGAACGGGTCTTTCTTGAGCATCAAATTAGTGATGTAATTCATTTTGCTGGATTAAAAGCGGTTGGCGAATCAGTTTCAAAGCCTTTAGAATATTATCAAAACAATCTGGATAGCACATTAACTCTTTTAGCACTGATGATTAAACATCAAGTACGAAATTTAGTGTTTTCATCAAGTGCGACCGTCTATGGTGATGTTGATCATGTTCCATTAACTGAAGAAGATAAAATTGGCGGGACAACAAATCCTTACGGGACAACCAAATTAATGATTGAGATGATTTTACGAGATGTGCAAAAAGCCAATCCAATAATGAATATTGCGATTTTGCGCTACTTCAATCCGATTGGCGCCCACCAAAGCGGTGAAATTGGTGAAGATCCACGCGGCATTCCGAATAATTTAATGCCCTACATTACGCAAGTTGCTGTTGGTAAATTACCTGTACTACATGTTTATGGTAATGACTATCAAACAGTTGATGGAACTGGTGTTCGTGATTATATTCATGTTGTCGATTTAGCGCGTGGACATGTTGCAGCAATCAAGAAACTACAGGAAAATCCGGGTGTTGTTATTTATAATTTGGGGACGGGTAACGGTACTAGCGTACTTGAACTTATCCATGCGTTTGAGCGGGTTAATCAGGTAAAAATTCCATATATTATTGACCCACGCCGGCCAGGCGATATTGATCAAAATTATGCCTCAGTGCAAAAAGCCGAAAAAGAGATGAACTGGAAAGCAAAATTTAATATCGAGGACTGTTGCCGCGATGCGTGGAATTGGCAAATCAAGAATCCACAAGGACTATAGGCAAAAAGATGAATTTTGCATTAATTTTAGCTGGTGGCGTCGGTGCTCGTCTTCATGCCGGCATTCCCAAACAATTTGTGCTGGTTGATGAAAAACCAATTATCGTTTATACATTGGAAGCTTTTCAAAATCATCCAGATATTGATGCGATTGTAATTGTGTCACTATCCGACTACATTGATGAAGTTTGGCATTTGGTCGCTACATATAAACTCACAAAAGTTTCTCAAGTTGTGGCTGGTGGAGAAACCGGTCATTTAAGCACACAAAATGGAATTTTTAGTTTAAAAGGATACGCAAAAGCTGATGATATCATTATTATTCATGATGCGATTCGCCCAATTGTTCCTCAGCCAATTATTGATGATTTGTTAAAAGTCTGTCAGGAATATGGTAATGCTGTATCCTCGCTACCAATGCAAGAAACCGTCATTTTGACCGATGATCAGCGCTCCGGCATTGAATCGCTTGACCGCAAATATGTGCGGCGCGTACAAACACCGCAAGCGTATAAATTTGTAGATTTAATCAATGTATACGAGCAAGCCTTTGCCCGTGGCATCACAAATAGCGTTTATTGCAATACGCTTTTTATCGAATTAGGTTATCGGCTTTATTTTTCTCGGGGATTTGCTAATAACGTCAAAATTACTACAAGTGATGATATTGCACTTTTTAAAGCCTTAAAAAAATTTAGTGAGGAAGATCTAATTTAATGAAGAATATTTATGCAATACCTGCTTATCTGCAAGAGTTAAACGATGTTTTGAAAAAACTTGATAAAAACTTTTTGCGTGGTAAGAAAATACTCATTTCCGGCGCGACAGGGATGATTGCCTCATTTTTGATTGATGTATTACTAAGTGATGTAAATTTTGATATCACGTTTTTTGCTTTAACGCGTTCACAAATGTCATTCAACAAACGTTTTACAGCCCATCTTGATGATCCACGCCTTATCCCAATTATTACTGATGTTCAAAACCCAATCAAAACAGAAGAAAAATTTGATTATGTAATTCATGCTGCCTCGTATACTGATCCGAAGAATTATGCATCTCACCCAATCGATACAATGCTGATAAATTTTATTGGCACTAAAAATTTGTTAGATGTTGCTAACAATAATCAAGCTACATTTATGCTCTTATCAACTTGCGAAATATATGGTGAGGGTAAAGGGAAAGCGATTAAAGAAGATGATTACGGTTATTTAGATCCGACAAAAGTCCGTAACACTTATAATGAAAGTAAACGCGCGAGTGAAACATTAGCAATTGCTTATAGTAACGAAAAAAATGTTAAAGTTTTATTACCACGCTTTTCACGTATATTTGGTCCAACAATGCGCCTTGATGATAGCAAAGCTGTTTCACAATTTTTAAGAAATGCGATAAATAAGCAAAGCATTGTATTAAAGAGCGCTGGTCAGCAACGCTATAGTTATACCTATGTAGCAGATGCCGTTTTAGCGCTTGTATATTTACTTGATCACGGAGAGAGTGGCGTAGCGTATAATGTAGCGAATTTAGAGCAACATTCCTTAAAAGAAATCGCTGAACTTATCGCTAACTTAGCTGGAGTTGATGTTGAAGTCCAACAACAAGATGAATATGATGGTCGCGGCTACTCACTTGCGACTAACGCGATTCAAGACATCACACGAATTGAAAAACTTGGTTGGCAACCAGTTTATGCAATCAAAGATGGCTTAAATTCTACCTTAATGATTTTAAAGGAGCGAATCTAAAATGAAAATTCTCGTCACTGGTGCGCAAGGTTTTGTCGGAAAAAATCTCTGCCTTGTTCTCAATGAAAAAGGTCACCAAGTTTTTGAATATGATTTAGGCTCAACCAAAGAAGAACTCGTTAGATGGATTAAAGAAGCGGATTTTATCGTGCACTTGGCCGGTGTGAATCGCCCGCTAACAAATGACGAATTTTACAATGGAAACGCTAATTTCACATTTGAATTAACCTCATTAATGGAAGAATATAGCTGCAAATCGCCAATCATTTACTCCTCAACAATTCAAGCAGAGCGGGATAACGATTATGGTCGTAGCAAAAAAATGGCTGAGGATTATCTTCGTGAATTTTCGATTAGAACGGGGACGCCAGTTTTTATTTATCGACTAAGTAATCTTTTTGGAAAATGGTCACGCCCTAATTACAACTCAGTGATTGCAACTTTTGCATATAACATTGCCCGCGATTTACCAATACGGATCGATGACTCCGAAGCCATGATTAATTTTATTTATATTGATGATTTAGTTTTTACAATGCTCAATATGATTGAAAATCCTCAGCAAGTGAAAATTCAAGATTACTACTTTATTGAACCAAATTATCCGATTAAAATTGGTCAACTGGCAAACACGATTAGACAATTTAAAGCATCAAGAACTACGCTAATGGTTCCTAAGCTTGATGATGATTTTACCCGCAAACTCTATGCAACATATTTAAGTTATCTCCCTGAAGATGATTTTGGATATGCGTTAACAATGAATAAAGATGATCGCGGTTCATTTACAGAATTTTTACGCTCTGAAGGCGCTGGTCAAGTATCAATTAATGTTACAAAACCCGGCATTACTAAAGGCAATCACTGGCATCATACGAAAAACGAAAAATTTCTTGTTGTTTCCGGGCAAGCAGAAATTAATTTCCGCAAGATTGGCACAACTGAAATTATCACTTATCAAGTAAATGGTGATGACTTGCGCGTCATTGATATTCCGACTGGATATACACACAACATCACTAACATTGGTGATCACGATTTAGTCACTATTATGTGGGCGAGCGAACCATATGATAAAAATAATCCTGATACACATTTTGAAAAAGTGTAATCATTAGAACCTCTTACCAGTTATTAACATTGATTTTAACCGATATATAGTATATAAATAGTTTAGCAAATTAGAATTAATCAAAAATGGTTTGCTTCTATCAATTATGGTAGAATAATACCAACACGCGAGGGCCATTTATGTATCGCTTTTTAAAACGAGCGTTTGACTTGTTATTCTCATTCTTAGCAATTGTTATTTTAGTTCCATTTTTTATTATTTTGATTATTGCCGTAGCAATTGACCAAAAAGGCCATGTTTTCTTTGTGCAAAAACGGTTAGGTAAGAACATGCGCTTATTTCATTTAATCAAATTTCGGACAATGGATATTCACGCGCCGGATAATGTTACTCCAAATGAAATTGGCAATCATTATGACCAATACGTCACGCGGTTTGGTCGGTTTTTACGTTTGTCAGCCCTAGATGAGATTCCACAATTATTTAATATTTTTGCTGGAAGAATGAGTTTCATTGGCTATCGCCCATCACAAATTGTTGAAGAAGAACTGAATAACGACCGACTTCATTACGGAATTTATAAAATGAAACCAGGATTATCTGGTTGGGCACAGGTTAAAACTCGTCATAATCCAAAATTAAAGGTTTCTTTTGAAAAAGAATATGCGGAAAAAGCCTCGCTTTGTTTTGATATTAAAATTTTCTTTTTAACGATTGGACTTTTATTATCTAGAATTTTTCATCCAAAGAAACACAAGGCGACGGATTAAAACAATAAGATGGAGAACGTTTTACCCAAGCAAGATCGAATAGGCATTACTAAGAAAATCTGGGGCGAATTTATACTCATTTTTATAATTTTTGTGCTAATTTTGTTCTTATTTGAAAATAGTTTTATAACACCCGCAGTAATTATTAATCCTTTTGATTTTATATCATTTTTTGTTATTTTCTGTGTGTCAATAGCGCTAATAATCACGTACTTAATTTTGACGCATTACCATATTCAATTTCGATCGGAAATAACGGCAATATGTATTCTTGCTTTCATCATTATTAGTAATACAGTTGTGATGGGATATTTACCTGTAACGCTAGTTGAACAACTCAAACTTTCTAATGGAGATTTACAAACAATTGTTGTTTCAATTGATATGGTTGATCGTTTACGTTCATTTTTACTTTCAATTAGTGCGTGTTTATTAATTTACGTTATGGTTTTTGTCTTTCCTAAGCAAAAAAATGCGCGCGCGATTATCTTTTTAGCAGCCATCGCCCTAATTGCCATCGGTTATATTTTTATTGCCCATAGTCTAATTACTGAAATGGACAAGTACGTTAAAACAATTACTGATGGAATATCTGCTTATGCCCATGTTCCTAATGGTTTATTTATTAACCGCAATTTATTTGCTAGTTATTTATTTGTGAGTTTTTTGTCCTGTTTTTATCTTTGGACACGTTTTAAAAAATTAAGATGGCTTTTTATTTTGCTATCGATACCATTTGCGGTCATTATTTTCTTCACTGTTTCTAAAACAAAAATCATTATGTTTGCATTTGTTTATCTTGCTATTTTAGTTTTTTGGCTAGTAAACTTATTGCCCAAACACAAAATCATCTTTTCGTTTGCTTTACCATTAAGCGTGCTGACAATTGCAGCATTAATTGTTTTCCGTTTAGTACCGTCCTTGGAGACAACCTTCTTGGGCAAGTTGCTTAATGATGTTTTGCCTGATTCAATATTTGTAACCAATTCTTTGCAATCAAGACTTATTATTTGGCGGTATGCATTTAGTTATCTTGATGAACCATTTAGTTTAATTTTTGGCCGGGGATTTTATATTTCAAAAATGCTCCTAGGTACGGCTATGGCGTATGAACCGGCATCACATTTCACTTATCGGTGGGGCAATTTTCATAATGGTTTTATTGAGGTAATATCAACTGGCGGATTAATTTTGTTAATACCGTATCTTACTTTTATTGGATATCTAATTTACGTAAATATAAAAATTGCTAAGTTTAATAAGTACGTTGCTTTCTATTCATTGGTAGCTTTGACGGCATTTATTATTCATTCGATGTTTGAATCTGTCTCACTTTTGTTATTTAACGCCGAAGGGATCATCCACGCTTTACCAGTGGTGTTCCCTGCTTTAGCCTATTATCATAAATTAAAAAAAGATAAACTCATCGTCAGTAAATGGGATGCAAAACATGAAAACAAACCATTATTCGCTTTTGTTGATTAAAGGAGTTTTGATATGAATATCAATCAATTACGTAATTCAACAATTTATCAAGTTTTTCCGCGCAACTATTCTAAAGACGGAACATTAAGGGCGTTAAAAAATGATCTAGAGCGGATTGTTGATCTTGGTGTAGATATACTCTACTTGTTACCGGTTCATCCGATTGGCGAAGTTGCCCGCAAAGGAACAGCGGGTTCGCCATATGCGATAAAAGATTATCGGGCGATCAATGCAGATCTTGGTTCATTAGCTGATTTTGAAGACCTTGTCGCAAAAGCACATCAAAAAGGTTTAAAAATCATGATGGATATCGTATTTAACCATACTTCACGTGATTCAATCTTATTAAAAGAACACCCTGACTGGTTTTATATCAAAAATGGTCAACCAGGTAATCGCGTTGGCGATTGGTCAGATGTTGCCGATCTTAATTTTGAGGTTGCCGCCGTATGGGATTATCTTATTGAAACACTAATTTATTGGGTGCATAAAGGTGTCGATGCTTTCCGCTGCGACGTTGCACCGATTATTCCTCTCGCATTTTGGAAAAAAGCACGAGAAGAGGTGGCAAAAGTTAATTCCGATGTATTTTGGCTCAGCGAATCAATTGAACCAGAATTTATTAAATATCTACGCGCTCAAGGCTATGAAGCGCATAGCGATGCAGAAATGTATCAAGCGTTTGATATTCTTTATGATTACGATGTTTATGGTGATCTCAAGAAGTATTTAAATATGCGCGGAACATTCCGTAGTTATGTCGAAGCAGTCAAACGCCAAGAATATCTTTATCCCGATAATTATCTAAAAGCGCATTTCTTAGAAAATCATGATCAAGCGCGGATTGCTTCACTTGTGAAAGATCAAAATCAATTACATAACCTCACCGCTTGGAGTTTTTTCCAACCCGGGGTTGGTTTTCTCTATGCTGGGCAAGAAAACGCTTTGTCAAAAGCACCGCATCTTTTTGAATATGACCCGCTTGATTGGGAGCAACATGATCCAGAGACATACCTACTTATTCAACGCATGATTGAATTCAAAAAAAGCAAAGTATTTTATGAAAAAACAAGCTTTGATTTAGAAATGTATTTTCCAAACGATGTATTGCTAGCAACGCTTGCATCTAAAAACGAAAAATATCTTGGTGTTTTTAATTTTTCAGGAGGTAAAGCCAAGGTTTTACTTCCGTTACAAGTTAAGGAAGTGCGCGATGAAATAACTGGCGACATTATTCCATTAAGAAAAGGAACGATTGTGATTGAATCACCAGTGATCATTAAAATCAATTAATTGTAAAAATCTCTTCTCGCCATTTCCGCGAAATCTTTTTAATAGTGTATAATACACGACGAGGAGAACAGCAATGACGAATAGTGGTTTAAAAGTCTTAACAAAAAACGCGAAAGCTTTTCATAACTATTTTCTTGATGACTTTCTCGAAGCCGGTATTGAATTAACGGGCACAGAGATAAAGTCATTACGCGCGCACGGGTGTGATTTAAATGACACTTATGTCGTTTTTCGTCATGGCGAAGCGTGGGTAATTGGTATGCATATTGCGCCCTATGAAAAAGGGACGTATTTTAATCATGACCCTTTACGTGAACGCCGGTTATTGCTCCATAAACACGAGATTCTTCGCTACAGCCAAAAAGTTCAAGAAAAAGGCTTAACAGTTGTTGTTACAAAAGTATATTTAACTAAAGGCCGGGCTAAAATTGAAATTGCGCTCGGACGCGGGAAAAAACTTTTTGATAAACGCGAAACAATTAAAAATCGCGATGCCGAACGCGAAATTAATCGTGGCAGAAAACACGATGGTCGCAACGAGGATTAAAGAAGATGTTTCGTAGTATTAAGGAAGCAAAAGCATTCCTCGCTGATCGTGATGATCGCCATAAATATGAACGCAGCCAATTTGATGCGTTTTTGGAATATCATCAATTTTCTTTTAAAGTTCCCGCTATTCATGTGTCGGGGACAAATGGTAAAGGAACAACCTGTAAGATGCTTGCCAACATATACGCTGTGCAAGGCTATCGCGTCGGGATGTTTAGTTCACCGTTTCTATTTTATGAAAATGAAATGTGGCAAATTAATGGGCAATCGATTTCTGATGCCGATTTACTCACATTAATAAATCGTTACGCTGTCAGCTTTATGCAATTTGGAATTACTGCTTTTGAGATGGAAGCTTTTTTGGCGTTTATTTACTTTGCCGAACAAAAAGTTGATTTGGCGATTATTGAAGTTGGAATGGGCGGCCGATTAGATGCCACAAATGTATTTACACCCATGTTATCAATTATTACTAATGTGACATTAGAACATACACAATTTCTTGGCCGCACGCTTAAAGAAATTGCTTTAGCCAAAGCAGGGATTATAAAATCCGATATTCCTGTTTTGGTTGGCCAAGATATTCTTGCTGAGCCACTTTCAATCATCAAATCAGTGGCAGAAAAACAGCAATCGGCTTTTTTCCAAGCGGATGCACCATGCAATATTCAGTTAGATTATAATTTTATTTCCTTTGATTTTGACGAAAGTTTAGCAGCGTTAAAAATAAAAAAACCGGCTTATTATTATGCCCTCGATGCCATGATTGCAATTACTGGTTTGAAAATTCTTGAAGAAAAATTTCCCGTTAGCGACGAAAGTATTCGGACTGGATTGCTTTTAGATGCATTACCAGCACGAATGGAAATTGTGCATGAATCGCCACGGATTATTATCGATGGCGCACATAACCCTGGGGCAATGAAAGTTCTTGTTGAAAATCTCCAGTTACTAAAAATTAAATCGCCAATTATCATATTTTCTGCATATCACGATAAAGATGTTGAACAAGAATTTGCGATGTTAAAAGAAGTTGATGCGCGAATTACCTTAACGTTTTTTGATCACTCACGGTCACGTCGTCAAGAAGAATATCCACCCAATAATTATCCGTTTATCATTAGCCCAATTACCGCGATAAAGAAAGTTATGGCGACCGCTCGTATACATGACACAATTATTATTACTGGCTCGCTTGGTTTTGCTGGCTATATATCTTTCTTATGGAAGGAAGGTATTTTCAATGATTAATAATCGTCGTAATTATATTCAAAAAATGGCCATCGCTGCGATGATGATTGCTTTTTCGATTGTTATTACGCGTTTTATACCAGGAGTGCAACTTGGAATTTATCGTTTATCGCTTGGCGCAATTCCAATTGTCATTTCATCATTGATTTTGGGACCAATTTGGGGTGGCATCGTTGGTGTTGCAGCGGATTTAATTGGCACAACGCTATTTCCGGTTGGCGCATTTATTATTTGGCCTTTACTTGGTTCAATGTTATTTGGTGTTTTGCCAAGTTTAGTTTTCTTGTTGCTAAAAAAAGTCCGGGGGCATATCAAGAATCGTTATATTTTATGGGGCATAATGGCGCTTATTGTTATCTTTATTAGTGTTGTCGTGATTGTTAGAGATTCACTTACTTATCGCGCGACATATGAGACAACAGCGACCATTGTTTTTAATATTTGGTGGAAAATTTTCACACCAATCATTTTAATTATTGTCGCTGTCATTATCGCGATAGGTGTGCATTTTATGGAAGTCCGTGCACAAAAAACACCAAATAAGCAACCGCTTTGTCCAACGCCATATGAAGTGGCGATTATTATTTTTCTCACAGATTTAACGATTGATGTTTTATATGGCCCAATTTGGAAAATGATTGTTTTTAGTAGTAATTTACTCGTCAATCTTTTTGTTCAATCGCTTCTATTTGTCGTGGCGGTTATTGTGAAGACCTTTATTGTCTATTATTTAATCAATATTTATTATCGTGTAATTTATATTGAAAACACAAAATAAAAACCTTTTTTTATTAGATTTTAAAATGAAAAAAATTTACATGAATTTATATCTTTTTTTCACTATCTTTCAATGTTAGAGTATTAATGGCAAAGGAAATGGTGAACACAATGAAAAAGAAGACGCGTGAATATCTTGGAGAAGTTAAACAAACCAATAAATGTCAAATGTGTTCATCGGAACAAGAGCAAATTGAGGCGAGTCGCGCCTATAGTGAGACAAAAAGAACGACAAATCTTAATCTCGATGAAATACTTGCCTTAATGGATCAATAAAAAAATAATTGCCGCTGCGGCGGCATTTTTTATTTAATTTCATGGTTAATACGCCAGGAACTTTTTTTCAATGTTATAATTTATCTATCGAGGTAATAGTTATGGACAATTGGTGGCAAAAACGCGTATTTTATCAAATTTATCCGCGGTCTTTTTGTGATTCTAATGGCGATGGAATCGGTGATATTCCTGGAATTATTTCCAAACTAGATTATTTGAAAGATCTTGGAATTGGAGCGATTTGGCTTTCACCGGTCTACGCATCACCAGATAAAGATAATGGTTACGATATTAGCGATTATCGCGCCATTCATCCGCAATTTGGCACAATGAGCGATATGGACGAGTTATTCTTCGAAGCAAACAAGCGCGATATTAAAATCGTAATGGATTTAGTTATTAATCATACTTCCGATCAACACGAATGGTTTATTCAAGCTAAAGATGTTCATTCACCCTATCATGATTATTACATTTGGAAGCAAGGTAAAGTCGATCAGAAAGGTCGCGAGTTACCACCGAATAATTGGAAATCAATGTTTATGGGGCCAGCCTGGTCAAAATGTCCAGAAAATGGTCTTTATTATATGCATTTATTTACACCTGAACAAGTTGATCTCAACTATCGTAATCCAAAAGTTATTGCCGAAGTAGAAGATATTATGCGATTTTGGCTTGATAAAGGAGCGGCGGGTTTTCGCTGCGATGTAATTAATTGTATTTATAAAACAAGTTTAGAAGATGGCAAAAAGCGTATTTATTTAACAGGAATCGAACATTACGTATCACAGCCGGGTTGTCATCAAATTTTAAAACAATTCAATCGGGATGTGCTTGCACCCTATCACGCCTTTACGGTTGGCGAAACAACGCATATTACGCGCGAAGAAAGCCGCGCATTTCTCGAAGATGAATTAACGATGATTTTTCCATTTGAACACGTAAATATTGGTTATCGAAAGTTGCCAATATGGAAGAAAAAATATCGGCCACTAGAAATGATTTCGACACTCGACAAATGGCAAAAACACATTGATTGGAATTCGATGTTTTGGGAAAACCACGATGTTCCACGCTCGATATCACGCTGGGGTGATGAAAAGAAATATTATTATCAATCAGCGACCATGCTCGCTACGATATTATTGACACTTCGTGGAACACCTTTTGTTTACCAGGGCGAAGAAATCGGAATGATTAATACTAAATTTACGAGTATGGATGAAATTGATGATGTCACCAGTCATAATGTTTATAAAACACTGCGTGAACAATATCATATTCCGAAGAAACTTGCGTTTAAGTGGATTATGAATTTCTCGCGCGATCACAACCGCACACCAATGGCGTGGGACGCAACGGCCAATGGTGGATTCACAAGCGGGAAACCGTGGTTGAAAGTTAATCCAACATACAAAACGATTAATGTTGCTGACAACATGAAAAACCCGCAATCGATTTTTCATTTCTACCAAGAACTCATTAGTCTACGTAATGCTGATGAGATACTGATGCTGGGTAGTTATCAAAAGATTGACTCTAACAAGAATATTTACGCTTTTAAACGAACTTTAAATTTAAAAACCTATTTAATTATCGCCAATATGTCGCACCACCAGCAAAAAATTAATATGAACTTAGCGGGTAAAGTGTTAATTAGTAACTATCGGCAAACAAGTTATGATCAAGTTAAAAAGTTAGCCCCATTTGAGACGGCCATTATTATTGTCGAACAGTAAATACATAACAGTTGTTCACGACATATTGGCATAAAATAGTGGCTAGCTATGGTATAATAATCGCGCTAAAGAGGTTTTTAATATGGGCAAACGAACAAATTATATTTCTTGGGATGAATATTTTATGGGAATCGCTATTTTATCAGCGATGCGGAGCAAAGATCCCGATACACAAGTCGGTGCAGCAATTGTTGATGCTGATCACAAAATTGTCTCTGTTGGCTATAACGGCATGCCAATTGGCGTCGATGACGATCAATTATCATGGAATCGGGGCGAGGGTCTTGATAGTAAATATCTCTATGTTTGTCACGCGGAATTTAATGCGATTTTAAATACGCGTAACGGCGTTGCGCTTAAAGGGTGTTCGCTATATGTGAGCCTATTTCCCTGCAATGAATGCGCAAAAGCAATTATTCAATCAGGCATTAAAGAAATCATTTATGCTGATGATAAATATGCGGATACTGTCGCGATTAAAGCAAGCAAAAAAATGCTCGAAATGGCCGGAGTTACTTATCGAAAATATCAAGGGAATTTACCAACCATAAATTATTAATTATCTATGCAAAACGCGATTGAAATCACCGGATTATTATTCGGATATGAACCTAAAGTCCACGTCTTAAAAGGCGTGTCTTTAAGTATCGATGCCGGAAGTTATATTTGTGTGATTGGTCATAACGGATCGGGCAAATCAACACTCGCAAAATTAATGGTTGGTTTACTTGAACCCGCTGAAGGCGAAATTAAAATATTTGGTCAACAACTCAATTCATCAACTGTAAATCAATTACGTAAGCAGCTCGGAATTGTATTTCAAAACCCTGATAACCAATTTATTGGGGCAACAGTCAAAGATGACATTGCTTTCGGCCTTGAAAATCGTCAAGTTCCCCATGCCGCGATGGAAGGGATTATTTCTCAAGTTTTGAAACAAGTAAATATGCTCGAGTTTGCCGATAAAGAACCAACTAACTTATCCGGTGGACAAAAGCAAAGAGTTGCAATTGCCGGGATCTTAGCAATGAATCCAGACATCATTATCTTTGATGAAGCAACGGCAATGCTTGATCCAAAAGGCAAAAAAGAAATCCGTGATTTAATTCAAACAATGAAAGTAAATAATCCGAATTTAACTGTAATATCAATTACACATGATGTTGAAGAAGCTTTCTTAAGTGACGAAGTGATTGTCATGAATGAAGGTCATATTATGGCAGTTGGCTCGCCATTAGAAGTATTTGCCCATGAACATGAGCTCAACGCTATTCGTCTTGATCAGCCATTTATATATAAAATGCGTAAAGCGTTGTTTAATCAAGGAATTGAAGTGCCAGATGACATCCGGACAACTGAGCAATTAGTGGAGTTCTTATGCCAATAGAAATTAAGAACTTAAGTTTTACCTATGCCCCAAAATCGCCTTTTCAGTTCGAAGCGATTCGCGATATCAATCTTTTAATCCAAGATCATGCTTTTACAGCGATTATCGGACACACGGGATCGGGCAAATCAACACTTGTTCAACAAATTAATGCCTTGCTAGTACCAACACAAGGGGCATTAATTGTAGATGGTTTATTATTAACGCCATATAAAAAGCGTTCTTATTTACGCTATTTAGAAAAAATCACTAATAAACCACATAAACACGAAGCTTTAGCGGTAAAAAAAGCGCAAGAAATTATTGATTTTATTCAACCAATCTCCCCCGCTAAAATCAAAGATTTACGGCGGCATGTTGGCATTGTTTTCCAATTCCCCGAATATCAATTATTCGAAGAGACAGTAATTGATGATGTGGCGTTTGGTCCGCTTAATTTTGGATTAAGCAAAGAACAAGCACAGGAAAAAGCCAAAAAAGCTTTAGCTGAGGTTGGTCTTGATGAAAGTTATTATCAACGTTCACCGTTTGAACTTTCTGGGGGTGAACGACGGCGGGTGGCCATTGCTGGAATTATCGCATCCGAACCCAAAGTTTTGATTCTTGATGAACCAACAGCGGGGCTTGATCCACTTGGAGCGAAGATGATGATGGAACTCTTTGTTCATCTATACCATCAAGGCACAAACATCATTTTAATCACACATGATATGGATATCGTTTTACGCTATGCGACACAAGTTGTCGTGATGAAAGAAGGGCGTGTCATAGAAGAAACTAATCCGGTCACACTTTTTATGGCGGATAAGGAAGAATATTCTTTAGAAACGCCGATGCTTTATGAAGTCGCCCGGGCGTTAAGAGCACATGGATACACGATTGATATCAATCAAATGCACTCCGAAGATGACTTAGCTAAGATGATTAAAGTAGGTAAAAAATAATGGCAAGCATCTCGTTAGGGCGTTATATGCCATATAAATCATTCCTGCACCGCCTTGATGCACGCATCAAACTTTTTTCGATGATTATTCTTATGGTCGCAGTATTTTTTAAATTTAGTAGTGTTGGAATGAATTTCATTGTATATGGAATTATCGCCCTACTAATTTTAATTTTTATGCTAATTGCCCATTTGCGTGTCCGCGACTTGTTTCGTCAATTAAAGGCAATTTGGTTTATGGTAATATTTCTATTAATCATGAATTTATTCACTTATCGCGCGCCGAATGATACCATCCTTTTTTCATTCTGGGGTTTAGATATTTATCAAGGCCCAATTATTCAAACGGCATATATTTTCTTAAGATTAGTTTTAATGATTTCGATTACGATGGTTTTAACCGCAACAACACGTCCACTTGATCTAACGTACGCCTTTGAGTGGTATATGTATCCTTTGAAAATTATTCGTTTTCCGGTCCATGAAGTTGCGATGACAATTAGTATTACATTGCGTTTTATTCCAACCTTACTAGAAGAAACCGGACGCATTATGAAAGCCCAATCCTCACGTGGTGTTGATTTTAAACACGGGAAACTTAAAGAAAAATTGCGGGCCGTTGTTGCACTTGTTGTGCCACTTTTTGTCTCGGCGTTCCAAAGAAGTGCGGATTTAGCAAACGCAATGGAAGCACGGGGCTATGATCCACAGGGAAAACGCACGCGTTATCGCTTGCTTAAATGGACATGGAGCGATTCACTTGCCCTTATTTTTATGCTAATTATCTTGGGCGGTGTTATCACGGTTAAAGTTTTAAATCTTGATTTTTCTCCGGCCTTAATAAGTCTATATCAAATTGTTGCTAATTGGATTAGGAGCCTATTTTAATGGCGCGTTATTTAGCTAATGTTAGCTATGATGGCACAGCTTATCTTGGGTGGCAAACACAGCCTGGGGGCGGAACAATCCAAGATATAATTACCACTAAACTTGCACAAATATTAAATCAAGCAGATTTAAAGATTGAGGGTAGTGGTCGCACTGATGCCGGCGTCCATGCTTACGGACAAACTTTCCATTTTTCCTCGATAAAACCGCTTGATGTTGGTCAATGCGCGTATGCGCTTAATTGCCTCTTACCAAGTGATATTCATATTAATTCAATTGTCGAAGTCAAAGAAGATTTTCACGCGCGAATTTCCGCAACCGGCAAACATTATCGTTATATAATTGCCACCGGACCAAGTAACCCTTTCTTATTTCGTTATCGTTATGAGTTAAAGCAAAAACTTAATGTTTCCGCGATGCAAGTTGCCCTTGAATATTTTATTGGTGAACACAACTTTAAAAGCTTTACGACAAAAACGGATGATTTCCAACAATTTATCCGTTTGATAACAAAAGCAACACTGCAATCGCAGGATGATGAACTTATTATCGATTTTTTTGGGAGTGGGTTTATGCGTTATCAAGTCCGGATGATGGTCGGCTTGCTGATTGAAGTTGGTCTTAACAAGATAGCGCCAATGAGTGTAAAAACTTTTCTTGATAAACCAAGTCATCCACCAGTGATATATAAAGCACCTGCTTCAGGACTTTATTTAATGGAAGTGTTTTATGAATAAGCAGTTCATACTGGATTATTCTTACCATAATCACACCACACGCTGTGGACACGCCAAAGGTAGTGACGAAGAATATATTATACAAGCGCTTAAGAGTGGTTTCCGTGTTTATGGAGTTAGTGACCACATTTTTCTTCCTGGTGTTAAGCAACCGCGAATTCGGGGCGATTATTCATTACTAGATGAATATCTCACAAGTATCAATACTTTAAAAACGCGTTACATGTCAGAAATACAAATATACACGGCATTTGAAGCAGAATTTCTTCCTGATTTTATCAGTTATTATAAAGATTTACTCGCCAGTCACAAAGTTGATTACTTGGTTTTGGGTCAACATGGCTATGTGGAAAACCTCCAGTTTAAATTTTATGGAAATCGCTACTGGGAACTAGCGGAAATGCTCAAACGATATACAGATGATTTAGTCGCCGGAATCAATAGTGGATTATTCGCCTTTGTTGCCCATCCGGATTTCTTCTTGTCGTTTTATCCAATTTTTGATCATAATGCGATGGAGGCGACAGCGCGCATCATCGCTGCTGCTCAAAAGAACAACATGCCACTTGAAATTAATCTTGGTGGTGTACGTCGCGGCATGCATGACTATTTTGTGAGTAAGCGGTATGATTATCCAGTGCGCGAATTTTGGGTTGAAGTAGCTAAAACCGATATTCCTGTTCTTATTGGTTGTGATGCGCATCACCCCGCTGAATTAAGTAATATTCCTTTAGATCAAGTAGAAACACTATTAGGTGATTTAGAGCTCAATTTGATTAATCGTTTAACTTTTTAGCCAATTTAGAACTTACTGGCTTTCTTGAAGGCTAATGTAATAAGTAGTAAAATTACCAAACAGGGAAGGTGATAGTCATGGGACGTCATTTTGAAGTACGTGCCGCTGCAATGGCGGGCACAGCGAAGAAGAAAAGCGCATTATATATGCGCGCAAGTAAAGAAATTTTTGTTGCCGCAAAATCCGGCGTGCCGGATCCCGCTTCCAATCTGGCATTAAGAAGTGCAATTGATAAATTTAAAGGTCAGGGTGTGCCGAAAGACGTTATTGAACGGGCGGTCAGTAAAGCTGCGGGAAATGACGATCAAACAGCATATATTTCCGGGCGTTATGAAGCAATGGGTCCAGGCGGTTCCATGATTGTTGTTGATACATTAACCGATAATGTAAATCGGGCGTATGTTGAAATTAAAACCGTAATTACCAAACGCGGTGGCCATTTAGCGAGTGTTGTTTTTAATTTCACTGAGACTGGTGTATTTATCATCCAAGGATTAGATCCTAGCCAAGTGGAAGAGACATTAATTCTCAATGATATCGATGTCTGGGACGTTTCTAGCGATGAAGATGGTGTTATACAAATATCAGTCGCACCAACGGAATTTGGTTCAACGCGCGATCAACTACAAGCCCTTGGCGTTGAAGAGTTCATCATGGCGGAAATTCGCCTCGTAGCAAATGACCAAGTCGTAGTTGAAGATGAAGAAGATCTACGCAAATTAAAAGAAATGCTCGAACTTCTTGATGAACTACAAGATGTCCAAGCGGTTTATCATAACGTCACACTTTCGGAATAACTGGAATAATCAATGAACGAACTTCAAGCCAAAGAACTTGCCCTATTAAAAGAATTTATCCGCGTTTGTGAAAAACACCAACTGCGATATTATCTTTTTGGTGGCACGCTTTTAGGCGCTGTTCGTCATCAGGGGTTTATTCCTTGGGATGACGATCTTGATGTTTGTATGCCCCGTCCGGACTTTGAAAAACTCCTCAAACTGCGCACACAATTTGAAACGCCATATTTTCTCCAAGATTATCATTCAAATCCTGGTTACACGTATTTATTTGCCAAGTTACGCGATTCATCAACAACATTTAAAGAAACTGTTTTTAATATGCACAATATTAATCACGGAATTTATATTGATATCTTCCCGCTTGATGGCGTGGCAAAAAAAGAGAAAAATAAGCCAACCAAGAGTTTAAAACCATATTTAATGTGGTTTTTTTGGTGGTTTACTTATCTTGGACATTTTTGGCACCGCCCAACAAAGAAAAATTGGTGGTATTGTTGGCTTTTCTATTTAATCGCGATTATTTTTCTCCCGTTTAATATTGGTAATTGGCTTACGCGCTTAATAAAGGCTTGGGCAAAAGTATTACCATATGAAAAAGCGAAGACAATCGCAATTTACCAAACGATGTACTTTAATCGCGACACATTTCCCAAAGCGTGGTTTGCTACGCCAGTAAAAGGCGTGTTTGAAGGAATTGAAGTGGCTATTCCAAATAATACTCAAGCTTATTTAACGCGCATCTATGGCGACTATATGAAGTTACCGCCATTAAAAAATCAAGTAGGCAAACATCATAATTCTGGCGTTTCGACAACAGTTAGTTATCGTGATTTTGATAAAATTTAATTTGTAATTATTTGTAAAAGAAAAAGATGATAACTTGTATCATCTTAATGTTAATCAATGGCTGCCGAGATAGGATTCGAACCTATGCATGAGAGGTTCAGAGCCTCTTGACTTACCACTTGTCCACTCGGCAATCGCAGTTACTGATGAAAAAAATACCTTAAGCGGTTTAATTTCACATCAATTCTATTACTTTTCGTAATTATTTTAAAGAGTTAGGCGATTTCATTTGACTTTAATATATATTTTATATATATTTTAAGTCGGCACAATCTGCCTCAATTGTAGTCCCGGTAAGAGTACAGTTAGTCAGGAGGATTAACATGCAACGTCAAACAACTATGGCCAATTCGCAAACCGTTACACGTAAATGGTATGTCGTCGATGCAACCGACTTATCATTAGGTCGTTTAGCGAGCGAAATTGCGCTTGTCTTAATGGGTAAAAACAAACCCGATTATACGCCCCACGTCGATTGCGGTGATTTTGTCATCGTAATTAATGCCGACAAAGTCGGTTTAAGTGGTAATAAAGAAGAAACGAAAAAATATTATAACGTTTCTGGTCATGTCGGTACGATCCGGATTCGGACCGCCGGCACGATGAAAAAAGATTATCCTGAAGAAATGGTCGAACGGGCTGTTTGGGGAATGCTTCCCAAAGGACGTCTTGGTCGCCAAATCTACAAAAAGCTATTTGTTTATGCTGGTAGTGAACACAAACATGCCGCACAACAACCAGAAGTTTTACCATTACGTTACTTAGGAGGTAAATAATTATGGCTCGCAAGAAAAACGTCCAATATTACGGAACCGGTCGGCGTAAATCATCGATCGCCCGTGTCTTTGTCAAAGCTGGCAAAGGTGTCATCACCGTCAATGGTCGTGACGTAAACGATTACATGCCATATGCTACCCTTGTGATGGATTTAAAACAACCATTAACATTGGCAAATGTTGTCGACAAATTTGATGTCGAATGCACAGTTGCTGGTGGTGGTTTCACTGGTCAGGCTGGTGCCATCCGTCTTGGTATCGCCCGTGCTTTATTAGAAGCGGGCATTGATCGCAGCACTTTAAAAGTTGCGGGAATGCTTAGTCGGGATGCTCGTAGCAAAGAACGTAAGAAATACGGTTTAAAAGCTGCTCGTCGGGCACCACAATTCTCCAAACGTTAAGAGAATTTACACTTCAAGGCTTGGATTATTTCCAAGCCTTTTTTATTTGTCTAGATGTAAATTTTAGCGATTTTTGTTTTAGGCGATTTAGCAATTCTTTGGTGTTGATTTTTTTAGATGACTAGAGTATATTAATAAAGCGTAATTACGCGGGCCTTTAGCTCAGTTGGTTAGAGCGCACCCCTGATAAGGGTGAGGTCGATAGTTCGAATCTATTAAGGCCCACCATTTTGAAACTTTGGCCCAGAGCATCGCTGTGGGCCTTTATTTTTAGGAAATCATGAAAAAACACGGACTTGATCGAAAATTTATTAGAACATTCTTTGTGATTGCTGCTCCAGCGATGGTCCAACAAATCATCACTTTTGGTGTTTCACTTTTAGACACCCTAATGATTGGTGGTATTAGTAATGACGCTGTAAGTGCTGTTTACGCTGTTAATCAAATCACTTTTCTTTTTTTCTTAGCAATTAGCGGTCTTGTCGCTGGTGCCGGCATTTATATTCAACAATTTTTTGGTAGTAAAGATAAAGAACACTTAATTCAAAGTTTCCGGCATAAAATACTCGCGGTGACATTAGGTCTTGTGGTCATGTCGACATTAATCATATTATTTGGTAATCATCTATTACGTTTTTATGTTCGGGAAGAAACAAATCCCGAATCGATTATGACCCTGGCTAATCAATATCTTCCTTATATTATGATTAGTTTTATTCCATATTCTTTTACCGCGGTTTATGCGACTAGCATGCGTGAAATTGGTAAAACAGTGTATCCAACAATTGCCAGTGCGGTGGCTTTTATCGTTAATGGCGTTGCCAACTATTTACTTATTTATGTTGCAAGATTAGGTGTCACTGGTGCGGGGATTGCGACATTACTTGCTAGATTGGTTGAATTAATTGTGATTGTCATCATCAGTGAAAAAACTCATTATTTTACATTCAAAGAAGTATTTCACCATTTCACGATTGAAAAACGTTTATTCCGGACAATTACAAAAAAAGGTTTTCCGTTATTAATCAACGAACTGCTTTGGAGTTCAGGCATGGTGATGGTGTCGCTGGCTTATGCCTCGCGTCCCAATGTCTTAGCAGCCTTTGGCGTAGTCAACACGATGGGCAATCTATTCATGATTTTATTTATTGGTCTTTCGGTTGGTATTTCGGTCATGGTCGGCAATTTATTAGGTGCGGGTAAAATTGAAGAAGCAAAATACAACGCTAAACGATTGACAATGCTTGGTGTCATTATGGGGATGATTATTAGCGCGATTATGATATCTTTATCCGGTGTCATTCCCGAGATATTTAAGGAAGTAAATGCTGATCAAAAACACCTTGCTTCCCAACTGATGATTGTGTATTTTTCTTTTGTTCCTTTTTTTGTAATTGCCTCGAGCAACTTCATGATTTTACGTTCGGGTGGACGCAGCGCGATGGTGCTTATTCTTGATTCCGTGTTAATGTGGTTTGTACTTGTGCCACTTGTTTATATTCTTGCCAATTTAACGGAAATGAGTATTATCTGGCTTTATGTCTCAGCCCAAGCTGTTGATATATTCAAAGCGAGCTTGGGTTTAATCTTATTAAAGAAGACTAATTGGGCAAAAAATTTAACAACCGAATATGAAGAAGCTTTTGTTGCGTAAAAATATTTTTCGCGCCTTTAATGATATAGTTATAAGAAGATTTCTCCCTTAAAGGAAAAGACATTTGTTATAATAACTTTATGACAATCGCAAATAGTGAAATTGTTCTATTAATCAAAAAAGACAATAATCAAGATGAACATGTTTTTCATCCGGGTAAAAATAGCGTTTTAATGGTAGATAAGAAAATTTTTGATTTGCTTTTAATTAAAAATCAAGATTTTGATAATATTGATTTAAAAATTAATAATCAATCAGTATTACCGCTTGATGATAATGCTCAATCGTTATTCATGTTAGCGGTTCAGAGTCAAAACATCGTATTTTCCGCTTGTTTTTTGGTGGATAGCCAAAAAAAGAAAGCCCGGATTGAACAAATTCAAAACCATTTATTAACGGTAAAAGATTTGCCGTTAGATAATTACAAAGATAAAAAAACAAAAATTCAAAAAATCTTCGCGATTCTTAAAGAAGAAGAAGTGGCATATATTCTTATTGACGAAAACGATGATACAAATAAACTTTCAAAATATATTATCGATCCGGAGATTAATAAAGAAAAAACATTAATCATCATCACTCTAGAAGAAAATACGCAGAAAGACGGTGTCTTACCGCTCGTATCGGTAAAGAGTCACGAAGAAGTAACACTGATCGATTTTACTCCGCTTGATGTAGATGATATGTCACAAAAAGAAGATCGAATTCCAGTAAAAATATATTTTGCTACTTATTGGAAACTCTATACAAAAAATATTGGGGTTTTTATCCTACAAACGCTGATTATCGCCTTTTCACTTTTTCTTTTTGGTTTCATTATCCATTCATTTAATGCCGCTAATGCGCTTCTTGACGTTGTACTTTTAATCGCTACGGTGATCGTGCCATTTTTTGTGATTGTTTCGGTTTTTGATTTTTTCGATAAAGCCGAAAATAATGATCTTCGTAAACGCTATCTTGCTACTTTATGGCTAAGTGAAACAAGCACACTACTTGGAACGATTGTTGGGTTTGCTATTTTATTGATTTTCGCTTCCAACAATATGTTAATTACGATTGCCGAAATGCGCCCATTTGATTTTATTGCTCCAGCAATTGTATCCGGGCTTTTCTTTGCCATCCCATTTGCCGCGCAACCGATTCGTAAAGTGATGAAAATTATTCGGAATAAATTTATAAAAAAATAATAGAAAAGTTTTATTTTGAACGGCAAAATCATAATATATTGATTGTCTTTTTAGTGGCTATTTGCTATATTAATAAAGCATTATTAATCGGGCACTTAGCTCAGTCGGGAGAGCGTTACCTTCACACGGTAGAGGTCGTGGGTTCGATCCCCTCAGTGCCCACCATCACATAATGCCGACGTAGCTCAATTGGCAGAGCAATTGATTTGTAATCAATAGGTTGGGAGTTCGATTCTCTTCGTCGGCACCACGGAACATAATAGACCGCACTCTACGCGGTCTTTTTTATTGCGGTAGTAAACAATCTTAAAAATGATTTTATATTTATAGTGATGTTTATTTATCGACAAATGAATATTTATTAACACGGATATTAAGTTTTTCATTGACACTTTTTGTCAACGAAAACACAGTTTCAAAATCACTGAAAAAGCAAATAATAGTCAATGAAAATCAAAAAGTTAACAAGTTGTTAAATTGACAAACGTATAATTGTTGTTTTCATAAAAATTATGTTAATATGTGGTGCAAGGAGATTAAAGACTATGTCCAACTATGTAATTATTACTGACGCCACTGCCGACCTTACACCAGAACTAATTAATCAATATCAACTTGAACAGATCCCGATGGAAGTTTGGGTCGACCAAGATATGTTTCATATTTATCCCGATGAACATGAAATTAAAATTCAAGACTTTTATGATAAATTACGCGAAGGAAAACGTGGACGCACGACATTAATTAATGTCGCTACTTTCATGGAGTTTTTTCAACCACATCTTGAAGCGGGGAATGACATCTTATATTTAGGTGTAACTTCGACATTAAGCGGAACAATTTCTCAAGCAAAAACGGCAAGCGAATTGCTGCAAAAAAAATATCCAAACAATCAGATTATCATTGTTGATTCGTTTACAACTTCGTTAGGTCTTGCCTTATTAACGATGAAAGCAAGTCAAAAGAAAATTGAAGGGTTATCAATTCAAGAAAACGCCGATTTCATTAAATCAATTCGGCATCGAATGAATGCGATTTTTACGGTTCCTAACTTAGACTCTTTAAGAAAAGGCGGCCGTGTGCGGGGTGCCACGGCACTAATTGCCAATCTTCTTGGAATTAAACCGGTCCTTCATATGGATAAAGAAGGTAATCTTGTTTCACTAAAAAATATTCGTGGATGGCCGAAAGCTTTGAAAGAAGTAGCCTTACAAGTAGTAGAACGTTTACCAAAAGAATTAGCCAGTGAAGAAATTGTCTTTATTGGGCATTCCGATAATTTATTAGATGCCCAAAGAATTGGTGGGTTTATTCAAGAGTTAGTTCCCGTCAAAGAAATTAAATATGCTTATCTTGGTCCGGTGATAGGTGCTCATGGTGGACCAGCGACACTATGTGTATTTTTCTTAGGCACCCATCGTTAATTGATATTTTTCGTGATAAGTGAGCTTGAGATTTAAAAACGTCTCAAGCTCTTTTAATATGTAAAAAAGTTGTGCGCGATTTTCAAATTCAGCACGTGTCTTTGGTAAATCCGAAGCTTGAAAAAAATCAAAAAGGTGATTCAACTCGACGGCTAGTGAGGCCGCGTAATTTTCTTCACCAATTTGGCCTTTAAATGTAGCAAGATATTCAAGAATAATTTGCTTTTGCGGAAGATTTTCAATTGCTTTTAAAGTTTGCTCAACACGTTTAAGAATGGCAACTTGCCTTTCACGCATTAATAAATAAGCCGAACGCGCATCTTGATTCCAACTATACTGGTTTTCAATATCATCGTTTAGTTGCTGACGCCCATTTTTCATGGCGTTATTGAGTATAGTAAAATCAACAGTTTTTTGACTAGCAATATCGTTGATTGCTTTATCAAGTAAATTGTCAATTTTATGGATATCATTGGCGACAGTTTTCTTGAGCGGCGGCATCCAGAAGTTTAATAAAGTCGCCACACCTAATCCAATCGCAAAAATATAAAGTGCATTAAAAACAAAAAGAAAATCTTTTTCTAAATATAACTGGGAAACTAATACTAAGGTGACAACGATTCCACCTTCAATTTTTAACAGGAAAGCAGCGGGAATGAAAACCGCCATTAAGATGATAAGAACCCAAAACTCATAACCCAGTAAAAAGAATAGCAAAGTGGCAATTCCTAATCCGATTAACGTAGCGATTAGGCGAATTAAACCAATTGTGTATGATTTTTTTCTCGTCATTTCTAAACTTAACACAGCGATGACACCAGCTGTATAAGCGTACGGGAGATTAAATAAAGTCGCAATAAGAAAGCCAATTAGAAAACCCACAATCATTTTGGTCATAAGTGTTAATCGTAATTTGTTTTTCATGACGCGATCCCCTTTATCATTTCAATTATACTTGATAAACATATTTTGATAATAAATTACGCTAATTGGCATGTGATTTTTATTTAAAAACTTTGTAAGATGGTATAAGATATAACTTGCCTTGCAGCTATGGCGGAACTGGCAGACGCGCTAGACTTAGGATCTAGTGGGGCAACCCGTGCAGGTTCGATTCCTGTTAGCTGCACCAAAAAACGCAAACTGCGACAATACCATAATACATTGTATTATGAGTGCTAAATTGTCGCTTTTTTGTTTGCCTGCTATTGTTTGAGACATTGATTGTCCTCAGTTTATGGAAACAAACAAAGTTTGAATAACTGATATGTGGTTAGATAGTTCGAACCGATTAGGTGCAGGTTCATTAATAAAAAGTCCAATAAATTGGGGCAAGAAAAAAGCCCCGAAGGGCTAACAATCTTCACTTAACTATTATGATTCCAAATGTCGTAGTGAATTTGCTCTTTCGAACTTTATATTCAATTGAAGAAGTAAATAAGAGTTTTGGATCTAGGGGTGGTTTTTCTATGTCTCCGTTTCCAACAATGAAGTAGATGAGTTCTTTGTTAACGATAACCGCTCTAGAGAAGACTGATTTGAAATCAATTTCCTCAACGTCCTCATAGTCATCAGGTAGTGCCTTTAAGTTATTTATAATCTTATTGGTTCTATCACGATAATTCTCTGTGACGAGTGTCTTGTTTTGTATCTCGGTTCTTTCTTTGATTAACGCGTTAATCTGATTCAGTGTTTCTCTTTGCAAAGAGGAGAAGAAGTCATCATGGAAATCTTTAATATCTTCATACTTCTTCCTAAGTGTATCGATTTGCGAGTTTATAGACGAGATATCTTCAGTGGTGGAATCTTCATCAGGTTTTTTAAATTCGGTAATTAAACACTCTTTAAATGTTGAAATATTAGATTTTAATATCTTGAGTTGCTTTGCAATAATTTCTTTGAATGGTTCATAAGGAAAATTGTCACTTTTACAGAGTTTTGTTTTATGGTTTGAGTAGCACATTAGATGCTTTTTGCTCGGTTCACCATTGTAATGATTGGTTTTGACCATATAGTTTTTGCCACAGTACGGGCAGAAAATAAAGCTGCTAAAAATAGTTTTATATCTTATATGCTTTATTGATTCTCTAACTGAGCTATGAACGTTATATTTTTCGCCCATTGCTCTAATTTTTTCTTGAACAGCATTCCATGTGTCTCTATCTATAATGGCAGGATGTCCATTTTTAATAAGATATTGGTCTCGCTCGCCATGATTATAGATTTTCTTTTTGGTAATGGGGTCGGCTGAATAATATTTTTGGAGCAAACAATCACCTGCGTATTTTTCGTTATGAAGAATTCGATTAATTCCAGAAACACTCCATGAAACAGTTCCGCGCCTATTCTTAACGCCTTCTTTCATTAAAAAGTCAGCAATAGATGTCGTTCCAACATCTTCTAAATAAAGCTTGTAGATTAGTCTAACAATGTTGGCTTCATCTTCTTGTATAACGATATTTTTCTTGCTGTCGTAACGGTAGCCAAGCATGTGGTTGACTGGTATGTAATATCGACCCTCTCTTCTATCTTTTTCTAATCTCCATTTTTGATTCTTTGAAACACTGATAGCTTCTTCTTCTGCAAATTGGGCATAGAGGGTTATCATCTGATCACATTTAACATCTAGTGAAGAGACGTGTTGCTGCTCAAAATAGATTTCAATTCCAACCTTTCTAAACTCTCTAACAATCTCTAATAAGTCAATTAAATTCCTAGCAAATCTAGATACTGATTTAACAAGAATGATGTCAATTAAGCCGACTTCTGCATCGTTTATCATCTTAGAGAAGCCTTTTCTCTTATAGATTGTGGTTCCGCTTACTCTGTCATCATAGTAGATACCAGCAAATTCCCAATTGGGGTTTTGAATAATGGCTCTAGTATAGAAATCGATTTGCTCATCTAGTGAAGTTTCAGCAACATCTTTGTCACTTGAAATACGAGCATATGCGGCAACCTTTAATCTTTGTCCAGGTATAACTTTGTGTAATGAATTAATTTCCATTTGTTTCTTCCTCCTATTTGATGACATCAAATAGCAATGTGCTTTCTCCATTGGTAGCACATGATGAGTAAATAGGTTCTAAATTGAGCAAGTTATCGATGGTTGTGGTATCAACTAAAACGGGTTTATCGCTAATGACAAATCTTATAGAGTTGCCGCTTCTTCGAATAACCGCCTTTAAAACCTCACCAAGTATTTCGCTAGTGATTGCTCCTTCAGCGATGTATTGATTTATCTTTTCTTTAACTAGATATTGTTTACCTTCTTCGGACAGAACTTTTTCTAGCTTAGAGATTTCATCTTTATAGTGACTGACATTAGACTTTTGAATATTGAATTCATCCTGATATTTGAGTACATCATCTTCTTCCATTTGGAGTTTGATTAATGAGGTCATTTTTTCTTCGGCTTCAGATATAAGGGTTTTGTATTCTTTGATCTTTTCAATGATTGATTGAACTGAAGAGTGGTAGGCATTGCTAAACACAAGTTGCCTTTATTCCACTCATGGACATAGGGACGACTCACCTAGATTTAGAATTATCATTCCTTTAAGTAGAGATATTGAAGGAGATGAATATGTCGCGATATCTAGACTTCTTGCAGATGAAATAGGCATTGAACAAGTCGACCCAGTTAGCTTTACTACTAATCAATTAATGTATTGGCCTTCTACTCCTAGTGATGGTAACTTCATTTATCGAGAAATAGCAAAAAACCTATTAAATCCCGATGATTTTCTTTCAAAACACCAAAATTGGAATGATTTAACCTCATTACCTAAAAAGGCAAAAGAGACTCATGTTAGTGGTGTTAGCAAACCCGGTAGAAAACAATCTGACCCATTAGAGAAAGATGGCATAGTGGGAGCTTTCTGTAGAGCGTACTCCATCTCTGAAGCTATCGATACATTCTTGTCTAATGTCTATGAAGATAAAGGAAATAACCGATATCACTTTATTCAATCTAGTAGTGTTGCGGGTGCGATTAATTATGATGATAAGTATTTCTATTCGCATCACGCGAATGACCCCGCAGTGGGCCAAGAACTCAATGCTTTTAATCTAGTAAGAATTCATCTTTTTGGTGACGATAAAGGTTCATTTAAGAAGATGGTGGAGTTTGCCAGAAACGATGAAAAAGTAAAAGAACAAATCTCTGAACAATCACTTAAAACCGCAAGAGAAGATTTTGGTGATAATGTCGATTTATCTTGGATGAAACAACTAACCACGAATGATGATGGTGTAATTTGTAATGACGTCAATAACTTAGTAATCATCCTTAGAAATGAAGAAAAACTTAAAAATATTGCTTATAACACATTAGCTAAAGCAGCGGAAGTAAGAGGAGAAGTACCTTGGGTAAGAGCGACCTCTTCTAAGTACTGGCGAGATCATGATGATTCTCAACTTAAAATCTATATCGCTAAACACTACATTGATTTTAGTGATAGGAACTACGACAACGCTTTTAAGAAAGTCACTGAAGATAGAGCATTCAATCCCGTAAAAGAATATCTAGATAATCTTCCTAAATGGGACGGCGTTAAAAGAGTAGAAGATTTATTTATTAAGAATCTAGATGCTGATGATAATGATTACACTCGTGAAGTTACTAGAAAGTGGTTTGCCGCTGCAATTGCCCGTGTTTATGAACCAGGAATTAAGTTCGATAACATCATTGTCCTAGATGGTAAACAAGGTGTTGGTAAATCCACAAATATTAAATCACTCGTCGATGAAGATTATTTCTCTGACTCCTTACAGTTATCCGATATGGAAGACACTAAGAAATCTGGTGAGAAGATTCAAGGCTTTTGGATTATTGAAATTCAAGAGCTAGCAGGTATGAAGAAAGCGGATATTGAAAAAGTTAAATCTTTTATATCTACAACTGAAGATAAATATCGTGCTTCATATGGAAAACATGTAGAAAGACACCCAAGACAATGCATTATCTTCGCTACTGTTAATGGAGAACAAGGTTATCTCAGAGACTTAACTGGTAATAGAAGGTTCGGGGTTATTAAGATTAATTCCACAAATGTTATTCCTAGTTTTAGTTTTGATAAGACCTTTAAAGACCAATTATGGGCGGAAGCTAAACACTATTATGAAAGTGGTGAAGAGCTTTATCTAAAAGGTGAGTTCCTTGATGCCGCAGCTGAATACCAAAATAACGCGATGGAAAAAGATGACCGTGTTGGCATAGTGGAGAAGTATCTAAATGAGCTTCTTCCTGATAACTGGGATGAACTATCTATCGCGGATAGGCAATATTATTTTAATAAAGAATTCGATGCTAACTATATACCAGATAAAGTATTTGGACCAGCGATATATCTAAGAGAAGAAGTGTGTCCTATGGAGATATGGGTTGAGTGTTTTAATAAAGATAAAGCTGACTTTGATAAAACCGAGTCTAATGCAATATCTTTAATCATGACTCAAATACCAGGATGGGAGAAAACAGGCAAATCAAAGGTCATGGGTCCATATTCTAAACAGCGTTACTACACTAGAAAAAAGTAGGAACAGGAACAACTGGAACAACAAATCTATAACAAAGCCAAATTGGGAATTTAATTCAATAGGGGATAATTAAAAACGCGTTTTAGTAGTTTATAGAAATCTTTGTTCTTCTTGTTCCTTGTTCCAGAGCAAAATGACTCCCCCCCGGTCTGCAAATACATAGTATTTGATAGTACCGGTGGGCCTACATCAGAATTACGCGAGGCCGAATGTAGTGCGCCCCAGAAATTGGACCTATTTTAATTAACTATAAATTGTTCTGATTCATTTTTCTATAATCGACTGGGCTATAACCTCCCAGTTTTTCTTTTATGCGATAGAAATTGTAATAAGAAATGTATTTATTGATTTCATCAATCATCTCAGACATTGACCTAATGTGATAAAGATAGATTGTTTCCATCTTCATCTTACCAAAGAAGTTCTCCATGACTGAGTTGTCTAGGCAGTTTCCTTTTCTGGACATTGATTGGGTTATTCCCCGATGTCTTAAACGAGCTTGATACTCTGGGTGTTGATAATGCCATCCCTGATCCGAGTGTAGAATTAATTTTTGATGTGGTGGAAGCTTTTTGAATGCCTTCTCCAACATATCGAGAACAAGATTCATGTTTGGCGATGTACTTATCGAATAAGAAATGATTTCTTCGTTATACATATCAATGATAGGAGATAAATATATTTTGGAACCATTTATGTTGAATTCAGTAATATCTGTTGCCCATTTTTGGAACGGCGCATCAGCGGCGAATTTCCTTCTTAGAACATTAGGGGCAATCTTACCAACAGTGCCTCGATATGAAGAATATTTCCTATGCCTTCTAGCCTTATAAACTAGACCATATTTCTTCATGATTTTTCTAACTAATTTATGGTTGACTATAAGACCGTATTCATTTCTTAAAGCGTAGACTATTCTTCTATATCCATACCTGCCCTTATTTTCTTTGAAAATATTGACTATCATTTCCTCTGTTTTCTCATGTTTATTATGCTTATCTTCATTTCGGAAGTAATAGTAATAAAGAGATTTTCCGAGAGAGGATATTTCAAGCAAGTCCTTTAGTTTATATTTATGCCTTAGTTCACGGACTACTTGATAAACTTCTCTTTTTTTCGGTTTTCTTGAACCAAGGCATTCAATTTTTTTAGGTATTCAACCTGGAGTCGAAGCTTTTCGTTTTCTTCTCTTAATTCCTTAATTCTTTTCTTGGCTTTTTCAGAAGTAGGTTCTCCGTCTTTTCCATATTGAGAACGATTCCCTTGCCTATGGATTAAGAAAGCTGCTTCGCCCATTTTTCGATAAAGTCTAAACCATCCAAGCATCGTGCTTTCCATGAGTTCACCTGACTTTGTGTAGAGGTTGTATTTCTTACCTAATTCTTGATAACTCATGTGGTTATCGTAATGATCTTTACAGACCTTAATCTTGATGTCGTCTGGAACTTTTTTATAGATTCCACGTACCCTTTTGTCCTTTTTCATAAAATCACCTCAAATATTTTATCAAATAAGTACAAGTTATGGGGTTCACATCAAAATCTATTCCGGAGAATTATATTGGACTCTTTTTTATTGCAATTAATAAAAACAACAGGTAATATAAATACACTACGACGTATAAATACATAATATGTATAATCGTAGAGGCTAAACGCCGTTGTTCTATTAAATCTAAATACCATGAAAAAAAGTCAAAAGGCATACTTACCTTCTAAAAGATTGATAGGCATATTTGGTTCCTTAATAGGTATCGTTGTATGCTTTGTTTTTTTATGGTGGTGGATCATTCCTGTTAATGCAATAGTGACAAAGGACATCCGTTCTTTGTTCAAGAGAGATATGGTAAGTACAAAAAGGTTTTTAGAATGATCAAATTTAGATCAATGAAAATGAATGCTAATCCAAACCTTGCTCCTTCAGATATGGATGAAGCAACACAAAAATCTATGGACACTGGATTTGGTAGATTTCTTAGAAAAACTTCTTTTGATGAAACACCACAATTATTAAACATTTTTATTGGTCAAATGGCTTTTATTGGCCCAAGACCAGGGAGCGCACATAACGAAGAGTTTTTGAGAGAGTGTAGAGAAAAATATATCCCAAACGCATATGATGTAAAACCAGGCATATCTGGTTATGCCCAAATTAAAATGAAGCGTGAACATGATCCCGAATTCAAAGCCGAATGGGATCATAAATATGTTTTAAGAATGTCATTTTGGTTTGATATCAAAATATTTGTTTATACAATCTTGAAACTTTTTGGAGCAGCTAAAGGAAGATGATTAGAAAAGCTATTGTTTCCACATTTTGTACTTGGTCTAGTTATGGATCTGTACTTCAAGCATATGCTTTTCGTTTGTTTTTAAATGAAATGGGAGTTGATTCTACACTCTTACTTAGCATAAAACAAAAGCAGTATGTTCTTCCTGAATATGTAACAAGAAAGCAACATTTTCTGAAAACGGCGGTTTTTTCTCTTTTAAACTTATTTTTTGAGAAAAAGAGAAAACAGAGATTTAAGAAGATCAATCAATTCATTGAAACGAACCTAGACGTTAAATACTTTGATGATTATAACTTTTTGCTTGAAATGGATTTTAATTCTAACATTTTTATTTCGGGGAGCGATCAAGTATTTCATCCATCGGTTTGTGATCCGGCGTTTTTTTTGGATTTTGTTCCTCACCATAATTTAAAGGTCTCTTATGCTGGTAGCCTTGGGTCTCTTAAAATTCCTAATTCTAACAAAGAAAAGTTTTTGAAACTTATCAATAATTTTGATTTTCTTTCGCTTAGAGAGAGGGATGCAGCCGAATTCGTATCATCTTTTTATCAGAAACCAATTTATGTTAATGCTGATCCTACTTTACTAATTGAAAAAGAAAAATGGATGGCTTTATCAAAAAAGTATAGTAGTGTTCAAAAATTTAAAAAATATTATTTAGTTTATGCAATATACTGGGATAAAAACTATAACAAGCTTTTAAAACAACTCAAACGCAAAACAGGTTGTATGATTGTTGTTATATCTGATGGCTTAACATCAATTTTTCATGACAAAATGATATGTGATGCGTCTATTGAAGAATTCTTATGGTTGATAAAAAATGCCGAGGGAATCGTTACGTCTTCTTTTCATGGTGCGTGTTTTTCAATCATTTTCAACAAACCTGTTTCTATTGTAATTAATCCTGCTTCGCCATCTCGCTTAGCTTCCTTGGTTGATAGATTTGAAATACCATGTGTTCCTATTAATGAACTTGATGCGTATTGTTTTGAATATGGTTCAATTAATAAAAAAATCGCTGAAGCTAGAGCAGAAGCGGAGGAATATGTTAACACCTTTTTGCATTATGGAAAAAAATAACATTAATTGTATTAAAAATTGTACAGTCTGCTGTTCTTGCTTGAATGCGTGCCCTGTAGACGCTATTTCAGTTGATACTAAAACATTCTTTTATAATGTGATTGCTGATTCGTCAAAATGTATTGATTGCGGTAAATGTTTGTCTGTCTGTCCTCAAAATAATGTTTTAACCCCAACTAAACCAGTTTTGGCTTACGGACTGATTAATAAAAATGATGATATTTTAAAAAAATCCTCTTCTGGTGGCTTTTTTTACGAAATAGCTAAGTATATTGTTTCTATAGGCGGCTTGGTTTTTGGTGCTGCATATTCAGATTCTAAACGCTCGGTTTTCATTTCTTCGGCTTCAGATGAGACTGAAATTTTGAAATTGACTAAGAGCAAATATGTAGAAAGCAATGTTGGATATGTTTTTAGAAAAGTAAAAAATGAACTCATTCAAGGAAAAACTATTCTATATTGCGGGTCGCCATGCCAAATAGCGGGACTTAAATTGTTTCTTGGTAAAGATTATTTAAATTTGATTACATGCGATTTTGCCTGCGGTGGGTTTCCATCACATTTAATTTTTGAACGCTATTTAAGTGAATTATCATTAAAAAATAAATCTGAGATTAAATCAATAGATTTTAGACCAAAAGATTATGGCTGGAGCAGATACTCAATCTTAATTGCCTTCAAAAACGGAAAAAAATACAAGCGCTTAGCTCAGTTGGATCCTTATTTTTATAATTTTTTGTACAGCAGGTTTATTATTAGAGATAATTGTTTAACATGTAATTTTACCAACATGCACCTATCAGATTTCACAATGGCTGATTTTTGGATGTATAAAGATTTATCATCTTTTCAAAACAGCAACAAAGGCGTTTCTCTTGTGCATTGTAATAACGAAAAATCCGTTCAACTAATTAAAAAAGTATTGTTTAATTTTGAGTATGAAATCGTTGATTTAGAAAAATCGCAATACAATTATGTGGCCAAACCAAAAATAAGAGAGTCTTTTTCTAATAGCAGAGAAAGGTTTTTAAATGCTTGCATCGATAATTTGTATAAAGCATCGGTGGAAAGTGGTATGATGCATGGTCTAAAATCTTTCATTTTCAAATTAAAAACATCAATCAAAAGAAAGTGTGATAAATGATATGAAAAGCAGAAAAGCAGCATTGATAGTTTCATATGTTTATTTTGTGTTAAATACTATCATTTCAATTTTTCTATCTTCTTTTATTGTTAGAAGAATTGGACAAACATCTTTTGGTGTTTATCAGACAATGACTGCATTTGTCGCTTATCTAATTCTTTTTGAATTTGGTACCGGAACTATTATGACAAGGAATATTGCTTTATGCAGGACAGATCCAAGTTCGCCGACCGATGAAGAAAGAAAACAAGGTGTCACGATATTTACTACCTGTCTTTTTTTATCTCTTATTATTCTTTTGGCAGCTTTGGCTTTTTATCTTTTGATTCCCACAATTTACGCTAAATCTCTTTCTGCGGAACAAATTACTATTGGGAAAAAGATATTTGTTTTTTCTGTAGCTAGCTTATTTTTTAGTTTCATTAATCAAACTTTGAATGGTCTTTTATTAGCTTATGAGTTTTATTTGTTCGAAAAAATATGTTTGCTTGCTAAACTGATGCTAAGGTCCGCTCTTGTTGTTGTTTTACTAGTAGTTAGTTCAAATGTTCTTTTGATTGCCATTATTGATGCTTTATTATCTTTGGTGTTCCTGATTGCAACCACAGTTTATTGCATTGCTAGAATTAAACTGCGTTTTTCTTTTAAACTATTTGATTTTGGTATTTTTAGGTCTATTATTCCTCTCGCTTTTGCTTTGCTCCTGCAAACAATAGTGAATACTGCAAACTATAATGTAGATAAATTCATAATAGGTATAATGATGACCCCAGATGACGTTTCTGTTTATGCTATATCAATGACAATTTTTGCAATGTTTTCTACAATTGCTAGCATTCCCACTTCTATATTTTTACCTAAAATTGCGGCAAAAATTAAACTAGGCATTTCTAATTTTGAACTTACAAAAAGCCTTGTTCAGATTTGTAGGCTTAATATTATCATTACAGGTTTAATTGCGTTTGGTTTTGTTGTGATTGGACAACAGTTTATAGTCATTTTATATGGCGAAAATTTTAAAAACGCCTGGCTTTATGCAGTTTTGATTATGATTCCAATGTTTGTATATTCTAGCAATGGGGTAATTATTAATATAGTAGATATTTACAAAAAAAGACATATTCGTTCACTCATTATGCTCGCTACTACAGTTTTGAATGTGTGCCTAACTATTGCTGGAATTCGTTTGCTTGGCATGTTAGGCGCAGCTCTTGCTACATGTATTACCCTTGTATTAGATTTAATAATTATTAATATTTGGTACCATAAGTCGTTGCATTTAGATATAAAACATCTTTTTTCTAAAAGTTTCGGCTCTTTACCGATTATTTTAATATTGTCTTCCGTCACAGCTTATTCGTTTAGTTCGAAATTCGAAAACCTATATCTTCAATTTTTTATTGGCGGTTTTATATTTGTAGTTAGTGCTTTGTTAATGTATTTGTTATTTGGTAAGAATGAATATGAACAAAAGTTAATTGACAAAATAATGAAAAAAAGGTAGTTTTAAAGATGATGGAAAATAAGACAATTCATTATTGCTGGTTCGGCAAAGGAAAAAAATCTCGCAGGATTTTAAAGTGCATCAAAAGTTGGAAAAAGTTCTTTCCTGACTGGTCGATTAAAGAGTGGAATGAAGAGAATTTTGATATTCATATAAATAAATATGTTGAGCAAGCGTATGATAACAAAAAATGGGCATTCGTTTCAGATTATGCTCGTCTTTGGATTCTTTATAATTATGGTGGCATATATTTTGACACCGATGTTTTGGTTGTTAAATCTTTTTCCGACATAAAGCACCCAATTCTTTCAATCGAGCGAGGGATTGATTATGACATTAATCCTGGGCTTGTCATGAGCTGTGAAAAAACAAATCAAGTGTGCTTGTACATCATGAAGCAATATGAATCAGATAAGTTTATTTTAGACAACGGTTTTAACAAAAAAACCATATGTGATAGATTCACAGAATTATTTTCGAAAAATGGTTTTGTAAAAGAAGATAAAATGCAAGAAATTTTAGGCTTTAATATATATCCTACTGAGTTTTTTTGTCCATACGATAATTACAGAAAAATTAAAAATACAACATCGAATACTCATTCGATTCATTTGTACCTCGGAAGTTGGCTTTCCGGAAGAGAACGCCTGTCGTATTTTTTAAATTATTTAAAAAGGAAAATTTTTAAATGAAACAATTTAGTATTCCAATTTTACTTGAATTTTATGCCAGACCAGACAAATTTCTTCAAGTTTTTAATGCTGTAAAAGAGATAAAACCAGTTGAACTATATTTGTATCAAGATGCTCCAAAATCTGAGAAAGACATTGAAGGATGGAAAAAATGTAGAGAAATTATTTCAACAATTAATTGGCCTTGCACCATAAAAACATTCTTTCAAGACAAAAATCAAGGGTGCGATCCAAGCGGTTTTATTGCTCAAAGCTGGTTTTTTGATAATGTGGAGTTTGGAATTGTGTTGGAAGATGACTGCGTTCCAAACCTTTCTTTCTTTTATTATTGTGAGGAACTGCTTTTGAAGTATAAAGACAATGATTCAATTGCTTTTATTTCAGGAATGAATGTTTTGGATAGATTTGAAAATAGTAGTGATAGCGACGCGGATTATTTTTTCACTGCTCACGGCGGTATATGGGGTTGGGCTTCATGGAGACGTTTTTATAAAAAATGCGATCCAACATATAGTTGGCTTAACGACAAAAGCAGTGTCGCTAAAATAAAAAGAAACTTTTATTCTAGTTACGAGGCCAAATCATTTTTGAGATTAGCTAGAGCTAGAAAGAAAGAGGCGAAGGCATATTTTGAAACAATCGTTTATGCGAATGCAAGGCTTCATAATCAATTAGAAATTGTCCCTCGTGTAAATTTGATTTCGAATATCGGAATAGGAGATTTGGGAACACATGGCCCAAACGCAATTGAAAAATTGCCTCCAAAGATTAGAAAAATGTTTTTTAAAGAATGTTATGACATGACATTTCCTCTTAATCATCCTGCCAGTTTTTCTCGAAATACTAGATATGAAAAGAAAATTAAACCATCTATTTTTGATGAAATAAGATATAAATTTTATTCCTTAAAGTATCGGTTGTTTATTGCCAAAAGAAAAGATAAGGGCAAACACCGAGATAATTAGGTAGAATGGAATCATACAAAAAGAATAAATAAAAACCAAGTAAGACAATCGATAAGAGAGCAATTCTTGTAAGGTTGTGTTTTTCGGTCATAATAATGTTTATGGCCGCGATAGAAATAATTGCAAGAAACTGTGTTGCAAATCTTGGAAAAGCAAAATTAACTTGGGAAGTTGATTGAAATAACACTCCTATAAAAAACATTAGCAATAGCGGATTAACAATCGTGTTGTTTTCTTCGATATCATAATCATCCGATTTTTTCTTTTCTCGTTTTGTGATTTTGCATTCAATAAAACAAAAGAATGATCGTATCAGATTTTTGAATTGATTGTAATTTGCAAAAAAGAAAAAACCAGCAAACATTGTCAAAAAGAAGAAGTAGTACTCTCCAACCCCATTTCTAGTAATTGGATAATATGGGGAGCCGTATAAAAAGCCATAATAAAACGACATGACTATTGGGGGAGTTATAAAGAAAAACACTATTGCGAGAGGAATTATGTAATATATTGCTTTTTTGTTTATCGGAATATACACGAGAGGTATTGTTAAAACGAAGGCGAATCCGCTCTTATGGAAAAGAACGGCAATAATTATTAGAACAAAGGAAACAATAATGGACCACCATTTTTTCTTGAATGTAAAAATTAAAGACAATAAAGCAAAACTTATAGAAATTGCTTGGCGCAATGCTGAAAAGTTAAAAACCATTATAGACAAACAGGCATAAATAAAAGCGGAAAAACCAGAGTTCTTTGATAACTTCAAAACCGCTATTGATGTAGGCAAATATATAATAATGTTACAGACAATTAAAAAAACTATATAAGGCGACTTAGCTGAAGCGAAAAGCTCCATTAAAAATCTAAATCCGATTTCGATACCAGCGTATGAACCACTTGGTTTTTGACCATTTGACAAAAGATTATACCAGTTATGATATGTTATGGAATCATACCCCACCGTATCCTTTTTTAATACAGCGAGAAAAAACAAGATAAAAAAAGGTAGAATTTTTAATGATACTAGGACTACTTTATTGCATCCTTTTTTGGATAATAAAAATTCAGCAAAACCGATGCCTATAAATGTCAATAGAATTGCTGAATAAAATAGCATTAGATATTCACCTCAAAGTAGATATTATCTCTAACTAGTTTCTGCTTTTTATAGTCTGATTTGAATAACAGTAGTAGTGTGACAGAAATAACACACCAAATAATTAGGACAACCGAAAACGCTGTTGGATCATAAAAACATTTAAGCGAGTTAGCGATAACGATTGTTCCTAATGCTTTAGTGATTAGATAGTAGATTAAAAGCAATAATGTGGCAATCAAAAACGCAATATAAATCGTTGGATTATACTTAGATGAAAGAGATGTTGGGAAAAACGATCCATTTTTATGTTTTGAATACAAAACAAAAACTAATAGTCCTATGAACAAAAGTAACAAGAGAATTGTTGACAAACTAATAGTCAGTAACCTGTTTGAATTAAATGAAGACGTTTTAAGGTTTTGAATATCTCCGAGATAAAACGAACTGCCATTCCAATTGAAATAATACGACTCCATCTTGTTAGTATTTTTTATTGATGATTCGACGCTAAAAATAATTGCATAGGTTGAAGTAAAATCGCCATGCATCAAAAAAGAATATTTTAACTTATTGAAAGTCGACGTATTGTTAATATACGAAGAAACAATAAAGCTAGAACCTAATAAACGCTCAAATTTTTGAATTGTGGCGGAATCAATAACCCCTTTTATTTTAAATATCTTGCTGCCGCATTTTATCTCTTTATTCAATACAATGTCGTATTTATCTTCTCCAAAGGGCAAAATTAGTTGTAACGCAAAGTCTTTCGTAATGTAAACGCCGTTAGTTCTTGATATGTTTTCAATTTCTCCGCATATTAATTCGAAGCCATAGTGGTTATTTGTAACATCCCATTGTGTCGATAAAATAAAAGAGGTTTCGTAATCGTTTTCTTCAAATTGTACTTCAAAACAATTTTCATCTAATTCATTTAGTGGAGTAAAAAATGTATCGTTATTTCTCTTAAGCGCAACGCCAGGAGCATCATCTGCTGAATAGAAGAATTGTCCATAATCTTTTCCGTTGTCGGATTTTACCTCTGCGTACGAATATAATGAATTTTCTTTATTGCGCTCTTTGATGATGTAATTAGATAAAGCGGAATAAGTTGTATTTACGATTGAGTAGGAAAAAAAAGACAGTGCAATAAGAAACACGATAGAAAAAGATGCAAAAAGCAATAAAAACTTGTGGTTTTGCCTAATAAAACTATTTATTTGTTTTTTGTATTTATTCTTCATTAACATAATAATCGCTAAATGCTTTTTCTAATATATTATATGCTTTTTTAGAATTTCTTTCAAAGGAGAATTCTTCTTTGTACACCCGTCTTGCATTATCTTTAATTTTATTTTGCAATAAAGTGTCGCCTAAAAATTTATTAAACTTAGGAAAATCGGAAGAATTATTTATGACAATTGCACATTCGTGGGTAGTGAGAAAATCTATTGTTCCGCACTCCTGCCGGCCTATCGCAACTATTGGCTTTGCCAACAACAAAGAATCTGAAATTTTCGTTGATAAAGAAAGGGCGATATAGTTGGCTGTTTTTTTGTCTAATGGTTCAGCAATCAATACCATTTTATATGACATAATAGCTTTCATTAACTTTTTATACTCTAATGAACCGCAATAATTAATGCCGTTCACTTTTTCTATTTTTGATAAATCACTATTTCCAAGTCTAGGACAATAGACATCAATAGACCCAATATTTTCACGATATAGGTACTTTGCAAACAAGCGAATAGTTTTGTATCTATTGAGGCCGATATTCCCGTAGAAGCAAATTGTTTTATCTTGGTAATTATAATTGTTTACATTTTCTTCGTTGGAACAAATATGAACATAGTCTGAATTTCTTAAATTAAAAACTGAATACTTATTTTTCATTTTTTCGGATATAAAAATAATTCCGTTGCTTTGGTTCAATAAATGCCTTGTCCTTTTTTTATAGATTGAATTATACAGTGAAAAAGGATTTTTCTTACAAAAGTAATAATCATCACTGATTTCTGTTACTAGCGGAATATTTAGTTCTTTTTGCAACGTTAAAGCCATATTTGTTAAAAAGATAGAATTCGAATTGTGATAGAAAATAAGGTCTGGGGAAAAATCCTTTAACCATTTTTGTAGTTGGGCTGAATACCATCTTTTTTTATTCCAGATAGAAGCCCTTATTAAATGTAATATACCTAAATCTTTCTTTAAAAAAAGGGACAATCCATTTGCTTTATTATTACTCGATGATGATGGCTTTTCGCTATTACTAGATTCTAAGACGATACCGACTTCTTTTCTTTTTTTAAAAAAACTCTTTATGACATTTTTATCTGTAATTTGAAAAAAATTATTGCACCTATCGAATGATGGATAAGAAGGGTTTGTGAATATTTGAGCCAAGTCTTCTTTCTTGACAAAACTAAAATATGTATCAAACGCTCTAGTCGTGGAAGAAATGTCATATGGTAGTGCTGATATCACAAGTATTTTCATGATAATATTTTATTTGATTTTATGTTCAATAGCAAAACAATTTGATATAATTATAAACACAAATGAAAAAGAAAATTTGTTTTGTTAATTGTTCTGCTACTGGTTCAACAGGGAATATTATAAGAAATATCATTAAAGGCCTTGAAACCTTTGATTTTTGTTGTATTTTAGGAGAAAAAACTGATTGGATTAATAAGTCTCATGTCCTGTCGATTGGTTCCACTCCTTTATCATACAAAATTTGTCGTACTGAAACTTTTTTATTTGGCAACGATGGATTCCTATCAATTCATTATAAGAACAAAATTTTAAGATTTTTAAAGAAGGAAAAGCCGGATATTATTCATATTCATAATCCCCATCGCTCATTTTGTAATTTAGAAGCAATTTTTAAATTCAGTTTAAAAAATAATATCAAAATCGTTTGGACATTGCATGATCTTTGGGCCTTTACCGGAAGATGCTGTACCCCGCTTGAATGTGAGGGTTGGCTTAAAGGCTGCGGGCATTGTGTTCACAAGAACTATTTTCCGCGCGTTGTCTTCGATCAAAGTTCCAAGTTTTATAACAAAAAAACAAAGCTATATAATATGTTATCGGAATCGATTACTTTTGTTGCTCCATCTGAGTGGATGTATAGACAGGTCGACAGACGTTTGCAAAATTTTAAAAAAGTTATTGTAAATAACGGCATCGATACCAATATTTTTAAGCCTTCTATTGGAAATCAAGAGATCTTGAGATGTGCAAAAAACAGATTTGTTATTGGCGCTGCCGCTTTGTATTTTAACGAGTTAAAAGGAAAAAGTGCTTTTATCAATATGGCCAAGAGTTTGGATAAAGATAAGTATTTCTTTGTTTTAATTGGAACAGAAAACAAAGAGATCTCGTTTTTTGAAGAAAACATCATGTTTTTACCTAAAACTTTTTCTCAAGGGGAAATGGCGGCTTTCTATAATTCATTAAATGTTTTCGTTAATCCAACACAAACAGATAATTTCCCCACAACTCATTTGGAAAGCATTGCGTGTGGGACACCAGTTATTACATACGACGTTGGTGGAGCAAAAGAAATGATTGTTGAAGGCGAAACAGGGTTTGCTGTGTCTCTAAATGATGTTTCGGCTATTGTAGAAAAAATTAATTTAATCAGCAATAACAAAGAAAAATTCGATAGATACAAAGTATCGTCAGTATCAGATTTTTCACTGCTGAAATTTTGCAATCAATATAAAGATCTTTACCTTTCTTCTTTAAGAAAAATTACTATTAAATAATGCAAACTATTACAGAGTAATGTATAATTCAAGACATGAAGATTCTTCTTGTTTCCTTATCAAATAACTACGATCATCAATTATCATTGTATTCTTTGTTTGATGAAATGCTTAAAAGTGGGCTAGATGTTTACACTTTAGGTATTAATGAACCAAAGTATAGAATCTCTTTTACTAGTAGGAATCTTTTTTTAGATGCTCCAAAAAAACCAGGCTTATCATTTGGCGCGTTTAAGACAAAGGAATTAAAGCGTTGTTGCCAGTTTATCTTAAAAGAAGGATTTGATATTGTTTATTTTGAATCATTACATATTTGGAACGTTTATCTCTTTAAAAAAATAAAAAAACATTTATCTATTGTTCACTCTATTCATGACGTTATTCCTCACGAGAGCAAGCTTTCGTTTTTTATTAAAATATTTAATAAAATCATTTATAAAAACGCTGATTACGTTGTGGTCAGAAGTCGAAACGCACTCGAGTATTGTAATTCTAAAAAAAGAATACCTAAAAATAATATTGTTTATCTTCCTTTGGGAAGAAAATGGAGAGATTATCGCCCGTGTCAGAGCACAGACAAGGTACTATTTTTTGGTCGAATAACTAGATACAAAGGACTTGAAAATCTATTAACAATATGCAAAGAGCTTCCGAATACGCAATTTTTAATCATTGGGAAAGTTATTGAAAAAAAAGATTCAGATTTGTTAAATTTGATGAAGCAGCTTTCAAACGTGACTGTGTGCGATAAATATGTTAGCGAAGAAGAGATGATCGATTATTTTAACTGTTCTGATTGCGTCATTCTTCCATACAAGAGTGCGACACAGTCTGGGGTTATTGTTGACAGCTATTCTTTTTCTAGACCTTGTATTGCTTTTAATGTTGGAGGCATAAAAGAACAAATTGCTGACGGACAGACTGGGTTTTTGGTCAGCGGTGGTCTTGATGAGTTTAAAAATAGAATAGTCCAATACATTAATTCTTCCGATGTTCAAAAAGAAGAAATGTGTAAAAACGCATATTCCTTTGGCAAAGATAATTATTCTGTTCAACAATTGTCTATCAAGATGATGCAATTATTTAAAAGAATTTGTGAGGATAGAAAATGATTATAACCAAAACGCCTTTCCGCATGAGCTTTTTCGGTGGCGGCACTGATATTCCTGAATATTTTAACAAAAATGGCGGAGCCGTTATTTCAGTAACGTTTAACAAATATGTTTATGTTACCGTTAGACATTTACCAAGGTTTTTTGATTACACTACGGAATTAACATATTCAAAATTAGAAAGAGTCACAATAATCGACAATTTGCAACATCCTATGGTGAAAAACGCAATGAAATATCTACATATGCATGAGTTACACATTTCTTATGATGCAGACTTGCCAGCTCGTTCAGGGTTGGGTACCTCCTCATCTTTTGCTGTTGGATTGTTAAATGCCTTTTATTGTTTAAAATCAAAAATAGTTTCAAAAAAACAACTTGCTGACGATGCTATATATGTCGAACGTGTTATGTGCAATGAGGCTGGAGGATGGCAAGATCAGATTGCTGTTTCTTTTGGTGGTTTTAATCGCATTGACTTCGATAAAAATGGATATTCTATTTCACCAATAAAAATAAAAAAAGAGAGAAAAGATGAATTAGAACAGAATTTACTTTTGTTTTTTACTGGTTTTACAAGATTATCTGCCGACATTCAGAAGACAACGACAAGGGAAATGAAAGACAAAAGTGATATTTTAAGTCGCATGCAAAAACTTGTCGATAAAGCGCAAAGAATTCTTGAAGATGATGGTATTTGCATTGACGAATTTGGAATGCTTTTAGATGAAACGTGGAAATTAAAGCGTGAAGTAAGTTCAAGTATTTCTTCATCTAACATTGATTCAATTTACAAAAAAGGAATTGGTGCGGGTGCGCTTGGAGGAAAACTTTTGGGTGCTGGTGGAGGAGGCTTCATCCTATTTTATGTGCCAAGAGATAAACAAAATGATGTTAGAAAGGCGCTTGGTTTAATGGAAGTACCATTTGAGTTTGAAAACGAAGGAACAAAAGTGATTTACTATGCTCCTGAGTTTTATGACAATTCAGATAGTGTTGAAAAGTAACGATGAAAGCTGTTATTGTGGCGGGTGGAAAAGGAACCCGCATTTCTTCAATCGCAAGTGATATTCCTAAACCGATGATTAAAATTGGCGACAAGCCAGTTTTAGAACACGTAATTATTTGTCTCCGTGACCAAGGCTTTAAAGACATCATTTTAACTATCTCTCATTTAGGAAATATCATCATGGATTATTTTGGCAATGGCGATAAATTAGGAGTCTATATTGAATATTATTTTGAGGAAGTTCCTCTAGGAAACGCGGGAGCGTTGTTCAAAATCAAAGATAAATTAACTGAAGATTTTCTTCTTTTAAACGCGGACGCTTTATTTAATATCGACTTCAATCGCTTTGTGAATTATCACAAACAAAAAGGTGGATTAGTTACTTTGTTCACTCACCCTAATTCTCATCCATACGATAGTGGTCTAATTATCGTCGATGAAAATAAAGCGGTCAAAGAATGGCTTAATAAAGAAGAAGCTCGACCAACTTGGTATAAAAATAGAGTTAACGCAGGGCTACATGTTATCTCTCCAAAAATCCTAGATTTGAATTTTGATAAAGAGAAAATTGATTTAGATAGAGATTTATTAAAACCACTTTGTGGTAGTGGCAAAATGTTTGCTTATGATTCTTCTGAATATGTTAAAGATATGGGAACTCCTGATAGATTTTACGCGGTTAGTGAAGAATTCAAAAAAGGCATTGTTGCAAACAAGAGTTTAATCAATAAACAAAAGGCTATCTTTTTAGACAGAGATGGCACGATTAATAAATATGTTGGTTTTTTAAAAAACATTGATGATTTTAAACTTCTTCCTGGTGTTAGTGAAGCAATCAAAAAGATTAACGCCTCTGGCTATCTTGCAATTGTTATCACTAATCAACCAGTAATCGCTAGAGGGGAAGTTAGCTTTGCTGAGCTTGATGAAATCCATAATAAAATGGAAACTTTATTAGGAAAGGATGGAGCGTATTTAGATGCGATATATTTCTGTCCTCATCATCCTCATAAAGGATATGAAGGAGAAATTCTAGAGTTAAAATTTGATTGTGATTGTCGTAAACCTAAACCAGGTTTATTAATCAAAGCCGCGGAAGATTTTAACATTGATTTATCAAGGTCTTGGATGATTGGCGATGGTGAAAATGATGTTTTAGCGGGCAAGGCTGCTGGATGTCAGACAGTTTTACTATCTAACGAACATTGTGATACAATGACTTGTACCAATTTATTAGATGCTGTTAAACTAATTTTGAAGGAATGATTATGAATAGAATTGAAGATTTAATTAATAGATATCCAATTTTAAAACCTTGTAAAGATGACATTCAAAAAGCGTTTGATGCTTTACGAGATTGTTTTAGAGGCGGTTACAAATTATTAGTGGCTGGTAATGGTGGCTCTTCCGCAGACGCGGAACACATTGTTGGCGAATTAATGAAAGGTTTTAAAAAGAAAAGAAATATTGATAAATATTTAGCATCTTCCTTAGTCTCTATCGATAAAGAAGTTGGAGCCTTATTAAGTGAAAAACTTGAACAATGTTTACCTGCGATTGCTCTACATAATCATCAAAGTTTAAACACCGCTTTCATGAATGATGTCCATAATGGTGGAAATTATTTATTCGCTCAACAAGCTTTAGGATATGGAAAAAAAGGCGATGTTTTTTTAGGTATTTCTACTTCTGGAAACGCTCAAAATGTATATAACGCCGCAGTAACAGCAAAGGCTAAAGGACTTAAAGTTATTGCCTTAACTGGTAAAAGTGGTGGAAAACTGAAAGAAATATCTGATATATCGATTGTTGTACCAGAGCAAGAAACATTCATTATTCAAGAGCTGCATCTACCGATCTATCATACATTGTGTTTGATGCTTGAAGATTTCTTTTTCGAGGATGTTGCTTAATTCAGGTCTTTAAGCGTTATGTTTTTAGATTTAAGAAACAAATAGCGACATTTATATCTTATTAATAATTGCATACTTGTAATTGATGATTTGTCCATTATTCTTTTCTTCAAGAGATTCGACAAATCTTTTTTCTTTTTTAGCAATTAAAGGAACTAACTTTCTAAAGTCATCCTTAGAGATTTCTTTCTTGCACTTAACTACTATCAGCTCGTAATTCGGCAGAACAATCAACTTGTAGTGGTGGATATCCGCTAATAAGGAGTAGTTGAAGTTTTCGTCTAACAGTTTATCTATCCAACTATCAATTCTTTGGTCTTTAGTGCCTACATAATCTTTACGTTTAATATCTTTTCTTTGTTTCTCTAAAGAGGAGATTTTTTCTTTAATAGAATTAAGATTGCTAATAAATGATTCATCATTAATAACATCTGGGTTTTGTATTTCTAATGCTTCATTCTTTTTTAACTCAGCTTGTTGTTCTAATAAATCAGTGTTTGCTTTAATTAAATCAAACTTCTTTTTAGCGCCAAAAGACATAAGAAGAATCACTTTAAGAGTTTCTTTAATTCTTAACGCTACATCTTTGATTGGTGTTAGTATAGTTTAGTAGACACAAAGAGTAAGAATCCTTCTTATGATAAGATATAAGGAAGGAGGCGATACTAATGTCTAACAGCAAAAAAGGCAATCGTTATTCAGAAGATTTTAAAAAGCAGTTGTATGAGTTGAATTTAAACGGTAAATCCGTTCCTACACTTGCAAGCGAATATGGCATTCCAACAGGAACAATTTATAAATGGTTTTCAGAGTTGAAACCAATAGCACATACAGAAGACGGCACACCGGTCAATAAAAAAGAAATGGACGCGATGCGTAAAAGAATCCGTGAGTTAGAGATGGAGAATGAAATCCTAAAAAAAGCGACCGCCATATTCGCCAGAAAACCCTAAAAGATAAAGTTAACTTTGTTAAATTATTCAAACACATCTATTCGATTCAAATGATGTGTAAAGTATTAAAGCTGAATCGTAGTACAGTGTATAAGGTGATGCATCACAAACTGAGCAATCAAGAGATAGATAGACTGGATTTAGAATCTAGGCTGATTGATTTATTCAACGAATTTGATCATATTTATGGCGCACCTAAATTAACTAGAGAACTGGCAAAACAAGGGTATATCACAACGATAAAGCGCGTATCTAAGTATATGAAGCGCTTGGGACTGCGTTCGATAACAGTAAAGAAACATAAACCAGGTTCATCGTCTAAAGCACCGGATGGTAAACCGAATCTGATGGACCAAGACTTCACGACCACTAGACCGAATCAAAAATGGGTGATGGATATCACCTATATCTGGACCGTTTATGATGGTTGGACATATCTAGCATCCGTCATGGATCTTCATTCAAAGATGATTATAGGTTACTGTTATGACAAACGTATGAAACAAGACATCGTTTTAGAATCATTACGTCATGCAGTCTTTAAAACGAAAATAACCGAAGGAATTATGATTCAATCGGATTTAGGAAGTCAATACTTAAGCTATGATGTAGAAGAGTTTTTAAAAGCACATGGTATGATCCATTCGTATTCTAGAAAAGGAACACCTTATGACAATTCACCGATTGAAGCATTTCATTCTGTGATAAAAAGAGAAAAGCTTAATCGTATGATTCTTAAGAACTACGATCAAGCTAAGTTAGTTATATTTGAATATATTGAGGGGTTTTATAACCGACAAAGAATCCATGGTTCCATTGGGTATCAAATACCCTATCAAGTACACTATTTAAAGTAAGAAATTCCGACTTAATGTGTCCACTTTATTGACGTAAATACAAATTCATATATTGCTTGAAGAGTGTTTATTGTGTTTCTACCAAACCTCGACATCTGTTTAACTAAGATTAGATCAATAAGTCCTTCTCGACATTTATCCATCATGTCTTGGAATTCTTCTCTTTTATCTATAGATGTACCAGATTCAGTATCCGCAAAGATTCCTACATATTCCCATGTGTTCGCGTGTTCTTCTTGAATTATTCTTTTATATCTACCAATTTGAGCATTAAAAGATTCTAGTTGTTCTTCACTATCAGTGGACACTCTAACATAAGCACAGACTCTTAGTTTATGTTCTGGACTAGCTTCTTTTATTAATTCTTTTCCTAATTTCTTAGTCGCTGGAATTATTGTCTTTTTTACCATAGATACTTATAACAGGCATTTTGTATTTCTTTCTTAGAAGAATTATGGCTTTGGTCATTTCAAAAACATCGATAATTCCCTTGTCACATAATTCTTCTAAGATATAAAGACAGATATTATATTCGTATGGGAGTTTCTTATCTAAGATAACCTTGTCTTTATTGTGCATAGTGGTACCTGTTCCTTATGTGTCTATAAATCCATCAAAAAAGAAAGAAGTGCAAGTCGTTTTGGAATATAATGAAAATTATGAACGATAGTAGTAAGAATTTATTTGAACAAGAAACGAGAGATATCCTTAACAAAATACGGATGGCTCATGAAAGTATCTCTGATTGTGAGGATTATGATTTTTTTACTAATACAGGATTGGCAAGACTGGACATTCCAGCAAATTCATACATTGATATTAAGTATATTGGCGAAGACAACTTCCAAGCGTTTAGACAAATAATATTTCCGAAAAATTTTAAGCTAAGAACGCTAAGAACGATAGATTTTTCAAGACTTTATCTTATTTGCAATCTCACTTCAAAAAGAATCAATAATCTTCTTGAAAGATTACCTATTGGTAAAGAGATTAATGTTATTTCTATTGATGACTTGAGAAACGTTGAAATATCTTTATTGAATGAAGAAGGTGTTTCTCCAACTCTAGATTGGCCAAGAATAAGACCAAATAAATCTATTCAGTATGAGCAATTCAATGATTTTTTACTTACTCTAATTAGGCTAGAAATAATTATGGCCGCTTTTCCAAGAGGGAATGCAAATATGCAAAACATAATTGCTCAAAAGGATAGTTTATTGCCTTTTGCCTACGAGGATTATGATGGACAATCCCATATTTTTATTTCAGAAGCATCTAGGTACACTAAGCGTTCGGTTTTATTTGAAGAAAAAGCAATAATCCATAAAGTTGATATTAATTCTACTGAAGAAGAAGTAACGATGCTAATTATTGATGGTAACGCATCACCTTTTAACAAAATATCAATTAATTGGTTTGGGAAGAGCATTGGTTTTTTTATTAGCTATGCGAGAATAGCTATGTTGCCAAACAAACCTCAATTCAAATATAGAAGGTTCGGTAAATCATCAGAAGAAGAATTTGATATTAATAAAGACGAGTATACATATACAAGAAAAGTTATAGAGAATAATGAAATTTATTTTTCAACTAAATCGCAACTTAACGACCCATTTGACTTAGATGCTGATTATGTTGGCAAGCCATACGATTTTACTTCTAACAGTTATAGAATCTTTTGCACAACTGGTGATAACGACAATATTTTGATGTGGTCTCACTATGGCGATTCACACAGTGGCTTCTGTACCAGTTATTATCCTCCTGATATTATTTCTAAAATAGAAAAAGAAGCGCAAATTGATTTTTGTATATATGGTTACGTCAATTACAGTGCTAAAAGAAAAACGGATACCAGTTTTTTCAAATTGATTTATTCTTGTTTTGACGATAAAACCATTTCCTTTATATTGCAGATAAATCAGTTATTTAAAAAGTTTAGTGACTGGTCCTATGAAAAAGAATTTCGCTATATTATTTGTTTGAATCGCAAACATTCCAATAGTACAACAGAAGTGGGTGTGTCAATTGAGATCTCTCCAATCGAATATTATTTTGGTCAAAAATTTGATTTTAACAGAAGAACAATTCCTTATTTAAAAAGATTCATAGGAGATAGTTGTTTTACATTCAATCTTTCAAAAACCGAGTATAAGCTTGAAAAAACAGGGAAGAAGTTGTAACACAATTTTCTATGATTGGTTGATTTTAAGATTAAAATAGATTGACATAAGCGAAACCAAAATTGATGGTAAATAGGCGTGTATTGTTACAGTCGGAATAATTTGTAGCAAAAAATAAATAGGGACTACTACAGTACGTTAAAGACACAAGACTGAAATTCCCCCCATTTATTGGACCAAAATGAAGTGAACCCACTTTATAGGACAAGTTCAATTAAATTATAGGGGATTGAATGGACTGATGTCTAAACTTTATAGGACTCAGTCCTTTTAATTTGCAAGAAATCCTGTCGTTATTGTAATAATTGATATAATCAATAATCGCTTCTTTTAATTGATTTAGTGTTTTGAATTCGAATTCATGTCCATAAAACATTTCTCTTTTCAAAATGCCGAAGAAATTTTCTGTTGGCGAATTATCTAAACAATTTCCTTTTCTAGACATTGATTGAATAATTCCGTGAGCTTTTAATGTTTCTTTATATTCATACATCTGGTACTTGTATTTGACAGAATAGTTATGTAGGAAAATGACGGTTGAAAATGTCGGTTTCTACAGAGACTATTCTTTTCTTTTGGTAAACTTCTCTTATGTCAAAAAAGGAGAATTTACATGAGAAAAGACAT
>Ga0265295_1000272_pt1 | contig 106796 bp, 80 predicted proteins | sample Munlansysbiofilm_FD_192503 | JGI IMG/M metagenome (GOLD analysis project Ga0265295, IMG submission 192503) | Leachate microbial communities from a municipal landfill in Southern Ontario, Canada - Methane capture system biofilm | ecosystem: Engineered > Solid waste > Landfill > Unclassified ...
TGCCTGAATTTGCAGTACTTTCTTCTTCAAGAAGCCTTATTCGTTCTTCTTCAAAAGGGATTAAACTTTCCCAGAAATTATCTTTCTCTTCAATTTCAGAAAAAAGATATCCACTTATTGATTCCGCGGCCTTATTCCATAAAATAATTTTATTTGATCTGTCTTTTACATGAAGCCAGATATCTGTGCTGTCTATAATATTTTGCTGAAGTTCACTAAGCCTTCTGATTTTTGACTCAGATTCCTTTAGTTCTGCTTCTGCTATTTTTTTCCTATAAAGCTCAAGCTCAAGCCGTTTATTTACTTTTTTAAGAGAATTTGCTAATTCATAACCTCGTAATGCTGAAGTGACCATTGTAGCCATTCTGTCAGCTGTAAGCTCAGTTTTGGCATAAAAATTATTTATATCATAAGCACTTACAACATCTTTTTCAGGAAATCGCCCGGCCTGACCAGTTTTTAAGACAATCTGAACTATTTTATCTTTTTTTATATTTCTAACGTAATCTATAAAATCGAGCCCAGCCTGATCAGTTTCCATAACAACATCAAGAAGAATAAGAGCTATATCTCTGTTTTTATCCAAAATTGATTTTGCTTCTTCGGCAGAGCAGGCTTCTATTATTTCAAGCCCTACATCTTTATATGTAAAATCAGATAGAACCATTCTTGCTGTCCTGTGCACTTCAGGTTCATCATCAACCATAAGCAGTTTCCATTTAAAGGAAGAAGAAGCTTTTGTATTTATAGTATACACATCATTACCCAATTTCAGTTAGTTGTTGAACGAAAACGGTCTTTTTGTCCATTTCTGGGGCAGATTCAAATTTTGACCATTAATAAATATGCATTTAATGTCAAATTTTTAACCTCATTAAACTAAACAAAAAAACTAATCCTTAGACAAACACTAGTTCAGTTTAAAGAAATTTTAATCTATTTCACCAATACGCCCATGTCAATCAACATTAGCACCAAAATAAACAGTTTCTTATTTTATGAGAAATATTAAATATAAATTAAGCTGGTTATAGTTTAAAATAAGAAATTTCATAGACGTTTCAATATATGTCAAAATGCTTAATAATAACCAGACAAAACGCTTTTCAAGCTTGCTGCTTATGATGTCAAATTGTATCAGTCCATACTTTTTCTATTCTAGATAGAGTTTAAAGCATAAAATGCCGCAAAATTAACAAATTCAAGGGGTTTAATATTTTTAGATATAATATATTAATTCACTAATATTTTTTAATTTGCAAAGTTGAACCTCTCCATTCAGTTAATAACCTGATACTCTATTATCTAAAGGCAAAATTTTTCACTCAAAATGAACAAAAAAATCCTAGTTTTCAGCCAATCAAATAAGTTTAAGTTTGATTAACTTTGTAAACATTTATAAAAAAAATTGTATTTAAAGGACAATATCGCAACCCACATCTAACAATTACATAAATTCGGCCAATTTACTTCCAATTGCTTTTAAAAATACAAATATTGTTCTCTTTTTACTTTTTTTAAACATAACAAATTATATTTTTTGATTTTTTATTGCACTGATAAAAAATAATAACTATAGTTTCACCTTGATCTTTACGGGGGAAGATCAAATCCTTAAAAGACCACAATGAATTTAAAGGCAAAGAATGCCTGAAATTTTATAAAATTTATCTACGGAGGTGAGATGTGTCTTCTTTAATGGACAATTTTTGGAACAAGGCAAGAGAGCTAAAAAAAACAATTGTTCTTCCTGAGGGTGATGATGAAAGAACAATTGATGCTGCAAGTGAAATCATGAAACAGGGACTTGCAAAGGAAGTTATAATTTTAGGTGAAGAAGCTATGCTTGAAAATGCTTTCAAAGCAAAAGGCTATGAACTGAACTGTACTTTCATCAATCCTGAAAAAAGCAAATATTTTAAAGAATTTACCGATAAATTCTGTGAAATGAGAGCAAAAAAAGGGATGACACCTGAAAAAGCTGCTGAAACAATGAAAAATCCTCTTTTTTTTGGTGCCATGATGGTAAAGGCAGGATATGCTGACGGAGCAGTTGCTGGTGCAAAAAACACAACCGGAAATGTTTTAAGAGCTGCTATCCAGGTCATTGGAACAAAGCCTGGAATGAAAACAGTTTCAAGCTGCTTTATCATGATTACTCCAAAAAAAGAATTTGGAGAAAACGGAACTTTAATTTTTGCAGATTGTGCTGTAAATATTGATCCTGACTCAAGAAAACTTGCAGATATTGCAAATGCCTCAGCAGAAAGCTGCAGATCATTTCTTGGAGCAGAGCCTAAAGTTGCAATGCTTTCCTTTTCTACAAAAGGAAGTGCAAGCCATGAATATGTAGACAGGGTTTCAGAAGCTGTAAAAATTTTAAAGGAAGAAAACCCGCAGCTTAAAGTTGATGGTGAACTTCAGGCTGATGCTGCTTTAGTTGAAGCAGTTGGTGCTAAAAAAGCTCCAGGCAGTCCCATTCCAGGAAAAGCAAACGTACTTATTTTCCCTGATATTCAGGCAGGTAATATTGGATACAAACTTGTTGAGCGTTTTTCAGGTGCTGATGCAATAGGACCAATTATCCAAGGTCTAGACAAGCCTGTAAATGACCTTTCCAGAGGATGCAAGTTTGAAGATATTGTAAATGTTGCAGCTATTACAGCTGTTCAGTCAAATTAATTAATATATAAAAACAGGAAATAAAAATGAAAATTTTAGCTTTAAACTGCGGAAGTTCTTCGCTTAAATATCAGCTCACAGACTGGGAAAAAAAAGAAGTTGTTGCTTCTGGTATTGTTGAAAGAATTGGAATTGGCGACTCTTTTATCGAGCATGAAGCACCTCTTAAAAACTACAAAGGCAAAACCAAATATGCAATAGACAACCATGAAACAGCTATTCAGTGGGTAATAAGTGCTCTTACAGCTGGCGAAGGTGCTGTAATTTCTTCAATGGATGAAATAGCAGCTGTAGGTCACAGGGTTGTTCATGGCGGAGAAAAATTCACTCAAAGCGTTCTTATTACAGATGATGTAATAAACCATATTTCTGCGGTTTCTCATCTTGCACCTCTTCATAACCCTGCAAACCTTACTGGTATCAAGGCTGCAAAAACTGCTATGCCTGAAGTTCCTCATGTTGCAATTTTTGATACTGCTTTTCATCAGACAATGCCTGAAAAAGCTTATATGTATGCTCTTCCATATGAATGGTATCAGAACAATGCAGTAAGAAGATACGGTTTCCACGGAACAAGCCATTTGTATGTATCAAAACGTGCTGCAGCTCTTCTTGGAAAAGATGCAAACGAGTGTAACATAATTACACTTCATATTGGAAACGGAGTTTCCTGCTGTGCAATTAAAAAGGGAGTTTCAGTTGATACCTCAATGGGACTCACTCCTCTTCCAGGTGCAATAATGGGTACAAGATGCGGAGATATTGATCCAGCAATTCCACTTTTCATGATGAAACAGCTTGATGTTGGTCCAAAATACATGGACAATCTTTTAAATAAAAAATCAGGTATTCTTGGTATTACAGGAAAATATACAGACAGAAGAGATGTTGAAGTTGCAGCACAAGACGGCGACAAGCGCTGTGAACTTGCAATAGACATAGAAGCATACAAGCTTAAGCAATATATTGGAATGTATGCAGCAACACTTGGAACAGTTGATGCTATTGTTTTTACAGCAGGTGTTGGTGAAAACTCAGGTCTTATCAGACAAAAGACAATTGAAGACCTTGATTGTCTTGGTATTGTTGTTGATAAAGAAAAAAATCTAAATACAAGAAGCAAGGCAGGGGAAACAGAAATATCTACTCCTGATTCAAAAATAAAAGTTTTCATGATTCCAACAAATGAAGAAATTGTTTTTGTTGAAGATGTTGTTGCAATTATCCAGGGTAAATATGACGATCACACAAAATATCCTTATTCATTTAAGAAATAATTTTGAAAAAATAATTTAAAAAAAATCCCTTCTTTTATTTATCAAGGAAGGGATTTTTATTTTAAATATCAGCAGCTTAATCGGTTACTTGACAAAAGCTATAACTTTTTTAGTTCAATTGAAAAATTTTACATCAGGAATGCATTCAGTCTTTTAAGGATTAAATTTTAAATCTGAGTCAGAAATGAACAAAAAAAGGCAGCTTTCTTTCAACCAATAATTACCCTAAAATTAAATTTACCTTAAAAAAATACAGTAAATAAATTGAATTTTTACTTCTTTCCCTGAATTTTTAAAATAATTTCATAAATCTCATTTTTTTTAAAATTGTATTCAAGTGCAATTTTTTCAGCAGTCTGCTTAGGTTTTAAGTCTGTTTTTTCAAGTTCGGATTCTACAATTTTAACAATATCGGTTTCATTTTGGTTTTTAGTTATTCCACCCTGAACAAAAAGTGCAATTTCACCTTTAACGGATTCCCTTTCAAAAAGATTTTTTCTTATACAGGAAAGAGATCCTCTGATAATTTCCTCATGGGTTTTTGTAAGTTCCCGTCCAAGCACAGCATCTCGGTCGCCTATTTTTTCAATAATTTCATCAAGTGTTTTTATAATTCTTCTTGGAGATTCATAAAACATTACAGGATAATCACAATTTTTAAGATCACCTAAAATTTTATTTCTTGAACTTTCCTTTGAAGGAAGAAACCCGAAAAAAGCAAACCGATCTGTTGGAAGTCCTGATACACTCACCAGTGCTGTTAAAGCAGAAGCACCTGGAACCGGAATTAATTTTACCCCTTTGTTAAAAGCTTTTTCAACTAGTTTAAATCCAGGGTCGGAAACAAGAGGGGTACCTGCATCTGAAACAACTGCAATTATTTTTCCATCCAGTGCCTGATCTATAAGATAGTCTGATTTTTCATTTTCATTGTGATCATGAAATGAAGTCATTTTGGCCTTAATATCAAGTTCAGCTAAAAGCTTCCCTGTTTTTCTGGTATCTTCTGCTGCTATTATGTCAGCTTTCTTAAGAACTTTTATTGCACGAAGGGTAATGTCATCTATATTTCCTATTGGTGTTGCAACTATATAAATACCAGGATCATCAGCCATAAATATCGCCCTCAAAAGCATTTTTTATAAGTCTTGCATTATAGCCATTTTTATTATCAGATTTTAACAAACCTACAATATCAAATCTAATATTGACTTCTGAAATTTTCTTTTTTGCCAGATAAATTTCTGCAGTTTTTAAAATTTTTTTCTGCTTTCTAAAATCAACAAAATCTTCTGGAAATCCAAAATCTGAATTTTTTCTAAACTTTACTTCAACAAAACATAAAACATCTTCATCTAAAGCAATTATATCTATTTCTCCAAATCTTGTTCTAAAATTTCTGGAAATAATTTTATAGCCTTTTCCAGACAAAAATTTACATGCAAATATTTCTGCTCTGTTTCCAGATTTTAAAGTGGAAAATATCATTTTCAGATTAATTTGAAAGTTTTACGATGAATGGGTAAAATACCCAGCTCTGAAATTAATGCTTTATGCTTTTTGGTAGGATAGCCTTTATGCTTTTCAAAATAATATCCAGGATAAATTATTGAATACTCTTCCATAATTTTATCCCGAAAAACCTTGGCTATTATTGAGGCTGCACCAATAGAACATGATTTTGCATCCCCTTTTACAATTGTTTCCTCATAAATTCCGCAGTCAGTTCTGGCATTGCCGTCTATGAGTAAACAATCAGGCCTGATATCAAGGCAATATACTGCCTTTACCATTGCCATCAGGCTGGCATTTCTTATATTGACCTTATCAATCACTTCATGACAAGATATTCCAATCCCGACTTTACAGGTTTTGCAAATCATTTCTGCAAGTTCTGCTCTTTTTTTCTCACTCAGCTTTTTTGAGTCATCAATACCGGTGCAGTCAAAATTTTCAGGCAAAACAACTGCTGCAGCAACTACTGGACCTGCTAATGGTCCTCTTCCTGCTTCGTCAACTCCAGCAATAATTTTATAACCTTTTTTTAAGGCTTTATTTTCATAAAAAAGCTTGTTCACTTTTATTATAAAAAAACCCCCCTCATGCGGGGGATTTTTTTATCTCACATATGCTTTTTCTTTAATTCTTGCTGCTTTACCAGTACGTTCTCTAAGGTAGTAAAGTTTTGCTCTTCTTACCTTACCTTTTCTTTCAACTTCAATCTTGTCAACTACTGGTGAATATAGAGGAAAAACTCTTTCAACACCTATTCCATCAGAAATTTTTCTAACAGTTACAGTAGCTCTTGGATTAGTTCCGTTTTTTCTTCTTGTAACAACGCCCTTGAACTGCTGGATTCTTTCTTTTTCACCTTCCTTGATTTTTACATGCACATTCACTGTATCACCAGGAACAAAATCAGGAATATCAAGTCTCATTCTGCGGCGTTCGATTTTGTCTATAATTGTTGTCATTTTCTTTCTCCCAATACGTTTATATATTTTTCATCTGTCCGACAAAAGCCTGTCAATAATTATTGCAGCAGCTGTCCTGACAGACAGGTGATTATAGTCTGAATTCCTTTTTACAGGTTCCAGCACATAATCCGATTTTCCAAAAACTTCTTCTGCAAGTCCCCATGCAGTACCAAATATTAAAACATAATGTTTTTTTTCTTTAGACATTATGTTTTTCATTTCCACAAAACTTTTACAGTTTTCACGATAAACTGCTGTTGTAGGAACAAACACCGGGTCAAAACCATTATTTAAAAGATCTTTTCTAATATCTTCAAGACTGTCAACAACTTCAGCAATTTCCAATGCTTTTTTTCGGTCGGGATTAACCTTTCCGCCTTTATTTACAGTCCAGTGCTCAATTATTGTATTAACAAGCCCTTTTTGATCTTCAAGGGGTGTTACAATATAATATTTTTTAAGCCCGTATGTTCTGGCAAGCCTTGCTATATCATGAATATCAAGGTTTGTGACAGCAGACGAACCTGTTTCACCTTTTTTATTCAGCACAGGATAATGCACTAACGCAATGCTGATATCATTTTCTAACAAAATCTTCAAGTCTCCTGATTGTACCCGACAAAATTTTTTCTTCCTCATCAGTTAAAGGATTAGAAAAAAAAAGGTCCGGTCTGTTTTTTAAGGTTTTTACAAGTGAAACAGCCTTTCTCCACTTTCTTATTTCTCCATGGTTTCCAGACAAAAGAATTTCAGGGACATCATGACCTCTAAATTTAAAAGGCCTTGTATAATGCGGATATTCAAGCCGGCCTGACTGAAAGCTTTCATCCTCAGCAGATTCACTGCATCCAAGCACACCTGGAATAAGTCTTGAAACAGAGTCTATCACTGTCATTGCCGGTATTTCTCCCCCAGTAAGAACATAGTCTCCTATAGAAATTTCCATATCGCAGCAAAGCTCAAAAAACCTCTGGTCTATTCCTTCATATCTTCCACAGACAATAATAAGCTCATCTAATAATGACAGCTTTTCTGCCTTTGCCTGGGTATATTTTTCTCCTCCTGGACTCATTAGTGCAACTTTTGCATCAGGGTATTTTGCTCTTGTATATAAAACTGCATCAAAAAGCGGTTCAGGCTTCATTACCATGCCTGCTCCACCTCCATAAGGCCTGTCATCTACGTTTTTATGCCTGTCTTTTGTAAAATCCCTTATATCAATGACTTCAGCTTCAATTTTACCATCTTCAATTGCACGGCCTATAATGCTTTCTTTAAAAAAACCGTCAAATATTTCAGGGAAAATTGTAAGAACGGCAAATTTCATAGATCCAGAAGCCCTTCAGGAAGACTTACCTTTATAATATTATCTTTGATTGAAACAGATACTATGACATTTTTTAAAAAAGGCACAAGCACTTCACCTGTTTTAGTTTTCACCTCAAGGATATCAGAACTGCCTGTTCTCATAATATTTTTTACCCTGCCAATCTCACCTTTTTCAAGATCAATAACATTCATCCCTATAAGATCATGCCAGTAAAAGGAATCGTCTTCAGGCGTTGGAAGACTGTTTTTTTTTATATAAACATCTCTTCCCTTTAAAGCTTCTGCCTGATCTCTTCCCTCAATACCTTTAAATGCTACTATGAGGCTTGAATTTTTTTTTATAGAAAAATTTAATGATTCAAAAAAATCAAATTCTGAACAATCTTTTTTTTTAATATAAAAATTTGAGCCTGCTCCAAAAAGATCATGGTTTTCAGCATAGGAATGAACAGTAACAAGCCCTTTAAGCCCATGAGCTCCAGAAATTCTGCCTACTAAAATATAATCTGAATCCATTTTTAATTAAGCCTGACCTTTTAAAGGACTTAAAATCCTGAAACAAATTTTTTAACAATGAAAATACATCCAAAGCCTTAACAAAACAAAGAGGCTTGTAATAAAACAAGCCCCCTGATCAAGGAAACACATCAATAACTTAAAGTTATACGGCTACTCTATAATTTCGAGAACAATTTTTTTTCTGAGCTTTGCAGAAGCAGAACTTAGGATAGTTCTCATTGCTCTTGCTGTTCTCCCCTGCTTACCAATAACTTTTCCAAGATCTTCTTTTGCAACCTTAAGCTCCAGAACCGATGTCTGATTTCCTTCAATTTCATTTACCGATACCTGATCCGGTGCGTCAACCAACGATTTGGCAATGTACTCTATCAGCTCCTTCATACGATTCTCCTTCCAGTAACTTTAGATTCAAAAAGACTATTTAAGGATTTTTCCTTTTCCAGGGGAGCCAAGTATCAGCTTAGGGCAACTCCCTGCTGCTTAAGAAGACTTCTTACTGTATCTGTAGGCTGTGCACCTGTACCAAGCCAGTATTTTACCCTGTCTTCCTTAACAGTTACTTCATGAGGATTGGTAAGTGGATTATATGTACCTACAGTTTCAAGAAATCTTCCGTCCCTTGGAGACTCTGAGTTTGCAACAACAATTCTGTAAAAAGGCTGTTTTTTTCTACCCATTCTTTTTAGCCTGATCTTTACTGCCATAACGATTATTTCTCCTTTATAATAATAAAAAGCTGTTAAAAAGGCAAGATTCCTCTGCCAAGAGATTTCATCATACCTTTTTTATTAAATTTTTTCATCATTTTCATGGTCTGGTTATAATTTTTCAAAAGCTGATTAACATCCTGAACCTTTGTACCAGAACCGCTTGCGATTCTTTTTCTTCTGCTTCCGTTTATTATGCCGTGATTAATTCTTTCCTTTTTGGTCATTGAATTAATTATGGCCTCTACCTTAATAAGCTCTTTGTCGTCAATGTCAAGCTGTTTCATAACTTTATTGTTCATTCCTGGAAGCATGCCAAGAATATCTTTAATTGAACCCATTTTTCTTACCTGGACAAGCTGATCTTTAAAATCTTCAAGAGTAAACTGATTTTTCCTCAGCTTAAGCTCCATTTCAGCTGCTTTTTTCTGATCAACAACTTCCTGTGCTTTTTCAATAAGAGAAAGGGTGTCTCCCATTCCAAGTATTCTTGAGGCCATTCTTTCAGGGTAAAAAGGCTCTAAAGCAGATAATTTTTCTCCTACTCCAAGAAACTTTATTGGCTTTCCAGTAACTGCCTTCATTGAAAGAGCAGCACCACCCCTTGCATCACCGTCTGCTTTTGAAAGAACAATACCTGTAAGATCAAGCTTTTCATCAAACACAGATGCAACCTGCAAGGCTTCCTGGCCTGTCATTGCATCTGCTACAAGAAGAATTTCAGATGGATTTAAAAGGTTTTTAAGCCTTACAAGCTCTTCCATCATAGACCCGTCAGCCTGAAGCCTTCCTGCTGTATCAAAAATAACGCTGTCAAGTCCATCTTCAACAGCTTTTTCAAGAGCTTTTACACATAAAGATTCAGGCTTATCACCTTCTTTTGTGGGATAAACCTGAATATCAACCTCTGTCCCAACTTTTTTAAGCTGCTCAACCGCTGCAGGCCTGTAAACATCAGCAGGAACAAGATAAGGCTTAAAGCCTTTTTTCCTGAGATAAAGCCCAAGCTTTCCAGCTGTTGTTGTCTTACCAGCACCCTGAAGCCCTACAAGCATAATTTTAAAAGGTTTTTTACCTGATAAATCAAGCTCGGTATCTGAAGAACCCATAAGGGTTACAAGCTCTTCATTTACAATTTTAATTACCTGCTGTCCTGGTGTCAGACTTTCCATGACTTCAGAACCAAGAGCTCTTTTCTTAATTCCGGCAATAAAACTTTTTACAACCTTAAAGTGAACATCGGCTTCAAGAAGAGCAATACGCACCTCACGCATTCCGTCTTCTATATTTGACTCACTGAGTTTTCCTCTGCCTTTCAGCTTTTTAAATGCACTGTCAAGTCTTTCACTAAGGCTTTCAAACATAAATAATATCCCGTATTAAACTAAAATCTTGATTTTAATATTCAAGAAGTGATAAGTCAATAAAAAACAAAAACTTAAAGAAGATAAACAATTAAACATAAAGAATTTTTTAAAATGCCGCAACAAGAAATCAAAAATTTTTCAATAACAGAATTAGAAAGTTTTTTAAAAGAAAAAAATATTGCATCATTTAGAGCAAAACAGATTTTTAAATGGGTTTATCTAAAACAAACCGATTCTTTTGAAGATATGACAGACCTTTCAAAGGATTTCAGAAAACAAGCACAAACACTTTTTGTAAACAAAAGGCTTGAAATCAAAAAAATAAGTCACTCAAAAAAAGATGATTCAAAAAAATTCCTTTTCTGCCTTGAAGACAATATTTACATAGAATCTGTACTTATTCCTGAAAAAGACCACTTTACCCTTTGCATTTCTACCCAGGCAGGATGCAGACAAAACTGCAAATTCTGCATGACTGCAAAGGGAGGATTAAAAAGAAATCTTTCAACATCTGAAATTATTTCCCAGATAAGAGATATTCAGAAATATCTCATAGATTTAAAGGAAAATGAACCTAAAAGACTATCCAATATTGTATTCATGGGAATGGGAGAACCACTTGATAATTATGACAATGTTTTAAGATCAATAAAAATAATCACAGATCAGGATTTTGGACTTAAAATTTCAAGACGAAGAGTAACTGTTTCCACATCTGGTCTTATTCCCCAGATTGAAAAACTTGGAAAAGATACTGCAATTGCTCTTGCAGTATCGCTAAATGCAGTAAACGATGAATTAAGATCAGAGCTTATGCCTGTAAATAAAAGATATCCTTTAAAAGAACTTCTTTTAACTCTTAAAAACTACCCTCTTCCAAAAAGAGAAAAAATAACTTTTGAATATATTTTGATAAAAAATATTAATGATTCATTAGAAGATGCAAAAAAACTTGCATCACTCTTAAAAGGAATAAAAGCAAAAATCAACCTTATCCCTTTTAATCCGCATCCTGGAGTTGACTTTGAAAGGCCTGACAGAAATACCATAGAAAAATTTGGAAAAATTCTTTTGGACAAAGGCTATACAGTTATTGTCAGATGGTCAAAGGGAGACGATATTGGTGCAGCCTGCGGACAATTAAGTGCATCAGAAAACAGTAGTGAACAATAAAAATATAACCTTTAAAATACAAAAAAATTCAAAAGGTTATTTTTTTCATTATTTTATAATCTGAGATTGGACAAAAAAGTCAGTTTTAATTCATTAGCTAATAGTGATTCACCTAAAACTAAATTTTTGTTTGCTTAAAAAAAGATGAAAAATTTAACCTTTAGGATACATTGAGTATTTTGAGGATTAAATTTTTAATCTGACGCAAAAATGAACAAAAAAGGCTGTTTTCGTTCAGCAGCTAAATAATCATATCCTGAACTTCTAACTTATCAATAGGGAAAATTCCTTTTAAAAGCTCATTACCGCCTCTTTCAAACAAAATATTGCAGGGATAATCCTTTGGAGCCTTTGTATATCCAGCACAGATTGCTCCGGCAGTGAACATATTTTCTCCGTTTCCCCTTAAAATACATAAAGGACCAGGGTAATCTGCTGTTTTAATTTTTATACAGTCAATTTTTGAGGCAATTTCATCGAGTTTATTATTTTCCTTTTCATTTCTTCCTACAATCAGCTTTTCAAATGGAGAAATTCTTATATGCCTGCCGTAATTCAAAAGTTCATAATCTTCAATTTCAATGATTTTCTGAAATTCCATAAGATCTTTAAGCCTTTTGCAAAAAAGCTGATCTGTTAAAAGACAGCCTCCAGCTGGTGCAGGAAAATCAGTAATACCGTACTTTTTTGCAAGTTCAAGCTGAACTTTCCTTGATCTTCCGCTTAAATCAAGAAGATCTTCCCTTTTTATCCACCCGTTTTTTTCTGGAATTGTTTCAGGAAGAAGTTTTCCGCTCAAAGGCCTAACAATATATCCCCTCATTCCTGAATTTTTTTCTACATATTTAAGTGAATTTTTACTCTGAGACATTGGCCTTTGTCCTACGACCTCACCACTGAAAAGAAAATCAGCACCCTCTTCTTTCATAAAAGAACCGGCAATTTTAAACATAAGGCTGTGGCAATCAAGGCAGGGATTTAAATTTTTGCCATATCCGAGTTTTGGATTTTTAAGCATCTCTAAATAAACATCAGTAATATTTTCCACCCGAAGATCAATATTGTACTTTTTTGAAGCAGAAATGGATTTTTCAGCAGAAAAAAAAGGAGTTTCAAAAGTAATCCATTTAACATTTATGCCTGCATCAATTAAAACAAATGCAGACAAAATACTGTCAAGGCCTCCAGAACTTATTCCAAGTGCAGTTACTATTTTTCCCATAATAAGCTTTAAAAAATCTAATTTTAAAAATTAACATTAAACTTAAGAATAAACTTTAATTCAAAAAATTCCCAGCAATTTATAATTAGCTGCTGAACGAAAACGGCCTTTTTTGTCCATTTCTGCGTCAGATTAAAAATTTAATCCTCAAAATACTCAATGTATCCTAAAGGTTAAATTTTTCATCTTCCTTGAACTGAACAAAAAATTCTCGTTTTCGGCCAATCACTAATTACATGAGTCTCAGACTCATATTTTAAGCATCACAAAAAAATTTCAAGTCCTAGTCAATAACTAAACAGCAATTATAAATAAAAATATTTTTTTATTCCAATTATTCTGATAAATTCAAGTCATTATAAAATTTTTAAACCAGGAGCAAAAGCTTGAAACAAGAAGCATATACAAACCCGTTTATCAAATCAAGAGTTGACTCGCCTTTTCAAAGCCATCCAGATCTAAAAACCGTATATCAAAAAGAATATAATTCCATAGTAAAACTTTTGGATACAATTAAAAAGGATCCAGATAAACAAAGCATTTGTGCAGTGCTCACAGGCTCTCCAGGATCAGGCAAAACCCATCTTTCCATGAGAATTGCAAAAAATCTGATAAAAACCAACAGAATTTTTTATGTACGCCAGCCAAGTTCCATGGAATCAATTTCACATTTCATATATTCAAAAATACTTGAATCTTTTTGTGAAAAAGTTCCAAAAACTGATTACTCTCAATTTTTACATTTTCTATCAAAATCCTTTTCTTCAATTCTTTTAAAATCAAAAAAAGACTATCCAAAGGATAAGGAAGTTTTTAATTCCATTGATTCTGACCCTTTAAATATTTTCAATGAAACTGGTGAGCCTAAAACAGCAGTAAAAGAAAAAAACTGGGAAATAATTGAACAAAAAATTCTTGAATGGTGGGAAAAAGAATTCACCATGACAGGACTTTGTCCCGAAATTTTAAAAGCTTTTGTAAAATATGCAGCATGTGAAGATCCAAAAAAAAGACAGATCATATTCAGATGGATAAACGGTTCTGCACTTTCAATGGAAGAGGCTGAAGAAGCAGGACTTACACCCCACCATACAGATATTGACAATGAATATTTTGCTCTGGAAGCCATAAAAGTTATTTCAAGGCTCTCTGTTCATGATGAACCTGTTATTATAATTTTTGATCAGCTAGAAGGCCTTGACTACAACCATGGTATGCTTTTTTTATTTTTTGATTCCATAAAGGAACTTATTACAAAAAGCATAAACACACTTTTTATTTTTAATCTGTTTGAAGATAAACTGAATAAATGGAAAAATATTATATCTCCATCTGCCTATGAAAGAATATCCCAGGTAACCCTGAATCTTGCAAATCCAGACACAAACAGCAAAATTGAAATACTTAAAATACGATCAAAAGAAGCAGGAGTTCCCCTCGATATTTTTTTTACAGATGAAGAAGTTGAAATTATTGCACAAAATAAAACAATAAGAACAATGCTGATAAATGCCAGCAATCTTTTCAGAAACCGGACAGAAGGTATTCCTCTTCCAGTAAAGGCAGAAACATATGAGGAAAAACTTGAAGCAAAAATAAATGAACTTCGTCAAGAAATTGATTTGATAAAAAATCATTTGAATATAAAATCAAAATCTTCTGAAGAAATTCTAATTACAAGAGAAATTGAAGTTTTTTTTAATGAAACTCAAAAAGAAGTTACAAGAAAAAAATTTGAAAAAATTGTTTATTCAGAAACAGAAGATACAGGAAAGCTTGCAGAAATTGCCTCGTCTTTTACTGGAAATGAAATTCTTGAAACAGGCCGTCTTAAAACATCAAGAAAAATTCTGCCTGAGCACATTCTTTTCAGAGGTAAAAATAAACATACTGCAGCAGGATTTCTTCATATGAATGGAATTACCCTTACATCAAGGCTTAAAAGCTTAAATTCAATGTGCGAAAACTATCCAGATATTAACTTTTTTTTAATGAGAGATGCGTCATCATCGCAAATTACTGCAAAAGGAGCAAAAAGCCTTATAAACGAATTAGGTTCAAGATCTAACTTTCATTTAAAAGAAATTTCTGAAAAAGAAAGAATTGATTTCGAACTTTTATATGAGCTTATACTTGCAATAAAAAATCTTGATCTTGATATAGAACCTTTAAGAGCACTTTCTATTGCAAAAAAAATAATAAAAAATAATTTTGTTTTTGAAATTTTTGAAAGCTGCGAAATAGAAATATAAATTTTTTTAAAATTATAAAAAGATTAGAACTAAAACAGTCTTTTTATAGATTAAAATTCTGGTTTTCCCTTAATGATTATGATAAAAAATCTGATTTATCTTCAATTTGGGAAAAAGCAGAAGTATGGAACTTTTTAAAAATATAATTTCTGATGAAGAAACAAGGCTTAAAAATCTTATTGAAAACTCAAAAAAAGTATTTTCCGACGAAAAAAAGACAAGAGAAAATATTGCCGAAGAAATCAAACAGTTAAGAAAAGAAAAGCTTGAAACTTTAGACTTTAATGAAAAAAATAAAATTGAAGAGGATATAAAAAGACTTCAAATAAAATCCTCAAGATATATTTTTCAAGACCCTGCAGTTTTAAGATCACCTTATTTTGGAATTTTAGAACTTCTTGACTCAAAACTTGGCAGACTATCCTATAAAATCGGCAAAAAAACAATTTTTGGAGAAAATGGAAAAGTTTCTGTAATTGACTGGAGAGAAGCACCCATTTCAAGACTTTTTTATGAATACGAATCAGGCGAAGACTATGACGAGGATATAAGAGGACAGGAAAGATCAGGTGAAATAAAACTTAAAAGAAGAGTCGGAATAAAAAACAAAGAATTAAAATCCATTTCAGAAAAAAAAACAACCCTTGTAAAAGATAACAAAGGCAATTGGTCAGAGAAAAAAACATTTGAATCATCAGCACAAAGAAAAGAAGAAAAAAAAGATCATTGTCTTCCTGAAATAACAGCTCTAATAAGCAAAGATCAATTTCGTGCAATAACACTTGAGCCTGAAAAAACATTTATTTTACAGGGGAGTGCAGGAAGCGGCAAAACCACAATAGGTCTTCACAGGATTGCATATATGTCATATTCATATCCTGAAAAATTTCCCCCTTATAAAATTCTTATAATAATGTACAACAAATCACTTCAAAAATATATTGAGGGAGTTCTTCCAGAACTTGGTATTTCAGGGGGAGTAAAAACACTTACTTTCCATAAATTTGCATTTTCAATTCTTTCAAAAGAAAAATTTGTTTCAAAATGGAGAAACGGCAATCCCCAAACTTATAAAATTAAAAAAAGCGGTTTTGCAGTAAAGCTTGTTAATGCTTATGCAGAAAGACTTTTTGAAAAATCAATGGAATGGATTACACAAAAATTTATGGAGCAGAAATTTTTAAAGGAAATTGAAACAATAAATAATGCTTCATCATTAAAAGAGCTTATAAATATTTTAGAAGACCTTAAGTCAATTAGGCCTGATTCAATTGAAAATATTACAAAGGCTGGTATTTCATCAAAACTTTTATCTAGACTAAAAAACCATAATCTTGATCTTTATAAAATTTTTACTGATGAAAACTTAATCAAAAAAACAGCTGAAAAAGAAAATTTTATAATTAATGACATAGAGATTAATGAGCTTGTAAGCAGTCAAAAAAATTTTTATGAAAACAATGAAAGCGATTTTGCTGATATTGGGATTCTTATTTACCTTCTTCAAATAAAAGGAATTGAGTCCGCACTTCCAGATTTTTCACATATAATGGTTGATGAGGCACAGGATTTAAGTCCTGCAGAACTTGCTGCTGTAATAAATGCATCAGATGAAAAAAAATCAGTTACAATCTGCGGAGATATGGCACAAACCATTAAAAATGATGTTTATTTTGATAAAAAAAAAGGATTTGCAGGATTTGTAAGGGAACTTTCATCCACAAACAAAGCTTCTACAGCAGCAGAAACTTTAAAAGTAGGCTACAGAGCAACTCAGGAAATAATGAATGCAGCCTGGTATATAATGAGGGAAACAAACGAAAATGCCTTATATTCAAGAAAAGGTGAACCTGTTTCAATAATTTCAACTGCCTCATTTGATGAAACAGTTTTCAGAACAAAATCTTTTATTATATCCCATCATTCAAAACGTCCAAATTCCTTAACCTGTATAATCTGCAAATTTAAAAAAGATGCAGATAAAATTTTTGAAGAGCTCAACAAAAACTCAGAAATCAAAAATTTAAGAAGACATGAAAAAGATGATTTTATTTTTACCCCGGGAGTTATTGTTACAAATGCTCATCAGGTAAAAGGACTTGAATTTTCAAATGTGATTTTCATAAATCCCTCAGAATTTCAATTCCAGGACAATGATCACGACAGAATGCTTCTTCACGTTGCCTTTACAAGAGCTTCTGAAAAATTAATCATAATAGGCCACGAAAAAATGGCCTATAACCTTTCAGAATACAGGCCTTAAAAAATGACACAGCTTATAACTAAAACTGTCTTTTTGTTCCATCTAAAGCCAGATTCAAAATTTAATCCTCAAAATACTAAATCATACTAAAGCCAAATTTTTGGCTTAAACTGAAACAAAATCTTTTTTTTAGACAAGTAACCAGACCCTAATCAAATTTTTTATCAATTTTTTCGTAAATATCAGGATAATACTTTTTTACGCAGTCAGGACACATTCCATGGGAAAATTTTGCATATGATCTTTCTTCAATATATTTTTCAACATCCTCCCAAAAACCCTTATCATCCCTTATTTTTTTGCAGCAGGCACAAATTGGAATAAATCCCTTTAAAGTTTTAATTTCCTCCCTTGAACGCTTTAGTTCAACATGAGTATTAACCCTTGCAAGAAGTTCTCTTGGATTAAAAGGCTTTTTTATATAATCAACACCGCCTGTTTCAAAACCTTTGACTATGTCATCTTCATCGGTTTTTGCAGTCAAAAAAATAACTGGAATATTTTTGGTTAATTCATCATTTTTTAATAATTGACAAACTTCAAATCCATCCATAACAGGCATCATTATATCTAAAAGAATAAGATCCGGCTGTTTTTCCCTTGCAAGTTCAAGTACAGATTTACCATCCCCAAGCAAGGAAAGATCATATCCGTTTTTATAAAGAATTTTTCCAACCACCTGAAGGTTTTTGGAATTATCATCAACAACCATTATAAGAGGCTGCTTTTCTTTTGTTTCAGTCATTATCCCTCTCAAGATGTTTTTTTATCTCGCTTACAAGACCAGGATAAAGTCTTATCACATTCTTGAAACTGTCAATATCAAAATCATCTGCAAAAGCTTTTATATCCTTTCCATATAATACAAAAGAATAAGCACCAAATTTTTTACCTGCCTCAATAAGTTCTTCTGCAAATTCGCATACATCAGAAAAAATAAAATTATTTTGAATTTCTATCCATTTATTCATAATAATTAAGTCAAAGGTTTCACAAAAATTTTTAAAGCTGTATTCATGACTTAGAATAATTTTATTAATATCTTCCTTGTCAAAATAATCTTTTGCTGCTTTTTCATGAAAATTTTCAAAATCAAGATCCCTGGAATAAGGTATAAACTTTATAAGCTCTGAAATAATTGAATCCCTTGTAAAAGGCTTTTCAAGAAAACCAGATATACCTTTGCTCCTCATTAATTTTTCATCACCTGAAACAGCAATTATCATAACTTTTTTCAAAAGCTGATTTTTTTCCATATATTCAATTAAATTCATGCTTTTTTTATCTTTAAGATTCATATTCAAAAGAATTATGTCTGGAAGTCTTTTTGATACAAAATTAATTGCCTCTGATGAATCAGATACCTGAAAAAGCTTTATACCAAAAGGCTTTAAAATATATGAAACATACTCTTTGTCTGAAGTTTCATGGTCTGCCATAAGAATTTCTGTTTTTTTCAAAAACTTGATTGAAGAAAAGCACTTTGTAGTTTTGTAATTTTTGTTATCACAATTTTCAGCAATTAAAACATCTCTTAGTAAAATTTTAAAAGTACTTCCAAAACCGGCTTTTGAATCAAGGGTTATTTCTCCGTTCATCATTTCAGCAAACTTTTTTGCAATTGAAAGTCCAAGGCCTGTTCCTCCGTATTCCCTTGAATCCTGTCCGTTTTGCTGAGTAAAAGGTTCAAAAATTTTTTCCTGCTGTTCAAGCAAAATTCCTATGCCTGAATCCTTTACCTCAATAACAATGTCTATTTTTTTAAAATTGCCATTTTTAAATAAAGGATATGCAAAAAGATTTATAAATCCTTTTTTTGTAAATTTAAGAGAATTGCTTATAAGATTTACTATAATCTGTTTCAGCCTTAATTCGTCAAGCAAAAGGTATTTAGGAAGACTTGAATCAGCAAAAATATTTAATTCCAGATTTTTTTCTTCTGCTGCAAGTTTAAATTCAGATCTGACAATATCAAAAATATTTCCAAGATCGCATGGATGATAATACATTTCAAAACGGCCTGCTTCTATTTTTGACATATCAAGAATGTCGTCTATTAATTTTAAAAGGGTTTTACCTGAGTTTTTAATATTTGCTACATATGTTTTTGCTTTTGAGCCTAAATTTTCACTGTTTAAAATTTCTGCAAATCCAAGAACCGAATTCATTGGAGTTCTTATTTCATGAGAAACATTAGCAAGAAATTTTGATTTTGCAGCATCTGCTTCATGTGCTTTTTTCATTGCATCTTCTGCTTCTTTTTTAGCCTTTGAAAGCTCAATTGCTTTTTTCCTCCATGAAAGAATAAGAAAAAACATTAAAAAAAACAAAACAAGGGATAAAACAAAAATTGATACAAAGAGCTTATCTTCAAAAAATCTTTGATATTTAAAGGAAATCCATTGATTTTGAATTTCTTCTTTTTTTCTATCACTGATTGAACTTAAGGCCTTATCAAGAATTGAATGCAAAATTTCATGGTCTTTATTGACTCCAAAACTCAAATCATATTCAAAATCCAAAACTTCGCTTATCTTTAAATTCCCAACCATATTTTTTGACTTAAAATATAAAAGTACGGGAATATTTGTTATGACTGCATCAACTTTTCCCATTGAAAGAAAAAATATTGATTCAAGAATATTGTCTGAATATTCAATTTTTATATCAGGATAATTTTTCCTTATAAAACCTTCAACTGCATAACCTCTTATAATCCCCAGCTTTTTATTTTTCATTTCATTCAAGCTGAGATTGTTATTTATTTCAGAATTAACAACAAGAACATTTTGAACCTTTATATAGGGAGAAGTAAAATTTAAAAATTCCTGCCTTTCCTTTGTTTTTTGGACTGAACTTATAATTTCTGCTTCTTTGTTTTTTATGGCATCAAGTGCTTCCTGCCATGTTAAAGTAAAAATATAAGTAAATTTAAGACCGGTAATCTTTGAAATTTCCTTTAAATAATCAGATGCAACTCCATGATGCATTGATTTTTTTAAATCGGTAAAATCTATTGGAGGAAAATTTGGGCTTGGGACTATCCTTACATTGGGATTTGAATTTATCCATTCCTTTTCAATTTTTGTAAAAGCAGGCTTTTTATGATCTTCTTCAGTCAAGGCCAAGATCAAAAAAAAAATTGATATAAAAACACCGGATGCAAATATTAAAAATCTCTTTATCTCTTTTTTTCTCATTTTCTTCTGCATATAAAATATTAATTTTTTAATATTTCATTTTATATACAAAATCAATTTTTGTCATTCCATAAAAAAAACAGGGCAAAATCTGCCCTGTTTTTTTATGAATGGAGGTGTATTGTTTGTTTATTAATCAGTTAAATAGTGATTGGCCGAAAACGAGAATTTTTTGTTCAGTTCAAGGAAGATGAAAAATTTAACCTTTAGGATACATTTAGTATTTTGAGGATTAAATTTTGATTCTGACGCAGAAATGGACAAAAAAGGCCGTTTTCGTTCAGCAACCAAATAAAAAACATTTTGATCAATCACTGTCTATGCCGCAGATATTTTTTTTAAAACGCTTTAAAAACTTTTCCTGTCCAAAAATATAAGGTGTAAATTTTACATACCAGGCAGCAGACTGAACCTGAACTATATAAGCTGCTGCAACTACAAGTGCTGCAGTTGAGCCTTCGTTTCCAAAGGCATTTACTGCTATTGCAAGTGCAATTGAAAGATTTCTCATAACAGTTCCATACACAAGAGCAATTCCGTCTCCCCTGTTCAAAAATAATCTGGCAATTATTGTACTGAACAAAAAATTTACAAAATAAATAACAGTTACAGGCATGAGTATATATAAAATTATTTCTGGAGAATTTCCTATGGATTTTGCCTTGAGAGCCATTGCAACAAATACTATGCCAACGACTCCAAGTGTTGACAGTGCAGGAAACTTAGGTGCCAAGTCAGACATATATTTTGTTATTCCATATCTTTTAACAAGAAATTTTCTTGTTAAAAAACCTGCTGCCATTGGAATAAAAACGATAAGGACAATCTGTGTAAATACCTGAAAAACATTAATTTCTATTGCAGTTCCCATTAAAAATTTAACATAAAAAGGAGTAACAGCACTTCCTATTGCAAGTCCTGCAACTGTCATTTTAACGGCAGCCTCAACATTACCCTTTGCAAAACCTGTCCATGAAATTGTCATTCCGCTTGTTGGAACAAGTCCTGCCAGTAAAAGACCTAAAAGCATATAAGGCTTATCAGGGCCAAAAAAAACAAGACCTGCTGCAAATGCACCAAAAGGCAGAATCAAAAAATTTATTGCAACAGCAAGCAATTGTGCCTTTGTATCACCTTTTTCAAAAACCTTGCTTATTTTTAAATTTATCATCATTGGATAAACCATCATTACAGTCAGAGGCATTATAAGAGACTTTAAAAAAAATGAATCAAAATACCATCCAAATACAAAACCACAGAGCATCATAAAAGGTATAGTGTATGTAAGGTGTTTCTGAATAAATGATATAAGTTTCCACATTTTTAAAATTTTCCTTTTTACGTTTTAAAATTAATTTTCAGATTTTAAATACACTTTTTATGCCAGGTTAAACCCAAACTTTGATAAAACCATTTAAAATAACAAAAAAACTCATAATATCTGAGTGTTATATATTATAAATAAATAAAAAAATCCCCATGGAAAAAATCCGGATTAATTTTATTGCAACAAATTAAAACAACAGTTAACGTTAACCAAATTATATTAACGTAACAATTAACGTTAACGGAGAAAAAATGAACGATCACGACATCTGGACATGCAGTTACATAAACCAGATTATAGACGCAATGGCAGACGGAGTTTTTACAATAAATCCAGACGGTAAAATTATGTCCTGGAATAAATCCATGGAAAGAATAACCGGATACACAAATGAAGAGGCAAAAGGAAGGGACTGCACATTTATTCATTTTTCGAGCTGCCTTGACGGATCCTGTCCAGGCGGAATTAAAGACTGCGGAATTCTTAATTCTACAACTGCCTTTTCAAGGGAATGCGTATTGCTGTCAAAATTTAACGAAGAAATCCCGGTACTTAAGAGAGCCAGAATTTTGCTTGACGACAATAAAAAAATCAGTGCCATAGTAGAAACAGTAACAGATTTAAGAGAATTGAAACAAGCAAGGCAAAAGGCAGTTGATGCACAAAACCAGCTTGCAATAAAAACAAGGCTTAAAAACAATATAATTGGTATAAGCCCTGCCATTGAAGATCTTGTTTCAAAAATCAAAATGGCATCATTAAGCGATGCAAATATTCTTATTGAAGGAGAAACCGGAACAGGAAAGGAATTGTGTGCCAATGCAATTCATTTTCTTGGAAGAAGAAAAGACTTTCCCTTTGTTGCACTAAACTGCTCTGCTCTTCCAGAAACCCTTCTTGAAAGCGAACTTTTCGGGCATGTAAAAGGTTCTTTTACAGGTGCATTTAAGGATAGGAAAGGAAGATTTGAAGAGGCTGAAAACGGCACTCTTTTTCTTGATGAAATTGGAGAAATACCTGTTTCAGTTCAGGTAAAGCTTTTAAGGGCAGTTCAGGAAAGGGAAATTGAAAGGATTGGAAGCTCAAAAAAAATCAAAACCAACATAAGGATTATTGCAGCAACAAACAAAAATCTGTCTGAACTTGTAAAAAAAAATAAATTCAGGGAGGATTTGTATTACAGACTCAAGGTTTTTCCAATTACAATTCCGCCGTTAAGAGAAAGAAAGGAAGATATTCCACTTTTACTTGATTTTTTTGTAAAAAAATCAAGTAAAGAAACAAAAAAGCATATTATAAAAGCCGATAAAAAATCAGTTAAAGCACTTATGGACTATGATTGGCCAGGCAATGTAAGAGAGCTTGAAAATGCAGTTTCATACGCCTTTGTAGTTGCAGGCCAGGAAATTTTAAAAAAAGAAGATTTCCCGCCTGAAACTATTGATAAATTTCAAAAAGAAAAGCTGCCATTTATAAAAAATCAAAAAAAACAGCTCGAAAGGCAAAACCTTGTAAGCCTTCTTGAGCAGTGCAATTGGAACAAAGCCGAGGCTGGAAGAAAAGCAGGCCTCAGCAGAACAACAATATGGAAATATATGAAAAAATGGGATATACCCTTAAATCAGCAATTAACAAAAAACTAGAATTTTTTTGTTAAATTCAGCCAAAAATTTTACTTTTAGGCTAATAATTTCTTTTAAGGATTAAATTTTAAATCTTATATAGTGCTTGGTCGAAAATAAGAATTTTTTGTTCAGTTCAAAAAATATAAAAAATTTAACAGTATAAATTCATTGAGTATTTCAAAGATTAAATTTTGAATCTGACTTTAAAATGGACAAAAAAGACTGTTTTCTTTCATCGACTATATATAAATTGAGTAAAAAAATCTTTAAGCTGCAAATTTAAATATTATGGCTTAAACCTAAAAATTGACTTGAAGTAATATATTAAGTTATAACTTCACCTTAAAATTTAATTAATATCTGCTTTTTATTTTGGAGAAAGATTTGAGTAATCAAACATACAATCCTACTGATTTGAATAATTTAAATAATGACAATGAAAAAGTTTCTGATCTTTTAATATCTGGCTATAAACTTACCAAAATAATTCATCAAGGCAATGTTTCCAAAGTAATAAGGGGCACAGACGCTTTAAACAGACCTGTAGTAATTAAAATATTAAATTCAGATCAGGTCACCCCTCTTCAAACAATGAGATTCAGACAAGATTTTGAAATAAGAAAACATCTAGAATCAGATTTAATTACAAAGGGATACACACTTAATTTTTATCATCACAGACCATTTATTGTGATGGAAGACTTTAATGCAAAATGTTTGAATTCTATTTTCAAAAACAAGCCTCCACAAATAGCCCAATTTTACGATATAGCAAAAAAATGCCTTAAAGCCATTGATTATATTCATAAAAAAGAAATTATCCACAAAGACATAAAACCTTGCAACATACTTTTAGATATTGAAACAAGCACATTAAAACTTACTGATTTTGGAATTTCTACAATACTTGTTCAGGAACATTCATCTTTTTTTAATCTTAAAAATATTGAAGGTACAATAGCTTTTATTTCTCCGGAACAAACTGGAAGAATGAACAGATTTATTGATTACAGGACAGACTATTATTCCCTTGGAGCGACTTTTTATTTTCTTTTATCAGGCAATCCTCCTTTTTTAGAAGACTCTCCAATGTCCATGATTCATGCCCATCTAGCAAAGGAGCCCAAACATCTTTACTTTTTAAACAATGAAGTCCCATTTTCACTTTCTGAAATAATATTGAAGCTGCTTGCTAAAAACCCTGAAGACAGATATCAGAGTATTGAAGGTATTTTTAAAGATTTGGAAGAATCAGAAAAAATATTTAATTCTCAAACAAAAAATAAAACTTTTGCTCTTGGAAAATCAGATTTTTCTGAAAAATTTACAATTCCAGAAAAAATTTACGGAAGAAAAAAAGAAATTAACTCATTAATTGAGTCCTTTTACAAAATCAAAGCAAAAACAAATGAACTTGCTATTATTGAAGGCTATTCCGGCTTAGGTAAGACTCTTCTTGTAAGGGAACTTCAAAAACAAATATCAGATCCAGACTTTTTTTTTATTTCAGGAAAATATGAAGAATTTTCAGGCAGCCAGACATACAAAGGAATAGTTCAGGCTTTTGAAGAACTGATTTCAGAAATTCTTGGACAGCCAGAAGAAAAAATCAATCAATTAAAAAATGAAATAATTACTGCTGTTGGAGAAAACGGAAAAATTCTAACAGATCTCTTCCCAAAACTAAAACTTATAATTGGTGAACAAAGGGAAATCCCGAATCTTGAAGTTTCTGAAACAAGAAGCAGATTCAATTACACTTTAAGGGAATTTGTTAAAATATTTACAAAAAATCAAAGAAAACTGATTTTATTCCTTGATGATATGCAGTGGACAGATTCTGCTTCACTTGGACTTTTAAAAGCCCTTTTTTCAGGAGAAACAATAAAAAATTTTCTTTTTATTGGTGCTTATAGAAAAGATATTGTAAACAAAAATCATCCTGTATCAATTTTAATTGAAGATTCAAAAAATTATTTTGAAAATGTAAATATAATCGAATTAATGCCTCTTTCCTTTAAAGATGTTCTTGATCTTGTTTCTGACACTGTAATTGCTGAAAAATCCAACGCATATAAACTCTGCGAACTAATTTACAATAAAACAGGGGCAAATCCTTTTTTTATAAAAGAATTTTTAATGTCTCTTTACAGAAAAAGGCTGATTTTTTTCAATTTTACCCAAAAAAAATGGGAATGGGATATTGATAAAATAAAATCTCAAAACATTACTGAAAATGTAGTAACGCTTCTTATTGAAAGAATAGAAAAACTACCTGAAAAATCACTTGACCTTTTAAAAATTGCAGCTTGTCTTGGGAGCAAAATTAATTACACAAAACTTTTTTTGTTATCTAAAATGTCCCAAAAAGAATTTAATCTATATTTGTTCGAAATAGTAAAACAAGGCATGCTCATACCAATTTCAGGTAAAAATTCTGATTCTGAATTTATTGATATTAAGGAAATAAATTTAAAAAAAGATATTAAACCTGATTATATTTTTCAGCATGACAAACTACGCCAGGCTGCCTATGAAATCATTGAAGATCAAAAAAAAGCTTGCCTCCACCTTTTTATTGGAAAAAAACTTTTTGAAATTGCAGACAAATTTTTTTTTGAAAACAACCTTTTTGAAATTGTAAATCATATAAACGAGGGTCTAGATATTATTTCTGAAACAAAAGATTTAGACCTTCTCATCCATTTAAATTTCATTTCAGCCAAAAAGGCTAAAAATGCAGGGGCATACCAAAGAGCCCTCAACTATCTTGAAATAATAAAAAATTTTTTAAAAAATAATAATCATGATAACTTTTATAAAATAGTTTTAAAGGAACTTGCAGAAACAAAATACCTTTGTGGAGATTTAAATGAATCAGGTGAAATTCTAGAAGATCTTTTATCCTCTGAAACAAATATAATTGAAAAGTGCAAAATTTATGAACTTTTAATCTTAATCTACACAATGAAAGCAAGATACAATGAAGCTCTTTTAGCAGGGAAAAAAGCACTTGAACTTGTTGAAACAAACTTACCTTTAGATAATATTGAAATAGAGGCATCCATAGAAATTGACAAAGCAATAGAGAAATTAAAAAAAATTAACATAAATAACCTTATTAACAGTCCTGAAACAAAAAGTCCCAAAATAAAAGCTGCAATGAAAATATTAATAAGACTTCAGGCAACCTCATATTTTTTCAAAACAAAACTCTATCCTTTTATCCTTGCAAAAATGACCAATTTATCAATTGATTACGGACATACCCCTGAATCTGCCAAGGGTTATGCAAGCTTTGGCAATATTTACTCAGAAAAAACCAAAGATTTTAATACTGCATATGAACTTGGAATTTTAGGTTTAAATTTAAGCCAAAAATACAAAGATAAAAAAATTGAATGCCAGTCTAGGCTTTCAATTGCAGGCTTTCTTATTCATGGAGTAGGTCATCTGAAAAATGGCGAAGAACATATTAAGATTGGATACCAGGCCGGTCTTGAATCAGGTGAAATTCAGTATGCAGGACTTCTTTTGTTCAACAGGATTTTAAACAGATTTTTCCAGGGGCAAAATCTTGAGATGCTGGAAAAAGAAATTCCTGAGTCTTTAAATTTCTGCCAGAAAACAGGAAACAGCATAGCAATTGATGTTATAACCCCATTTAAACTAGCAGTATTGAATTTAAGAAAAAAAACAAAAAATCATTTTGATTTTTCAGATAAAATCCGCACATTTGATGAATATCATCAAAAAATGGTTAAACATGGAAGCATGCCTGCTCTTTTCCTTTTATGGCTTTTAAAATCCTTTGTTTTATTTATTAACCGCAAAATCCACCAAGCCAATGAGTCAATTTTAAAAGCAGAAAAATACTTTGCTGCTACAACAGGATATTTTTCCGATACTGAATTTCTTTTTTTAAAAGCCTTAATAATGGCTTCACTTTATAATGAATCGGAAAAAGAAGAAAAAAAACAAATAACCTCCAAAATTGAAAAAATATTAGATTTTTTCGACCAAAAATCAATCACAGCACCTGAAAACCACCTTCCAAGATATTATCTAATTAAAGCAGAGCTTTTAAGAATAAAAGAAAAAAATGAAATGGCTGCAAATTATTACGATAAATCAATTGAAGCAGCTTCAAAATACGAATTTATTCAAATTGAAGCTCTTGCAAACGAACTTTGTGCAAACTTCTGGTCAGAACTTAACAAAAAAAAATTATCAAGACCATACCTTGAAGATGCATGCGAAGCTTATGAAAAATGGGGTGCCATAAGAAAAACAAAAAGTCTTGAAAAGAATTTACCTGACTATTCTTCCAAACTTACCAAATTCCAGCTTTTCAGCACTCAGACATCAAGTTATCCAGATTCTGAAATTGACTATTCATCAGCACTTGACATGGAATCTGTAGCAAAAACATCAAGGGTAATTTCAAGTGAAGTTGATATTGAAAAACTTTTGAAAAAACTTATGAAAATAATGATTGAAAGTGCAGGTGCCCAAAAAGGTTTTATTATTTTAAAAAATAACGAATCACTTGAAATTCAAGCATATTCAGACTCAAAAACAGTAAATGTGCTCCAGTCAAAACCAATATATGAAACAGATGAAATTGCACAATCAGTTGTAAGATATGTAATTCATACATCAGAAGACGTTATTGTAGATGACATTTCTTCCAATACAAAATTTGCAAATGACAGGTGGCTTAAAAAAAACCATTCAGGCTCCCTGTTATGCACTCCATTAAAATACAAAGACAAGACAATTGGAGCTCTTTATCTTGAAAACACACTCGCTACAAAGGTCTTTTCCGGAGAAAGGCTTAAAATACTAAAATATCTTCTTCCCCAGGCCGCAATATCTATTGATAATGCAATAATTTTTGCAGAAACTGCAAAGCTTGCAGCAAGTCTTGAGAAAGAAATTGACCATAGAAAAAAAATTCAGGAAGAACTTGAAAAAAGCGAACAAAAATATAGAGAAATATTTGAAAATACAAGAGATATTTATATTGAAACTTCAATTGACGGCACAATCCTTGAGGTAAGTCCGTCTGTTGGCGAATCTGCTGGCTATACAAGAGAAGAACTTATAGGCCAAAAAGTAAGCAGAAAATACATTGATCCAATTGATCAGAAACATTTAATGGAATACTTATTCACATATGGCAAAATTTATAATTTTGAAGCAAAATGCAAAACAAAAAATAATAATTTTGCAGACTCTTCAATAAATGCAATGGTTATAAATGACAAAAACGGAAAACCTGAAAAGGTAATAGTTTCAATCAGAGATATAACTGAAAAAAAACAGCTGGAGCTAAAACTTTTTCATTCCCAAAAAATGGAAGCAATCGGAACACTTGCCGGTGGAATAGCTCATGATTTCAACAATATCCTTGCAGGTATTACAGGTTATACCGATATAGCAAAACTAAAATTTAAAAAAGAACCTGAAAAAATCCCAGTTTACCTTGATGGAATATCAAGGGCAGGACAGCGTGCAAAAAATCTTGTAAGCCAGATACTTTCTTTTACAAGAAATACTGAAACCAAAAGAAAAGATATTAACCCGCTTCCTGTAATCAAAGAAGCATTAAAGCTTTTAAGATCATCAATTCCTTCTTCAATTGAAATGGTTCAGGAAATAAAAGCTAAAAACACCCTTATAAGAGGGAATACTACCCAGCTCCATCAGGTAATAATGAATCTTTGCACAAATGCTGCTCATTCAATGAAAGATACAGGAGGAACACTTACTATTTCTATAGATACAATTGATATTGATGAAACAAATACTTTTGAAACATGTTTTGGACAGATAAAACCTGATACTTATTTTAAAATAAGTGTAAAAGATACAGGCCATGGAATACCTGAAAATATTGGAGCAAAAATTTTTGATCCTTATTTTACAACAAAAAAAACAGGCGAAGGGACAGGTCTTGGGCTTTCAATGGTTCAAGGCATAGTTAAAAATCACGGAGGATATTTAAATTTTTCAAGTATTTTAAACAAGGGGACCTGCTTTGAAATCTTTTTCCCTATTGCCATGGAAAGTGAAAAAATTTTTAAGGAAAAAAACAAAATTAATGTTTTAAAAGGACATGAAAAAATTCTTTTTGTTGATGATGAGGAAATTCTTGCTGAACTTATGGAAGAACTTCTTGAAGAATCTGGATACGAAGTAGAATGTGTAAACAGCCCTGTTGAAGCACTTAATCTTTTTAATGAAAATCCAAAAAATTTTGACATGATAATAACGGATATGACAATGCCTGTAATGACAGGGGTAAAGCTTTGCAAAGAAATTTACAAAATAAGACCTGAAATCCCTGCAATCATATGCACAGGATATTCAGAATCAATTCCAGAAAAATCCCTTGAAAATACAGGCATAAGAAAAAAACTTTTAAAACCTTTTAATATTGAAGAACTTAACAAGGCAATAAGAGAAATTTTTCAAGAAAAATAAACTTATTTTTTTATTTTATAGAAAATTCCCCTTTCAAGCTCTTCAACTTCGACTTTCCCCTGGTTTACAAGAACATCAAGATACTTGCCTATGTCATTTTTGTGAAGGCCTAAAATCTGGCTTAAATCGTCTATGGTACAAGGCCTTCTGAAAATCATTCCATAAACTGCTTCTTCCCTGTCTTCCCTGTATGAAGCAATATTTTTTCTTTCAATACTTTTGGAAATAATCCGGGTGTTTATAAAACCAAAATCTTTTTTTATTTTCATAAGTTCTGCTTCTGAAGCAGCTCTAAGGCCTTTAATTGCTCCGGGTCTGTCAAGTGTATTTAAAAGAACAAGATCCGGATTTATCATATTAACTGCTTTTTTTAACTTTAAAATATCGTTTTCAGAGTCATTAAATCCAGGAAGAATAAAAATTTCAAGATCAAGTTTATTTTTAAATTCCTTTTTAAAATCACAAAGCCCTTTAATATAATTGTCTAATTTTATTTTTTTGTCCGGCCTGTTTATCTTTAAAAATGACTTTTCATCTGCACTGTCAAGGGATGGCATTACAAGGTCTGCATTCAAAAGCTCTTTTCTAAGCAAAGGATCACTTAAAAGCGTTCCGTTTGTTAAAACACAGACTTTAACATCAAAATTTGATTTTATAAAATCAAGGATTTCACCAATTTTTGTATTAAGGCACGGTTCTCCAGAACCCGAAAAAGTAACATAGTCAGGCTTTGGATTTTTTTGAAAATAATCTTTTAATTCCTGTTTTACGTAATCTGCTGGAACATATTCTTTTCTTTCAGCAGTAAGATTTGTTGTTCTTCCGCATTCGCAGTAAACACAATCAAGAGAGCAGGTTTTATGGGTAACAAGGTCTACTCCAAGAGAAACCCCAAGTCTTCTGGAAGGCACAGGCCCAAAAATATATTTATACATAATAATTACCTCTTATATTGGTAGATATTAAATTATTTTCTAGCACTGCATGATTTATCTGTAAAGCAGTGAAAAAATTTATTCCTTTACACTTTAAAATCACTTTATTAGTTATAAGCCCCATAAAAATTAAATTCTGGAGTAAAAAATGAAAACATTTCTTGACTGCATTCCCTGCCTGATGAAACAGGCTCTAAGAGCTGGAAAACAAACCGGAGCTGATGAAAAAACACTGAAAAAAATTCTTGATGAAACAGGTTCTTTAATAAAAGACATTCCCCTTGAAAATACTCCGGTTGAAACAGCAGCTCATATTTATAAAATTGTAAGCAGACTTACAGGAGTTAAAGACCCATACAAAAAAATAAAAAATGAAAATATTTTACAGGCAAAAAAACTTCTTCCAGAACTTGAACAAAAAATAAATCTAGCAGAGAATCCTCTTCTTTGTGCAATAAGAATTTCAATTGCAGGTAATGTAATAGACCTTGGTGTTGACAAAAAATTTAATATTGCAAAAGACCTTGATAAAATTCTTTATCAGGATTTTGGTATTTTTGATTATGATAAATTTAAACATAAACTATCAAACTCAAACACTGTCCTTTTTGTTGGAGACAACTGCGGAGAGTCTGTGTTTGATACCCTTTTAATAAAACAGCTTAAAAAAAAGGTTTATTATGCTGTAAGGGAAATTCCGGTTATAAACGACGTAACATATGATGATGCCATAAATTCAGGACTAAATGAAATATCAGAAATAATATCTTCAGGAGTAGATTCGCCTGGAGCTGTTTTATCAAGAGCAAACAATGAATTTAAAAACCTGTTTGATAAAGCAGATATAGTAATAAGCAAGGGACAGGGAAATTACGAAGGTCTTTCACTTGAAAAAAGGGATATATTTTTTCTTCTAAAGGCAAAATGCCATGTAATAGCTGAAGATATTGGAGTAAAAGAAGACGATATAATTTTAAAAGGAATAAATATTTAAAATGGCATTTATTTAGCTGCTGAAGGAAAAGGGGCGGGTCAGCCCCTATTTGTGGCATGTTTAAGACCAATTAGTTCTAGAGCTATTAAATATCCTATAGCAGTTCAGATAAAAAAACAGTTAAGGGATGCAACTTTTTATTGAATAATTCAAAGTTTGTAGTAGAATTTTAAAGTTAATTAAATCAAAGCTTTTTATATCAAAATAAAAATATGACAATATCACAATTACAAAAAGAGATTTCAAACAGCTTATCTGAGTGTTGTTTATCAATAGGATTTGACATAGATAATGCAACGACGTTTTACAACACAAAAAAAAACATTATAAGATTGTTCCATATTGATTTTCTCAATTCAAAAAATGCTGCTTATTTCAACACTAGCACAGCTTCTTTTTCATTAAACATAGGCATTTTTTTTAATTTTCTAGAAAACGTCACCAATCCCAAAGAATATGAAGCCCATTTTCGAGGTCAAATACTACGCAACTTTTATCAGAAACACCCAATGGATTTAAAAAAATTCAGTTGGCTGCATCCTGAAAGATGGAGACGAGATATTTGGTGGGTAGATAAAGACGGTAAAAATTTAAAAAATATCCTTCTTAGTTCACGCAGGTTAACTAAAGATAAAGTGTTAAATTGGTTGGATAAATATTCGGACATTGACAAGGCAATATGGTTTCTAAAAAACAAAAAGGAAAATTTCAAGGGTGGGCCTTTTGGATTTGGAAATATTAAATCCCCTTGTAGACTAAAACTCATTAAAAATCTAGAAATAATGAAGAGATAGTTTTAGTAGAATCCCTCCCTAAAAAAACCTTTTACAAGCCAGCTACCTAAATAAAGTCAGGCAAACACAGATTCAAAAATATGAAACCCCGTAGAATTTTCAATTGTGCTGCATCAACGGGGTTAAAAAAGCATATCTGATACAATTCGCCTTGCATATGCAGTAAACTTGAAAATCGCTTGATTCAGGTATTAACAAGCTTTTATTTTATCCAGATTTCAACCCTCCTGTTTTTTGATCTTCCCAATTCAGTAAGATTTGAAGCTACAGGAAGTTCCTCGCCTCCGCTGATCATTGAAATTCCAGAAATTCCTCTAGCTCTAAGTTCATCATAAACAATTTTAGCTCTTTTTGAAGCAAGATCAAAATTATACAAATAGTCGCCGTTTGAATCAGTAAACCCTGCAAGAATTATTTGCTTTCCTATATTTTCAGGTTTTTTAAAAAAATCAACTACTCTGTAAAGATCTCTTAAGGCCCTGTTATCAAGAATAAAACTATTTGCCCTAAATCTGAAATTTAATGAAAGTCTTTTAGCGTTTTTAATTATTTCCAGATAATTTTTCAAAACAGACTTATCATAAAACTCTGTATTTTCATCAAATTCATGATTAAAAATATTTATTGAAAGGTTTACAAATCCGTTTTCCTCAGCTTTTTTCTGCCCCTCTTCAGAAAGTGCATAATTTATAAATTCAAGTGTATGAAAATTTTTTGGAACTGAAGGTATATAAAAATAAAGTCTTCTTGCCAAAGGATAATCTTCTGTTGCGATTGTAAAAAAAGTAGGAAGAATTTTTACTCCCTTTCCCTGAGAAATTGCAAGAGCTTTTGAATTGCCTATATACGGCAGGCCTGTAAAGCCTATTGAATTTTTGTCCTTAGAAACTGAGTCTGAAAGAATTTTATTGGATTCAAACCTTTTTGCATCCAAAAAAAGTTTGTTCTTTTTCAAAATAAGAGAGTTGAATGTATCAAATGTTCCTGATTTATCATCTCTTGCATATATTTGAATTTCACCTTCCATATTAACACCTGCTTCTTTCCATGTTCTTATTTTCCCCTGAAAAATTTCTGATAAAAGTTCAGATGTAATTCCAGTAATTGGATTTGAAGGGTGGACAATTACTGCTATCCCGTCAAGAGCACACACATGCTCTGATGCAAAAGACTCCATATCTCCAAGAAAAGAAAGGGACAATACTTCTTTTTCCTTTATTTTTCTTGAAGCCATTCCAATATCACACAAACTATTTTCAAGATCTAAAAAACCGGTTGAAGAACCATGTGCTTTTATTTCTATTGAAAGATATTGATTATTTTTAAACCCGACAATCTGCTTTTCTTCTTTTCCAATAATTTTTTCACTTATTTTTTTGCACCCTATTTTTTCAAGATATCCCAAAGCAAGAGCAGGTGCAAAAAAAGCACCAATAGTATTTGAACCGCTAAGCTTTAATATTGTTTTTATTTCTTTTTCTTCTATGTTTTGATTTAAACTTTCATTTTTTTTAATTTGCAAATCATTTGACAATAAATCTGCGTCTGAATTTTCCAAAACAAAGCTGTCTTTTACAATTTCTTTTTTTTCAGCATTTGATAAATCATTATAAACATAATAAAAACAGCCAATTATAAAAACAATAACAAAAACAAGCAAACCAAATATACCAATTATCTCTTTGTCTTTGAACATAAAAATCTCCAATAATTATTGTATGAAAACACTTGCTGTATCAACAAAAATAATCAATACACACTAGACCAAAGAGATATCAATACATGGGAATTGTTAGATTTTTACTAATTTGGTTTGTTTTTGCAGACTAATTTTTGATTAGCAGTTTTATCAAATGATTAGATGGAAAACAAAATTTATCTATGCTGATATTAAGATCAGCTAAAAACAAATTTTTTTTATCAAGCATAAGTAATTGCTGAACGAAACCGGCCTTTTTTGTCCATTCTTAAGTCAGATTCAAAATTTAATCCTCAAAATACTAAATGTATCCTAAAGGTTAAATTTTTCATCTTCCTTGAACTGAACAAAAAATTCTCGTTTTCGGCCAATCAGTAAGTAAAACCTGATATGAAAAGCTCAATTCAGATAAAAAGTTTAAAAATCAGGAATGTTGAGTATTTTGGAAATTAAATTTTTTTTCTTACTTTAGAATGGACAAAAAACCGGTTTTCCTTTAGCAGATATTTAGATTTTTTTTTAAGACCGCTTTAAAAATCAAAGCGGTCTTTTCAATTAACTTAAAACAAAATTATTATTTACTTCCAAACATTGCATCTTCCATATCAGCTATTGATCCGTCAGTCTGAGCTATTGCATCAAGTTTTCCCGAAGATACAGGAAGAATTGTTTTTATAAAATATCTTGCAGTATTTATCTGGCCTTTGTAGAAATTATCGTCTTTTTTCTTCTGGCCTAGTTTTGGAGCAGCTACAGAAGCTCTCCACAAAAGCATCCATGCCATTGAAAGATCGCCAGTTGTATCAAGAAAAGGCAGTGAAAAAGAAAATGCCTTTAAAACTTCATCAGAACCTGCTTTTTCTCCAAGAATTTTTGCTGTTTTTGCATATTTTTCAAAATATTGTGAAAAATCAGCTGCAAGTTCCTTTACTTCATCAACTTTCATTGCCTCAGAAATTGTTTTCTGAATTTCATTTAGAAAATCCATGAAAGGCTTGCCTTTTTTCATTCCAAGCTTTCTTCCAAGAAGGTCTATGGACTGAATTCCGTTTGTTCCTTCATAAATCTGAAAAATTCTTGTATCCCTTAAAAGCTGTGCAACAGGATACTCTTCAATAAAACCATATCCTCCGTAAACCTGAACTCCCTGGCTGCATACTTCAAAGGCTCTGTCTGTAATATATCCTTTTATAATTGGTGTCAGAACTTCAAGAATTCCGCTTAATGCTGCTTTTTCATCAGCACTTTCGGAAACAGCCATTTTATCATATAAAAGACCTCCATAATAAATAAGACTTCTCATTCCCTCAACATGGGATTTCATAAAAAGAAGCTGTCTTTTAACGTCTGGATGCTCAATAATAAAAGCAGGCCCAGATCCTGGAGCTGCTGTCATATGCTTGGTCTGACGCCTTTCCCTTGCATAGTTCATGGCATAGATATATGAAGCTGTTGCATTGGCAAAACCCTGAAGTCCAACCATCTGCCTTGCTTCGTTCATCATCTGAAACATTGCTGCCATGCCTTTGTTTTCTTCACCAATAAGAGTTCCTATGCACTCACCTTTTCCACCAAGATCAAGTGAGCATGTGCAGTTTCCGTGAAGACCCATTTTGTGTTCAATTCCTGTACATTCAACATTGTTGAATTCTCCAAGGCTTCCGTCTTCATTGATCCTGAATTTTGGAACAAGGAAAAGTGAAATACCCCTTGTGCCTTCTGGTGCACCTTCAATTCTTGCAAGGGTTGGATGAATAATATTTTCAACCATATCCTGCTCACCGCCTGATATAAAAATTTTCTGGCCTTTTATTGAGTATGTTCCATCAGGATTTTTTACAGCTGATGTTATAAGAGCACCAACATCTGAACCTGCTTCAGGTTCTGTTAAAAGCATGGTTCCTGACCATTTGCCTGAATACATGTTTTTCAGGCATTTATTTTTCTGATCTTCAGTCCCGTAATTTTCAATAAGTTTTGCAGCACCGTGTGAAAGCATGTGAAAAAGCATGAAAGAGTTGCATGCACCGTAAAAATATTCGTTTGCAGCAAGGGATACGGTTTTTGGCATTCCCTGTCCGCCCCAGTCAGGGTCGTCATACATTGCAAGCCATCCGCCTTCACAATAATTTTTGTAAACCTTGTGATATTCCTTTGGAACACTTACTTTTCCTGCATCAAAAACACATCCGTCATCACTTATTTTCTGCAATGGAAGAATTTCTTTTACAGCAAGATTAACAGCCTCTTTCATTATCATATCTATTGTTTTTTTATTGTAATCGGAAAATTTATCATATTCTGAAAAATCTCCTATTGAAAACTGTTCATGTAAAACAAAATCCACATCTCTTTTGTCTGCAATCAGCTGAGCCATACAAAACTCCTTTACTGTTTATTTTTTTAATTAATGAATATTTTTTACACATTGTCCGAATGTGTTTCTTTTCTCATGACTGTAAACATAATTCAATAGAATAAGCCACATGCATTGTCAATATAATGGTGTTTAATTAATTAATTTTTATTAATCATAAAAAACACAAAAAAATTTATATCAAATTGACTGTTTATATTTTAAACTTTACCCGATAATAATTGAAATACTTGTGAAAAGTTGACAATTAACTTTGTTTAAGGCAAAAGTAGTAGATATCAATTTCCTTTTCATTGCTCATTACAAGAAAAATCTCAGGAAGGTTATAAATGTTTATAAAATGCTGGGGTGCAAGAGGTTCCATACCTGTTTCAGGAAAAGACTTTACAAAATACGGCGGTGATACAACATGTATGGAGATCAGAAGCAAAAACAACGAAATAATAATAGTAGATGCAGGAACAGGAATAAGGCGGCTTGGGAACAAGCTTATAACTGAAAAAAAATCTTCTTATCACATGCTTTTTACCCATGCTCACTGGGACCACTTAATGGGATTTCCTTTTTTCAAACCGATTTTTCTTTCAAAAACAAAACTTAATATAATAAGATGCCCCCATCCTGGCAAATATGCTGAAGAAATGATGACAAGGGTAATGTCGCCTCCAAACTTCCCAATCAAATATACAGATATAAAAGCAACAATAACATATGAAGACGGCTGTCCAGGCGGTTTTAAAATTGACACAATTAAAATTGACCCCATAAACCTCAGCCACCCGAATTCTGGCTGCGGGTACAAGTTCAGTGAAGATGACAAAACATTTGTATTTCTTACTGACAATGAACTGGGACATATCCACAAATATGGTAAAACTATTGAAGAATATGCTGACTTTTCAAAGCACTGTGATCTTTTGATCCATGACTGCGAATATACAGATACTGACTATCTTAAAAGAAAAGAATGGGGACATTCAAGCGTAAGCCAGGTCGTAAAGCTTGCAAAACTTTCAAATGTAAAAAAACTTGGCCTGTTTCATCATAATCAGGACAAAACAGACAATGATGTTGATCTTCTTGTAGATTCAGTAAAAAAACAATTGCAAAATACAGATATTAAAGTATTTGGAGTTTTTGCCGACATGGAAATTTCTCTCTAGTTTTTATAAATTAAAATTAAATATAAGGACTTATTGTGGAAAATCTTATTGAAAAAGCTGCCTTAAAAATCAAAAACTCAAAACTTACAATTGCCCTTACAGGAGCAGGTATTTCAGTTGAAAGCGGAATTCCTCCATTCAGGGGAAAAGGCTCTTTATGGGAAAAATTTGATCCCATGAAATACGCTGAAATAAACTATTTCCTGAATAATCCAAAAGAAGTATGGGAAGTATTTTTAAAAGACATGGAAAAAACCCTTAAAAATGCAAATCCAAATCCAGGGCACAAAGGACTTTTTGAATTAGAACAAAAAGGACTTTTAACTACAATAATAACCCAAAATATTGACGGGCTTCATCAAAAAGCAGGCAGCAGCGATGTCATAGAATTTCATGGAAGTTTTGCAAATTTTTACTGTATGGAATGCTTTGAACAAGTAGACCTTGAAGGTCTTGATCTTTCCCAAATCCCTCCAAGATGCAAAAAATGTAATGGTATTTTAAGACCTGACTGTGTGTTTTTTGGTGAAATGATACCTCAAAATGCCCTTGAAAGGGCAGGCATGCTTGCTTCTCAATGCGAAGTAGTTATTGTCATTGGTACATCTGCACTTGTTCAGCCTGCAGCATCAATTCCTGTTGCTGCAAAAACATCAAAAGCCTTTGTGATTGAAATAAATCCAGAACCAACCCCTCTTACAGATTCTATTGCAGATATTACTCTTTTAGGAGATGCAGGCAGTGTAATGACAGATCTTTTAATAGAAATTGAGACCTTGTAGCTTCAATTGAGAATTTCATATTTTTAAATTAATTGCGGAGTTAGAAGGCTTTTTTTTGCACAGCATAATAAAATAAAAACGGCCGAAAAAATTAAAAAATAAATTTTCTCCGGCCATTAAATTAAAATCAAAAAAAATTAATTTGTGATTTTTACTTTAAAACAAACAAAGAAATATATTTTGGATCAATATTTTTTATGCCAACACTTCCAAGTTCTTCTTCAACAAGTTCAAACAACTCATCAAATACAGGTCCAAGCCTTTCAAGAATAAATTCCGGTTTTAAATCAGCAGTTCTTACAATCCAGTTTAAAAAATCCTGCTTTTTCTCTTTTCCAGGTGTTTTTATTCCATTGTCTTCAATCCAGAGCCAGTCATAAAATTTTTTAAACTTATTTATTTCAATTGGTTCAAATATATTTTCATCCAAATGAAGCCAGTCCCTTGCCCAAAGTGTGAGAATAAAATTTTTCCAGTTTATGAAAAGATCATCTGTTTTTATCTCTTTAACTCCCATAAGAGCAAGAAGATCATCAACAGCAAAAAGTTTTTCAAGTTCTTTTTCTGTTTTTGTTATTTCCTCGAGGGAAGAAAATTCTTTGTATATACCTGAAGAATTTTCATAATTATCAAAATAAACAGCAGGCCAGGCAATAAGTCCTCCTGTTATTCCAAACCATTTTTCTCCAAGAAAACTTAAATTAAATGAATTTTTTATAATAAAAGAATTTTTCTGCCATTTAAGAACTTTTTCCCTTAAATTTCTGACAAGAGTATTTCCAGCCTTAAAAATATCCAAAGTGTAATAACTGCCAAAGGCTTTTTCCATTAATTTTCTTTTATCTTCTTTTTCATAAGATTTTCCTAAATACTCAGCCCCTGTCTTTAAAATGCCTGAAACTCTTTTAACAAGGCTTAAAAGTTCTTCTCTTGTCCTGATTTTTTTATGTTCAGCAGAAATTATCTGATTACACAAAGAAACAAATTCAAGTGAAAAATCATCTGAATCAAGTAAATAATTATTAACTGAAAAAGCATCTATTAACTGGCTGGAATTAATATTTCCTTTTTCATCAACAAAAATATCTGGCACTAAATTTTTATCTGCCGGTCTTTTCTTTATATTTTTTAAATTTATAGGTGCTAAAATTTCAATTGCTTCATGTGCCGGAATCAGCCCTTTTTCCTCAAGCCTTGCATTCCTGAACCTGAAAAGATGTTCCTGATGCTCTGCATTTATAACACCTGCAGAAATAAAAATAATTGTCTGGAAATCCCTGTATGAGATGTCAGCAATTCTTGCTAAAATATCATTTACAAGACTTTTAATTTCAATTGGAAGATTTTTGTCTTCACCCGATTCCAAGACCTTGAAATAAATAACATCATCAAAGGTTATATAATCATCTGGAATTATGGAAGGGTCTTCATCATGCTCACGCAGGACAACATCAATCCTGTTTCTTAAAAAATAAGTCAGAAAATCTTCCTGATCATCTAAAAGCCATTGTGCAAGCCTTCCAGGGTCTGCCATATGAAGAATTCCAAGCCAGTAAGAAGCATTGAATATATTAATCTGGTCCTTTTCCCAGATTTCAAGATCAACAATATATTCCCACTGCTTTTTTGTGGCCATGGATAAGATCGGAAGAAAATCTTCATGTCCTGCTTCATGCATAAGCATATAAAGGGATTGTTCAGGAAAAGAATGGACAAGAGCATAACTTTCATTAAAATCAAGAATCTCTTCCATTGCTTTTTCAGGGTCCATTTTAAAAATTGATTCCCTTTTTTTTCTTAAGGCTTCAATTTTTTGTTCAACAATACTTAAAGCATTTTTTTTTGTCATAATTTTCCCGTTTATTCTTTAAAAAAGCAAAAAAACAGGCTGTCATTACAACAGCCTGCCCTAAAAAAAATATTTTTTTAAATTAAAAGATCACAAATTTTTCTTTTAGGCACATGATGCACATCATTTTCATCTCTATAGTATTTAATATCGCCCAAATCATTTAGATCTTCTATCATAGATTTTTCCAAAGGCTTTCCAAGTGCAATAACTAAAACAGGCTCAAAATTTTCTGAAATTTCAAAATCATTTAAAACCCTTGTTTTATTGAATGATGCAATCATACATCCGCCAAAGCCCTTTGAAACTGCATCAAGCAAAATTGTCTGTGCAGATATCCCTGCATCAAACATGAAATAATTACCTTTAAAGGAAATATCTTTAAAAATAACTATGTAGCCTCCAGGCCTTTGGCCTTTTTTTGGACCATCAAAATCTTTAAAATAGGCAGCCCATGCCAAATTTGGAAAAAGTTTTTCCTTTTCAGCTTCATCAAAAACAATTTTATATCTCAAAGGCTGAAGATTACCTGCTGACGCAGTGTGTCTTGCAGTAAAAACAAGATCTTTTAAAAATTGTTCACTCAATGAAAAAGTTTCATCAAATCTTCTAAATGATCTGTTTTTTAAAACAAGATCAAAAAAATTACCTATCTCAGGCATTCAAACTTCTCCTGTCTTGGCAGATTTTGTTTAAGCCAGACAAGCACCTTGTCAATTTCTTTTTTTATTTCATTCAAGGCCTTGCCCCTGTGGCTTACTTCTGATTTTTCATCCATTGTAAGCTCTGCAAATGTTTTATTAAGTTCTGGATAAAAAAATACAGGATCATAACCAAACCCGCTGTTACCTTTTGGCTCTCTTACAATTGTTCCTTCGCATTTTGCCTCATATGTAAGAGCAGGCCCGGTTGGAACAGCAATTGAGATTACACATTCAAAATATGCCTTTCTATCCTCAATTTTATCCATTTCATTTAAAAGTTTTTTTACATTGTCTTCATCTGATGCATTTTCACCTGCATATCTTGCAGAATGAACTCCAGGCTTTCCGGCAAGAGCCTGTACAACAAGTCCTGAATCATCTGCTAAAGCCGGAAATCCAAGATATCTTGCTGTAAGACTTGCCTTTTTATAGGCATTGTCATCAAATGTTTCACCGTCTTCAATTATTTCAGGAATTGGTCCGAAATCTTCAAGAGTCATAATCTTAACAGGATAACCTTCAAGAAGTTTTATCATTTCTTTTTTTTTGCCCTGGTTTTTTGTTGCAAGTACTATTATCTGCTCTTTCATGTTTAAAACTCCGAAATTTTATATTTATTAAAAAACTTATTTAAAAGTTGAAAAACTCAATTTTTATAATATAAATATCAATCTTCTATTTTCAAACTTTTTCCGGCTTTTATCACAAGAAAAAGTACTGGTATCCCTATAATTGCAGTTATAAAAAAAAAAATCTGGTATCCTGCAAAGTCAACAATTGTACCTGAATATCCGCCAAAAAGTTTTGGAATTAAAGTCATAAGGGAACTGAAAACTGCATATTGAACAGCTGTAAATTTTACACTTGTAAGAGCAGATAAAAAAGCAACAAAGGCAGCTCCAGCAAGTCCTGCTGCAAGATTATCAGCTGAAATAACCACATAAAGCATTGTGATATTGTGCCCAAGATGAGCTAAAAGCATAAATAAAAGATTTGTTAATGCAGAAAAAAAAGCTCCCCAGAATAAAATTTTTAATACGCCTTTTTTCTGAGAAAAAATTCCGCCTAAAAACCCTCCTGCTATTGTCATAAAAAGGCCGAATGTTTTAACAATTCCTGCAATTTCAGATTTTGTAAAACCAAGATCCTGATAAAAAAGATTTGAGACAACGCCTAAAACTATATCTGAAATTCTGTAAAGACCAATAAGCATAAGAAGAATTATGGCTGTGTCTTTAGAGTATCTTGTAAAAAAATCCTTAACAGGCTCAATATATGTTTTATCTATCATTTTCTGATTAACAAGTTTTGTTCTGCCTGAAATATATGCAAGAAAAAAACCTGCTCCAAGTGAAACTGCAAGTCTTAGAAAGGCTGAAATAAATCCTGAAAAAAATTTTAAAAACACAATTTCATTTAAAAAACTTAAAAAAAGCTTAAAACCCTTTCCTGTAAAATAAAAAACTGAAACAAAACCAAATATTCCTATAACAAGTGCCAAAAAAGCACCAAGATAATCTTTTGATTGGTATTTATAATTTTTTTCCTGATAAAGTTCAGGTTCTTTTATTAAAAGTACTGTAAAAATACCTGTAAACATAAAAAGGCTCATAAAAAGATAAGTATACATCCATGCATTGTAATTGTAGTTTCCCATATTTGATCCTAAAAGATCAGCCATGAAAAGAGCTCCAGCTCCGGCTGCAAGCATGCCTGTTCTATAGCCTGCAATATAAGAAGATGCCATCATTGCCTGAAGTTTTAAATGAGCAGATTCAATTCTGTAAGCATCAATTACAATATCCTGGGTAGCTGATGAAAATCCAAGCAAAACTGCTGCAAAAGCCATAATATAAACATGGGACTCACCTTTTGAAGGATCAGTAATTGCCATTAATATTATTGATAAAATTATCATAAGCTGTGAAAATAATATCCATCCCCGTCTTCTTCCAAGCTTTCTGGAAAGAAAAAAAACAGGAATAACATCAACAGCAGGTGCCCATATAAACTTAAATGAATACCCAAGAGCTGCCCAGCTGAAAAAAGTAACTGCCGACCTTTCAACTCCAGCTTCTCTAAGCCATAAGGAAAGAGATGAAAAAATAAGAAGAATTGGAAGCCCTGCTGAAAAACCAAAAAAAAACATTGTAATTACTCTTTTGTGAAAAAAGGATAAAAACACTTCTTTCCAGGATTCATTTTTTTCTTTTTCCATTTTTGTCCTTAATTTAAAATTAAAAATTCTATATACTCAGCTGCTGAGCGAAAACGGCATTTTTTGTCCATTTTAAAGTTAAATTAAAAATTTAATCCTCAAAATACTCAATATATCCTAAAGGTTAAATTTTTATTTTGAACTAAACAAAAAAATTACAACTTCTTGTAAAGCCCTATGTAAATTTTAAAAAGACTTTTTTAATAAAAAAAGTTTTAATCTTCAAACCAATGCTTAATGTAAAAAAAGTTAACATTGCATATTATGAATTCAATAACAAAGAAAATTATCCAGATTCTAATCAACAAATATAAAAGGTAAAAAAATGAACAATACAATTGAACAAAAAATAGCATCAAATGAAAAAAGATACAGACTTATAGCACAATCACTTATAGACACAATCTGGGTTATAGACCCTGAAACATTTATTTTTTTGTACATAAGTCCTGATTCCCATGAAACAAGAGGATATACCCAAAGGGAAATAATTGGAAAACATGCAAATTTCCTTTTTTCAGAAACATCCTTTGATAATCTTAAAACCATTGCAAAAACGGCCAAGGAAAACTTTAAAATAGGAATCACAGGTTCATACAAAATTGAAACAGAAATTACAAAAAAAGATAATACTAAAACATGGATAGAAATAAGTGCAAAACTTATTCAAGATGAAGACGACAATAAACTTAAAATAATAGGTATTTCAAAGGATATCAGCCTAAGAAAAGCAGCAGAAAAAGAAAAGGAACAAATTCTTATTGAACTTGAATCAGCACTAAAGGAAAAAGAAAAACTTCTGGATCAGATAAAAAAACTTGAAAGCCTTTTGCCGATTTGTTCTTCATGCAGAAGAATAAGAGATAACAAAGATAAAAAATGGTGGCCCTTTGAAAAATACATTGAAGAAAAATCAGACTCAAAATTTACACATACACTTTGCCCTGACTGCCAGGAAATTTTTTATTCCAAAAAAAACAATGATTAGTCAGTGATTGGCCAAAAACAAATTTTTTTTTAAGTTCAAGCGGGGAATTTAGCTTTTAGAATACATTTAGTTTTTTTAATCAGCAACAAAACCAAAACTGCCAATTTCAGGAAATTTTACTCCGTTATGAATTAAAGCAGATTTTCCTCTTATTGTGAGGTCTGAAATAAAACTGAATTGTAAGGATGAACTTACAGGATATGCCTTAAGACAATAATGAGTTCCCCATGGTTTTTCATTTGCAACAACTTTAACAGAAGAATTGAAAAAAAGATAAGGACTTGTCAAGGCTACATCCTCAAGAATTTCTACAACTTTTTTTGTATCATTAAAATGGCCTGTATAAAAATCAGCTGCACACTGCAATCTTGGCTCCCCGTTATTTGAGTTTATAACAGGCTGATTCCAAAGCATTGAATGGGGAATAAGAACCCTGTCATCACCTGGAGTTATTACTTCAACAGTTCTCATTCCTACATTATATACTTCACCATAAATACCGCCCACTTTTATCCAGTCGCCGTTTCTGTAATTTCTTTCCCCTACTGCTGCAATTCCAGCTATAAGACTGCTTGCGTAATCTTTTAAGGCAAAACCAATGGCAAGACCTGCAGTTCCAAGAAAAGCAACCATATTCTGAAATGAAGGTTCAATTATAAGAGGTACTATAAACATAAAAGAACCAATAATTATAAAAAGCCTTACAAAGGGAACAAGAGCAAGAAGAGTAAGTTTTTTCTGGCCGTGAAGACGCCCGGCAATCCATCTTAATCCCCTTTGAGTTCCTGCAATAATAATTACAGCAGCAATTACAATTATTGCAATTTCAATAAATGTCCACATATCCATGGTTTTAAATACATGGGAATTGTTGTTTCCTATACTCATTTTAAATACCTGTTTTTAAAATTTATCCACAAGATAATCTCTTCCAAAAAGAATTTTTCTAACTGCATAAAAAGCAGATACAGACACAGTTATTTCGTTTCCTTTTTTCTCTAAAAATCCTGAACTCAAAAGAGATAAAACAGCATTTACACATCTTGACTCAGAAAAAAAAAGAATCCTTAAAAGAATATCAAAAGGAAGACTTTTGTGAATCATAAGAGTGTGAAGAATAATTACAGACTCATCTTCAAAAGCCGGTGAAAAAGAAGGCTCTGTAATTTCTGGGAAAACAAATACAATAGTTTCATTTGAACCATTTTTTTGTTCTAAAAAAGAATCTTTTAATTTTAAATTGTCATTTTCAAGTCTTAATTTGTCTTTCCATAAATTTAAAGCACTAAAAACATTTCCCCTGCAATAGGCAGAAATCTTAGTAAATAAAGGATCAATTGGTTCATTTTCCAAAGATATCCCTGTTATTTTTTTACCATTTGAAATATTTAAAAATTTAAATTTTGTATAGCTTGAGCTTCTTACAGATTTTGAAATCATAGATACAAATTTTTCATCATTAAAAGACTGCAAGGTTAAAACATTTTTTGGTGAAAATTTTAAAACTGCCTGAAAATAAGCCCATGCAAAGCTGTGACATCCAATAATTCCTTTACCAAGTTCTCCAATTTCTGCCATGTGAAGTAGTTTTCTTATTTTTTTCAGTCCGTTTTCGTGGCGTAGAAAAAAATTTTCCAGATCAGGTATTACCCAAATCTTTCCCTTTTCAGGAAAATTTAAAGAAAACTTTTCACAGCCGGACAAAATTTCTTCATAAGAGGGAGAAGAAATAATGCATGCATCATTATTTTTTGCCCAAAGCCTTAATATTTCAGAATTATATGAAAAATGGGGTCCAATAATATAGGTTATGGAAGTTTCAGAATTAAAACTTTCAAGCCAGGTTTCAAGGCATAAATCCAGAGCATTGGAAACATCATTCAAATCGACTTCAGGTGCAACAAATTTTTCAAGCCTTTCAGGAAGGACAAACAAATCTTTTTTGTTTTCTTTAAACAATTCATCATTATCTGTTTTCTTATTCAGTGAAAAATAATTTTTAACGGTTATCCATGCATTTTCAGCTGAACCAGCTGCAGGCATTGAAGGAAGAAGATAATTAGAAAGTGGTACATATTCAAAAAGTTTTTTTTCTGAAATATCCTTGTTTGAATTTGAAGAAACCGGTTTTGAATTATTTGCAAATATTTTTTTCATATTAATCCTAAATCTGAAGCTGAAAAAACTTAGTCAGCCTATGAACAAAAAATTTCAGTTTTGCCTTAATTATTTGCTGAATGAAAACGGCCTTTTTTGTCCATTTCTGCGTCAGAATCAAAATTTAATCCTCAAAATACTAAATGTATCCTAAAGGTTAAATTTTTCATCTTCCTTGAACTGAACAAAAAATTCTCGTTTTCGGCCAATCACTAATTAGTTGCTGAATGAAAACAGCCTTTAGAATGGACAAAAAACCGTTTTCATTCAACAACTGATTATCAGTTCAAAAATTCTAAAACAATTTAAGGAAATTGAAAAATAAAATCCCAATTTTCATTGAGAGTTTTTTAGAAATTAAGTAATTAAATCTTTACACAAAAAAACCTCATGTTATATGACAGTATTCAGTATTTTAAAAAAACAACCTAAAAGAGCAGGGAAGAAAACAATGCATAAACTTTTACAGGGTGAACCCGAAAGCAGGCACTTCCTACTTGGAAATGAAGCTATTGCAAGAGGTGCAATTGAAGCTGGTGTTGCATTTGCAACAACATATCCTGGCACACCGTCATCGGAAATTTCAGCTAATTTATTTGAAATATCACAGGAAACAGACCTTTATTTTGAGTACAGCTCAAATGAAAAAATAGCACTTGAGCTTGCTTCTGCATCTGCAAACTCAGGTCTTAGAACACTTTGTCTTATGAAGCATGTAGGTTTGAATGTTGCAGCTGACGTGCTTATGACACTTGCATACCTTGGAGTAAAAAAAGGTCTTGTTCTTCTTACAGCAGATGATCCTTTTATGTTTTCAAGCCAAAATGAGCAGGATAACAGATATTATGGAAAACTTGCAGGTGTCCCTGTTCTTGAACCTTCTTCTGTTGATGAAGCAAAGGAAATGATAAAATATGCATTTGACCTTTCAGAACAGCTTAATGAACCTGTAATTTTCAGAACAACTACAAGGGTAAATCATTCTTCAGGAATAGTTGAATTTAAAGATATTACTCTACCTCAGACTAAAGGTGAATTTGTTAAAGACCCAATGAATTATGTGTCTGTTCCAGCAGTTTCAAGAAAAAGACACAAGGTTTTATTAGACAATCTTGAAAAGGCTGCAACAATTTCAGATTCCTGTTCATATAATTTTATCAAGGGAAAAGGAAACTTTGGAATTATCTGCAACGGAGTAAGTTATGCATATGTATGCGACTCAATAAAAGACCTTGGAATTGAAGACAAGGTAAAAATACTCAGGCCGGGTCTTTCCCATCCAATGCCTGATGCACTTATAAAAGAATTTTTAAAGGACACAGAAAAGGTTCTTGTAGTTGAAGAAGGCGAACCTGTTATGGAAGAATATGTCCGTTCAGTTGCACAGACCCAGAAAATAACCTGTGAAATAAAAGGCAAACACAAAGACCTTTTATCAAGGCTATATGAGTTCAACCCTTCAATTGTCAGAAGTGCAATTGCAAAATTTTTCGGATTTGAAAATAAAAGTGCAGTTCCAGTAGACATAAGCGATCTTCCAGTTCTGCCAAACAGACCCCCAAACCTTTGTGCCGGATGTGCACACAGAGCAGTTTTTTACGCTGCAAAAAAAGCTGGCGGAACTGATACTCTTTATCCTTCTGATATTGGATGCTACACTCTTGGATTTCTTCCGCCTGTTGGAATGGGTGATTTTGTTCTTTGCATGGGAGCTTCTATCGGCACTGCATGCGGTTTTTCAAAAAGCACAGGAAAAAATACCCTTGCTTTTATCGGAGACTCAACTTTTTTCCATTCTGGAATAAACGGTCTTTTAAATGCTGTTTTTAACAATCATGACATTACAGTTGTAATTCTTGACAACAGAACAACAGCAATGACAGGTCATCAGCCAAACCCAGGCGTTGACATGACAGAACTTGGATTTGAAAACTACAATCAGATAGATATTGAAGCTGTTGTAAAAAGCCTTGGAGTTGGATATGTTCAGACCGTAAAACCATACAACATAAGAAAAACCCAGGAAGCCATTGAAGAGGCAATGAAATTTAAAGGCGTATCAGTTGTTATTGCCAAGGAAAAATGTGTTCTTTATGCCAAGCAGCTTGGACAGGGTAAAAAAACCGTATTTCAGGTTAACCATGACAAATGCAAAAATCACAGAAATTGTGTCAACGACCTTGGATGCCCTGCATTTTACATAGAAAAAGACAAGGTGAATATTAACCCTGAAATGTGTACAGGATGTTCAGTCTGTGCCCAGATTTGTCCTGAAAATGCAATATCTCCGGTAAAAATCAAATAAAAACACAAGGATAAAAACCATGAGCAATATAACCAAACTTATAATAGTTGCAGTAGGCGGACAGGGAAACCTTCTTGCCTCAAAAATTCTTGGAGAAGCAGCCCTTGATGCCGGAATTCAGGTTCAGATGAGCGAAATTCACGGAATGGCACAAAGAGGCGGTGTTGTTGAATCTTCAATACTTTTTGGAGATGCAAAAAGCTCAATTATTGCAGACGGTGAAGCAGATATTTTACTTGGATTTGAACCTCTTGAATCTTTAAGAGCAGTTGCAAAATGCAATAAAAATACTGAAATTATTACCAATATGAGACCTTTACAGCCTTTTACCTCGGCAATAGGCCTTGCAAAATATCCTGAATCAGAAGAAATTGAAAAACTTTTAAAAGCAAAATCAAAAAATTTTCTTGGATTTGATGCAACAAAACTTGCAATTGAAGCCGGAACTTCACTAAGCCTTAACATGGTTCTTCTTGGTGCACTTGCACAAAGAAATCTCATACCAATAGGAAAAGACCTTATTGAAAAAACAATAAAGGAAAAAACAAAAAAACAATTTGCAGAAACAAACCTGAAGGCTTTTCATGCAGGTTTTCAAAAAGCATTGGAGCTTAGTAAATAAAGTGAAAAAATTAACAGGAATTATTTATTTGATTCTGATTTGTTTAATTTTTCCCTTAAATGTTTTTTCAAATGAAGAAACATCCGTTTATATTGAAAAGTTTAAAGTCCACTCACCAGATAAAAATGATGAGTATTTGTCAGAGGGTATCAATTCTGTTCTTACGGGATTGATATCCCCTGTAAACGGGGTTAAAATAAATGAATCATATGAAGAAGAAGGGTTTATAATTTCAGGAAGTATTGTAATAATAGAAAACTCTTCAATTACTTCTGCATCATTAAAATTCAACAAACAAATTATTGAATCATTTAATAAAAGAAGTGAGAACAAGTCTGATATTTTAAACAATATCAATGAATTTGGTCTTTTATGCAAAAAAATAATAGAAAGCAAATCATATAAAACAAATTTTGAAAAGCCTCAAATACAGGTATCACAACAGCTCAAGCCAAAAATGGATATTATTTCTGCAACAAGTCCCATTCCAGATGAAATTAAAAGTATTTTATGTTTTGATATCAACAATGACAATAAAAATGAACTGGCTCTGCTTGGAGAAAATAAAATTACAATATCTTCATTAGAAAATAATGAACTTTCTCAAATCTGCTCAATTGATATTCCAATAGAATTAGAAACTGTTTCGCTTGAGTCTGTAATAATTAAAAAAACTCAAATGATTATTGCAAATTTATTTGACACCAGATCAAAAAAATTTGAGGCAAAACTGTATTCTTTTGACAATAATTTAAAAAAACTAAAGGAAACCAAAAATTTCCCTGAAAATTATTTTTATAAATCCACATATTTAAATTCAGACGAAAAAACAATAATTGCCAAAAAAGGCGACAATTTCAAAACAAAGCTGTTCAGGGAAAAAATTTATATTTTTAATCCTGATGATTTCAGTTTTAAAAAACTTAAAATAAGTAAAAACTTTGAATTTTTCCCCTCAATAGTTTCAGGCAGTTATACAGATGAAAAATCAAAGCAATGGATTACTCTAAGTTCAAAAGGTATGATAGAACTTTTTTCTGAAAAATTTGAATCAATATTTGAAACTGAAAAAATTTTTGGCGGCTCAATTACTTATGCAAGTTATGAAACTGACGGAAGAGATGAAATTGATTCAAGATACTTTTTCCCAACAAGAATTATTCAGGTAAAAATGAAAAACGGTAAAACCATGCTTTTGACAATCAAAAATAAAGACGGCGGAACAAGACTTTTGCAAAGGCTTCGATTTTTTAAAGAAGGATCAATTTGCGGACTTGTCTGGGATAAAATTTCTCTTGAGGAATTTTTCTGCTCAAGAACTTTTAAAGGCTTTATTTCAGATTTCCAGCTCTGCGACATAAATAATGACGGCAAAAAGGAAATTATTTTGTCAAATCCCCAAAGGAAAAATGGATTTTCAAATAATTTAAGCACAAGGATAATTGTAATTCCTTTTTACTCTGCTTTTTAATAAGGCTATAAAATATAGACACCTAAAGGTTAATTTTTACCATATCTGAATTTAAAAAAAATTTCAGTAAAGCAAGTTCTAGAATTAGTTTATAATACATTGCATCAGGCTTTTAAACCATGCCTGATGCAATTTAATATTTGTGGCAAAACAAAACTTCAAAGATATATTTTATAAAATAATTATCTGATTTTTTTAAAACTAAAAGTGCTAACCAAAATCATACCTTGACCCTAACCCTTCTTTTAACTATATAGTTGCTGAATTGAATTTTTTAAGGCTGTTTTAAAATGACATTTTCTTCAATAAACCCGATTGAATTTATAAAAAAATCTAAGAATGAACTTATAATTGATGTAAGATCTCCGCTTGAATATCAAAGAGGCCATATTCCTGGGGCCTTAAACATTCCCATATTTGATAACGAACAAAGAAAAGACATTGGTACTATATATAAAAAATCAGGTAAAAAAGAGGCTGTGCTAAAAGGTATTTTTTATGTTCAGCCAAAACTTTACTCATTTGTTAACCAAATTTATTCATTGCTTCCAGATGAATCTAAAGAAATTTTTGTATACTGCCAAAGGGGAGGAATGAGAAGCGAATCTTTTTCATGGCTTCTCCATACATCAGGTTTTAATGTTTCAAGACTTGATTCAGGCTATAAAAATTATAGACAAGTTGTGCTTGATACTTTTGACAAAAAAATGGAGTTTATTCTTCTTGGGGGAAAAACAGGATGCGGAAAAACAGATATTTTGCATGAACTTGAAAAAAAGGGAGAGCAGGTTCTTGACCTTGAAAAAATTGCCTGTCACAAGGGTTCTGCCTTTGGTGATTTAGGACAGGATAAACAGCCATCTCCCCAGCAGTTTGAAAATAATCTTTTTAAAAAATTATTTGAATTTGAAGAAACCAAACCTGTTTGGGTAGAAAATGAAAGTCCTGGGATAGGTGGGCTTTTTATCCCTTTAGGAATTAGAAACAACATGAAAAATGCTTTCCTGATAAATATAGAAATACCTTTAGATGAAAGAGTAAAAAGAATTACAAAGGAATACGGCAAATTTGAAACCCGTCTTTTACAAGAAAGATTAAAAAAAATTACAAGAAAACTTGGTGCAGATAATTTAAAAAAAGCTGATTTTTTTCTTTTAAATGGCAAACTTGAGGAAACAATTGAAATTCTTATAAACTATTATGACAAAGGTTATTCCCACTATATGAAAAAAATTGATTTTCATGAAAATAATAAAACTATAAACTTTGAACATGACAATCCCAAAAAAAATGCTGAATTTATCCTCAATTTTTATTCGTGCAAAACTTCTATTATTGGAAGCTCCCACTGATCTACCTTAATCTTTTCTTTCAGCTTAATATTGTCATCGTTTTCTTTTTTCCTCCCGACTATTGCAAGAACCCTTGCAGCAACTTTTTTTGTTGGATTTTTTAAAATATTTCCCCATTTTCTGCAGCCAGCTTCAGAAAGTTGGCCAATTTTATTTTTAAATTCATCAGTTATAAAAATTTTACCAGTATTGCTTTCAAAAAATAAGGAAACCTTATCTTTTGGGTTTAATTTTTTCAGATTTGAATGAATCGGATGGTCTGCTCTAAAAAAACCTGGATAACTTATAAAAAGATCTTTCATCCCAATAATATCTACTCTAAATCCTGGTTTATATCCCATTATTGATACATTTTTTGCTCTTTTTTGAAAAACATATGGGAAATTATTAATTTTTTGTATATGCAAATTTTTCTGATCTTTCAGACTATATAGAAAAAGTCCCTTTTTTGCACGGGTCATTCCAACATAATAAAGCCTTGTTTCATCTTCGGATTGCAAAATATCTGGCCTATCCCAGCCACCATCAGTTATAAAAACATACTCAAATTCCATTCCCTTTACACTGTGAACTGTTCCAAGAAAAACTCCGTTTCCGGTTTTCGGGTCTCTTTTTTCCTCAAAAAATGCTTCTATAAAAAATTTTTTAAGCTCATAAATAAAAACAGGAATTTCACCATTTATTTCATCCCAGATATCAAGAAGCTCAGAAAGCTGCTTTGTCCAGATATTTTCATTATCAAATAAATTTAAAACATCTTTTTTTACTTGGGATGGTAAAATACTTTTTTCAATATTATCTTCAATATAGTTAAAAAATTTTTGAAATTCCCTTACACCTGAAATGGAAAAGCCACAGTCCTTAGCCAAAAGATAACAAAAAGGAATGCTTTCTGCTGCAAGAGCAAGCCTTGTACTTACAAGTGGAGGCTTTGAAATCCCGAATCTTGAAATCACAGCAAAATCATCATAACTTAAATTAACGTCTTCTTTTATAAGCCTTTTTATTTCCTCTGCGACTGAATTTCCCATTGATTCATAATTATCTGCAAAAACAAGACAAACCTTATCTTTAAAATCAATTTGATCTTCTTTTAAAATCAGGTTTTTTCTTCTCTGATTTATCCTGATTGGAGCATTTGTTTTCATTCTATTTTTATTAAAGGATATAAGACAATTTGAGGTTTCAATTATTGGATATGTTGATCGATAATTTTCCACAAGAAAATATTTAGAAGCATCATAATCTTTTTCAAACTGTTTTATAAATTTTATATTAGAATTTCTGAATGAATAAATATTCTGGTCATCATCTCCAACAGCCATAATTGTTATTTTTTCATCAGCATCCTTTTCAACCCTTCCAGTTATTGCAGATATGAGCTCATACTGAGTTCCATCAATATCTTGATATTCATCAACAAAAATATGTCTGTATTTTGAAAGGAATAAATTTCTTGAGTCTTCAGGTTCAATTCCTGCAATAATTTTAGTACCATTTAAAATCTGTACAGCTTCTGTAAGTATGTTTTTAAAAAAATTTTTATCTTCAATTTCCAAAATTTTTCTTTCTGCAAGAGAACGCCCACACACTCTCATTGCAAAACCATGATAGGTCATAACAGAAACAAATTTTGCTCCTGAAAGTTTTTTAATTCTTTTTTTTAAATCCATCATGTTGTGATGATTAAAGCATAAGACAAGAATTGCATTTGGAGGTACACATTCATGCTTTATCAGCCAGGCACATCTGTGAACTATTGTTTTTGTCTTGCCTGACCCAGGTCCTGCAAGAACAAGAATATTTTCATCTTGCTTTGCACAAACAATTGATTCTTGAATATTATTTGAAAGAGATTCAACAATAACCCTGTAATCCTCAGAGTTCATAGCTGTTTCAATTAAATTTTTTTCTTCTTTGAAATATTTATTTATAAAAGTCTTATGGGGCAAAAAAAAATATTCAGACATAAAAACAATAGCATTTCTGATTTTATCAAGTCCGATTTTTGCATATTTTTCCATGACATGAACCTGAACATTTTTCTGACCGTAATAATGGCTTAAAGGCTGATAATCTCCTAAAGTATATTGCCTTCCTTTACAATCAGGCGAAATCCTTAAGGTCATGGCCTGCCTGATAATGCCTATTCCAGATTTCAAAACAACACAACCTGTCCTATCAAGATAATTCAGACACATAATCGCTGTTAAATCGGGTTCTGGTTTAAATTTCATATCGCAATTATTGTAATAAAAATCTTTTTTTATACACTCATGGATATCTTCGAGATAGAATTCGCAAAGAACCTGAAATTTAACTTCCTGAAATTTTTTTGGAATAAATTCCATAATTTTATCAAGTATTGTTTTGGAAATATTTTGTCTCAAAAAAACAAGTGCCCTTATTTCTTCCCAGGGTGAATTCAAAACAACCTTAACTTTTTCAGTCCCCCCTCCTCCCTTAATTGTTATGCTTTTTCTTTTCTGGCTTCCCATGTCCTTTGATATTGACTCAAGAATAATACTTACACCATGAGTTGTTATATTATCAAAACCTGAAGATTTTAATTTCTGGGACATGAGCCTTAAATTAAAAAGATTACCCTTTTCCTGATTTTCATAGGCAAAAGGCTCCATTTCCTCCATTATTTTAAGAAGCTTAATTTCTGCAGCTACAAAATTTTTGAGTTTTTTACCAGAGCTGTTAGCACCATAAGGTTTTACATGAGCTGTCATTGCAAAACCTTTTTTTATAATTGCTGCATTAGCCATATCTGAAATAATTGAAATTATAAATTTTGAATCCTCAAACCTTTTATCTTTTCTGGCAATATCACCAAGCTGAACTATCAAGTCATCTGCAGATACAAACCCTTTTTGTTCCTGATTAAATAAAACAGATAATATTCTTAAATAAATTGCCTTTGTTTTTTGGGAAAGATTTAATTTTTCAATTATTTTCAAAGCTTCTTCTTCGTCCTTTACAACCGGCGATCCCTGAAAAACAATTGTTTTATTCAAATCCCTTTCAATGAAGCCTTTCCTTTCAAGCCAGCTTACTGCCGTAACTTCTTTTTTGCCTTTTTTTTCCCCTTCTAGTATAAGACGGTTAATTTCTCCGGGAGTAATTATAATTTCAGGTGTTTTTTTACTTTTATACCTTAAGGCAGAAAGAATTTTTTTCATTTCCTTAATTGTAATTCTAGATAAATTATTGAGCATAAACTGTTTTTGAGAAGCATCTTCCTCATAAAGAAGAATACATTCGGATTCCTTAAGATCCCTTCCAGCCCTTCCAGCCTCCTGAAGATAATTTTCAAGGGAACCTGGCATATCAGCATGAATTACTATTCTTACATCCTTTTTGTCTATTCCCATTCCAAAGGCATTGGTAGCACAGATAACAGGAATTTTTCCCTCAACAAAATCATCCTGAATCTGCCTTTTGTCAGGTTCTTCAAGACCTGCATGAAAATGTGCGGATAAAAGCCCTTTTGAATTTAAAAAACTGCTTATTTTTTTAGTTTCATTTTTAGTAAAGCAATATACAATGCCTGCTCCGCCGTATTCTAAAAGTTTGTCATTTAAGGTGCTGAATATAAATTCATATTTAGAACAAGCAGTTACAGGCCAGACAGAATATAAAAGATTATCCCTTTCTACTCCTCCGGCAAAAACTTCAAGCTCTAGACCAAGAACTTCCATGAAATGAGATTTGATTTCTTCAACAACGTCTTTTTTTGCAGTTGCAGTATAAGCACACACAAATGGTTGTTTTTTATTTTTTTTGCAGTACTTTTTTATGAATTTAGCAACATAAAGATAGTCAGGCCTGAAATCATGCCCCCATTTTGAGATGCAATGTGCTTCATCAAAAACAAAACATCCAATATCCCTTGATTCAAGAAGAGATACAATGCTTTCATTTCTAAGCTGTTCTGGTGAGATAAACAAAATGCCGGTATCACCAAGCCTTACCCTTTCCATTACTGCACCGCGTTCAGGCAGGCTCATGCTACCGTTTATTGTATCTGAGCATAATGTATTAGTATTTTTATTTAAATTATCAACCTGATCCTTCATAAGAGCTTTTAATGGAGAAATCACAAGTGTAAGCTCTCCAAGCCTTTCAAACCTGTGAAGTGCCGGCACTTGATAACAGATGGATTTTCCACCGCCTGTTGGAAGAATTCCAAGGACTGGTATCCCTGATAAATTTGCATCAACTATTTGCCTTTGCAAAGGTCTTTTGTCAGAAAGCATTCTATAGTCATCAAAACCAAAATAATTTTTCAAGATTGCTTTTGAGTTATTATTTTCTTTGCAATAACTGCAATTTTCATCTCCGCAGTAAAATCTAAGTTTTGTTATTACTTCTGGAATTTCACCAAACTCGTATTTAACCCAGGGAGGAAGAACCGAGTTCCCACCGGAAACAAGAAGATATGAAAGAATATATGAAAGAATTGGTTTTTTAATCTTATTGTAAAAAAAATCATCTTTTACTTTCTCAAACCCATTAATACAGATTTTCCCATGAGTCATATTTTTAAAGACTTCTACAGCTTTTTTTTCATTTAAAATTTCTGGAGCCAAATAAGAAAAAAAATCAGATATCCCTTTAAAATTATTTTCACTTTCTCTTATAATGGAATCTTTAAAAGCAAATGCATAAAAAGACAAAAGATCTGGATTTAGCTCTTTTATTAAACCAAATGAATTGATCTGATCAATAAAAATAGAATATGAAAGCAAAGCATCCTTAACAGGATCGTTTTTACCTGTTCTAATAATTTTATAATCTTTAATAAGTTTGTGATATGGATTTTTAGGAAATGCAAGGGGTGATAAAAAAAGGGTATCAATAACAGGAAGCCTAAACAAATCAGCCTCAGGATAAATGCTTTTAGCGAATAAAAGGTCATGATTTATAATATTGTGTCCAAGAACATAATCAGCTGCTTTTGAAAATTTGTCCAACTCATTAAAAGTTTTTCTTATATCTGATATTTGTCCTGATCTAAATTCTTTACCTTTTAAAACAGCCCCTATTTCAAAAATTTTTTGCCCCGGAAGAACTTCAAAATCAATTATAAGGGTGTTTTTAAATTTTTTTTCTAATTCATGCATAAAAGCTCTTTATAAATCATTAATTTTATTACTTTGTTAATGAAGTAAACAAAAAATATCAATCAAAAAAGCCTATATTCCCACAAAACAAAATAAAATCATAAATTATTTATTGAGCAAAAAAATATAAATTTTAGCCGGTTTCAAAATTCTCTAGAGCTGAATACTTAAAAATTGTAGTTATTAATTTGCCAAAAAATAAAATTTTTTGTTCAGTTCAACTAAAATGAAAAATTTAAGCTTTAGGATAAATGAAGTATTTTGAGAATTAAATTTTGAAACTGACTTTAGGATGGGAAAAAAGTTCTTTTTTGTTCAGCAGCAGATTAAAAGCTGGATTGAACATTTTATTTTTTTTAATTTAAAAAATTTTATGAATTAGTAATCGGCCGAAAACGAAAATTTTTTGTTCAGTTCAAGAAAGATGAGAAATTTAACCTTTAGGATACATTTAGTATTTTGAGGATTAAATTTTGAATCTGACACAGAAATGGACAAAAAAGGCCGTTTTCGTTCAACAACGAATTAAGTCGATTACACCTAGAAAATATGAAACTCCAGGGGATTTTCAATTTCGCCTCATATTCTTCTTTAAATTGCATCACAAATAGCAAAAGTATGGCCTGATACAATTTGAACTTATAAGCAGCGAACTTGAAAGTAATGTAATCTAGGTAATAGACAACATTCTTTTTTAAAAGGGACAAAAAAAGAGCCCTTAATTTTTTAAGGGCTCTTATATATTTAACAGGATAAATTAAGCAGAAATTACATCATTCCGCCCATTCCTCCCATACCGCCCATTCCTCCCATACCACCCATTGCAGGGCCGTTGTCTTTTTCCGGGATTTCGGCAATCATAGCTTCAGTTGTAAGCATTAGAGATGCTACTGATGCAGCATTCTGGATTGCAAATCTTACAACTTTTTTAGGATCAATTACACCTGCCTCAATAAGGTCTTCGTATATGCCTTTTGCTGCGTTGAAACCAAAGTTTCCAGAATTTTCCTTAACTTTTTCTATTACAACAGAACCTTCAACTCCGGCGTTATCGGCAATTTTTCTAAGAGGAGCCTGAATGGCCTGCATAATTACCTTAACTCCCGCTTTTTCTTCTTCATCATCAACTTCAAGTGATTCAATTGCTTTTAAAGTTCTGATAAGAGCAACTCCGCCTCCAGGTACAATACCTTCTTCAACAGCAGCACGTGTAGCATTAAGAGCATCTTCAACTCTTGCTTTCTTTTCTTTCATTTCAGTTTCGGTTGCTGCACCAACATGAATAACTGCAACACCACCTACTAATTTTGCAAGACGCTCCTGAAGTTTTTCTCTGTCGTAATCTGATGATGTATCAGCAATTTCAGCTTTAAGCTGCTTAACTCTTGCTTCAAGCTCGCTCTTTGCACCAGCTCCGCCAACAATTGTAGTGTTGTCTTTATCAATTGTTATGCTTTTTGCCTGACCAAGGTCTGTAATCTGAACATTTTCAAGCTTAAGTCCCATATCTTCAGAAACAACCTGACCGCCTGTAAGAACTGCAATATCCTGAAGCATTGCCTTTCTTCTGTCGCCAAATCCAGGTGCTTTTACAGCAGCAACATTAAGAGTTCCTCTAAGTCTGTTTACAACAAGTGTTGCAAGAGCTTCACCTTCAATATCTTCTGCAATTATTACAAGAGCTCTTCCCATTTTTGCAACATTTTCCAAAACAGGGATAAGGTCTTTCATGGATGCAACTTTGTTTTCACTTAATAGAATGAATGGATCTGAAATTTCAGCAACCATTTTTTCTGAGTCAGTCACAAAGTATGGAGAAAGATAGCCTCTGTCAAACTGCATACCTTCAACAACATCAAGATAGGTATCCATTGACTTGCCTTCTTCTACTGTGATAACGCCTTCTTTTCCAACTTTTTCCATTGCATCTGCAATGATGTTTCCTATTGTTTCATCATTGTTTGCTGAAATTGTACCAACTTGAGCAATTTCTTTTCTATCTCTTGTGTCAGTTTTTAGTTTTTCAAGCTCTTCAACGATTTTTGCAACAGCCTTGTCAATACCTCTTTTAATTGACATTGGGTTGTTTCCTGCAACAACAAGCTTTCTTCCTTCTTCGTAAATTGCTCTTGCAAGAACTGTAGCAGTAGTTGTACCGTCACCTGCCATGTCGCTTGTCTTGCTGGAAACCTCTTTAACCATCTGGGCTCCCATGTTTTCAAACTTGTCTTCAAGATCAATTTCCTTTGCAACAGTAACACCGTCTTTTGTTACTGTTGGTGAACCCCAGGATTTTTCAATTACTACGTTTCTTCCTTTTGGTCCAAGGGTTACTGCTACTGCATCTGCAAGTTTTTTAACACCTTCAAGCATTTTTGAACGTGCTTCTTCGCTGTATAGAATTTCTTTTGCTGCCATTTGGCTACTCCATTAATTTTTTAAGTTAAACATTAAATAAAACTAAGGTATATATTTGAAATATAACAGGGAGATTAATTTACTCTACTACTGCGTAAATATCATCCTGTCCCATTATGATATATTCTTCACCGTCAAGTTTAAGCTCATGTCCGCCGTATTTGCTGAACAAAACTTTATCGCCAACTTTTAGTTCCATTGGAATGGGTTTTCCGTCATTTGTAATTCTGCCGTTTCCAACAGCTACAACCTCTCCTTCAGAAGGCTTTTCTTTTGCTGTATCAGGGATGATAATGCCGCCCTTTGTTTTTGCAGGCTCTTCGATTCTTTTTACTACAACACGATCCTGAAGAGGCTTAATATTCATCTTCACTTCTCCTTATATTTAACTGTTAAATTGTTATAATTTATAAAAACTTCCAACGTGAAAGACTTTAAGCACAAATTTTTAATTGTAAAGCCACAAATTTTATTTTTTATTCTTCAGAGCTAGAAGTCTGTTTATCAGCAAGGTTTCCTGCAGGAACAGAAGCATGAGCTGAACTGTCTTTTGCTCCAGAAGTATTTTTACCGCCGTAATCTGTCACATACCAGCCTGTTCCCTTTAGGTGGAAACTGCTTTTGGAAATAAGTCTTTTCATTGGTCCTTTACCGCAGAATCTGCATGTTTTTGGACCTTCTTCTGAAATACCTTGTATAACTTCATCTACCTTGCCGCAGTTTTCACAGCCATACTCATAAATGGGCATCTTAAATCCCCCTGTTTAAATTTTTACTTCTTAGTTGCTGAGAGAAAACGGCATTTTTTTCATTCTAAAGTCAGATCCAAAATTTAATCCTCAAAATACTCCATGTATCCTAAAGGTTAAATTTTTCATCTTCTTTGAACTGAACAAAAAATTCTCGTTTTCGGACAATCACTATTTAAAGACATGTTAAAATTAGTCAGATTTTTTTCGTTGTCAACCCCCTGCCAGAATTTTTTTATATCTTAAAATAAACACCTAAAATGAAAGATGATTTTTAAAAAAATCAAAGACTTTACTTCTACCCTGAATTGCATTTTTTTCCATTATATTTCTTGTAATTTCATGAACTATTTTTTCTTCGGCATACATTTCTTCCTCATCTGCCTCAAATTTCTTTATATATTTTGAAAACCTGACAACATGAACAAGCTCATGTATTATTATGTAAAAAAGAAAAGGGTCCATTAAAAAATCAAATTTTTCAATCCTGTCTAAAATTGTACTGTCCTGAATACAAATCCTGTAAATAGTATACAATGAAGAGTTAAAAGGACTGCCCCAGGGTCTTGCGTCATATTTTACAACCTGGGCAAAGGCTTTTTCTGCTATTTCATGGGATTTCAAATCTTTTTTTGTCTTAAAATCATATTTTATCTTTTTCCAGTCAGAGTCAGACATTTTATAGAAATCTGCTGTCATTTCCTCTGACCTTGAGATAACGGTATTTAAAAGACTCAATTCTTTTGGTGAAAAAAGCTCATTTCCCATTTTTATTATTCCTTGAGTATTGTTTATTAACAATGAGCCGTTTTTTTATAAACAGATGCTGGAAGAAAACTGCCTTCAGCTGAATATACAAGATAATAAAAAAATTACGGAATCAATTTGACAAATGATTCCGCAAATTAAAACATCCAATTTTTGTAACTTTTCAGTTACTATAGAAAGACTGCTGAATCATTTCTGAGCATCATTCTCGCTAACGCTCCCAGACATGAGATAAAAAAGCCATCTCATGAAACCGGCTCAGGAAAATACAGCAACCATTTTTTCAGCAGACTGGCTTTTTTCTCGGTTTACAGCTGAAAGTTACTCATTTTTTTATTTAAAGCTTTTTTCAACTGTTTTTTTCAACAAGTTCAAAAACAAGATTTAGGGCATCCAAAAGTTTTGAAGGATCAGTTCCGCCTGCCTGGGCCATATCAGCACGCCCTCCTCCGCCTCCGCCAACAACCGCCGCACAATCTTTAACAAGTTTTCCTGCATTGAACCTGTCTGTAAGATCCTTTGTGACACCTGCTGTCAAAAAAACCTTGTCCCCTGATTTTGAACCAAGAAGAACTATTCCTGATTTAATTTTATTTTTAAGCTTGTCTGTAAGATCTCTTAAAGCACCCTGATTATCTGCTTCAACTTCCTTTGAAACAACATTGATTCCATTGATAACCCTGATCTCATCTTCAATATTTCCAGACTTTGATTCGGCAATTTTAGCCTTAAGCTTTTCAACTTCCTTTTCTAGTTCCTTTGAATGCTTTATATGCTTATCAAGTCTTAAAACCAGGTTTTCAGGCCTTTCCCTGAAAAGAGAAGCTGCTTCAACAAGCTGTCTTTCACGGGCCTGCATATATAATAAAGCCATTTGGCCGGTAACAGCCTCCATCCTTCTTACACCCGCAGCAATTCCTGTTTCAGACAATATTTTAAAAAGACCTATATTTCCAGACCTTGATGTGTGTGTTCCTCCGCAAAGTTCCATGCTGACATCTTCAACAGAAACAACCCTTACCCTTTCTCCGTATTTTTCCTCAAAAAGGGCTGTTGCACCTGAATTAATGGCTTCATCAATTGCCATTTCATTTACTGTAACATCATAGTTTTCTATTATTCTTTTATTTACCCACTGCTCTATTTTTTCTATTTCTTCTGGAGTGACAGGAGAAAAGTGAGTGAAGTCAAATCTCAGCCTTTCATGGCTTACAAGAGAACCAGCCTGTTTTACGTGATCTCCCAGAATATTTTTAAGTGCTGCATGAAGAAGATGGGTTGCAGTGTGGTTTCTTGCAGTATTTTTCCTTTTATCTTCGTCTACTTCAAGAAAAACTGTTTCACCTTTTTTTATTTCGCCTTTGGTTACCCTTAACCTGTGGACCCTTATTCCTGAAGGATCATTTATTGTATCAAAAACTTCCCCTTCAAATCCGTCTGTTTTTATTATTCCGCTGTCTCCTGCCTGTCCGCCTGACTGTGCATAAAAAGGAGTATTTTTAACAACTATATCAATTGTTTCACCATTGGAGGCAAAATCTTTTTCTTTACCGTCAATAACAATTTTTACAACTTCAGAACTTGATTTTGTAGAGGAATACCCCTCAAATTCTGTTTTAAAACCATTTGAAGCAAGTTCCTTATATGCATCTATTGCAGAAGAAAATGCCACGTCTTTTTTTGACATCTGCCTCTGTTTTTCCATGCATGCTTCAAAACCTTCCATATCAAGACTGAATTTTTTGTCCTTTAAAACATCCTTTACAATGTCTGGAGGAAATCCATAGGTGTCATAAAGCTTGAAAATAAGATCGCCCGGCACTTTTGACTCATTTTTTTTCTCAAGCTCTGATACAGCTTCATCAAGGTGCTTCAATCCAATATCAAGTGTTTCCGAAAATCTTTTTTCCTCGTTTTCAATAACATTCATGATAAAACTTCCGGAATCCTTGAGTTCCGGAAAAACATCATTCATCATATCCAAAACTACTTTTGAAGTTTCATGCAAAAAAGGTCTGTGAAGGCCAAGCTGTCTTCCATATCTTATTGCCCTTCTCATAATTCTTCTTAAAACATATCCCCGTCCCTCATTTGAAGGAAGAACTCCGTCTCCAATAAGAAAACAGGCTGCACGGCTGTGATCTGCAATAACCTTCATTGCAACATCCGATGCCTCAGAGCTTCCTGCCTTAATTTTTGATAAATCTTCAACCTTTTTTATTATTGGAGTAAAAAGATCTGTCTCATAATTTGTTTTAACTCCCTGAAGAATGGAGGCTATTCTTTCAAGTCCCATGCCTGTATCAATACTTGGCTTTGGAAGAGGCGTAAGTGTTCCTGATTCATCTCTGTTGAACTGCATAAAAACAAGATTCCATAGTTCAAGAAATCTGTCGCATTCGCACCCGAGATCACAGTCTGGTGAACCGCAGCCGTGTTCGTTTCCCCTGTCTATATGAATTTCAGAACATGGTCCGCAAGGGCCTGTATCTCCCATTGCCCAAAAATTGTCCTTTTCACCCATTCTATAAATTTTTTCCTTTGGAATCCCAATTACTTTATTCCAGATTTCAAAGGCTTCATCATCATCTTCATAAATAGATATAAGAAGCTTTTCCTTAGGAAGCTTGTATCCTTCAGTCAAAAGCTCCCATGCAAACTTTATGGCATCTTCCTTGAAATAATCTCCAAATGAAAAGTTGCCAAGCATTTCAAAAAAAGTATGATGCCTTGCAGTATAGCCTACATTTTCAAGGTCATTGTGCTTTCCGCCTGCACGTACACATTTCTGATAGGTAACAGCCCTTGAATAATCCCTTTTGTCCTCTCCCATGAAAACCCTTTTAAACTGAACCATACCTGCATTTGTAAACAAAAGAGTCGGATCATCTGAAGGCACAAGAGAAGAACTTCTTACATTTTTGTGATTGTGTTTTTCAAAATATTCAACAAATTTTTTTCTTATTTCCTTTGAACTTATCATGATATATTAAGCCCTTACAAATTACTGTTTTTTGGTTTTAGCAGGTTCTTCCTTTTCAGACGGCAGCTGTGCTTTTTCAGCTGAAAGTCCAAGTTTTTTTCTTACAGCCTCAAATATTTCATTATAAACTTCAGTATTTTCCAGAAGATATTTCTTTACATTTTCACGGCCCTGGCCAATACGGTTTGAATTGTATGAATACCATGCTCCGCTTTTTTCAACTATTTCAAGCTCTACTCCAAGGTCAATGATTTCTCCTGTTTTTGAAATCCCCTCACCATACATGAGATCAAACTCTGCTTCCTTGAATGGAGGTGCAAGCTTGTTTTTTACTATTTTAACCCTTGTTCTGTTTCCAGTAAGTTCCTGGCCGTCTTTTATTGGTGCTGCTCTTCTTACTTCCATTCTTACAGAGGCATAAAATTTGAGTGCATTTCCTCCTGTGGTTGTCTCAGGATTTCCAAAAACAACGCCGATTTTCATTCTTATCTGGTTAATAAAAATAAGGGCTGTATTTGTTTTACTTATTGTTGCTGTAAGTTTTCTAAGAGCCTGGGACATGAGCCTTGCCTGAAGCCCCATGTGAGAATCGCCCATTTCGCCTTCAATTTCAGCTCTTGGAACAAGTGCTGCAACTGAGTCAATTACAAGAATATCAACAGCACCGCTTCTTACAAGCATTTCTGCTATTTCAAGAGCCTGCTCACCAGTATCTGGCTGGGACACAAGAAGCTCATCACAGTTTACTCCAAGTTTTCTTGCATATGAAGTGTCAAGTGCATGTTCTGCATCAATAAAAGCTGCAACCCCGCCTTTTTTCTGAGCTTCTGCAATTGCATGAAGTGCAATTGTAGTTTTACCTGAAGATTCAGCTCCATAAATTTCTGTAATTCTTCCCTTTGGAATTCCTCCGACCCCAAGACTTTTATCCAAAGCAACCGAGCCTGTAGAAATAACAGGCACATCAATAATTTCCCGACTACCAAGCTTCATAATTGAACCCTTGCCAAACTGACGCTCAATCTGACCCATTGCAGATTCTATGGCTTTTGCCTTGTCAGATGCCGACATATTTATCTCTCCCGTATATTTATTTTTTAAGTTTTTTTGCAAACAAAGGCAAGTACCTTGCACCTTCTTTTAAAAGTTCGCTTTTATAAAATACAATTTCATCTATAACAAAAAAACCTGTTAATAAAGAATTGTATTTACTTATAATTTCAAAAAGATTTTTTTCCACATTTTTTTTATTAAATCTGCCTATTGTAATATGGGGGCTGAAATGATTTCTCCCTTTTGGAAAACCTTTTAAACCTAGATTGTCACATAATTTCGATGAAATCATTGAAAGCTTTGAAATATCGCCTTCAAGACCTGTCCATAAAATTCTTGGCCTTCTTTCGTCTGGAAAAACACCAAGACCTGAAAAATTCATGTTTAAAATTGGAAACCCATCAAGACTTTTATCAATACACTCAATAACAGAATCTGTAAAAGAGGTTTCAATATTTCCTAAAAATCTTAAAGTCAGATGGAGGTTTTCAGGTTTTACCCATTTTATGCTTTTTATCTCATTCCTTAAAAGCCTTTGAAAACCCCTTATTTTTTCACAATCTGAGTGTGAAATTTTTGCGGCAATAAAAGTCCTGATCTGCTCTGTCATTATCTGCAACCTGTTTTTAAATTATAAAATCAGCCTTAAAATTAAATTTGCAAAAATTCCTGCAATTATATCGTCAAAGACTATTCCGCTTCCGCCCTTAAATGTTTTTTCAGCTTTTTTTATTGGCCATGGTTTTAAAATATCAAAAAACCTGAACAGCAAAAAACCACAAAACAAGGAAAAAAATGATATACCTATTCCAGACATTGTAATAAAAAAACCAGCAAACTCATCAATTACAACTTCCTTTGGATCTTCATTCCCAAGTATTTGTGATGCCTTGCCAGCAACATATACAGAAAACAATATAAAAAATGAAATAAAAATACCCGAAAAACTTGATGGAATAAACGAAACTGCAGCTGCAAAAGGAATTGAGCAAAGAGTTCCAGCTGTTCCTGGTGAAAAAGGAGCCTTACCTGAATATCCTCCCAATGCAAAAAAAAGAATAATTTTTTCAAAATTAAAATTCATGGCTTTTATTCCGTTTTTCCTGATGAATAAATATTTATTATTTCAAGAATAAGCTTTGCACATTCAACCATATCCTTTAATTCAATATATTCATCAATTGTATGAATCTTTTTCATTCCAGTGCCTATAACTGCAGCTTTAATTCCCTTATGGAAAAAAACATTTGCATCAGATCCTCCGCCCACTCTTTTTCCCTTTAAATCAAATCCAAGATTTTTTCCTGCCTGATGTGCAAGCTTAAAAACAGGTTCGTCCCTTGAAAGAAAAACATATTTAAAATCATCTTCAACTTTTATTTCAAGCTCTGGATAATTTTTGTCTAAGCTTTTTTCTTTTTCTTCCATTATAGTTTTTTCAAAAACAGACTTCATGTTTTCTATTACTTTTTCAAGTTTTTTTGGATTATGACTTCTTGCCTCTGCTTCAATTACTACTTTATCTGGAACAATATTGGTTGCTTTTCCGCCTTTGATTAAACCGATATTACATGTTGTTTCATCATCTATTCTTCCGCTCTCAATTTTTGAAAGAGCTTTTGAAGCTGCAATAATTGCATTTACTCCTTTTTCAGGCTCGGCTCCTGCATGTGAAGACTTGCCTGTTATTTCAAAAACAATCCTGCTGCAAGATGGAGAACTTTCAACTATACCTTCAGGATCAGTAGAATCTGGAATATATCCAAAGCCTGCTCTTAAAAGAGAAGTATCAAGTGCATATGCACCTTTTAATCCGCCTTCCTCATAAACTGTAAAAACAAGGTCAATTGGGCAGCTTGAAAGATTTTTTTCTCTGACTACATTCATAACTTCGAGTATCACTGCTATTGCAGATTTATCATCAGCACCAAGGATTGTATTTCCTTTGCTTTTAAATATCCCGTTTTCAAATATGGGTTCAATTCCTCTTCCTGGTTCAACTGTATCCATATGTGCACAGAGCATAATAGCAGGCAGTTCTTTATTGCCGTCAAAATATCCAATGAGATTATTTGACTCTGTATTTAAAATTTGTGCTGCATTATCTTCTTTTGTTCTTATACCCAGATTTTCAAGATAGTTTTTTATCCATACACACACATCTTTTTCATGACCTGAAGGCGAATCTATTTTGACCAGATCTTCAAATATTTGCTTTAACCTTGACTCATTTATCATTATATCCTCATTTCAAATAAAGATTGACATTTTCTCAAAATCTTCTATATCATTTTTTTCTGTTAATAAAAACACGGAAGTGCGTAGTCTCTGGTGAGGCTCCCGGACTTCAAATCCGGTGTGGGGCGCTAGAACCGTCCTTGGTGGGTTCGATTCCCATGCATTTCCGCCACCAGCCTGCTATAAAACAAAAATCATTACTCTTAAAAAATAAGTGCAAAAAAAATTTGGACTTAAAGTAAATATTAATTTTAAAAAAAAATAATATTCTTTTACTTTTTTTGTTAATTAGTAATTGTCCGAAAACAAAAATTTTTTGTTCAGTTCAAGCAAAATCAAAAATTTAACATTTAGGATACATTAAGCATTTTGAAGATTAATTTTTGAATATATCATAAAAATGGACAAAAAAATTTTTTAGTTTAACAAAAAAATCCTGAAGCTAATATTTGAAATAAAAAAAACAGAGATCAAAAATGACCACAAAAAACAAATCATTTTTAACAGGAATAATTAAAAATCAAAAAAACATCCATGATTTGGAAAATTTTTGTCTTTCGTTTGATAAAAAAAAACTAAAGTCTTACATTTTTCCAAAAAAAATCAAACTACTTTACACAAACTTTAGTTTCAAAGCAGACAAAATAAAAAATATTGTTTTTCTTCTGATTGGAAGCTTTTTTTATGCTCTTTTTGCTCTTATGGACATTCTCATGATTAATGATATTTACATTTTTGCTTGGAAACTAAGATTTTTTATACTTTTTCCTATTATAATTTTCTGCATTTTTATAATTCATAAGTCCAAAAAAACCTTAACAATGGATATTGCAATTATTTTCAGCCTCTTAATTGGCATTTCATCAATTCTTTTAATGGTTAATACCTCAAACTACTACCTTGCACCTCAATACCACAGCGGAATATTTTTGATCTGTATTGCAGGCCTTCTTATTTTCAAAATTTCTCTTATTGGAAAACTTATTTTTTCTCTAATAACAATCATAACTACATTAATTTTTTTCTATTTTAATCAAAATCTGGATTTTTATTCAAAGTTCAATATAATCTGCGTTCTTACATCACTTGCAGCAGTTGCATTTGTTTCAGCAGTTGAAAAAGAAATGAGCTCAAGAAAATCATTTATACATTTTATTTCACAGGAAATTACAACATTAAACCTTGAGGAAAAAACAAAATTTTTAGGCATACTTTCCAATCAGGACGAGCTTACCGGCCTTGCAAACAGAAGATTTTTAAAAAAGCACCTTCAGCGTTTGTATGCCCAGACAGGAAACGGAATATTTCCAGTTTCAGTTTTATATGCCGACCTAGACAATTTTAAATCATACAATGATAACTATGGACACGATGCAGGGGATATCTGCCTGAAAAAAACAGCTGAAGTTCTCAAAAAATATACAAAAAGAAAATTTGATCTTGCTTCAAGATGGGGAGGTGAAGAATTTCTTATAGTTCTTCCTTTTACAACACTTGAAGAAGCTTTTTATATTGGAGAAAAAATAAGAACTGGAATTGAAAATCTAAAAATTGAAAACAAATTTTCAAAAACTTCCAACAAAATTACTATAAGTATTGGAGTTGCTTTTTCTGAAAAATCTGAATCAAATTTTGATAATATCATTAAAAAAGCAGACAAAGCTCTTTATATAGCAAAAAATTCAGGCAAAAATATGTTAGTTGCAGGATGAAAATGTATAGAAAGTAGTAATTGCCAAAAACAATTTTTTTTTGTTAACTTATGTAGTGATTGGCCGAAAACGAGAATTTTTTGTTCAGTTCAAGTGAAAAATTTAACCTTTAGGATATATTTAGTATTTTGAGGGTTAAATTTTGAATCTGACGCAGAAATGGACAAAAAAGGCCGTTTTCGTTTTGCATCTAAATATATAAAAAAATAAGGACTATTTACTTTACATAAATATTATCTGTATTTATAATAAAAAAACAACACAGTCCGTCTGCCGGTGAGAGAAAGAATATCCCTCCAATATGATCAATAATCCTTCCTTATATTAAAAGAAAAAAGCCCATAAAGGCAGACGGGCCCTTTTCTTTTGAACCATAATCAAAGGGGGAAAAAATGGATTCCAACTTTAATGATAAAGAAGCTTTTTTAGCTCTTTGCCTTGCTGTAGCATCCCAGGATAATAACCTAGATGAAGCAGAAAGGGTTCCTCTTGTAAATGGTATGAAAAAAGCAAAGCTCATTGAATGCGAATATGAACTAAAAGAAATTTTAAACTCTGCAATAAAAAAAATGCCCTCAATTTTTAATGACGGCAAAGCATTTTTATTTGATGAAAAAAAACTTGAAATTTTTATAGAAAAAATCAAAGATTCACTTTCTGCAGATAAAAGAGAAATTCTTTTTAATACTGCTGTAGATATTGCAGTCGCTGATGGGATTTTAGAAATTGAAGCAGAACTTATTTTTCTAAGAAAAATCCATGAACTATTGGGTGTTAAAAAAAATTTCAATATTATTATCGGAGAAAAAGCAGGTTTTTAAATTTGAATGTATCAAAAAATAATCCATCTTGATATGGATGCTTTTTATGCATCCATAGAAAAAAGAGATAACCCGTCTTTAAAAAATATACCTGTTATAGTAGGAGGACTTCCTAATAAAAGAGGGGTTGTATCAACTTGCTCATATGAAGCAAGAAAATATGGGGTTCATTCTGCCATGCCTTCAGCTAAAGCCTTAAAGCTTTGCAAAAATGCAGTTTTTATTCTTCCAGACATTGAAAAATACAGAAAAGAATCCAAAAAAATTTTTGAAATATACAAAAAATATGCCGATATAATGGAACCTCTTTCTCTTGATGAAGCTTTTTTAGATGTGACAAAAGACCGTGCAAAAATTGGATCTGCTTCAAAAACTGCGGAAATAATTAAAAAAGAAGTTTTTTCTAAAACAGGACTTTGCGTTTCAGCAGGGGTTTCATACAATAAATTTCTTGCAAAATTAGCCTCTGATATGGAAAAGCCAGACGGTCTTACAATTATTACGCCAAAAAAAGCACCATTTATAATTGAGGGCCTTCCAGTTGAAAAATTTTTTGGAATAGGAAAACAAACAGCAAAAAAAATGCACTATCACAAAATTTTTACAGGCAAAGATATTTTAAATGCAGGGCAAAAAAAACTCGCCTCTCTTTTTGGTAAACAAGGCCATATGTTTTATTCGTTTGCTTCAGGAAAGGATTTAAGACCTGTTACAGATCACAGAGAAAGAAAGTCGTGTGGAAAGGAAATTACATTTGAAAAAGATATTCTTGATAAAGCAAAAATAATCCAGATAATAAAACGGCTTTGTGTCATGGTTTCTGACTTAATAAAAAAAATTAACATAAAACCTCGGACAATAACCCTAAAAATAAGATATTTTGATTTTTATACAATAACAAGAAGCAAGACATTAGATGCTCCGTTCTTTAATTCTGAAGAAATATTTGAACACATTTATCCTTTACTTGAAAAAACACAAGCAGGTGAAAAAAGCATAAGACTTTTAGGAATAACTGCATCAAATTTTGAAACTCAATCCTTAACACCAAAACAGCTTGTATTTGATTTTTAACCTAATCTTAAAAAATAAGTTTTTTTATTTTTGAATAAACAGTGATTGGCCTAAAACGAAAATTTTTTGTTCAGTTCAAGTGAAAAATTTAACCTTTAGGATACATTTAGTATTTTTAGGATTAAATTTTGAATCTGAGTTTAGAATGGGCAAAAAAGGCTGTTTTCCTTCAGCAACTAAATAATCAAAATAATCGTTTTATGCTTACAGCTAAATTCAGTTTAAAAGATATTGAATTATATTAAAATAATTTATACTAATATTTATAAAAAATGACGGTTTATGTTTTACATAAAAAATATGTTCTATAACATAATATTCACTATGAATTTAAATCTAGTGAAGACTTTAGATTTTGAATCAGACTTTATAATGGATAAAAAGGGCCGTTTTAGTTCGCAACTATTTATAAAATTTAATAAAGGCTTTAATTATAAATGAAAGGCCTTAATATTTATGAAATCAAAAACATTTAAAAATATGAAAATTGGGAAAAAACTTCTAGCAAGTTATCTTGGGCTTGTCTTTTTTGTTATTTTAATTTCTTCAATTTTTACTGTTCCCTTAGTAAACGACATAATGCACCAAAAAATTAATAATGAGCTTGAATCTTCCATAAATCTTTTCCACAATCTTGTTGCAACAGCTGCAGATCTTTCAATTAAAAACCATCTGAAAACCATTGTAAAAACAAATATAGAAACCATAAACTTTATGGAAGAACATTTTAAAGATCCTCTAAAAAAACAAGAACTCACAAAAAAAATTCTTTCAAAACAAACAATAGGCAAAACAGGATATATTTATATAATAGATACAAATGGCCGGGTTATAATCCATCCCCAAAAAGATATGCCAGGAAAAAATGTTTTAAATTATGATTTTATTCAAAAAAAACTCAATAATAATGAAGGGTATATAGAGTATCAATGGAAAAACCCTGATGAAAAAAATAAAAGAGAAAAAGCTCTTTATTTTATGCATTTCAAAAAATGGAACTGGATTGTATCAGCCTCCTCATACAAAAATGAATTCAAAGATCTGTTAAAAATAGAAGAACTTGAAAAAAATATAAAATCATTAAAATTTGGCAGGTCAGGGTACGCATTTATAATTGATTTAAATGGAAATTTTTTAATACATCCAAGCCTTAAAGGAAAAAATGTAAGAGAAACTGATTTTAACAAAGGGGTACAAATTTTAGATGAAATCAAATCAACTAAATCTGGCAGAATTGAATACAAAATAAAAGGTAAAAAAGACAATAAACCAAAAGAAAAAATAATGTATTATAAGCTTCTTGAGGATTATGATCTTATTATTTGTGCTTCTGGATTCAAAAATGAGCTTTACTCTGAAAGAAATAAAATATTTTTAACCTTTGGATTAAGCTTTATGATTCTCATTATCCTCATTATTCCAATAACAATTTTACTTACAAAAACACTAACAAAACCACTTGAATTATTTATTGATAACCTTAAAAACACATCAAAAAACAGTCTTAATTTAAGACTACCCTACAATTCCAATGACGAAATAGGAAAACTTGCAAAATATTTCAACAGATTCATGGACGAAATCCTTGAAAAAACACAAAGGCTTGAAGCTGAAATAGAAGAACGAAAAAACAAGGAAGAAGAAATAAAAACACTTGCAAAATTCCCAGATGATAATCCAAACCCTGTATTAAGGGTTGATCTTGAATCAAGGCTTACATATTTTAATGAAACTGCATTAAAGACATTTGCATCCTTTAAACTTGAAAAAGGCAGTAAGCTTCCTGAAACAATAACAGAAATAATAAATGAATCATTAAGAGCCAATACATCACAAGAAATAGAATACACAGATTCAAACAGAACCTTTTCGATTACAGTATCTCCTTTTAAGGACATAAATTCCGCATATATTTATGCAAAGGAAATAACAGCACAAAAGGCATATGAATCTCTTATGGTCATGTCTGAAGCTTTTTTCCAAAATTCAATAGAAGGAATCTGCATAACTGACCCCCAGGGGAAAATTATCAGGATAAATCCTCTTTTCACCCAGATAACCGGATATTCAAGAGAAGAAGTAAAAGGAAAAAATCCAAGGATTTTAAAATCTGACAAGCATGACAGATCCTTTTATGAAAAAATGTGGCAAAGCCTGATTCATACAGGACAATGGACAGGAGAAATCTGGAACAGAAGAAAAAACGGCCAGGCATATCCAGAATGGCTTTCAATTACTGCCATAAGAGACAAAGACGGAAAAATTACAAATTACATAGGTGTTTTTCATGACATAACAGAATCCATACTGAATAAGGAAAAAATTCATTACCAGACTTATCATGATGCAACAACAGGACTTCCAAACAGAAAGCTTTTTACAGATATTACAGAACAAAAAATCAGCTTCAGCAGAAAAAAAAGAGAAAGCTTTGCACTTCTTTTTATAGATATTAATAATTTTAAAAATATAAACGATACCCTTGGCCATATTACAGGTGACAAACTGCTTTATCTTTTTGCAAAACGACTCAAAGATTATATTAACGAAGAAATGATAATAGCAAGATTTGTTGGAGACAAATTCATTATTCTTGCGCCTGAAGCTTCAAATCAGAATCATATTTTAAAAGAAGCTTCAGATATTCAGAAAATAATAGAAGGCCCATACAAAATTGATGACAGGGAAATTTTCTGCGGTTCAAACATTGGAATTTCTCTTTTTCCCCAAGATGGTGAAACTGCAGAAATTCTAATTAAAAATGCAGAAATGGCCATGTACAGAAGCAAAAATAAAGGTAAAAGGACAATTGTTTTTTTCACGCCTTCAATGGATGAATCAGCTGCAAAACAGCTTGAAACACAGCAAAATCTTGCATATGCTCTTTCAAACAATGAATTTGAACTTTACTATCAGCCAAAAATTTCACTTTCAACCGGTAAAATAACAGGAGCTGAAGCACTTATCAGATGGATCAAAAATAATAAAATAATATCTCCTGCACTTTTTATTCCTATTGCAGAAGAAACTGGACACATAATCCCAATAGGCGAATGGGTAATGAAAAAAGCTTTTGAAGAAATGAAATACTGGCATGATCATGGCTATGACAAGCTTGAAATTTCAGTAAACCTTTCAGGTGCACAATTCCACGATCCTGAGCTTATTGACAAAATCAGAAATATTTTTTCCAAAACTAAGGCAAAGCCTGAATTTGTAAAATTTGAAATAACAGAAAGTGTTGTTATGTCAGACCCTTTGCTTGCATCTCAAATTACAGAAAAAATAAAGGAAATGGGATCAAAAATTTCCATTGATGATTTTGGAACAGGCTATTCTTCCCTTGGATATCTGAAAAAATTTCCAGTAGATGAACTAAAAATCGACAAATCATTTTTAGAAGACTTTCCTGATTCAAACGAGGATGTATCTATAATAAAATCAATTTTATCCCTTGCCTCAAACTTAAATCTCAAAGTTACAGCCGAAGGCGTTGAAACAAAAATTCAGGCCGATGTTTTAAAAACCCTTAATTGCAATGAAATTCAAGGTTTCTACTTCAGCAGGCCACTGCCTGCTAAAGATTTTTATAGTTTACTCAAATCAGGTAAAAGGCTTTTCCATATGAAAAACATATAAATTTTTTCTTTACATAAGATATTTGTTCATATTAAGGATATAGTTTAATTAAATTTTAGTAATTTTAACAAGACTAAAACCTGAAAATGAAAAAAAAATGCTCCGGCAAAATTTAGACAAAAGACAGGACAATACAACTGTCTCCTGCCTGGGATATGTCTGATTTAATAAAGAATAATCCGGGCAAAAAAAGCATTTTGGTTCATTTTGGTCAGGTAAGGATTAATATCAAAAACTTCAAAAGAAAGAGGATGGTTTCAATGTCAAAAAAAATGATGACAGTTGACGGAAACACCGCAGCCGCCCACATTGCTTATGCTCTAAGCGATGTAGCAGCAATTTATCCTATCACCCCTTCTTCACCAATTGGTGAGATTATCGACGCATGGTCAGCTGACGGAAGAAAGAATGTTTTCGGCCAGAAAGTAACAGTCAGGGAAATGCAGTCTGAAGCCGGTGCAGCCGGTGCTGTCCACGGCTCCCTTGCAGCCGGAGCTTTAACTTCCACTTTCACAGCTTCCCAGGGTCTTCTACTGATGATTCCTAACATGTATAAAATTGCAGGCGAGCTTCTCCCCGGCGTTTTCCATGTAACAGCAAGAGCTATTGCAAGTCATGCACTTTCAATATTTGGTGATCATTCAGATGTTATGGCAGTAAGACAGACAGGCTGGGCAATGCTTTGTTCAAACTCAGTTCAGGAAGTAATGGATCTTTCTCTTGTAGCTCACCTGTGTGCAATTGAAGGACGGGTTCCTTTCCTTCATTTTTTTGACGGTTTCAGAACCTCCCATGAAATTCAGAAAATTGAAAGTATAGATTATGATGCAATAGCTTCAATTACTGACTTTGCCTCTGTTGATGCTTTCAGACAAAATGCAATGAACCCTGAGCATCCTGAAATAAGAGGAACAGCACAAAATCCTGACATTTACTTCCAGGGCAGAGAAGCTGCAAATGCTTTTTACCTGGCACTTCCTGCAATTGTTAAAGACTACTTGAAAAAAGTTTATCAAATTACAGGAAGAAAATATGGTCTCTACGATTATGTAGGACATCCTGAAGCTGAAAGAGTTATTGTTTCAATGGGTTCTTCATGCGAAACAATTGAAGAAACAATAAACACAATGAATAAAAACGGAGAAAGAGTCGGACTTGTAAAAGTAAGACTTTACAGACCTTTTATTGCACAAGACTTTTTAAATGCAATTCCTGCATCATGTTCAAGAATTACTGTTCTTGACCGTACAAAAGAACCTGGTGCAATAGGCGATCCTCTTTATCTTGATATCTGCACAGCTTTCTTTGAAAGAAGAGAAGCACCTGAAATAACTGCTGGAAGATACGGACTTGGCTCAAAGGAATTTACACCTGCAATGGTAAAAGCCATTTATGACAACATGAACAGCATGGCTCCAAAAAATCATTTTACAGTTGGTATTGAAGATGATGTGACCTATTCTTCTCTTGAAATCAATGAAGATTTTGATTCAGCTCCTGAAGGAACTGTAAGATGTAAATTCTGGGGATTTGGTTCAGACGGTACTGTTGGTGCAAACAAAACAGCCATTAAAATCATTGGTAACAACACTGACATGTATGCTCAGGGATATTTTTCATACGATTCCAAAAAATCAGGCGGTATAACAATATCCCATTTAAGATTCGGTAATACACCAATCCAGTCAACATACCTTATACACAAAGCTGACTTTATTGCATGTCATAAGCCTGGCTATGTTGAAATTTATGATATTCTTGAAGGCATTAAACAGGGAGGAACTTTCCTATTAAATGCACACTGGAGTGAAAACGAACTTGAAACCCATCTTCCAGCTGCAATGAGAAAGACCTTAGCTGAAAAAAATATTAAATTTTATATGATAGACGCAATAAAAATTGCATCAGAAGTTGGTCTTGGCGGAAGAATTAACATGATAATGCAGGCTGCTTTTTTTAAACTTGCAAATGTTCTTCCTGTTGACCAGGCAATAAGCCTTCTTAAAAAAGACATAGATAAAACATACGGCAAAAAAGGCCAGGCTATTGTAGATATGAACATCAATGCTGTTGATAAGGCTCTTGATGCAGTCAAGGAAGTTAAAATTCCTGATGCATGGAAAGATGCTTCTGACAGTTCAGCAGTTTCAGAATCAGATGAAATCCCTGAATACATTAAAGATGTTGTTTTCCCAATAAACAAACAGCAGGGTGACAAGCTCCCTGTAAGCACATTTGAACCTGATGGAATTTTCCCTGTTGGAACAAGCCAGTATGAAAAACGCGGAGTTGCAATTGAGGTTCCAGAGTGGATTGCAGAAAATTGTATTCAGTGCAACCAGTGTTCCTTTGTTTGTCCTCATGCTGCAATTCTTCCTGTGTTTGCTAAGGATGAAGAACTTGAAGGTGCACCTGAATCATTTAAAACTGTTCAGGCAAAGGGCAAAGGTCTTGAAGACTATAAATTCAGAATTCAGGTTAATACTCTTGACTGTCTTGGATGCGGCAATTGTGCAGACATCTGTCCTGCAAAAGAGCCTGCACTTGTAATGAGGCCTTTAGATACCCAGAAAGACGAGCAGGTTCCAAACCACAAATTCTCCCTTGAAATTCCATTCAAAGAAGGACTTCTCAAGCGTGACACTGTTAAGGGAAGCCAGCTTTACAAACCTCTTATGGAATTCTCAGGTGCATGTTCAGGATGCGGTGAAACACCATACATCAAAGTGCTTACCCAGCTCTTTGGTGAAAGAATGCTTATTGCAAACGCAACCGGATGTTCTTCAATTTTTGGAGGTTCTGCACCATCATTCCCTTACTGCACAAACAGCGATGGATTTGGACCTGCATGGGGCAACTCACTTTTTGAAGATGCAGCTGAATTTGGATTTGGTATCCAGGTATCAATGACTCACAGAAGAAATGCTCTTGCAGACAAGGTAAGACAGGCAATGGAAGAAAATCTGCCTTCTGAACTTAAAGATGCAATGGCTGAATGGCTTGATTCTATGTGGGATGCAGAAAAGTCAAAAGAAGCAGCAGAAAAGCTTGAAGCTCTTCTTCCTATGGCACCTGAAAATGACATTATAGATGAGATTGCTCTTCAGGCTGATCTTTTTGTTAAAAAATCACACTGGATTTTTGGTGGTGACGGATGGGCATATGATATTGGATATGGTGGTCTTGACCATGTTCTTGCATCAGGCGAAGACATAAATATTCTTGTACTTGACACAGAAGTGTACTCAAATACAGGCGGTCAGTCTTCAAAGGCTACACCAACAGGCTCAATTGCAAAATTTGCAGCCTCAGGTAAAAAGACTTCCAAAAAAGACCTTGGAAGAATGGCAATGACTTATGGTTATGTTTATGTTGCTTCAGTTGCAATGGGTGCAAACAAGCAGCAGACACTAAAAGCCTTTGCAGAAGCTGAAGCATACCCAGGACCTTCAATTGTAATATGTTACGCTCCATGTATAAACCAGGGTCTTAAACTTGGAATGGGCAAGAGCCAGTATGAAGAAAAACTTGCAGTTGAATCTGGTTACTGGCCTTTATACAGATACAATCCATTGCTTGCAAAAGAAGGAAAAAATCCATTTATTCTTGAATCAAAAGCCCCAGATGGAACATTGCAGGATTTCCTTTCAGGTGAAAACAGATATGCAATGCTTGAAAGATCTTTCCCTGAAGAATCTAAAAAACTGAGAGCAAAGATTGAAGAAGAAATTAACCAGAGATATGAAACTCTAAAATTTATGTCTGAAGCTGACAAAAAAGACTGATTTTAAAGTTTTAACGATTTGATTTAAAACCGCCCTGAATCTGATTTCAGGGCGGTTATTTTTTTAAGAGGTGTATTATGCAGGAATGCAAAAAATGTGGAAAATGCTGTGAAAAAAGCGGACCCACACTTCATATTGAAGACAAGTATCTTGTTGACCAGGGAAAAATTCCGCCTTCAGATCTTGTTACTTTAAGAAAAGGTGAAAAAGCATTTGATCCAAGGGCAAATGAAAAAATAATTTTGGAAAATGAGCTAATTAAAATAAAAGGTAAAAATAATACATGGACATGCATATATCTTGATGAAAATTCAAAGCTATGTTCAATTTATAATTCAAGACCCATTGAATGCAGGCTCCTGAAATGCTGGGACATTAAACCAATTGTTTCAATGATAAACAAAAACACTTTAACAAGACAGATTCTTTTCCAAAAAATACCAGGTCTTTTAGATATTATTGAAGAACATGATAAAAAATGCTCATATGAAGAAATTGAATATCTACTAGATCAAATAAAAAACAAAACAAATGAAAAGCCTCTAGAAAAGCTTAAAGAAATAATCCTATTTGATATAAATATAAGAGAAATTGTTTCTGAAAAGCAAAAGGCTGCTTCTTTTATGCTTGATCTTTTATTTGGCAGAAGCCTTATTAAAACAATGGAACAATTCAAATATAAAATAAAATATTCAAAAGAAAACGGGCTTATAATTTCTCCATATAAAATAGACAATATTTTAAGCTGAAGATTTTATTGACATACGTTTGTTTCAATTATATTTACATTAAGTTTTTATTTTTTAGTTCAACCATAAAAAAGGACAAATCATGAATGACGGTGAAGACCCTGGAAGTTGCAAAACAATTTGCACAAGGGAAACAATCTTCCTGAAACAATTTATTAAAAAACCGCAAAATAATTTTGTGTCACGCATAATGATATTCATGTTCAAATAAATCATTACTGCCTGCCGCTTATGTTGCGGTTATGGAGGCAGTAATGAAAAATCCAATCCTATTACCACAGCTTAAAGAATACATTAAAAATGAAAGCTTTAATGAGATCAGGCTTCTAATAGAAACAGCTCCTTCACCTGTTATTGCCGATTTTATTTCAGCATTAGCTCCTGAAGAAGTCAAAACCGTACTTCATGAAGCAGACCCTTTCAAAAAAGCCGAAGTTTTCAGTTATCTTGACATTGAGCTTCAGCTTGATCTTGCAAAAATTTTTAAAAGAAACGAGCTTGCACAAATAATAACCTATATGGCCCATGACGACCGTGTAGACCTCTTAAAAAAAATTCCTGAAGAAAAAAGAGAACTTATTCTTCCAGCTCTTGCACAGGCTGAACGTGAGGATATAAGAAAATTATCAGCATATCCAGAAGGTACAGTTGGTGCAATGATGACATCTGACTATGCAACACTTTCAAAAAATCTCACAACAAAAGAAGCAATAGACAAGCTAAGACTTGAAGCACCTAATAAAGAAACAATTTATTATGCCTATGTAATTGACGAAAAAAGACAGCTCACAGGTTTTGTTTCACTCAAAGACCTAATACTTGCCAGATCAGATGAATCAATTGAATCTGTAATGCATACAGAAATGATTTTTGCAAATGCCTATGATGATCAGGAAAAAGCTGCACGAACAATTCAAAAATACGATCTTATAGCACTTCCCGTAATTAATGGAGGAAATGCCCTTGTTGGAATTCTTACTTATGATGATGCTATAGATATCATTACCCAGGAACATACTGAAGATATGGAAAAACTCATGGCAATTTCAGGAGAACATGAAGCAGGAGTTTATCTTAAAACATCTTCTTTTATTCATTTTAAAAACAGGGCTCTCTGGGTTGTTGGTCTTGCTCTTTTAGGACTTATATCAGGATTTATAATAAGAAGTTTTGAAGATGCACTTAAAGGTCTGATACTTTTAACACTTTACATGCCGCTTATGACTGATGCAGGAGGAAACACAGGGAGCCAGGCCGCAACTGTTGTCATAAGAGCTCTTGCATTAAATGAAATAACACCTAAAGACATTTTAAAAGTTGTTTTCAAGGAATTAAACATTGCCTTTTTAACCTCAGCAATGCTTGGAAGCCTTACATTTATACAGGTTCTTATTTTATCATGGAATTCAGCTCTTCCAGCTGGAATTACAGTATATGAGGTAGGAATAGTTGTTGCAACAGCTCTTTCTCTTCAAGTAATAACAGCAACAGTAGTTGGAGCAGCACTTCCCATGACAATTGCAAGAATGAAACTTGATCCTGCTGTTGTGGCAAGCCCTGCCCTTACAACAATTGTAGATATTTCAGGGCTTATAATATATTTTTCAACAGCAAAACTACTTCTTGGGCTTTAAAAATAAAAACGGCTGAAAATCAGCCGTTTCTAATTATAATATAAAATAAATTTAGATTTCTGTCAGGACTTTCCCATTGTCCTAAATTTGCATTCCATTCTAGGCCTCTTGGTTTGAGTTAGATAAATTTTATCTTGGTCTTTTGAATCGGTATTCCATTCTTTTTTCATTTGTTATTGGAGCAACTCCAGAAAGCATCCATCCTTTATCCTGGTATCTTTTAATTGAATCGCGGTGCTTCATTGCATTTAGACCATCTAGACTAACTTTTTTGTGTTCTACATTTGTATTAAGCATTTGCCCTCCTTTCCATAACTTTGAATACAGATTTTAATTAATACCCTGCATCCGAAATTTGGAAAATATATGGACAATGGGAAAGAATAACTAAAATTAACGACTTTGATATTGTTTGTCAAGAACTGAAATAAATTTGACAAAAACAATTGAATATTTTTTACTAAATAAAAACAAAAAATTATAAGTATAATTTTTATGTAAAGATCAGGCGTATCAGCTATTTACTTAATTAGTGGTTTACAAAACCATGATGATAATATATGAATTTCGTTTAACTTCATTAAAAAATAAAAGAATAATGAATATATACATCTTGAAGAAAATGAAAGAGGAACAATATGGCAAAAAAAAAGACCAACACAAAAAAATCAGCTCAGCCAAAAAAGAAAACAGATGCTGTAAAGCAGGCACCAAAGCAGGCTAAAAATGATTCAGAAAATATTCTGCTAAGAAAATTTGAGCAGTGGCAGCCGTCAAAACCTTTCACTCCAAAAAAGACAGAATTTAAAAAAGATTTTACAGCCCCCAAATTTATTAAAGGGAACAACAAAAAACTTAAAGAAATTCTGCTCAAGGATTTTTCAAATATTCTTTCAGAAAAAATTAAAGAAACAAAAGTTGAACTTGCACCAGTAAAAGAAGTTAACCAGGAAAACACATCAAAAAAAGAAGAAACATTGAATAAAAAAGAGCAGGAACTTAAAGAAATGGAAGCTTCCATCCTCAAAAAAAAGGAAGAAGCTGATAAAAAGGAAAATGAAGCTCAGGATATGGCTTCGAAAGCTGAAAAATTATTGGCCGATGCAGACTCAAAAATTACAGAAGCAAATGCAAGACTTGAAGAAACAAATAAAGCAAAAAAAGAACTTGCTTCAATTCAGCAGGATATAGAATCTAAAACAAAAGATGCTGAAGCCAAAATAATTGAAGCTGAAAATATTAAAAAAGAAGCTGAGGCTCTAAAGACAGAGGCTGAAAATGCTAAAAAAGCTGCTGACCTGACTAAGGCAGAGGCTGATAAAAAAGCCCAAGAATTACAAAAATCAGAACAGGAACTAGCAGATAAAAAAGCCGGACTTGAAAAACTCGAAAAAGAAATTGTTGAAAATCAGGAAAAAACAAAAGTTCAGCTCCAGGAAGCAGAAAAAAGAGAAAAGGATGCTGCTGAAAAATTAAAAAATCTTGAAGCTGAAAAAAATGAGCTAGAAGCAAATAAAGAAGCTCTTAATTCAAAAGAAGAAAAAATTAAGGCTAAAGAGGCAGAGCTTGCAGCAAAAGAAGAAGAACTCAGCAAAACAATTTTTACAAAAGTTTCTGAATCTGCTCAAAAGCTGTCTGCAATGAAACCTGACTTCAGTAAAATTAAAAATCCGAAAGTAAAAGAAACAAATGGTAATGGAGGACTTATGAATAAAGGCATACTTGGTCTTATAGCTGGTTTTGGTTTTCTAGTGATAATTCTTGTTGGAGCAAGTATTTCAAACACAGGCAATTTTTATCTGTCAAATTCAGATGAAGGACTTATGGTTTACCAGGGTAAATTTGCACCTAAGGGCAAATTTCATCTTATGACCCTTCCTGAAATTTATGCACCAGCAGAAATAAAAAATGAAAGTTATGCAAAAAAAGAAGTTTATTCACTTATTTACAGTTTTTATATGGACAAGGTAAAAGAACTTGCAAAAATTAAGGGAACACCAGACATTGAAGAAATTGAAAAAAATCTAGAAAAAGCTCTGTCTTTTGCACCTTCATTAAGCGACAAAAAACTTGTTAGAGAACAGATCAATGCTCTTGCCAATGTATCTGATACTTATAAAACAGGCCTTCTAAATGTTCTTGAAGGCGAAAAAAAAGAAGTTAAGGCTGCCGAGCCAGCAGTTGAAACTACTGAAATTACCAAAGAAGCTCCAGCAGCACATTAATTCAAATAAGGGCGGTTTTTCCGCCCTTTTTTAAAGATCATAAAATCTGCACTTTTTAAATCCCGAAAAAATTTAGACACCAAAATAAAATTCTTTTCAATCAATAATAAAATTCAAAAACTTGTAAATTAATTTTTATGTGTTAAATTTTGAATCATTGCAAAAATAAGCCAAAAAATTAATTAAATTTTTCATTTCATTACCAATTAGTTTTTTAAACAAAAATCAAAAACGGAGGTGTTAAGCATGTCGAAACTAGGAGAATTCTTTCAGGCAGGAGATTGGAAAAATGAAAAGCATGTTCCGGTTATAAAATGCAAAACTGAAACATCAGCTGACTCCCCTCTTGAAGTCACAGTATCTATTGGAGATGAAATTGCACACCCAAATACAACTGAACATCATATAAGATGGATAAAACTTTACTTTAAACCCGAAGCAGAAAAATTCATTTACGAAATCGCATCATTTGACTTTACTTCCCACGGCGAATCAGTAAAAGGTGCAAATGAAGGCCCTTGTTACAGCGAGCCATATGCATCAACAAAAATTAAGCTCAAGTCATCAGGAACACTTATTGCAGCTTCATACTGTAATATTCACGGACTTTGGGAAAGCTCAGCAGAAATCAAAGTTTCTTAAAAAATAAAAAAACCCTTCTGTCTCATATCAGACGGAAGGGTTTTTTATCTAAAGCCTATTATTGTTTTCTTTAAAAAAATAACAAAAATCCATTCCATATAACTCTTCTTTTTTTAATTTTTTATTCATTGTGATATAAGACCAAAAAAATTAAAAATTTGATTAATAATATATGGAGATAATAATTGATAATACATGAAACAATAGTTGTTGAGGGAAAAGACGATGAAACAGCAATAAAAAAAGCTGTTAATGCAGAAATTATTACAACAAGCGGATTTGGAATAACAGATTCTATAATTGAGCAGATAAAATGGGCAAATGAAAAAAATGGAGTAATAATTTTCACAGACCCTGACTGGGCAGGGGAAAAAATAAGAGAAAGAATAAACAAAATAGTGCCTGGCTGCAAAAACGCATATCTATCCCAGGAAGAAGCACATAAAAGGGGAAATATTGGTGTAGAAAACGCATCATCAGAAAATATAATAGATGCTCTTTTAAAAGCTAAAATTCAAATTTATGAAAAATCTGAAAATGAATTTTCAATGGAAGACCTGATAAAAAATCAGCTTTCAGGATTTGAAGGAGCAGCAGAAAAAAGAAACACCATTGGAAGAATACTAAGAATCGGATATGGAAATTCCAAAAAATTTTTATCAAGATTAAATCATTATAGAATTTCAAGGGAAGATTTTAACAATGCATTAAAAAGTATTGAAGAGCTATCCTGATTAAACAGTGATCAGGCAAAACATTAATCTTGACCTAAATTCAGGTTTCAGATTAATTAGTTGCTGAACGAAAACGGCCTTTTTTGCCCATTTCTGCGTCAGATTCAAAATTTAATCCTCAAAATACTCCATGTATCCTAAAGGTTAAATTTTTCATCTTCCTTGAACTGAGCAAAAAATTAAAAAAACTGACCTCAATCTTAAGTTGTGGTCAGTTTAAAACTTACTGGGAATCATCTGCACTTAAGTTTCTAAGTGAACTTAAAAAAAGACCAAGTCCTCCTACTGCAAGCACAATAATAGTTAAAAGCTCAAATGAACTCATGGAACGCAGGCTGAATTTAATGCTTGAAATAATGCCAAAGGCAAGCATTACAAGGGATGATATTGACAAAAGCCATCCAAGCAGGTTTTTTGAATTATAAAAAATAATCCCGATTCCAAATATAAAAGGCACAAGTACCATGCCGCCTGTAAGATGAAATCCTCCAAATGAATATAATCTGTATCCCATGCCAAATCCGTGGCTTACTTTAACAGCATCAAGAAAAAGATAGCCTCCTGCTATCATCATTATAAGGCCTGTTAAAAATCTTCCTGTTCCCCCGCTTGTTCCTCCTGCACCCATGAACTTTATCTCCCCTAATATTGATAATTTACTTGTTGCTGAACGAAAACTGCCTTTTTTGTCCTTTCATCTTCCGTAAATGAAAAAAATTATAGTTTTCGGTCAATCACTATTTAAAAATAAAACTAAAATCTTTTGTCCGTATAAAAAACAAAAGCTCCATTATTGTTAATATTGTACACTTTTATACCCAAATCTTCATAAATTTTCTTTACTTTTTCCTGAGTTTTTTCAAAATCTCTAAAACTTCCTGAAATAACAGCTATTTTAGGGTTGGAATTGATAATAAATTCTTTATGCATAGAATGAATGCTTCCATGATGTGGAACCATAAAAATATCTGAATTTTTGATAAATTTACTATCTTTATAAAATTCCTGGCCTTTTTTATAAAGGTCGCCGGTAAATAGAATTTTTAAATTATCTATAAATACGCTTACAAGAAGGGAATTGTCATTTTCATTATCAAAAAGATCATCTGCCTGATAAAAATCTATAATCCCCCCTTTAAAAACCAATTTTTCCCTTAATTTGAAAATATTTCTTTTTTTGGCATCATCTTTTAATTTTTTATAGCCTCCAAAAGCCTTGAGACTTTTATTAAAAATAAATTTTTTTACATTAAAGTTATCAAGAATATAAAAAAACCCCCCATAATGATCATAATCTCCATGGGTTGAAATACAAAAATCTATGGTTTTAATTTTATTTTTAAAAAGATATGGAGCAATTATGTATCTTCCTGTATCAAAATCAGAACCTGGAAAACCACCTGAATCAATAAGAGCTGTTTTCCCCCCGGGAAAAATTATTAAGGCACTGTTACCCTTGCCTGTATCAAAAAAAACAATTTTCCCATATTTATTAAAAAATCTTTTATCAGCTTCATAAATAAAATTTCCCAAAAAAATCAAAACTGCAAGAAATGCAATTAATTTGAACTTGAAATCAGGTCTTTGAACCAGCAAATAAAGATAAAATCTCCAAAAAATTACAATCAAAATAAAATATATTAAATACACTTCAAAAATAGAAATACCTGCATTTATATAAGAAAATTTAAAATCTGAAATAATGGAAATAATTTTAATAAAAATTGCGGATGAAAAAGATGCTCCAAAAAAGAAAAAAGAAGAAACACTGCTTGAAAAAAAAGAAAATATAATTCCTGCAAATGAAAACGGCAAAAGAATAAATGAAAAAAAAGGAATTAGAAAAACGCCGGTAAAAAGTCCTGTTAAGGGTAAAATATTAAAATAATACAATGCAGTTGGAAATGTCCCGGAAACAGCAAAAATGCTTGTTTTAAAAAGGATTTTAAGCCATTTGTAAAACCTTGCCAAAAAGTCATGGTCTTTATTCATATTTTCAGGAAAAACCATAAAGCCGAAGATAATTGAAAAAACAGCTTCAAAAGATAAAATAAAACCAATATTAAATAAAAAACATGGATTTAAAACTAAAATTATAAAACCGCAGCAAAAAAGCAGATTTAAAGGATCAGCCTTTTTATTCAAAAAAAATCCTGTTCCCCCAAGAAATGCCAGAATAAAAGCTCTTTGTGCTGAAGGCATGAGTCCTGAAACAATTGCATAAAAAAAAGCTCCAAAAAGTCCTAGTATAAGAGCTGTATTTTTAACCTGAGCTCTCCATAAAAAAAAAGAAAACCTTGAAACTATAAACCTTGAAACAAGATAAACTAAAGAAAAAACCATGCCTATATGAAGGCCTGAGATTGCCATAAAATGTGAAGCACCTGCCTTTGATGCCATATCTTTAAAGTCTAGATCAAGTTCTTGCCTTAATCCGCAGGTAATTGATTTTAAAAATGCAGCATTAATTTTATTTTTTACATTTTCATCTATTATCTGTGATATTTTTGCTCTGATTTCAAATATAAAAAAATTAAAATTTTTTTTACTTCCAAGAAGCCTGACTTTTTTATTTGAAACCCACATATGTCCATAAAAACTTTTAAGTCTCATATAAGATTCATAATCAAAACCTCCTGGATTTTTAAAATTTTGAAAAGGCTTTATCTGTGCCTTGAATAAAATAATATCACCTGGTTTATAATTATTTTCACCATCATAAATACTAAGTGTAAAATTCAGATTTTTAGATTCAATATCTGTTTTATCAATGGAAATAATCTTTACTTTTGCTTTAAGTTTTGAAAATGAAACATATGGAAAATCTGTAATTAAGGCTTTTATTTCTCTTTTTTTTTCTTTGTAGATTTCTAATTTTTTTGTTTTTAAATCAAAAGAAGATTTTGAATGGGGATTCATGAACAAAATCCCTGCAAAATAAAAAAACATAAGCGGGATAACAAATGTTTTTTTATTTTTTAAGGAATAAAAAGCAAGAAGAATAAAAAATATAAAGGCAGCACCCAGAATATAACTAAACGAAAATTTTATTTTTTCTCCGGAAAAAATTCCAAGTGCAAAAAAAATAAAAATCAGTATGAACGGTCTTTTAACCATTTTATTCATTCCTGATCTGATTATTTTATTCGTTCTATGTCTGCTCCAAGGGATTTTAGTTTTACTTCCATTTTTTCATACCCCCTGTCAAGATGATATACCCTGTTTACAATAGTTGTATTTTCAGCAGCAAGTCCTGCAAGAACAAGGCAGGCACTTGCCCTTAAATCCGAGGCCATAACCTGAGCACCTGCAAGATCTTTTACCCCCCTTACAACGGCTGTATTAGATGAAGGCAGGTAAATATCAGCTCCCATTCTCTGGAGTTCATTGACATGGATAAACCTGTTTTCAAAAATTGTTTCCTTTATGGTTGAAACACCGTCTGCAATTGACATTAAGGTAATGAACTGAGCCTGCATATCAGTTGGGAATCCAGGATATGGAGATGTTTTAATATCTATGCTTTTAATTTGGTCAACGCCTTTTACCCTGATCCAGTCTTTTCCTGTTTCAACAAAAGTGCCTGTATCCCTTACCTTTGAAATCACTTCACCAAGATGATCAGGTCTGCATTTTTTTATTAATACATCGCCTCCTGTTACAGCAGATGCAATCATGAAAGTTCCTGTTTCAATTCTGTCAGGTATAATTTCTGTTTCAACCGGATTAAGTTTTTCTACTCCCATGACTTTAATTTCAGAGGTCCCTGCTCCGCTGATATTTGCTCCCATAAGGTTTAAGACTTCAGCAAGTGCAGTAATTTCAGGCTCCATTGCAGCATTTCTCAAAATTGTTTCACCTTGAGCAAGAGCAGCCGCCATCATGAGGTTTTCAGTCCCAGTAACTGTAACTGTATCAAAATTTATTTCATTTCCTTTAAGCCTTTTGGCAGAAGCATTTATGTAACCGTGGGAAATATGAACTTCTGCTCCAAGTTTTTCAAGGCCTTCTATATGAAGATTTACAGGCCTTGCTCCAATTGCACATCCGCCTGGAAGAGAAACGCATGCCTTTCCAAGTCTTGCAACAAGAGGCCCTAAAACAAGAATTGAAGCTCTCATTTTCCTTACAATTTCATATGGTGCAAGATGGTTGTTAAGACCTGCTGAATCAATTTCAACAACCCCGTTTTTCATTTGAGTTTTTGCTCCAAGTTCTTCTGAGAGCATAAGAATACTTCTTACATCAACAAGGTCTGGAACATTGTGAAATACAGATTTTCCATCGCATAAAAGTGCTGATGCAAGAATTGGAAGTGCTGCATTTTTTGCACCGCTTATCTGAACTTCTCCAAAAAGCCTTTTTTTACCTTTTATTTTAATTTTATCCATTAAATTCAAATCCTTAAAAATTATGCATAGCTGTGAAGCCCTGCAAGTACAAAATTAACACCAAAATAAGTAAACAATACAGCCATAAAACCTACTATTGAAAGCCAGGCAATGGTTTTTCTTTTAAAATTTTTCATATATCTTGCGTGCAGAATAATTGCATAGACAAACCAGGTTATAAGAGACCATGTTTCCTTTGGATCCCATGACCAGTATCTTCCCCAGGCACTGTCAGCCCACACAGCTCCAGTTATTATTCCAAGAGACAAAAATAAAAAACCGAAAATTATCATTTTGTAGTTTAATTCATCAAGATTTTTGCATTTTATCTCATTACTTGTAAAAAGTATCAATACGCTTGCTGCAAATGAAACTGCAAATCCTGCATAACCAAAAAAACATGTAATAACATGAACTGTAAGCCAGTTGCTTCTAAGAGCCGGAATAAGAGGGGTAATTGCAGAATCTGCTGTTGGAGAAAGACCTGCATATGCCATTGCAAGAAAAATTAAAGTTGTTGTTATTGCAGCAACAACAGGAATACTAAATTTTTTGTAAATAACAGAATAAATCAAGGCACCTGAAATTGAAAAAAACACAAGGGACTCATAAAGATTTGAAAGAGGGATTCTTCCTATACCCATTTGATAGGATTCAATCCAGCGGAGAACAAAACCTGCAAAATTTGCTGAAAGCCCTGCGACTAAAAGAAAAAAGCCAAGCTGGCCAAATTGTTTTTTATTGAAAACAGACTCAATAATAAAGCACAATGCTGAAAAACCATAAATAAATGTTGCAACCGAAAGTATTAAAGTATTTTCCATTAAATTAACTCCATTACATTGGGGCTGTTGTTGTCAGATTTAGTTATTTTTCTAAAAATTCATGAAAATCAGATAAAATTTCCTGATTTAAACTTTTGTTTTTGTTTGAGTTTGAAGCACAAAAAACATTAGAGCTGTTATTTTCCATACTTTCAACAACAATATAAAAACAGCTGTGTCTTGTGAAAAAACTAACAAAAATACCAAGGGAAAGAAGCAGGAAACCTGAATATACAATATAAACTCCAGGGTCTTTATTTACCTGAAGGGATGTATAATACTTTGTTTTAAATTCATCAGGAACAATATAAAAATCGCCTTTTCTGTGTTTATCAAAGCCTGGAGTTGAAACAGGAAGTGCAACAGGTATTTCTCTGTTATCTGCTAAAATAAAGCCTATAAATGTTTCACCAAGATTCATCCCTGAAATTTGAAAATTCGGCCTGAATGAAAAAAGTGTAAATTTAGTTTTTCCATCTGGAAGAACAATTGTTTCTCCCTGCTCTATCTGGTATTCACCTTTTTTTTCATCTGTCATTATGTCAAATACAGAAATTTTTACCTTTCCTTCAACAACTCTTCCATATCCTGACTGAATAAATTTTATACCGCTAAATTTGAGGGGGCTGTTTACTTTTACAAGCCCGTTTGACTCATTTTCTTTTTCTTTATTAAAAATTATTTCAGATTGATACGACTTTGGAGTATGGCTGTTTTCATATTTTACAATTTCAAACTTAGCACATGTAACATCAAACCCAAGATCAATTTTACCTCTGTTTTTAAAAAGAGTTACAATACTTGATGTTTCATTTTCAGGTATATCTATAACTCCAGAAAAACCTGCCATTGTTCCTGCAACGCCTCCAGCTATTAAAAAAAGAAAGCCAAGATGTGCAATATAGACTCCAAGTCTTGTATATCTTCCTTTGTCACCTGCACATGAAAAATTTGTTTTGGAATCAAGCATATAAGTTTTCATACGTTTTAATTTTAAAAACTTTTTTGAAAGCTCTTTTACCTGATCAATATTTTTATTTATTGTAAAATCTTTTTTAAATTCAAAAGTTTCTATTTTATGAATTGAAGGAGGCAAAGGTTTTTTTAAAACAATTTTTAAAACACCTGGAAGTCTTTCAAATGAGCAGCACAAAAGGTTTATTCCAAGAACAATTATAAGAAGAACAAACCACCATGAATAATAAATGTCAAAAAGCTCCATTTTATCAAACACTTTAACCAAAAAAACGGGTTTATCCTGAAGATATTTCATAATTCCTATTCTGTCAGGAAGAAAAGTTCCTGCAACAGATGCTAAGGCAATAAAGGAAAAAAGAAAAATTGTTAATTTTAATGATGCAAAAAAATCCCAGAGCTTAATCCCTGCAATTTCTATAATACCAGGTCTTTTATTAGTATTCAAAGGCCTCTCCTGTACGGAAATCATGGTTCTTGACAAATTTTATAATGGACATTATTGTTTTCTCAAATTTAACCCCACAGCTTTTTTAAGCAATTTCCATTTATAGTGCAAGAATTTAATCTTTCCAACCACTTTGACACTACCAGGGAGTTTTTATGATTGAAGCAAAAGAACTTACCAAATCTTTCGGACAGACAAAGGCAGTCAAAAATGTCTCATTTAATGTGAAAAAAGGAGACATACTTGGTTTTTTAGGCCCAAATGGAGCAGGCAAATCTACAACAATGAGAATGCTCACAGGCTATCTTGCTCCAGATTCAGGCGATGCGTTTATAGACAGCAAATCTGTAACTGAAAATCCAATACAAGTAAAATCACAAATAGGCTATCTTTCAGAAACATCTCCTCTTTATTCTGAAATGACTGTAACTGAATTTCTAAATTTCTGCTGTGAAATAAGAGGGTTTTCAGGCAAAAAAAAAATGGCTATGACACAAAAGGCAATTGAAAATTGCTTTCTAATCCAGGCAAAAGATCAACAGATAAATACCCTGTCCAAAGGTTACAGACAAAGGGTTTCATTTGCTCAAAGCATTCTTCACGATCCAAAATACCTTATACTTGATGAACCAACAGACGGCCTTGATCCCAATCAGAAACAAGAAGTCAGGGAAATGATAAAATCCATGAGCAAAGAAAAGGCTATTATACTTTCAACCCATATTCTTGAAGAAGCTGCTGCAATATGCAGCAGAGCAATTATTATTTCAAACGGAGAAATAATTGCAGACAACACTCCAAAGGGTCTTCTTGAAAAAGACCCTGATTTTGGAAGTTATGATATTGAAACGGATTTTATAAAAGATATTAATAATTTTAAGACTGCCTTAAACAAAATCCAAATGATTGATAAAATAGAAATAAAAAACAACAGCGAAAAAAATGGCAATTCCAGGGTCAAAATTTTTTTCAATAAAACCAGTTCTTTTTCAACTTCTGAAATTATTCTTGAGATTGAAAAAATTATCTCAAACAGCAGTCTTAAGATTAAATCCATATCAAGGGATAATGGAGATCTTACAAAAGTATTCAGGATTCTTACCAATAACTGATATATGCCAAAATTAAGGAGCAGATAAAAAAATGAGCCGCAGTTTAAACTCAGTCAAAGCCATATTAAAAAGAGAGCTTTTAAGTTATTTCTATTCACCCACAGCCTATGTGGTTCTGGTGGTTTTTCTTATACTTCAGGGATTTTTCACCTTTTATGTGGGGGGATTTTATGAATCTGGACAGGCAGAACTTTCGCTTTTTTTTACCTGGCATCCATGGATTTTTCTTTTTCTTGCACCATCAGTCACAATGAGGCTTTTTTCCGATGAAAAAAGAACAGGAACCATTGAACTTTTAATGACTTTTCCTGTAACACCGGCTGAAATTTCTGCAGCAAAATTTCTTGCTGCCTGGATTTTCATATCCATTGGTATTTTTTTAACTTTTCCTGTTGTAATAACAGCCTATTACCTTGGAAGTCCTGACACCGGAGCAATAATTTCCGGATATATTGGAAGCTTTCTAATGGCAGGTTCTCTTATTTCAATAGGATGTTTTGCATCTTCAATAACAAAAAGCCAGGTGATTGCATTTTTAACTGCCTCATCTTTTTCACTTTTTTTAATTCTTGCCGGACACAGTCCTGTAATTCAGGCAGCCTCTGGAATTTTTCCAAAAATAATTGTTAATTTCATATCTGAAATGAGCATTTTAACCCATTTCAAATCACTGACAAAAGGAATCATTGATTTAAGGGATATTATATATTTTCTCTCAATTATTATTTTCATGCTTTTTTTAAATACTTCTGCAATTAATTCAAATTCAAAATAAATGATCTTTTGGAGGTTTAAAATGAATTTAAAAAATAACGGACTGCTTAAAAATCTTTTTGTGATTTTTATTTTTGCAGCAGTTCTTGTACTTATAAATATTCTTATAAGCGATCTGCCTTTAAGGTTTGATGCAACACAAAACAATATCTATTCCCTTTCAGATGCCACAAAAAAAGTAATTTCCAAGACAAAAGAAAAAATAACCTTTAAATACTTTAACAATGCTTCTTCAAATTCAGAAATTCCAGGTGAATTCAAAGCCTATGCAAAAAGAATTGAAGACCTTTTAAGGGAATATTCAAAAAAATCTAACGGTAAAATTATTCTTGAATCAATTGCACCTGAAACTGATTCCGATGAAGAAGACAATGCAAAATCATTTGGACTCAAAGGAATTGAACTTCCAGGCGGAGAAAATCTTTATATGGGACTTGCCGCAATAAGCGGTTCTAAAGAAGAAATAATTCCTTTTTTTGATCCTGACAATGAGGCAAAACTTGAATATGAACTAAGCTCAATTGTTTCAAGGCTTCAATCTGAAAAAAAGAAAAAAATTGGAATTTTTTCCTCCATTGATATTTTTGGAGGACCAAATTTTCAGGGACAGCAAAGTCCTAAATGGTATTTTACAGAGGTTCTTGAAAAGGAATATGAAATTGAGCAAATTGATGGAGAATCAATTCCAGAAAATATTGATCTTCTAATTCTTTTCCAGCCAAAAAAACAAAACCAGACAATAATTGATGAAACCATAAAGTTTCTTGAAAGCGGAAAAAGAGCAATAATTTTATGTGATCCACTTTCACTTCTTGATCCTGAAAGCAGAATGGCTCCGTATTCAAATCCACTTAAAGAAGACCTTGAAAAATGGGGAATTAATTTTAATGAAACAAATGCAATTGCAGATATAAATGCAGCAACAAAAATACTTGGAAGAAACAACAGGCCTGAATTAAATCCAGGCTGGCTTTCAATTTATAATGATGCAATGAACCAGGAAAACATAATATCAGCAAATCTTGAAAGCCTTCTTTTTCCCATTGCAGGCGGAATTGAGATTGAAAAAAAAGATGATTTTTCATATGAAAAACTTGCATGGTCTTCAAAAAAAGCAGTACTTTCTGACCCTTCAATGCTTCAGTTTCAGGGGATGGATGCATTAAAAAACAATTTTTCTCCAGATGACAAAAACTACAGCCTTGCAGTAAAACTAACAGGCAAATTTTCAAAGGAAAGCAAAAACAAAGGAACCCTTATTTTTATTTCAGATACAGACTTTTTGTTTGACCAGTTTTATATGCAGAAGCAAAACTTTCTTGGATTTGAAATGGCAAATATGTTTAATGACAATTTGAATTTTTTTCAAAACTGCGTTGAAATTATGTGCGGAGAGCCTGAATTAATTGAAATCCGTTCCCGTCAGTCAACTCTTAGACCATTTACAAAAGTTAAGGAACTTGAAGACAAAGCCAAGGAAAAATGGCTTGAAAAGGAAAATATGCTGGCTCAAAAGGCTGAGCAGACAAAGGCAAAACTTGAGGCTCTTGAGTCATCTAGAATTGAAGGACAAAATCTTGTTTTAAGCAGGGAACAGGAAGCAGAAATTAAAAAATTCCGTGAAGAAAAAAGACAGATAGATACAGAACTTAAAAAAGTCAGAAGGCAGTTAAGAGCTGATATTGAAAGCCTTGGCATAAAAATTAAAATGTTAAATATTCTTCTTATACCGGCAATTATTGCTTTAGTTGGAATTTTTACAGGAATAAAAAGAAAAAGAAAAAATATGTAGCTGGAGGAATTATCAATGAACAAAAAATTTATTATACTTTTAGCTGTTTTTGGAATTCTTCTTTTGGCAGTGTTCCTTAAATCAATGGATTCAACAAAAAATAAAAATGGGGATTCAATCTTTGTTTCCCATAAAATCCTGTCAGATACAAAGGAAATAGAAATTATTTCAAAGGATAAAAAAGTAGTTCTTGCACTTGAAAAAAACAAATGGATTGTAAAAAACAAGTTCAATTTTAATGCTGATTTTGAAAAGATTTCTTCGTTAATAAATAACCTTGAATCTCAGGATATTATCCATACATATGACAAAAGCAGAAATCTTCTAAATGATTTTCATCTTATAATGCCTGATGAAAATTCAGTTGAAAATACTGCATCAGCAATAAATTTAAAGGATGAAAACAAAAACATAATTTTTAAAATTTTATTTGGAAAACAGCGGGAAAAAGGCGGAACCTATTTCTTTATTCCTGAAACAGATAAAATCTATCTTTCAAAAAAAAGTGTTTACATAGACAGTGAAGCAAAAAACTGGGTTATAAATAAACTTATTAAAATTAATGATGAAAAAATAGCAGTTGCGGCTGTTTATGGTGCTGATTCAAAAAAAATTCTTGAACTTAAAAATTCTCAGGTTATTTTCCCTGAAAATATAAAAAATCCAGACTCACAAAAAATTGAAGGTTTTTTAAACTTTCCTGAAAATCTTGATTTTTATGATATTGAGAAAGAAAAAAATGGGGATAAAGTAGAATTTAAGATAGAATATCTTCTTGAAAACAATGAAAAAATCAATATTTTTGTTTATGACAGGCAAAAAAGACTTATTTCAATTGAAACAGATCCAAAAGAAAAAGACTCAAAAATAAAATATGATAATAATTATAAAAACTTTATTTTTTCTGTTCCAGAATATTATTTTAAAAACCTTGTATTTTCAGAAAATGAATTAAAGCCTGAAAATAAACAATAATTCAGGTTTTAATTTTTAAAGCAAAAAAATAAAAGGTTCCATTAACAAACAGGAACCTTTTTATTTTTGAAGGAAACAATTTTTTCTGCCTAAAAATCAATAAACCTCTTTTCTGCATAAAACTAAAAAACCGTTTTCTTTTTTTGAATATACTATTCCGGTTTTACAGTCAGCACAAAGTTCCTTTAATTTTTCAATACCTGAAACAGTTACCATGCTTTTACTTTGAATATACTCACTTATAAGGACTGTATCTTCAAAACTTATTCCATAGTCATTTGCAAAAGGCATAAGAGCATCTTTTAATGCCGGAGTATTTTCCATTGTCTGATCTATTTTTTCCTGTGTTTCCTTAAAAAGTTCCATTACAGGTGCATTGGATAAAATTTCTTCAAAGCTCATATTTTCATTTAAAGTTTTTGGTGGGGTTTTTATAAATATTTTTTTTACGAGCCTGAATAAAATAAAAACAAAAAATAAAAAAAGCAGAGCTAAACCCAGATAATAATAAAGCTGTTTCTTTTTTTCTGCGTTTAAAATTTCTAAAGCCTTTTTATTTTCAAGCTCTTTTTCTTTTTTTATTTCCTCTTTAATTTCAAGAACAAAACTATGATTTGGAAAAAATTCATTAAATGAATTTAAAGGATCAATCCATTTAAAAAATTTTATATTATCTTTAAATGAGTCTAAATTTTGAGATTTATTAAAAAGAGTATACATTGCCTGTTGTTTTGCATAATTTTTATTTTCATCATCATTTTCAATGTCAAAAAAATGATAAATTTCATCAAGGGTTTTCATATCTTCGCTTATATTAAGCAATGCAAAATTTTGAACCTTTTTGGGGAAGGAATCGTTTTGTGAAACTTTTTTTACAAATTCCTTTGAAGAAAAAATTAAGGTCTTTTTCCAGAATTTATATTTTATTATTTTCTCAAAATTATTTTCTGTAAATTCTTTAAAATCAGGATATTTTAGAAGATTATTTTCAATTTTATCAATCATTTCAATTTTGTTTGACTCACTTTTTTCTTTTTCAAGTTTTGAAAAATTAAATTGAAACGTATTTTCATTATTTACAAAATCCTGAGCAAAGGAAAATCCTGCAAAAAAAAGACAAAACCAGATTAAAAACAAATTTTTTACCATTGTAGCCATTCCTTTAAATTGCTTCTTAAAAAATTTAAACTGAAATTAAGGCCTATTTATAAACCAGTAAGTAAATGAAAACCAGAATTATTTAAAATTTAAAATATGTGGCAAAGGACAAGCCTTTGATATTTTAAAAAACTATTTTGACTTGACACAGCAACTATCCGGCGATATTTTCATTTTCATCAAAAAAAGGATTAAAAAATGAAATATACAGACTGCATTGCATTTTTACTGGCAAAGGCAAACCAAAAATCGCAGAGTTTTTTAAAAAAAAAGCTCCAGCCATATGGACTTACGGCTGTTCAGCATCTTATTCTTGAGGTTGTAGTTGACCACGAAGGCCTTACCCCCGGAGAAATCAGCAAAAAGCTTGTTTCAGACAATGCAACTGTTTCAGGTGTTCTTGAAAGAATGGAAGAACACGGATGGATTACAAGAAAAAATGACCCAAATGACAAACGTGTTTCAAGAATATTTGCAGGCAAAAAAGTTGAAGAACTTAAAGAAGAAATTCTTCTTGAAAGAGAAAAAGCAAATGAAGAATTATTGAAACATTATTCAGATGAAGAAAAAATTGTTTTAAAAAACATGCTTAACAAATTTTTAAACACAGCAGATTAATTTTTAATCATTTTTAATCAGCCTGCTCAAAATGCCGGCAAGTTCAGAAATATAAAAAGGCTTTCTTATAAAATCGTTAACTTTACCCTCTTTTAATTCAATAAAATCTTCTTCCTCTGAAAATCCTGAACATAAAACAATTTTTGCAAAGGGATTAAAAAGCCTTATTGCATAAAAACATTCTTTTCCATTCATTTCAGGCATTATCATATCAAGAATTACAACATCAATTAACTCGTGTTTTTCTTTATATATTTCATATCCGGCTTTACCGTTTTCAGCCTCTAAAACATTGTAGCCTATTTCAGAAAGCATGGCACTTACAGTTGTCCTGACAATTTCTTCATCATCTACAATAAGAATAGTTCCGCTTCCATTGAGATTTGAAATCTGTTCAATTTTATTTTCATCAAAAAATTCCAAGGATTCGATAAGTGGAAGATAAATATGAAATACAGTTCCTCTATTTTCTTCACTGTAAAAATTTATCAGTCCATTGTGTTCGCTTATTATTCCGTATGCTGAGGCAAGGCCTAAACCTGATCCCTGTTTTTCATTTTTTGTGGTAAAAAAAGGTTCAAACACTTTAGACTGATATTTGACTGGAATGCCTTCGCCTTCATCTGAAACACTTACAAGAACATAATTTCCTTCATTCAAATTATTTCCAACCATTTTCAGATAATTAGAATCCAAATACATAACACTTGTTTCAAAACAAAGCCTGCCTCCGTTTTTCATAGCAAAACCTGAATTAATACCTAAATTCATAAACACATTTTGAAGCTGGGAAAGGTTTCCGTTTACAAAAATATCTTTTTTGTTTTTTTCAAAAATTATGCTTATTTTTTTATCCAAAGTATATTTTAAAATATCTATGGTATTTTCAATTGCTTCATTAATATTTACAGGTAAAAAAACAAGCTCTGTTTTTCTTGCAAAAGATAAAAGTTTTTCATTAAGTTCAGCAGTTCTTTTTGCTGATTTTTTTATAATTTCAATGTATTTTGAAGCTTCTTTTGGATTTGATGTTTTTTCCAAAAGTTCTATGCCTCCAAAAATTCCTGAAAGCATATTGTTGTAATCATGTGCAATGCCTCCGGTCAGCTGGCCTATGGCCTCCATTTTTTCTGAATGTCTCAGCCTTTCCTTTAGTAAATATTGTTCTGTAACATCCCTGATATAAGTCTGAAGAGTGTTTTCATTAACCTGGCTTGTATTCATTTCTATAAAAATAAAAGAGCCGTCTTTTTTTTGAAGATCACGCTGAGCCAAAACAGTTTTTCCGCTCAAAACTGAATTATAATCTAATGGAGATTTTTCAATAACTTCTTTTGGAAATAAAAAACTGATATTTTTACCGATAATTTCTTCCCTTGAATATCCGCTCATTTTACAAATGCTTGAATTTGCATCAATGATTATACCGTTTCTATTGCCTATTAAAATGCCGTCTGCAGCATGCTCAAAAAGGCAGAGATATTTTTCTAAATTTTCTTTTATTTTTTTTTCAGCCTCAATCCTGTTTGATATATCCTCAATTATTCCAACTCCCCCAAGAAGCTCCCTTTGATTTGTAAAAACAGGTGCAAAAACTATTCTTACCGGAAAAACTTTACCAGAAGTCTGTGCTTTGTATACAATTTCAAGTCTTGAAATAAGATTTTTATCAAGGGAATCTTTTACAGCCTTTTTTATTCTTTCATCTTTTAAGGAAAACATATCAAGACCTGTAAGAACTTCTTTGGAGCTTCCAATAATTTGAGCAAAATTATCATTAATTTTTGTTATGATTCCATCATTATTATAATGAAGAATTCCAAGGGGAGAATTTTCAAAAATCTGCCTGTATGTATTTTCACTCTGCTTTAACTTTTCAAGAGCAGCAATTCTTTTTGATATATCGCTTCCTGCTGAATAAATAAAATCATTATAAATTCTTGATTTCCATTCAATATATTTATAATTCCCGTCTTTTGTAATACATCTGTTTACAAAATTAAGTATCTGCCCCTCTTTTTTAAGAATTTCAATTCCTTCAAGGATTTTAATTTTATCTTCTTCATGGACAAAGTTCAAAAAATTGGAATTAACAAAATCCTTTTCATTGAATTTAAGTGTATTTTCAAATGCTTTATTGACTTTGAGTATTTTTCCGCCAAGGTCTGCAATGCAGAGCAGATCAAGAGAAACATCAAAAAAAGGCGACATTTGATAATCGGGAATATAATTTTTGAGGATTAAATTTTTTATTTTGTTTATAATTGATTTCAATATTTTTTCATTATTTGAATTTAAAAAATTGTGGTTTTCTGCCAATTTTTACTTTTTTTTAAAAAAGCATCTAATAGTATCAATTTTTTACAATTTTTAAAATTCCAATTTAATCTTTTAAAAAAATTTTTATAAAGCATCCATCTTCGTTTCCAAATCCTTCTTTAGAATACTCAACGTCCTCTTCTTCTATTAAATCTTCTTTATCAGAATCTAATAAAAGCCCGTCAAGAGAGCATGCTCCGTCAAGATCAAAACCACCGCTTCCAAAGGTAGGATATGGATCAAATACCTGATTTCCCCTTGAATCAATTTCTTCTCCGCTTCCTATTACATCTTTAATCTTTATAAAATTAATTTCGTTTAAATCAACTTTTCCAGAAATTACCATTTGGTTTTCTTTTAACTCATCAAGGTCAAAGCAGGTTCCATAACCCCGTCTGTATTTTCCTGCAAAATTTTTTATATCTTCAGGCTCAATTGTTCCATAAGTTGAAACAGGTTTTAAAGTGTTTGAAAAAGTATCAAATCCAATAAAATCAATTCCATTTGTTGATACAAAAACCCTGGCAAGCTCAAGAAATTTGTCTGAAAAAGAGTTTTCAAATACAGCAAAATCAAAGCCATTTCTATTTTTAATCGGGAAAGAAAAACCAAGTGTTATCTCACCTTTGTCACCAAGGCATACAATATCTGATACTTCACCTGAAGCTTTTCCAAGTGCATTCAAGGGATTTTTCCAGATTTCATCTACATTTTTGCCAGGTAAATAATCATAAAATGAATCTGCCCAGTTTAAAATTTTTGGATTATCATTTTTTACAGCAAGAGAACCTTTTTGTTCAGCAGCAGGATCAAATTCACCTGCAAATCCAAATTTAAAAAATAAACAAAATAAAATAATTAAAATCATTAATCTTTTCATCAAAACTCCGCCTTGATTCCTGCATAAAAATTTCTTTCAGGCATTGGATATGAGGTATTTTCATATGCTGAAGTAATATATTTTTCATTAAAAACATTTTTTGACTTAATAAAAAATGAAAATTTATTAATTTTATATCTTAGTGCAAAATCAACTGTATCATAGGATGGAATTCTTGAAAGTTTTCCAAAAATATCCGAGCCTTGTTTTTTTGAGGAAAAATATGAATAATCAACCGAAAAAATTAAATTTTTAAAAGCTTCATATTCAAGAAATGCAAAATATTTCAAATCTGACACAAGGGGAATTTCTTCTCCCAAATCTTCAAACTCTGCCTTGATAAAGCTGAAACCTGTTGATGCAAAAAGATTTTTTAAAATATTTAATTTTAAATTAAATTCAATTCCTTTTCTTATTGTGGAATTTTCATAGTTTTTATTGAATTTTCCGCCTTCATCATCTTCTCCATAATAAATTTCATCTTTAGTCTTTAAATAAAAAGCAGATGTTTCTGCCTTTAAAAATGAATTTGAAAAAAACCTTAGACCAATTTCATAATTTAATGACTGCTGGGGACTTAAACTGCCTGAAGAAAATCCAAGCTCATCAACATTTGGATTCCTGCAGGATTTTGAAAAAAGGCTGAAAAACTCCATTGGAAAATCAAATGGAATATATGTAATCCCAAGTTCAACGGCATTGTTATTATAATTTTTTTTTAAAACATCCCCTTTTATTCCTCTTCCCTTTATAAGTTCATCTTCACGAAATTTTGAATTGGAATTCAAATATCTGAATCCAAAATTAAACCTGAATTTTTCCTTTTTTAAAAAGCCTGAAAAATAAAGGTCTTTTGAATTAAGCTGACCGTTTTTTCTTAAGCTTTCTGTTTTGGAAGTTCTTACATAATTATCAAAAAAAAAGTCAAACCCTGATACAAAGGAAAAATCATCTTTTGTAAAATCATGGGAAATTCTTAAATCCTTTGAAACAGTTGAAATTGAATTGAGCTGATCTTCTTTTGAAATCAGTGAAGAATACCCCATGAGATAATCATTGTCTTTATAGGAATACCCCCTTGAGACATTGATATTTCCATACTTTAAAAAATCTTTTCTAAATTTAAGATTTATTTTTTTTCTATGGGTAGAGCCATTATCCAAAGGAAAATCAGTTTTTCTTCTTTTATCATCATCAAATGCATCATCTATTGAAACACCGCCTGGAAGACCGTATTCATCCTTTAAAACAAAACCGCTTAATCCAAGTTTAAAAGAATTTAAAAAATTATTTTCATATTTAAAATGAGCATTTGCTTTTTCATAAAAACTGTTTTTTCTATAACCTTGTGAATCATAAAAAACTGAGCTTAATGAAACAGACTGGATTTTATCTTTATGGGATAGAAATAATGATTTTTCAAATGTTTCATAGGAACCAAAGTTTAAATTCAATAAAGCCTTATTTTTCTCTGGTGCAATGGTTTTTATTTTTATTACCCCTGAAACTGCACCGCTGCCGTTTAAGACTCCACCGCTTCCCCTTATTATTTCAACTGATTCAATAAGATTGGATGGAATATCATTTAAGTCAGCTGCTGACATGTCTGGTGAATTGACTATTTCATCATCTACAACAATTAATACATTTGAACCTGAAGCCTCTCCCATTCCCCTTAAATCAATAACAGAAAACTTGTCTGAACCTGTGTCTGATCTTATTGAAACTGAATTTTCGCTTTCAAGAAGATTGAAAAGGGAAACATATCCCCTTCTTTCAATTTCTTCTCTTGTAATAATAGTATTAAACCCTGATTTTTTTTCCGATTCAAATAAAGCCTTTTCCTCAACAACTATTTCATCAAGAAAAAGGCTTGAAGTATTTGCAAAACAAAACAAAGGGAAAAATAAAATTAAACTGAAAACTAAAAGCTTAATTCTCATTTTTCTCTCTTTTTAAAGATAAACCTGCTAAAAAAACAAAAACCAGGCCGGCAAGAAAAAAAACTTCTTTATCAGCTTTATTAGAAATTCCTGAAATAAAGCATGAAATAAAATCATCATCGTCAGAACCTGAAGAAATTTCCCCGTTTAAATTATCCATTGCAAAATACCCGGGAGTATTCATTCCAAAATCACCATTATCAGATGAAGAAAGCAAAAACTTGAGCTTTTTAACTTTGCCAAGTGATGACAAATCTAACCATTTCCAGTCTTTTACAATGTAATCCTTTGAATTATCGCTGTTTCGAAAGTCTGCTAAATAAAAGTGAACTTCACCTGTTTTTGAATTAGAACTGTTATAGCCTTCAACAACAAGCTTGAAAAAATCTGGATCAGCTCCTGAATCTCCGCCAAATCTTTTACAAAAATCATCACCTTCAAACATTGAATAATATGCATAAGTTGTATTGGTTATGTAAAAGCCTGAAATTTCTGACTCTGTATCCATAAGAATAAAATCTTCACTTCCAGGATATGCAATGCAGTAAACATCACTTTTATCAAATCCATACTTTGTTATTGCACTGTACTGGTTATCATATCCTTTGGTAAATGTGTCTCTGTGGGATGACCAGGCAAACCCTGTCCATGAAAACATACCACCTCCCCAGTCTGTACCTTCATAGGAAAAGGTAAGGTCTGAGACTTTGAAATTTTTAATTTCCTTAGACTCAAGATGCGTGTCATCTTCTGCAAAAAAAGACTCAAAAGTACACACATCAAGTGCAAAAACAGGTTTTAGACCAAAAAAAATAAGGCCGGTTAAAATTAGTGCAATTTTTTTCATTTTACTCTCCATATAATTTATAATTATTTTTTCTTTTTCATCTTAAATAAAATATACAAAAAAACAGGTGCTCCGCTTATTGAGGTAATAATTCCAACAGGAAGTTCAGCCGGAGCAATCAAAACTCTTGAAAAAATATCACAGATACAGAGAAAACCGCCCCCAAGAAAACTGCTTCCAAAAATTACTGTTTTCATTTCACTTCCTGAAATGCCCTTTACTATATGGGGAATTATCAGACCCACAAATCCAACAGGTCCTGCAATCCATACAACTCCGGCAGTTATTAAACCTGATGCAAAATATATGATTCTTCTTACTTTTGCCGGATTAATCCCCCTTGAAACTGCTAGATTTATATCAAAACCCATAATATTTAATTCTTCAGATTTAAAAAAAATAAGTAAAATCCCTGAAATACAAATAACAAACAGCCAGATAAGATTGTCATATCCAATAACATCAAGGTTTCCCATAAACCACCTTTCCACTGCAACAAGCTTGTTTGGAGAAGCAAAATACTTTAAAAACATGATTAAAGAAGCTGAAAGAATATTTAAGCTTACCCCTGCAAGAATGGTTGAATCAGAATCCGACTTAAATGCCCTGAATGAAAAATCTATTATAAAAACAGCAAGAAGAGCACCTGCAAGAGATGCTATTCCAGATGGGATAAATCCGTTTAAAACAATAATTGAAAAAGATAAAAAAAGGGAGCTTATCCCTGAAATTCCAAGAACATATGGTTCTGCAAGGGGATTTTTTAAAATCACCTGAAGACAGGCTCCGCAGCAGCCAAGTCCTGCTCCGCACAAAAGACCTGTTATAATTCTTGGAATTCTTTGATAAATAAGAATAAGATAATCTGCACTTTCAGGGTCAGTAATTATATTTGAAAAAGAAATATCAGATGATCCAAAAAATGGAGAAATAATTCCAGTTAAAACAAAAACAAAAAAATAAATTAAAATATGAACCTTATTTTTTAAAGGAAGCATTAAATTATTTCTCCATTTATTCTTGGAAGAACTATTTTCATATTTTCAATTTCAGGATTTTTAATAATTGAAATATTTTCTCCATAGGCTTTTTTTAAATATTTTTCATTTATTACTTCAAAAGGAGTTCCCTGTTTTAGTATTTTTCCTTTTTCAAAAAGAATAATATAATCTGAAAAAAAAGAGGCCAGATTAATATTATGGGTTGCAACAACAACGCCCTTTCCCTTATTTTTAATTTTTTTTAAAAGGGAAAAAATTTCTGCCTGTCCTGAAATATCAAGGCTTGATGAAGGTTCGTCCAAAAGAAGAAAATCTGTGTCCTGTGCAATAACAGAAGCAATCAAAACCCTTTTTTTCTCTCCTCCTGAAAGTGAAGAAAAATAACGGTTCAAAAAATCAAGTGCTTTTGCCTGTTTTAAGGAATTAATTACAATTTCTTTTTCGGTTTTAAAATTATAGTTATTGCGGTTTTGATGAGGATATCTTCCCATCATTACAATATCAAAAACTTTATAATTTTCCCCTTTATCGCATTCCTGGGGAAGAAGTGCACAAAACTTTGCAAAATCCTTTGAATTAATTTTTTTAATATTTTTTCCATAAAGAGAAATTTCACCAGAATATTTTTTTTCATGGCAGGACAAAAGTTTTAAAAAAGTAGATTTGCCGCTTCCATTTGGCCCTATAATTGATACAAACATATTTTTTTCAATCAAAATCTCCTTTGCCATGAAAAAAAAATCATGATTTTTATAATCAAATTCAAGATTTTTTATTAAAAAACCTTTATTCATTTTCAGCTCTTATTGTTCTTTTAAAAATTTCTGCTGTTTCAACTATTCCAGGCCCTGGGATGAGCAGTCTTTTATTTGTTAAAACATGAATATTTTCTTCTTTAATAAATTTTTTCGGAAAAAGACTTTTCCACATATTTTTAATTTTTTCATTTTTTTCAGGTGTAATCTCTTCTCCTGGAAGAATATCAATTATTATTTCAGGTCTTCTTTTTAAAATCTCTTCCTTTGAAACAACCAGATAATTTTTTTCAATGTCTGAAAAAATATTTATTCCGCCGCAAATATATAAAATTTCAGATAAAAAACTTTTGCTTCCTGCAGTTGAAATCTGTCTTGGTGAATCATTTAACCTGCCTATACACAAAAAAACTTTTTTAAATTGTATATTTTTATCAGGCTTTAAGTCAGATTTTATTTTTTGGGTAAGATTAATTGCTTCCTTTTCACAGGACAGCTTTTTACCAATTAATAAAATACCAGAATAAATTGATTCAAGACTGTCCATGTTTACCCTTAAAATTTCAATTTTATATTTTTTGGAAAACTTTTCAAAGGCATCAAACTTTCCCTGAACAATAACAAGATCTGGAGAAAGCTTTAAAATCTTTTCAAAAGAAGGATTTAAAAAGCCTCCTACAACAGGTTTTTTAAGGACATTTTCCGGATAAACTGTAAACATTGGAACACCGCAGACCAAATCACCTTTTTTGAGTGCATAAACAGTTTCAACCAGATTTGGAGCCATCGGAATGATTCTTTCAAAGCATAATGCATTTGAATAACTAAATATAATTATTAAAAATAATATTAACTTTTTCATTTTATCTCCAAATAAAAAACCCCGGACCAATAATAATAAATATTGATCCGGGGTACCGTTTTTTACCCGCAAAAATATGATTTTTATGTTCTGATCCCCGAGAACAAAATATATATAATTCAAACCTTAATTAAAAAATAAAGGTTCATTTTTATGGCAGGTCTTCTGACTCCCAGATCAGACAAAATTTTACGCCTTCCCGATTATTTCAGTGGCATAGTGTAAAATCTCTTTCTGGTTACAGCGGCGGGCCCGTCCCTGACTTTCACAGGAGTTCCCTTTTAAGTGCTTGAGGCACACCAAAAAATTCTTTTTTTGAGTAATTAGTTGCTGAACGAAAACGGCCTTTTTTGTCCATTTCTGCGTCAGAATCAAAATTTAATCCTCAAAATACTAAATGTATTCCTGCGGTTAAATTTTTCATCTTCCTTGAACTGAACAAAAAAT
>Ga0265295_1000273_pt1 | contig 106727 bp, 98 predicted proteins | sample Munlansysbiofilm_FD_192503 | JGI IMG/M metagenome (GOLD analysis project Ga0265295, IMG submission 192503) | Leachate microbial communities from a municipal landfill in Southern Ontario, Canada - Methane capture system biofilm | ecosystem: Engineered > Solid waste > Landfill > Unclassified ...
CATCACCCCTATGAATCAGGACATCGTCTCGGCCTTCCTGGGCGTCTGCGAGGCGCACAAGAAGCTGCTCTACGCCCTGGCCGGCTTCCTCGAGCAGGGCGCGGGCGTACTGCGCTCCGGCAAGGAGCTGGCCCCGGCCCAGGTGGACGCGCCCATCCCAGCCGCGCCTCCGGTCCAGGCGGAAACCGCCCCCGCCGAGCATCCCGAGGAACACCAGGACGAGCACGCCCAGGACAAGGTCCACGAGGCTCAGGCCCACGCCCGCCAAGCCATCGCCTCGGTGCGCGTGGGCACGGACCGCCTGGACAAGCTCATTGAACTGGTGGGCAAGCTCATGGTCACCTACGCGGTCATCTCCCAGGCCGGAAACGGCGACATGGCCAAGACCCTGGCCGGGCTCCGCGACATGGACACGGTCATCGGCAGCCTCCAGACCGAGGTGGAGGCCATCCGGCTCGTGCCGCTCAAGCAGATCGTCGCGCCCATGCAACGGCTGGTGAAGAGCCTGAGCCAGAAGATCGGCAAGAAGGTCCGCTTCGAGATCGAAGGCGAGGATCTGGCCCTGGACAAGTCCATCGTGGAGTCCCTCAACGAACCATTGGTGCATCTGCTGCGCAACGCCCTGGACCACGGTCTGGAGCCCGCCGCAGAACGCGCGGCCCTGGGCAAGGACGAAACCGGCACGGTGCGGCTCTCGGCCCTGCGCAAGGGCGAGACCGCCTATCTGCTCGTTTCCGACGACGGCCGGGGCCTGGATCCCGAACGCATCCGCCGGAAGGCCGTGGAAAAGGGGCTCATGAAGGAGTCCGACCAGCTTCCCGCGGCCGAGATACTTCAGTTCATCCTCAAATCCGGCTTCAGCACCGCCGAGAAGATCACCGACGTCTCCGGTCGCGGCGTGGGCATGGACGCCGTGGTCAACGCCATCCGCGTGGGGCTCGGCGGCGACATCCTCATCGAGAGCGACCTCGGCAAGGGCGCCACCTTCACCATCACCATCCCGCTCTCGCGTTCGGCCGACGAAGGCATCGTGGACGCCCTGGTCTGCCGCCTGGGCCAGGAGGTCTTCCTCATCCCCAGCCGGGACGTCGTTGAGATCTACGCCCCCGCCGAGCGCGACGTGGTAGCCCTTCCCGGCGGCCGTGAGACCGTGGACGTGCGCGGTGAGGTCCACGCCCTGCTGCGGCTGGACCGCTTCCTGGACATCCCCTCCGACGGACGGCCCGTCGCCCGCAGCCAGGCCGTGGTGGTGCGCGTGGGCGACGCCCGGGCGGCCATCCTCGTGGACGAGGTGCTGCGCCAGCAGCAGGTGGTCATCACCGGCTTCACCGTGCCCGTGCAGGACATCTTCGCCCTGCCCATCCTGGGACTCGGCATGATGGGCGAATCCGACGCCGTGGTCGTGAACGTCGAGGAACTGTTGCGCCACTTTCTGGAACAGCAGCCCCCGCCGGCGGCCTCCGAACGGTCCTTGACAGCCCTTCCCGGCCGAGGATAGACGAAAGACTCCTTCAGGCGCCCGCGAGGGCTTGATAGGGAATCCCGTGCGAATCGGGAGCGGTCCCGCCGCCGTGAGCTTCATGAACAGCCCGTCCCCGCGACGGCCACTGGGGAAACCTGGGAAGGCCGGGACAGGTGAAGCGAGTCGGAAGACCTGCCTGAGGGTGTCGAGGCTGGTTCGGCGTCCACGGGGCTTTGGCGGCCGGACCTCTTGGAAGGGAAGAAAAACGGGAATCCCTTTCTCCTTCAAGGAGAAAGGGATTTTTTATTTCCCCCTTCCCAACCGAGCCCCTCCTTCTTCGGAGGTTTTCCCATGCGGCACATGAAACCGCTGCTCTCCCTGTTCGCGTTTCTCCTGCTCCTCTCGGTCCAGGCCGCTCCGGCCCTGGCCCACGGCGATGCCCGCCCGGACAAGGAGGCCATCCTCCTGGTGGCCTTCGGCAGCAGCATGCCCGAGGGCCAGAAGGCCCTCAAGGCCTTCGACGCCCAGGCCCGCGCCGCCTTCCCCGGCATCGAGGTGCGCTGGGCCTGGACCTCGCGGATCATCCGCGACAAACTGACCACGGCCAAGACCGCCCATCCGGGCTCCCCGGCCCTGGCCCTGGCCCAACTGGCCGAGGACGGCTACACTCGCGTGGCCGTGCAGTCCCTGCACAGCATCCCGGGCGAGGAGTTCACCGATCTGGAGGAGACGGTCAAGCGCTTCGGCGGCATGCCCAAGGGCCTGCGCGCCATCAGCCTGGGCCGCCCCCTGCTCTCCACTCCCGAGGATCTGAAGCTGGCCGCCAAGGCCCTGCTCGACTCCCAGGCCGGCCGCAAGGAAGGCGAGGCCGTGCTGTTCATGGGCCACGGCACCGAGCACCCGGCCAACGCCATGTACCCGGCCATGCAGTACCAGCTCTGGACGCTCGATCCCACCGCCTTCGTAGCCACGGTGGAGGGCGCACCCGCCCTGGACGACGTGCTGCCCCTGCTCAAGCGCGACCACATCCGCTCCGTACGCCTCGTGCCGCTCATGGCCGTGGCCGGCGATCATGCCCACAACGACATGGCGGGCAAGGAGGAGGACTCCTTCGCCTCCCAGATCAAGGCCCTGGGCATCCAGACCACGCCCGTGCTGCGCGGCCTGGCCGAGACCCCGGCGGTGTCCGCGCTCTGGCTGGAGCATCTGCGCGACGCCGTGAAGGCCCTCAAGGAAATGAAATGACCAATGCCTCCCGGGCCGCGCTGGTCCTGGCCGTGGCGGGCCCGCTCTCCATCGTGCTGGCCTGCCTCCCCGGTCCCGCGCCGATTCCGGCCCGGGAGGCGCTGACCATCCTGGCCTCGGGCCTGGGTCTGGCCTCCCCCCCGCCGGACCCGGCCCTGGCCACGGTGGTCCTCGGCATCCGCGCCTCACGCGCGGTCCTGGCCTACGCCGTGGGCGCGGGCCTGGCCCTGGCCGGAACCGCCTTCCAGGGCATCCTGCGCAACCCCCTGGCCGACCCCTTTACCCTGGGAGTCTCCACGGGCGCGGCCTTCGGGGCCTCCCTGGCCCTGGCCCTGGGGCTCTCGGCCCCGGCCCTGCTGCCCCTGGCCGATCCCCTGCCCTTCTTCGGCCTGCTCGGAGCCCTGGCCGCCCTGCTGGCGGTCCTGGCCCTGGCCCGCTCCGGCAGGGAGCTGCGCCGCGAAACCCTGGTCCTGGCGGGCGTGGTCACGGCCACCTTCCTCTCGGCCTGCATCGCCCTGCTCAAGGCCCTGGACGAGTCCTCGGTCTCGGGCATCGTCTTCTGGATCATGGGCAGCTTCCAAGGCCGGGGCTGGGGCCACGTGCTCGTCTATCTGCCCTACCTGGCGCTCGGCTCGACGATCATCCTGGCCCAGGCCCGTGAGCTGGACCTGCTCTCCCTGGGATCGGCCCAGGCCCGACTCCTGGGCCTGAACGCCGACCGCTCCCGGCTCCTGCTCCTGGTGGCCGCGAGCCTGCTCTCCGGCGCGGCCGTGGCCGTGTCCGGGGTCATCGGCTTCGTGGGCCTGGTGGTGCCGCACCTCGTACGCCGCATCCAAGGCGCGGAGCACGGCCCCCTGACGCTCAACGCCGCGCTCCTGGGCGGACTGCTTCTGCTCTGGTCCGACGTCCTGGCCCGCACCCTCCTGCCCGGCGGCGTGGAACTCCCCGTGGGCGTGCTCACGGCCCTGCTCGGCGGCCCGTTCTTCTGCCTGCTGCTCAAGCGCCGCGCGGAGGCCGCGTGATCCGCCTGGAGAACGTCAGCGTGGGCCACGGCGACCGGGTCGTGCTGCGCGATCTGAACCTGACGGTGGAGCCCGGCGGGTTGGTGGGCCTGATGGGCCCCAACGGCTCGGGCAAGACCACCCTTCTGCTCACCCTGGCCGGGGCCCTGCCCCCGCTGGAAGGCCGCGTGACCCTGGCCGGACGGCCCCTGGAATCCCTGCGGCCCCGGGAACGGGCACGGTTGGCGGCCTCCGTGCCCCAGCACGCCGAACCTCCGGGGCTCAAGGTCCTCTCCGTGGTGCTCATGGGCCGCTACGCCCGCGTCTCCTTCCTCGGCGGCTACACCGACGAGGACCGGGACAAGGCGCTGGACGCCCTGGAGGAAACCGGCGGCGAAGCCCTGGCGGACCGCCGGGCCGACGAACTCTCCGGCGGCGAGTGGCGGCGGGTGCTCATGGCCCGCGCCCTGACCCAGGAGGCCGACCTCCTGCTTCTGGACGAGGCCGCTTCCGGCCTGGACCCGGCCCGGCAGGCCGAAGCCGCCGAACTGCTCCTGCGCCGCAACGCCGCCGGGCTCACGGCCGTCTCGGCCATCCACGACCTGAACCTGGCCGCCCTGACCTGCCGCCGCCTGATCTTCCTCAAGAACGGCCGGGTGGCCCTGGACGGCCCGGTGCATGACGTTTTCACCGAAACCCATCTCTCGGAGATATATGAAACGCGCATCCTCGTCTCCCGCCACCCGCTCCTGGGCCTGCCTCAGGCGCATCTGGCTCCCGGCGCTGGTTCTCTGCCTCACGACGCTCCCGGCCCTGGCCGGACCCGTTGAGATCACCGACGACCTGGGCCGCCAGGTGCGGCTGGCCGCTCCGGCCGAACGCATCGTGGCCCTCTACGGCGCCTTCAACGAAATGCTCGACGGCATGGCCCTGACCGAGCGCATCACGGCCCGCACCCAAGCCGACGAGCTGCCCGCCTCGATCCTGGACCGGCCGGTCATCGGCACGCATATGCGGCCCAACGTGGAGATGATCGTGGCCCTCAAGCCCGACCTCGTGCTCCAGATGGGGGGCCGGGCCGAGGCAGCCGCGCCGCTGCGCGACCTGGAGCGCTTCGGCCTGACCACGGCCTTCTTCGAGGCCCGCTCCTTCGCGGAACTCTTCTCCGTGCTCCAGCGTCTGGGCGTTCTCTGCGGCGAGCCCGGCCGAGCGGCCACGCTGGAGCAGTCCCTGCGCTCCCGTCTGGAGGCCGTGGCCCGGGTCGTGGACGGCGACGGACACTCCACGGTGCTCTTTGAAATCCGTTATCCAAATCTACTGGCCGCCGGGCGCGGCTCCATGATCGACGACGTGATTCGGGCCGCCGGAGGAAAAAACGCCGTGCCCCTGGACGACAAGCTGGCCCGGCTCTCCGAGGAGGAGGTCTTCCGCCTGGACCCGGACGCCTATGTGCTCCAACGCGGGCCCATGAACCGCAACCCCGTGCCGCCAGGGGAGCGGCCCAACTTCAAGGGACTGCGCGCCGTGCGCCAGGGCCGCGTGCTGGTGGTGGACGAACTGCTCTTCTCCCGCCCCGGCCCGCGCAATGTGGAGGCCGTGGAGACCCTGGCCCGCTTCCTCCATCCCGGCCGGTTCCAGGACGGCGTCAAGGGGAGCGCGAAGCCATGAAGCAGGGTACCCTCTATGGCCTGGGCATCGGCCCGGGCGACCCCGAACTGCTGACCCTCAAGGCCGTGCGCCTGCTGAACCGGGTGGACGTGATCCTCGGCGCGGCCTCGCCCAAGAACGACGCCTCGCGGGCTTTGGAGATCGCGGCTCCGCATCTGCCCGCCACGGCCGAAATCCTGCGTCTGGACTTCCCCATGACCCGCGATCGGGCTCTGCAGCAGGCGGCTTGGCGGGCCAACGCCGAGAAGACCCGAGCCGTGCTCGACTCCGGCCGCGACGCCGCCTTCCTGACCCTGGGCGACCCGCTGACTTACAGCACCTTCGGCTACCTCCTGCGCACCCTGGCCGAGACCGGCCCCATGCCGCCGGTGGAGATCGTACCCGGGATCACCTCCTACCAGGCCGCCGCCGCCCGGGTGGCCCAGCCCCTGGTGGAGGCCGAGGAGAGCCTGCTCGTCATCCCCGGAGTCTGCTCGGCGGAAAAACTGGAAAAACTCCTGGCCTGCGCGGACAACGCGGTGATCCTCAAGGCCTACCGCAACCTGCAGGAGATACGAGAAACACTTTCCCGTCTTGACCTGGCGGGGTCGTCCGTGTTTGTGTCCCGCGTGGGACTTCCGGGCGAACTGGTCCACGAGAATCTGGACGACGCGCCCGACGACCCCCACTACTTCTCCCTGATCCTGGTGCGGAAACGAACAACATGAGCCTGGCCATCCTGCTGGCGGCTTACGGCTCCCGGCAGGCCGGGGCCCGAGCCGCCGTCGAACGCCTCCGCGAACGCGTACGCGCGGCTTACCCGGACACGGTCTGCGCCGTGGCCTACACCTCGCGCGCCGTGCGTCACCACCTGAACCGCAACGGCGAGACTGCGGACTCCGTGCCCGCGGCCCTGGACAAGCTCAAGGGCCAGGGCTTCCGCCGCGTGGCCCTGCTCTCCCTGCACATCGTGCCCGGCGAGGAATACTCGGGCATGACCGAGGCCGCCGCAGCCTCCGACCTGCGCGTGGAGCTGAGCGGCCCGCTCATGGCCGATGAACGCGACGTGGAGCGCGTGGCCGATATTCTCGCGGCCCGCTTCCCGTCGGACGGCGGCGAGGCCGTGCTGTTCATGGGACACGGCGGAGCCCACCCGGGCAACGCCCTCTATCTGCGCCTGGACGAGGCCCTGCGCCGCCGCGACCCGGGCCTGCACCTGGGCCTGCTGGAATCCGAGCCGGGCATCGAGGTTCTGCGCGACCGGCTCCTGGCCCAGGGAACGCGCTCGGTCCTGCTCCTGCCCTTCCTTTTCGGGGCCGGATACCACGCCACCCAGGATCTGGCCGGAGACGGCCCGGACTCCTGGCGCGGCCGCCTCACCCAGGCGGGTCTGAACTGCCGGGTGGAACTCAAGGGCGCCGGCGACTATCCGGAGCTGGTGGATCTCTGGCTGGCGCACCTGCGCCGGGCCGTGGACCGGCTGGCGGCCTGAACCGGCCCGGCATTTACAGTTCACGCCCCATGGGCTAGGTGTCGGATCACGGCGCGAACGCCCCTTCATCCATGAACGAAACCATCCGTGTGCAGACCTTCGACGGCCGTGAGCTGACCCTTCGGCCCGACTCCGCCCTGAGTCTGGCTCAGGCCCTGTTCCTGGCCGGGCCCTTCCGGGGTTTGCCGCTATGCTCCGGCCTGGGGCGCTGCGGCCTGTGCCGGGTGCGCTTCCTGGCCGACCCGCCGCCCGTGCTGGCCGCCGAAGAGAAACGCCTCTCCGCCGGGGAACTGGCCCAGGGTTGGCGGCTCTCCTGCCTCCGCCCGGCCGCGCCCTGTTCCCTGGCCCTGCCCGAACCCCGAGGGGAGAAGCCCTACGCCACGGCCTTCACCGCCGGGCCCGGCCCCCTCTCCCTGGCCGTGGACCTGGGCACCACCTCCCTGCACTGGGCCGCCCTGGCCGAAGGTCGCGTCGCGGCCCGGGGCCGGGGGCTGAATCCCCAGATGGGCCTGGGCTCGGAGGTCATGTCCCGGCTGGCCTTCGCGGCCCGTCCCGAGGGCGCGGCCGTGCTGCGCGACCTCGTTCTGGAACGCCTGCGGGAGATCATACGGGATCTGCCCGCGCGGCCGGAGTCCCTGGTGGTGGCGGGCAACCCGGCCATGACCCTGATCCTGCTCGGCCTGGACGCCAAGGGCCTGCGCGGCGCGCCCTACCGCCTGGACTACGCGGGCGGCGACGTGCGCGAACTGGCCCCGGACCTGCCCCCGGCCTTCATCCCGCCGCTCTTCGCGCCCTTCGTGGGCGGCGACTTGAGCGCCGGGCTGGCGGCCCTCATGCTGGCCCCAGGCGCGGCACCCGAGTACCCCTTTCTTTTGGCCGACATGGGCACCAACGGCGAGTTCATCCTGGCCCTCTCGCCCGGCGAACTGCTCTGCGCCAGCGTACCCCTGGGCCCGGCCCTTGAGGGTGTGGGCCTGCGCTTCGGCCGCACGGCCGGACCCGGCGCTGTGGAGCTCTTCGACCTGGGCCCGGCGGGACTCGTCCCGCGCTTCATCGACGCCCCGCCCGCCCCCGGCGATACCCCCGGGCTCACCGGCCCGGCCTACCTCTCCCTGGTCTCCATTCTCCTGGCCAACGGCCTGCTGGACGCTTCCGGCCGCTTCACCCAGGGCGACACGCCCCTGGCCCGCAAGATCGGCCACGGGTTGGACCGCGAGGCCGGGGAGCCGGTGTTGCGTATTCTCCCAAACCTGTTCCTGGCGGCCTCGGACGTGGAGGAGATCCTCAAGCTCAAGGCCGCCTTCAACCTGGCTTTCTCCCGGCTTCTGGCCGAGGCCGGGCTCACGCCCACGGCCCTGGCCGCCGTGCATCTGGCCGGGGCCGTGGCCGAACACGCCCGTCCCGCCGACCTGGAACGCCTGGGCTTCCTGCCTCCCGGACTCCCGCCGCGTGTGCGCGTGGCCGGAAACACCTCCCTGGCCGGAGCCGAGCTGTTGGCCGTGGACACGGACGCGCGCCGCGCCGTGCTGGACCTGCCCAAGGTGGTCCAGGCCATCGATCTGACCAATGAACCCGGCTTCGACGCCCGCTACCTGGAGCGCATGATCTTCCGCCATGTTTCCTGAAAATCTCTTCCCCCCCCTGCCCCCCGCCGTCCGCAAGGATATGGCGGACCTGGGCCCGGCCCTGGACGCGGTCCTGCCGCTGAAGGCCCGCCACCGCGCGGACCTGCCCGGCAACATCCGCCTGCTCTCCTCCCTGCTCACCGAGGACCGCGACGACCTGGGCCGCGACTACATGGGCGACCCGCGCACCCTCTCGGCCTATCTGCGCTACTTCCTGCCCTGGAACCTCTACCGCCTGGGCCGCCTGTTCACCGGGCTTTCCTTGGACCTGACCGAAGGCGCCACCCTGGTGGACTACGGTTCCGGCCCGCTCACCGTGCCCCTGGCCCTCTGGCTCTCCCGGCCCGAGCTGCGCTCCCGGCGGCTGAACGTAGTCTGCGTGGACCGCACGCCCAAGCCCATGCGCTCGGGCCTGGACCTGCTGCGCAAGCTGGCCGGTGGCGAGCCGCCCTGGAAGATCACCCTGGTCAAGGGCGCGCTCGGCATGCATCTGCGTGAGCGGGCCGACCTGCTCGTGCTGGCCAACACGCTCAACGAGTTGGCCTGGACCCGCCGCCCGGACCTCGACGAGGACGCCGCGCGCCTGGCCGCCACCCTGCAGAAGGGGCTGGCCCCGGGGGGCCGCGCGCTCCTGGTGGAGCCGGGTACGCGTGAGGCGGGCCGGGCTCTCTCGGCCCTGCGCGGGGCCTGCCTGGAGCTGGGCCTGCATCCCCAGGCCCCCTGCCCGCATCTGCGGCGCTGCCCCATGCCCGGCCGCGAGCCGGCGCCCTGGTGCCACTTCAACTTCGACACCACCGGCGCGCCGGAATGGCTGGTCCGGCTCACGGCCAAGGCCGACCTGACCAAACGCAATCTCTCGCTCTCGTTCCTTCTCCTGACCCAGGGCTTCGAGCCCGAGCCCAACCGTGTGCGCGGCGTGTCCGAGGCCTTCGACCTGCCGCTCGGCTTCCGCGGCCAGTACGCCTGCTCGGCCCAGGGACTGACGCTGCTGCGCTTCCCGACCGGAGAACGCGGTCTGCCGCCGGGTCGGGGCATTACGGCCACGTTCCCGGATCAACCCGAGCGCGATCGAAAGTCCGGGGCCGTGATCCTGCCCCTGCCGGGGGTCCGGTCGTGAGAATCATTGATCTCGGGCTCATCGACCACGCCGAGGCCGAGGCCCTGCAACTGGAGACGCTCGCCGCCGTGCGCGAGGAGCGCGCGGAGAACACCCTCTATCTCCTGGAGCACCCGCCGGTGATCACCCTGGGGCATCAGGGCGGCCTGGAGAACCTGCACGTGCCCGAGGCCTTTCTGAAGGAGCGCGGCATCACGCTCTCCAAGACCGGGCGCGGCGGCAACATCACCTGTCATTTCCCGGGCCAGCTCGTGGGCTACCCGGTCTTCCGCGTGGAGCGCCGCCCGGGCGGCATCCGGGCCTTCTTCAACGACATGGAGGAGGCCGTGATCCGCGTCTGCCGGGACTTCGGCGTGGACGCCGGACGCTGGGAAGGCCGCCCCGGCGTCTGGGTCGGGGAGCGGAAAATCTGTTCCATGGGCATCGGGGTCAAACACTGGGTCACATTTCACGGACTGGCCCTGAACGTGGGCCGCGACCTCTCCCTCTTCGAGCTCATCACCCTCTGCGGACTGTCCGGGGCCCGGCCCACCTCACTGGCCCTGGAGACCGGACGCGACATCGACATGAAGGACGTCAAGGATGCACTCTCGCGACACTTCCTGGGACTCTTCCCGGATTCCGCCCTGGCTGCGCGTCAATCTGCCGCGTGATCCGGCCTTCGCCGCCACCGAGGCCCTGACCCGCGACCTGAACCTGAACACGGTCTGCACCGGGGCCAAGTGCCCGAACAAGTGGGAGTGCTACTCCCGCCATGTGGCCACGTTTCTCGTGCTGGGCGCGGTCTGCACGCGCAACTGCGCCTTCTGCAACATCCATCCCGGCCGCGTGGAGCCCCCGGACCGGGACGAGCCGCGCCGCGTGGCCGAGGCCGTGGCCAGGCTGGGCCTGTCCTACGCCGTGGTCACCTCCGTGACCCGCGACGACCTGCCCGACGGCGGGGCCGGGCACTTCGCGGCCGTGATCCGCTCCATCCGGGAGCGCAATCCAGGCTGCGCCGTGGAGGTGCTCATCCCGGACTTCAAGGGTGACGAGGCCGCCCTGCGCCTGGTGCTCGACGCCGCGCCGGACGTGCTGAACCACAACGTGGAGACCGTGCCGGGACTCTATCCGCGCATCCGGCCCCAGGCCCGCTACGAGCGCAGCCTGGAGCTGCTGCGCCGCTCCAAGGCGGCGGCCCCGGCCATCCCGACCAAGAGCGGGCTCATGCTCGGTCTGGGCGAGGAGATGGAGGACGTGCGGCGGGTGCTGGCGGACATGGCGGGCGTGGGCTGCGACATGATCACCGTGGGCCAGTACATGCGGCCCAGCCGGGAGCATCCGGCGGTGGTCCGCTGGGTCCACCCGGACGAGTTCGAGGAGCTGGCGGAATACGGCCGGGGCCTCGGCGTGCGGCACATGTTCTGCGGCCCGCGCGTGCGCTCCAGCTACCACGCCGCCGAGGCGGCCCGGGAGATGGGCTGACCTACTCGCACCAGTCGCGGAGGTGCAGTTCGATGCGCGGGACGCCGTCCCAGTCGTCGATGCCCGGGGAATAGGCGAAGCGCATGGTCCGGCCGACCACGGCCGGGGTGAGGTTGGCGGCCTGCCGCCAGGCCTTGCCGGAGAGCGTGGCCCGGGCCTCGGCGTCCACCAGGGTCAGCTTCACGTGATCCTTGCCGAACACGCGGCGGTCCTTGACGATCACCGGCGGGGACTGGAACACGGGCTCGGGGTTGCCGACCCCGAAGGGCTGGAGCAGCTCCAGTTCCTTGAGCAACACGTGGCTGATCTCGCCGAAGGCCAGTTCACGGTCGAGCTTGAGCACTGGCCTTAAGGCCCGGTCGCCCACCTGCTCAAGCACGGCGGCGTGAAACCGCTCGCGCAGAGGTTCCAGATTTTCCGGGGCCAGGGAGAGCCCGGCGGCCTGACGGTGCCCGCCGAAGCCCAGCAGGATGTCCGAAAAGCTCCGCAGCCCGGCATGCAGGTCGAATTCGTCCACGCTGCGGCCCGAACCCTTGAGCTTCTCACCCTCGCTGCACAAAATGAGCGTGGGCAGGTAGAATTCCTCCACCACCCTTGAGGCCACGATGCCGATGACCCCGGGATGCCAGTGGGCCCCGAAGAGCGCCAGCCCGCGCAGACCGGGGCGGGCGGCCAGCAGCTCCCGGGCCTGGGCCAGGGCCTCCTGCTGGATGGAGTCCTCCTCGCGGCGACGCTCGGCGTTCAGGGCGTTCAGCTCCAGGGCCAGGGGCCTGGCGGTCTCCTCGTCCGGGGACAGGAGCATGTCCAGGGCCTTGCCCGGATCGCCCAGGCGTCCGGCGGCGTTGATCCGGGGGGCGAGGCCGAAGCCGATCTGCCCAGCCCCCAGCTCGGCGTAACGGTCGTAGCCGCTGGCCGCCTTGAGGGCCGCGATGCCCGGCCGACGCGCTTCCTTGATGAGCAGCAGTCCGTTCTTGACCAGAATGCGGTTCTGGCCCGTGAGCGGCACCACGTCGGCCACGGTGCCCAGGGCCACCAGGTCCAGGAAGCGGCGCATGTCCAGCGGCGCGCCGGGCAGCAGTTTGTTCAGGGCCACGGCGAGCATGAAGGCCACGCCCACCCCGGCCAGGTCCGCGAAGGGGCCATCGGCCGCGAGCCGGGGATTGCAGACCGCCTCGGCCTCCGGCAGGGTCTCGCCGGGCAGGTGGTGGTCCGAGACCACCACGATCAGGCCCAGAGAGCGGGCCCGTTCCACGGACGCGTGGTCCGAGACGCCGCAATCCACGGTGAGCAGCACGCCCACGCCCTCGGCTGCCAGAGTCTCCATGCCCGCCGCGTTCAGGCCGTAGCCCTCCTTGAGACGGTTGGGCAGATAGGGGCGCGCCGGAAAACCGCGTAGGGAAAGAAATTCAGTCATGAGCGCCGTGGAGGTGATCCCGTCCACGTCGTAGTCGCCCCAGATGGCGGGCTTGCGGCCCTCGCCCAGGGCCCGAGCCAAGGTCTCGGCGGCCCGGGTCAGACCCGGGATGGTCGCCGGGTCGGCCATGTGCCGCAGGCCCGGGGAGAGAAAACGGTCCATCTCCCCGGCCTCGCGCAGACCCCGCGACCAGAGAATCCCGGCGGTCACGGCAGAAACGCCCAAGATTTCGCCAAGTTCGGCCACGGAGGCCGGGGGCGTTTCCTCGTTGCGGGGTTTCCAGAGACAGGGCATGAGTCGCGCGCCGCCCCGCTCAGACGAGATTCTGGACGAACTGGTCCACGGATTCGTCGGCCAGGACGGTTGCGGCCAAGGGGCGGACGTCCTCCAGGGACAGGCCCAGGGACTGGGCCAGGCCGGGTGCGGGCAGAGCCTGGGGATCGGCCGGATCGGCTGCCTCGTGGGCCAGGGCGTCGGCCAGGGCCAGGAGCGTGGCCTCCCGGGCCGAAACCGGAGCCAGTTCCGGGGCGTGATGCCAGTTCACCGGCTCCACGATCTCGGCGGGCAGATCCCAGGAACCCAGGACCAGGGCCCCGACCACGCCGTGATCCACGCCCCAGTAGTCGTTCTCGGCCAGGGACTCGGGGATGTGCCGGGTACGGGCCAGGGTGAGCATCTCCACGGCGACCTCAGGTCGGAACATGGCCACGATGAGCTTGCCCAGGTCGTGGAGCAGCCCGGCGGTGAAGAGCTGGTCCGGGTCCAGTCCGCCCCCTTCCTGACGATTCAGGGCACGGGCCAGGTCGCGGCTCAGGCAGGCCACCCGGAACTGATGCCGCCAGTAGGCGTCCAGGTCGAATTCCTTGGGCATCGGCCTCTTGCGCCCCAGGGCGCGGATGCCGATGGCCAGGACGATGTTGCGGATCTCGCGCAGCCCCAGGACCGTGGCCGCCCGCTGCACCGTGGTCACCTGGGCCTGGAGGCCATAGAAGGCGGAGTTGGCCATGGCCAGGAGCTTGGCCGTGAGACCCTGATCCTTGGCGATGGTTTCAGCGATATCGTGCATGGAGGCCAGGGCCCCCTCGCCGGTCTGCATGAAGAGCTTCTGCAGGAGCACCGGGGAGAACGGCAGATCGTTGCGTACGCCGGGCAGCTCGGCCAGAAATTTCTGGGCGGTCTCATGCGTCATGGCGTCTCCTCGGCGTCCCGCTCCGGTCCTCAGCATCCCGTGCGCATGTCGCGCAAAACGTCCATGGCCGCGCTCCGGGGATCCGGCGCCTGGGTGACGGGGCGTCCCACCACCAGGTAGTCGGCGCCGGCGGCCACGGCCTGGGCCGGGGTCACGGTGCGGCGCTGGTCGTCGCTCCCGCCCGCCGGGCGGATGCCCGGGGTCAGGCAGCGGAAGCCCGCCCCGCATGCCTCCTTGATCCGGGCCGCCTCCAGGCCGGAGCAGACCACACCATCAAGATAATACCCCCGCGCGCGGCGGGCAAGCTCCAACGCCAACGCTCCCGCACCGCCGGGATAGTCCACGGGCAGGTCGGCGTCGGCCATGCTGGTCAGCACGGTGACGCCGAGCAACAGGGGCGGCTCGGCCCCGGGAGCGGTTCCGGCGTCCCGGCCCTCCAGGGCCGCCTCGGCCATGCGCGCGCCGCCCAGGACGTGGATGTTGACCATGTCCGCGCCTAGACGCGCGGCCGAACGCACCGCGCCACGCACCGTATTCGGGATGTCCAGGAACTTGAGATCCAGGAAGACCCGAAAGCCCAGCGCCTTGAGATCGGCCACCAGCCCCGGTCCCTCGGCGGTGAACAACTCCAGGCCCACCTTGACCCAGGGCGCGGTCCCGACCAGGCGGCGGGCCATGTCCAGGGCCGGCGCGGCCTCGGGATAGTCCAGGGCCACCACCAATTCAGCCATGCTCCCCCCACTCCGCCAGCAGGTCCGCCACGAGTCCGGGGCGCAGCCCCGGCCGCAGCCGGGCGGCCAGATACACGGCGCGCAACTCGTCGCAGGCCCGCTCCAGCTCGTCGTTCAGGATCAGAAAATCGAAGCGCTCCGCCGCCGCGATCTCGGCTCGGGCGTTCTCCAGGCGCTTGGTCACCACTTCGGGCGCGTCCGTGCCCCGGCCGCGCAGACGGCGCTCCAGTTCGGCCAGCGACGGCGGCAGGATGAAGACCAGCACCCCCTCCGGAAAGGCCGTGCGCAGCTGGGCCGCACCCTGCACATCGATGTCGAAGAGCACATCGCGGCCCTGGTCCAGGAGCGCCAGCACCGGAGCCTTGGCCGTGCCGTAAAAATTGCCGTGAACCTCGGCCCACTCGGCGAACTCCCCGGCCTCGCGCATGGCCAGGAAACGGTCGCGGTCGACGAAGTGGTAGTCCACGCCGTCGCGCTCCGCGCCCCGGGGCGCGCGGGTGGTGTAGGACACCGAGTAGCCGATCCCCGGGAACTCCCGCAGCAGCTTGCGGACCAGGGTGCTCTTGCCCGCACCGGAGGGCGCGGAAAGCACGAGAACGATGCCCCGCCGGACGCGTTCAGACATCGGCTGCCTCCTCCGACATCTCGAACGCCTCGGCCTGGAACCGCTGGCCGATGGTTTCGGCCTGGATGGCCGAGAGGATCACGTGGTTGGAGTCGGTGACGATGATGGCGCGGGTCTTGCGGCCCTGGGTGGCGTCCACCAGGCGGCCTTCCTGGCGGGCGTCCTCGCGCAGGCGGCGCATGGGCGCGGACGAGGGGTTGGCGATGGTCACCACCCGGGTGAGGACCACGAAGTTGCCGAAACCGATGTTCAGAAGCCCCTGGCGGAGCGCCTGCCTGCTCATGCCTACTCCAGATTCTGGACCTGCTCGCGGCAGCGCTCCAGCTCGGTCTTGAAGTCCACCACCAGACGGCTGACCTCCACGTCCTGGGCCTTGTTGCCGCAGGTGTTGATCTCGCGGAAGGCCTCCTGGATGAGGAAGTCCAGGCGCTTGCCCTCCTCGGCCGCGCCGGAAAGGGTCTGCTCCAGGCGGTCCAGGTGGGCGAACAGCCGGGTCAGCTCCTCGGAGACGTCCAGTCGATCCGTGAGCACGGCCACTTCCTGGAGCATACGGTCCTCGGAGTACTCGGCCCCCACCTGCGCCAGGGCCTCGCGCACGCGCTGGCAGAGCCCCGTGCGCTTCTCGTTGAGCACGCCAGGAATGCGCTGGGCGATGGCCTGGGCCAGTTCGCGGAGACGGGCTAGGCGGACGCGCAGATCCTCGGCCAGAACCGCGCCCTCGGACTGCCGCGAGGCGCGCCAGTCTTCCAGGGCCGCGCGCAGCCCCCGCTCCAGGCTGTCCAGGAGCGCCGGGGCCGGGCCGCTGGAATCGTCGCGCCAAAGCGAGGACATGGACAAAAGGCGATTATAGTCCGGCTCGAAGGCCTGCCCGCGCATGGCCGCCAGCTTGGCGACCTGGTCCAGCATGGCCGCCACCAGAGGCAGGTTCAGGCTCACGCCAAGGATGTCCGGGCTTTTCACCTCAAGATTCAGGGAGACGTCCACCCGGCCCCGGCTGCCGTAAGACCGCACGATCTTTTCCCAGGCCGTCTCCAGGCTGCGCAGGGCCGAGGGAATGCGCCATTTCACGTCCAGAAAGCGGCCGTTGACGCTCTTGACCTCGAAACCGTGCGCCCACTTCTCCTCAGCGCTCTCGGAACGGCCGAAGCCGGTCATGCTCGCGGGCATGTTTCCTTCCTTTCCTCGTTGGGGGCCTCGAGCCCCGGGTTGTCGCCGCGCAGGGCGAAAAGCTTGCGGCGGTAGTGTTCGCGCATCTCGCTCAAAAGCTCCAGCATGTCCGGGGCGGCGTAGTCCGGAAAGGTCCAGGGCAGGACCAGCCAGCCGCCGCCGGTGTACACCAGGGTCAGGTCGGCCCAGATGCCCCGGCCCAGGTAGACCCGGTGCGTGAAATTCTTGCCCGTGGCCAGAATGAGCCGCTCCTGGGTCAGGACGCCGGGGTCCAGGTTGAAACGCCTGCTCCCGTCAGGTCGAGCTTCCCGCCGCTCCAGCTCGTTGGTGAAGAGCTTGGCCTCGGGTAGGCCGTCCAGTGGGACCAGCCGCTCGAAGGCCAGCATCCGCCGCCTCAGGGGCGTGCCCAGTTCCCGATCGTAATAGTCCGTGTGTCCGAAATCCATGAACGCGGAAGCGAAGTCCGTCGGGCCGAAACGCGCCTCCAGTTCCGCCGAGAGTCGCGGCCAGCAGGCCTCCCATTCGGCGCAAAGCACGGAGAGCACGAGCAGTCCGGGCTCCGGGACGCGCGGCGCGCTCACGCCTCGGGCTCCAGACGGGCCAGGACACGGCCGCCTTCCAGGCCGACGGGCCGGGCCCGCACCAGGGCGCGCACGGCCGAGACGCCTTCCACCCGACAGGGCGCGTAGTGCTCGGACACGCCCTCGCCCTCGGCGTTCTCCACCAGAACGGACAGCGGTCCGCCTCCGGCCAGAACCTTGAGAAAGGCCCGCTTCCGGGCCGAGGTCACGGCCCGCAGGCTCGCGGCCCGGGCCTTCTTCTCCTCCTGGGGAACCTGGCCGTCCAGGTCCGCCGCCGGAGTGCCCGGCCTCGGAGAATACGGGAAAACATGGGCATAGGAAAGGGGCAGGGCCCGCGCCAGGGCCAGGGTATTGCCGAACTGCCCGGCCGTCTCGCCCGGGAAGCCCACCAGCAGGTCCGCGCCCAGACCGAAGACCGGCCAGACGGCCGCCAGCTCACGGCTGAACTCCAGGGCCTGTTCCGGCCGGTAGTGACCGCGCCCCATGCGCCGCAGCACCTCGGGGTCGCCGCTCTGCAACGAGAGATGCAGGTGCGGACAGACCAGCCGCGAAGCGCCCAGCACGTCCAGGGCCTTGGACCCGAGTTGCCCCGGCTCCAGGGAACTCAAACGCAGCCGGACGCGATCGGCCCAGCGCGGGGCCAGGGCGCGCTCCAGTCCGGCGAGCAGATCCCAGAAATCCGGGCGGCCGGGGAGGTCCGTGCCGTACTGGCGGAGGTTGATCCCGCCCAGGACGATCTCGCGGAATCCGGCCATCAGCAGACGTTCGGCCTCGGCCAAAACCTCGGCCGGGTCGCGGCTCACGCTCCGACCCCGGGCCAGGGGCACGACGCAGTAAGTGCAGCGGTGGGAGCAGCCGTCCTGAACCTTGAGCACGGGCCGCGCGCGGTCGTAACCCGAGATGGCGAAGGGCTGCCAGCCAGCCCGCGCGGGACCGGCATCCAGGAGTTCGGCCTTGCGCGACTGGGGCACGACCCGCTCCACTCCGGGCAGTCCGGCCAGTTCCTCTTCCAGGATCTGGGCCGCGCAGCCGGTGATGACGATGGCCGCGTCCGGGCTCTCGCGGTGCAGGCGGCGCACGAGCTGGCGCAGGTCGCTCACGGCGTTGGCCGTGACGGCGCAGGAATTGACCAGGATGCGCCCAGCCAAGGCCGGGTCATCGACCTGGACCCAGCCGCGCGCCTCCAGGGCTTCGGCCAGGGCGCGGGTTTCGTACTGGTTGATCTTGCAGCCCAGGGTGGCGGTGTGAAATGTCTTCATCACGGGCTGTCCTACACCGTGACCCGGAGAGGGACAAGGGCCGCGCGGGCCACGTGGCGGGGAAGGCTCAGCCCGCGATGACGCCTCCGGCCAGGACCGCGCCCTCCGGGGTATACAACGCGCCGATCTGCCCCGGCGTGGGTCGCCCCTGCGGCTCCAGGAAACGCAAACGCAGGCCGTCCCCGGTTTCCTCCCAGCGGCCGGGCCGGGCCTTCTGGCGGTAGCGCGTCTGGACCAGGACCACTTCCGGCCAATGCGTCGAAGGGACGAGGCGGTTCACCCCGCGCAGCAGGCAGCCTGGGGACTCCAAGGATGCGCGCGGCCCCACCACCAAGGCGTTGCGCTCCGGATCCTTGTCCAGCACGTAGAGGGGCTCGGGCCAGCTCAGGCCCAGGCCCCGGCGCTGGCCCTGGGTATGCCGCCAGAGCCCCCGATGCCGTCCCAAAACGCGGCCGTCTTCCAGGAGCACCGGCCCGCCGTCCGGCAAGGGTTCGCCGCGCCCCTCCAGAAAGGCCCTATAGTCGTCACCGGGCACGAAACATATCTCCCGGCTCTCCCGGGGCACGGGGGCCGTCAAGCCGCGCCGGACCAGCTCCGCGCGCACCTCGTCCTTGGTCCACCCTCCCAGGGGGAACACGGCCCGCTCCAGGCGCTCGGCGGGCACGAGGCTCAGGAAATAGCTCTGGTCCTTGCGCGCGTCGATGCCGCGCAGCAGCCGACCGCTCTCCAGGCGGACATAATGGCCGGTGGCCAGCCGCTCCGCTCCGCGCTCAATGGCGTGGTCGAAGAGGACGCCGAACTTGATGCCGGGGTTGCAGGCCGCGCAGGGGTTGGGCGTCTCGCCCGCGAGATAGGCCCGGACAAAGGGCCGCACCACCCGTTCCTCGAACTCGCGGCGCAGATCCAACTCCAGGTAGGGTACGCCCAGGGAGGCGCAGAGATCGGCCAGGGACGGCCCGGCCGCGTCCTGACCCTGGAAGCGGCCATGCACGGCCAGGACATCCTCGCCCCCTTCGCGCAGAAGCGCCAGACAGAGGAGGCTGTCCACGCCTCCGCTCACGGCCACGGCGATGGTCATGGAGCGGATCAGGCCAGGATGACCCGGCTGACGTGCGGCCGGATCACGTCCTCGCCCCAGGGGCCGAGCACGAGCAGGGCCGTGGCCAGGGAATCGGCCCGGGCCGCCGTATCCGCCAGGACCGTGGATGAGTGGATGAGGTGCGGTGAAACGCCCGTCGCCGGGTCCACGATGTGGTGGAACAGACGTTCCTTGTCGAAATAGACCTCGTAGTCGCCCGAGGTGGCGCATGCCCCATCGGTCAGCTCCAGGCGGGCCAGGGGCGACTCGACATCCGCCGGGTTGCGCACCGCCACCATCCAGGGCAGGCCCTCGGCCTTGCCGCCGAAGGCGGCGATATCGCCTCCGGCGTCGACCAGTCCGTGACGCACGCCCCGCTCGCGCAAGGCCTCGGCCATGCGGTCCACGATGTAGCCCTTGGCCACGCCGTCCAGGGTCAGGGCCATGCCCGCGCGGTCCAAATGCACCGAACGTCCGTCCCAACGCACCCGCTCCAGACCGACCAGCCCCCGTAATTCTTCCAGACGGGAGGGATCGGGCCGTCGTCCCGCCTCGGCGGATTCCTCGATGTACGCGAGCACGGGCAGGACCGTGGGATCGAAGGCCCCCTTGGTGGCCCGGTGGGCGAAGACGGCCAGATCCAGCACCCGGGTCAAATCCTCCGGCGCGCCGTCCAGTCGACCGTGAGAGTTGAGCGCGGAGAGCGCGGATTTGGGCCGGAAACGCGTCAACCGGGCCTCCAGGCGATCCAGCACGGCCCAGGCGGCGCCCAGGGCCTCCTCGGCCCGGGACTGGGAGGGGTCCACCACGCTCAGGCTGACGTAGGTTCCCATGCCCAGGCGCGTTTCGCTGAGCATCCGTCCGGGACGGCCCAGAGGCACCACCCCGTCCAGCCAGGAAGCCACGCCGTATCCCGCGGCCAGCGCCGCGCCCGTTCCCAGAAATCGCAACACGTCCCTGCGCTTCATACGCTCGTCCTCATGCTTGTTCCCCATTCGCGGTCCCGGCCGCCCGCCGCCGCGCCTCGGGCTCCGGCCGCGCCGTGGGGGTCTCGTCCCCCAGGGGGCGGAGGATGCCACGCGGGCAGAATCCGGCGCAGGCGAGCCCGCAGGAAGGGCCATAGGCCACGCAGGCCTTGTGGTCCACGCTGATGCGTCCGCGATCCAGGCTCACCGCCTGGGCCGGGCACTTCTTCACGCACATGCCGCAGGAGATGCAGCCCGCCCCGCAGACGTCCTTGACCTCGCTGCCCTTGTCCCGCGAGGAGCAGAAGACCTGGACCCGGGAGTTGCGCGGCGTCAGTTCGAGAATGGACTTGGGGCAGACCCGCACGCAGTTGCCGCAGCCGGTGCAGAGTTCCGCGTCCACCCGCACGAGCCCGCTCTCCAGGCGCATGGCCCCGAAGGGGCAGGCCGCCAAGCAGTCGCCCAGGCCGATGCAGGCGAAGCGGCAGGCGTCCGGACCGCCCAGGGCCAGACTGGCGGCCTGGCAGGTGGAGACGCCCGAATACAGCAGTCGCCGGGCCACTTGGCCCTCGTCCTTGACGCAGCGCCGGAAGGCCACCACCGGCTCGGCCCCGCCCATGGCCTTGCCCGTGAGCCGGGCCACGGCGACGGCCACCGAGGGTCCGCCGGGACGGCAGAGGTCCGGCGGCACGTTCGGATCCTTGACCACGGCCTCGGCGTAGGCCTCGCAGCCGGGGTAGGAGCAGCCGCCGCAGTTGGCGCCCATGAGCGCCTCCTTGACCTCGGCGATGCGCGGGTCAACCTCGACCTTGCAGCGCACGGCCGCCAGGGCCAGGGCCACGCCCGCGACCAGCCCCAGGGCCCCGAAGACGGCCAATCCGGTCCAGGCCAGTTGGATCAGGTCCATGCCGCGTCCACTCCTAGAAACTCATGCCCGAGAAGCCCAGGAAGGCCAGGGCGAACAGTCCGGCCACCACGAAGGCGATGGGCAGGCCCCGGAACGGTTCCGGGATGTCCGCCAGCTCCAGCCTCTCGCGCACGCAGGCCATGAGGAACAGCGCCAGGGCGAAGCCCGCGCCCGAGCCCAGGGCCAGCGCCAGGCTCTCCCAGAGGTCATAGGCGTTGTCCACCAGGATCAGGGGCACCGCCAGGATGATGCAGTTGGTGGTGATGAGCACCAGGTACACGCCGAGCTTCTTGAACAGGAACGGGTTCACCTTGCGCAGCACGGTGTCCAGGAGCTGCACGAAGATGGCGATGATCCCCACGAAGGTGAGCACCTGGAGGAACTGGAGGTGCAGGGGCTTGAGCACGAAATTGTACACGGCCCAGACGAAGACAGCCGAGAGGGTCATCACCAGGCTGAAGGAGAAACCCATGCCCACGGCCGTCTCTTTGCGGCCCGAGGCCCCGAAGAAGATGCACAGGCCGAGGTAGCGGCTGAAGACGAAGTTCTGGATCAGCGCCGCGCTGATGAGGATGGAGAAGAGCACGGCCAGCACGCCCTTGCGCACATGGAAGCTCTCCGCCGCGCCGTCCGGGCCCGCGCGCAGGGTCACGGCGTAGGCCCCCTGGCCCGAGACCGGCTCGGCCAGGGTCAGGACCAGCTCGCGGCCGTCCGGGGAGAGGGCCGCGGTCGTGACGGTCAGGGGCACGTCCGGGTTCTCCCGTTCCACCACGCCCACGCGGCCGCGCCAGTCCACGGCGGCGTCCAGCGGCGCGGCCAGGGCCAGGGTCAGTTCGTGCTCGCCCGTGATCTCGCCCGCGACGATGTTCCCGGCCTGGGCCGGAGCGGCCCAAAGCAGGACCAGCAGGAGCAGGAACGTCGCCCGGGCGGTCATCGCTTGGCCCTCCAGGCGTTGAAGCGGCGCTCCAGCCAGATGAACAGGGCCATGATCAGGCCGATGGCGAAGAATCCGGCGGGCGGCAGGGACCAGAAGAAGAACGGCTTGAAGGGCAGGATCTCCACGCCCCAGAGCGTACCCGCGCCGAGGAACTCGCGCAGGCAGCCCACGAGCATGAGCGCGAACATGAAGCCCAGGCCCATGCCCATGCCGTCCCAGAAGGAGGGCCAAACCGTGTTGCGCGAGGCGAAGACCTCCAGCCGGGAGATGATGATCGCGAAGACCACGATGAGCTTCACGTAGAGCGCGATCTCCTTGTAGAAACCCGGGGCGTAGGCCGCCAGGGTCATGTCGCTCACGCTGACCCAGGTGGCGATGATGATGATGTAGGCCGGAATGCGGATGCGCTCGTGAATGAAGCGCCGGAACACCGAGACCGTGACGTTGGAGGCCACCTGCACGAAGAGCACGGCCAGCCCGAGGAGGAAGCCGTTGCGCACGGTGTTGGTCATGGCCACGGCCGGGCACATGGAGAGCGCCAGCTTGAAGATGGGGTTTTCCTTGATCAGGCCGTTGGACAGCCGTTCCAGGACCGTGTGCTCGTGTGCGTCCATGTCCCCTCCCAGCCTAGAAGGCCGGCTCCAGGCCTGCCGCGCGCGCCGTGCTCTCCACGGTCTCCATGCGCTTGACGAAGGCCAACACGAGCCGCTTCACGCCCTCGGTGACGCGGCGGCTGGAGATGGTCGCCCCGGTGATGGCGTGGATGTCCTCGTGGCCGTAGGGTGCGCACAACGCTCGCCCCTGCTCCGGGGTGATGCCCCGGGCGGCCCAGCGAGAGCGCTCCAGTCCCCGGCGGTAGTCCTCGGGCAGGGGCAGCCGGACCACGCCCAGCGTACGCAATTCGTCCAGGGTCCGGCCCGCGAACTGGTTGCGGAAGTATTCCTGCTCGATCTCCGCGCCCAGGCCGGGATCCTCCTCGTGACGCAGAATTTCCAGGCCCTTGACGCTCCCGTCCGGGCCCAGGGCCACCAGCAGATGCACCCAGGTCTTGAAGCCGCCGGTGCGGCCCTGGATGAACGAGGCCATGCGATGCCCAGAGGCGTCCAGGGCCAGGATGTAGGAATCGGCGTAGTGCGCAGCCGCGCCGGGCAGAGCCCGGGCCAGGGTGGCGTCGCGCTCGGCCTCGTCGTCCACCGGGCCGTCGAGCGGCGTGGCCGAAAGCACCTCGCCGTCGGGCGTGAGCAAAAGAAAGGCGTTGCCGCCGCCACGCACGGGCAACACGTAGCCCACGGCCGCCGCCTGCCCCGGCCGCTCCATGAGATAGCGGTGGATGCGGGCGTAGTGCGCCGGATCGGCCGTGGGGTCCAGGTAGCGGCCCATGGAGGCCTCCAGCCGGGCCTGTTCATTGCGCTTGCGGATGTTCTCCGTGCGGGTGAAGACCAGCCCCAGCAGCGCGGCCGAAACCAGGCTGATGACCAAAAGGTTCAGGGCGATCCGCAGAAATTCTTTCACGGCCTCATTCCTTGGGCAGCGGCGGGGCGAAACGCCGGGGCCGGACCCATTCCTCAAGCACGGGGCTCAGACAGTTCATGAGCAAAATGGCGTAGCACACGCCCTCGGGGTAGCCCCCCTTGAGCCGGATGAGCATGGTCAGCGCCCCTGCCCCGGCACCGTACAGGAGCTTGGCCGCCGGCCTGGAGGGCGAGGTCACGTAGTCCGTCGCCATGAAGAAAGCCCCCAGGATCAGGCCGCCGGAAAGCACGTGGACCAAAGGATCGCCGCTGAACACGCCCTCCGGGCCGAAGATCCAGGCCAGAAGCGCGACGCAGGCGATCATCGACAACGGAATGTGCCAGGAGATGATCCGCTTGCGGAGCAGGTACAGCCCGCCCAGGAGCAGAAGCACGGGGCTCGTCTCGCCCACGCAGCCGGGCCGGAAGCCCAGGAGCGCGGCCCAGAGGCCCTTCTCCCCGCCGAACTGGGCGGCGTAGGCCGCAGCGCCGGAATGCTTGAGCAGATAGAGCGGCGTGGCCGAGCTCAGGGCGTCGGGCCGGGCCAGGAAGGACGGCAGCTCGGGCATGATCCAGGCCGTGGTCATGGCCACCGGGAAACCCACGGTGAGAAAGGCCCGGGCGATGAGCGCCGGATTGAAGAAGTTGAAGCCCAGACCGCCGAAAAGCTGCTTGCCGATGCAGATGGCGAAGAGCGAGCCCCAGAACGGCAGGGTCAGGGACACGCCCGGGGGCAGGACATAGACCAGGAGCAGGCCGGTGAGCGCCGCGCTGCCGTCGGAAATCCGCACGGGCTTGCCCAGGAGCCGCTGCATGAGCGCCTCGGAAAGCACGGCCGTGCCCACGCCCACCGCCGCCAAGGCCAGGACGCGCGGGCCGAAGGTGAAGACCGAGAGCAGCAGCTGGGGCAGGAGCACGGCGAACACGGTCCACATGATCCCGCTCACCGTGGCCTCGTCCCGCAGATGCGGCGAGATGGAGACGCGCCAGAGCCGTTCGCTCATTTTCCGGCCCCGCTCTTGAGCCGCGCCTTGCCCGCGCGGATGAACTGGACCAGTGGCCGCTTGGCCGGACAGACGTAGGAGCAGGAGCCGCACTCGAAGCACTCCCAGAGCCCGAAACGCGGCATGCCGTCGTACTTGCGGCGTTCGGCGTAGATGGACATCTCGTTGGGCATGAGGCCCATGGGGCAGGCGTCCAGGCAGCGGCCGCAACGGATGCAGGGACCATGCTCGAACTCCGGGCTCTCCTCGGTCGTGAGGAAGAGCACGCCCGAGGTGGTCTTGGTCACGGGATAGTCCAGCCCGGCCACGGCGAAGCCCATCATAGGCCCGCCGAGCACGCACTTCACGGCCTCCTCGCGCAGCCCGCCCAGGTGCGCGGCCAGGTCGGCCAGGGTCACGCCCACGCGGCAGACGAGGTTGGCCTGGCGCGCCACGCCCCGGCCCGAAACCGTGACCACCCGTTCGTAGCAGCTTCGGCCCAGGGCCACGGCCTCGTATACGGCGTTGGCCGTGGCCACGTTCTGGACCACGCAGCCCACGTGCGCGGGCAAGCCACCGGCGGGAACCCGACGGCCCGTGAGAGCCTCGATGAGCTGTTTCTCGGAGCCCTGGGGATACTTCACATCCAGGGCCGCCACGGTCACGCGCTTTCCCTCTCCGGCTGCGGCCACTGCCGCGCGCAGGGCTTCGACGGCGTCGGGCTTGTTGTTCTCGATGCCGATGAAGGCCCGCTCGGCGCCGAGCGTCTTGAGCAGGATGCGCAGCCCCTGGACGATGTCCGCCGGGCGTTCGAGCATGAGCCGGTGGTCGGCGGTGAGGTAGCTCTCGCACTCCACGCCGTTGAGGATGCAGGTGTCGATCGTGAGGTTCGCCGGAGGACAGAGCTTGACGTGGGTGGGGAAGCCCGCGCCGCCCATGCCCACCACCCCGGCGTCGCGGATGCGCGCCAGGATGTCGCAAGCCTGAAGGCTTTCCCACTCCAGAGGGGTGACGGCCGCGTCCGGGGCCTCGGGGTCGCGCTCGATGACCACGGCGGGCACCGGGCCCAGGATGGGGTGCGGCGCGCGGCCCACGGAGACCACCGTACCCGTCACCGGGCTGTGCACCTCCGCGCCGAGGAACTTGTCCACCCCGCCGATACGCAGGCCCTCGCGCACGGCGTCGCCCTTCTTGACCAGGGGCACGGCCGGGGCGCCGAAGTGCTGGGCCATGGAAACCACGTAGCGGGATTGAGGCGGCATGACCTCCAGGGGCAGGCCGGCGGTGAGCGCCTTGCGGCCGGGGGGATGGACTCCCCCGAGGGTGAACGTGAACGGTTCGGCGTTGCGCATCCTTCCTGTCCGGAGAACGGTCCGCCCGGCAACCAAGTACTGTCGGGGCAATATCAAATCGTCAACTTCAAGTGATAGGCAATGCCGTTCGGGAACGCAAGCGGAAATCCCTTTTCCACCGGCTGCTCCACGGCCGAAGCCCCCTTGGGCAGACCCCGTCCCGGGCATTGGAAACATCCCCCAGACCATCTTCCTGGAGCTGTTGCCCATGCTCGGCATGGAGCGGGGCTACCGGGACATCCTGGCGTCCAAACGCGGCCGATTGGCCGCGCTCTGGAGCGGACGGCAGAACGTCGCCCAGGAAATCCCACGCACGCGGAGTCTGGACGCGACACGAAAAAAGGGGCCCCGCGCGGCATCAGCGCACAAGGGCCCGCTCCAACGCCGCCACGCGGGCGACGCATTTTTTCAACAGTGTGCTAAGCCAATCCGGCAGGCCGCGGCAGTTTGGGCAGGGCCCGCTCCAGCACGTCGGCGGCGGACAGCAACACGTCCTCGGAAAAGGGCTTGGCCATGAGTTGGAGACCGACGGGCATCCCCGAGTCGCGGCCGAGGCCGCAGGGCAGGCTCAGCCCCGGAATGCCCGCCAGGTTGGCCGAGATGGTGAAGATGTCCATGAGGTACATCTGCAGCGGATCGTTGGTCATCTGACCCACGCGGAAGGCCGTGGTCGGACAGACCGGCCCGGCGATGAGGTCGCAAGTCTGGAAGGCCGTGTCGAAGTCGCGGCGCAGCAGGGCGCGCACCTGGGCGGCCTTGCGGTAGTAAGCGTCGTAGTAGCCAGCCGAAAGCACATAGGTGCCCAGGATGATGCGCCGCTGCACCTCGTCGCCGAAGCCCTGGGTGCGAGAACGGGTGTACATCTCGATCAGATCCTGGGCCTGCTTGTCGCGGTGGCCGTAACGCACGCCGTCGAAGCGGGCCAGGTTCGAGGAGGCCTCGGCCGTGGCGATGACGTAGTACACGGCCACGGCGTACTCCGAGAGCCTGAGCGGCACCGGAACGGTGCGCGCGCCCAGGGCCTCGGCCTGGGACACGGCCGCGCGGCAGCACTCGGCCACCTCGGGGTCCACGCCTTCGCCCCAATACTCCTCGGGCAGGCCGATGGTCAGCCCCTTGAGGTCGCTCCGGGCTGACAGAGCGGCCAGGTAATCGGGCACGGGCTCGTCAACGCTGGTGGAATCGCGGGTGTCGTGCCCGGCCATGACCTGGAGCAGCCGCGCGGCGTCCTCCACCGTGCGGGTCATGGGCCCGATCTGGTCCAGGGACGAACCGTAGGCGATGAGCCCATAGCGCGAGACGCGGCCGTAGGTGGGTTTGAGCCCGACGATGCCGCAGAACGAGGCGGGCTGGCGGATGGAGCCGCCGGTGTCCGTGCCCAGGGCCCCGAAGCCCTGGCAGGCGGCCACCGCCGCGGCCGAGCCGCCGCTGGACCCGCCGGGCACCCGCTCCGCATCCCAGGGGTTGCGGGTGGGCTGAAAGGCCGAGTTCTCGGTGCTGGAGCCCATGGCGAACTCGTCCATGTTGGACTTGCCCAGGATCACGGCCCCGGCCGCCTTGAGCCGGGCCACGGCCGTGGCGTCGTAGAACGGGACGAAGTTTTCCAGGATGCGCGACCCGGCCGTGGCGGGCAGGCCCTTGGCGGTCAGGCAGTCCTTGACGATCAGGGGCACGCCCCAAAGCGGCCGCTCGGGGTCAGGCCCGGCCGCGTCCAAGGTCCGGGCCTCGGCCAGCGCGGTTTCGGCGGACACGTGCAGCAGGGCCTGAATCGTGGGCTCAGTGGCCTCGATGCGCTCCAGGCAGGCTTTGGTCGCCTCCTCGGCGGACACCCGGCGCTCGGCCAGCAGGCCCCGGATTTCGGAAAGCGTCTTCAAATGCAGGTCAGACATGGTTTTCCCGTTCTCTTCAATAGACTAAATAGTTGCTCATGCAACAGGATCAATGTCCAGCGGAGACAATGCGCGGTACGATGAAGAAGGCCCCGTCGGTTTCCGGCGCGTTGGCCAACACCTGCTCCCGACCGCACTCCCGGCGAACCTCGTCGGGACGCAGGAGCGTCGTCTTCGAACCCGGGCCGTACATGGGCTCCACGCCTTCGGTGTCCAGACGGTTGAGCTGGTCGATGTAGTCCAGGATGTCGCCCACCTGTCCGGCGAACAGCTCCACCTTGTCCTCGCTCAGCTCCAGCCTGGCCAGACGGGCCACGCGAAACACTTCCTCTCGGCTGATCTTCATCACTTCTCCTTGATGCGACTCAGTCGCGGTCCAATTCCCCGGGCGTCGTCAGCTGGGGCGCGGCGGGGACGGCCGCCGGGGCCGACGCCTTGCCCTGCCGCTGGGTGTTGGCGGCCTTGATGAACAGTTCGCGCCGGGACAGGGCCTTGGCGATGCTCTCGCGCATGCGGGCGGGGTCGGCCGCCACCTTGCCGTCCTTGGCGGGCTGGAAGAGGTGCAGGGCCTCGCTGGCCGCGCCGTCGGGGGTCCAGCTCATGGGCGCGAGGCTGAAGTCGAAGCCTTCCATGCGGGCCAAGCGGCCGTTGACCTCGGCCGGGGAGATCGAATCCAGGCCGCCCATGCGGGCCGCGAAACGCACGAAGTCGTAGCCCAGGGCCACCCAGAAGTCGGCCGCGCCCAAGCCCTGCTCGTCCAGGGCGGACTGAAGCGCCCGGGCCGCCGGACTCTCCTGGTCCCAGGCCCCGGAGCAGGCCGTGAGCCGGTAATACTGCTCCTCCAGGTCGCGGGACTCGTCCAGGGCACGGCTCCACATCTCCGGTCCCAGGAAGACGAGATAGCCGGACTCATGAAAGAAAAAGTTGGGGATGAGCACTTGGGCCTGGGCCCAGCCATCGGGCAGGAACACTGCCCCGAAATCGGCCTTGGGCGCGGTCCCGCCGGACTTGAACGGAACATGCAGCAGCCGGGCCACGCTCTTGCCCCACTCCGGGTGATCGCCCGGCGGGTAGGTTTCCGTCACCGAGACGTGCCCGCCCCGGGCCGCGACCTCCTCGGCAAAGAGATCGCGCATATGGCGGCCGAACTTCTCTTCCGGGGCCAGCACGGCCACGTTGCGGATGCCCAGGTCGTCCACGGCGAGCTTGGCCGCGGCCCGGGCCTGGTCGCGGGCGCTGGGGAAGAAGCGCCAGGCCTGCGCGCCCTCGCGGACGTCGCCCAGGCTCGGCAGGAAGGTGAAGAAGGCGCGCTTGGCCAAGAGCCCGGCGGGCTCCATCTCCTTGACCGCCTCCATGCGCAACGGGCCGCCCACCAGGGAGAAATGCGGCGGCAGCTCGTTCAGGCGGGCGGGCCAGCCCGGAACCTCGGTATTGATCACCCGGACCTCGGTTTCCTGGCCCGCGTTGGCCAGAGCCCACTGGGCCAGGGACGCGCCCCGGGCGATCTTCTGCCCCACGTCCGCGAAACGGCCGGACAGGGGCAGGGCCAGGGCCACGCCGGTGCGCGGTACGCCCCGCTTCTTCTCCAGCTCACGCAGATCGCGGGCGAGAACGTCCTTGGACTCCAGCTGCGAGGCTGCCAACACCGCGCGCATGGTCCGCCAGCTCTCGGCCCAGTCGTCCTTGCCCTTGGCTTCCCGGCGGGCCCTCTCGAAATCCGTCAGGGCATAGGGAAAGGCCGAACGGGCCTCGGACGGCGCGGCCTCGGCCAGACGCTTCAGATCCTTGTCCCCGAGCGCCCCCAGGCGGACCAGGAAATCCTTCTCCAGCGCCGCCCGGGAGGGGCCGTCCGGGGCGAGGCGGTAGGCGTCGGCCAAGGCCTGCAGGGCCTGAACCGGATGCCCGTCCGCGTAAAAGGCGTCGAAGAAGGCCAGGGCGGCCTTTTGGCGCGTCTCCCAGGGCACGTTCTTGCGCCCGGCCAGCCAGGCGCGTTGTTCCTCCAAGGCGGCCGCCTTGCCCAGGGCTGCCAGGGAGCGGATGTTCAGGTCGGTCCAGCGCCAGTCGTCCACGGCCTTCTTGTCGGCCTTGGCCCAGAGGTCCAGGGCGGCCAGGGACTGGTTGTAGTGGCGCGACTCGAAGGCGCTCTCGGCCAGGCGGCGGGCCGCCAGGGGCCGGTCGCGGCCGGACAGGTCGGCGCGTTCGAGCAGGCGGCCGTAATACAGCTCACCTCGGGCCCAGTCGCGCTGGTCATAGGCCTTGGCGGCCTCCTGCATGAGCTGCGGGGTGGTCATGAGATTCACGGATTCGGCGCTGGGGGCCCAGGCGATGCGCTGGGCGCAGCCGAAGAGCAGCGCGGCGCAGAGCGTCAGGGCGACGGCGAAGGCGGTGCGGCGGAAGATCATGAAGACTCGTCTCCAGAGGGCGGCGGTTTGCGCGCGGCCGTTCCCGGCATGGGGCAAAAAAAACCCGGCCCGCGTCGATCGCGGGCCGGGTCAGGCTATACCGGTTGGCCGTGCATGGCAAGCGCTCCGGGCGCGGCCGGGCTACTTCACCTCGGTGTAGTCGGCGTCGACCACGTCGTCGTCATCCTTGCGGCCCTGGGCCTGCTGCTCCCCGGCGCCGGGCTGCTGGGCCTGCTGGCCTCCCGCGCCCTGGGCCTGGGTTTTCTGGGCGTAGAGCTGTTCGGCCAGCTTGTGCGAAGCGCTGGACAGGGCGTCGGTGGCCCGCTTGATGGCCTCCACGTCGTCCCCGCCGAGAACCTTCTTCAGTTCCTCGACCCGGTTCTCGATGTCGCCCTTGAGCACGGGGTCCACGCCCGAGCCGATGTCGCGCAGGGTCTTCTCCGTGGTGTAGATCAGGTTGTCGGCCTGATTGCGGGCCTCGATGACCTGCTGCTTCTTGCGGTCGTCCTCGGCGTGGGCCTCGGCGTCCTTGACCATGCGGTCGATGTCCGAGTCGGACAGGCCGCTGGAGGCCGTGATGCGGATGGACTGCTCCTTGCCGGTGCCCAGATCCTTGGCCGAGACGTTCACGATGCCGTTGGCGTCGATGTCGAAGGTGACTTCCACCTGGGGCACGCCGCGCGGGGCCGGGGGCAGGCCGGTGAGCTCGAAGCGGCCCAGGGTCATGTTGTCGCCCGCCATGGGCCGTTCGCCCTGGAGCACGTGGATCGACACCGAAGGCTGGTTGTCGGCGGCCGTGGTGAAGACCTGGCTCTTGCGGGTCGGGATGGTCGTGTTGCGGTCGATGAGCCGGGTGAACACGCCGCCCATGGTCTCGATGCCCAGCGACAGCGGGGTCACGTCGAGCAGGAGCACGTCCTTCACGTCGCCGGCCAGGATGCCGCCCTGGATGGCCGCGCCCATGGCCACGACCTCGTCCGGGTTCACGGAGCGGTTGGGCTCCTTGCCGAAGAACTCCTTCACCTTCTGCTGCACCAGGGGCATGCGGGTCATGCCGCCGACCAGGACCACCTCGTCAATTTCCTTGGACGACAGCCCGGCGTCCTTGAGGGCCTTGCGGCAGGGCTCCGCCGTGCGGTCCACCAAGTCCTCCACCAGCTTCTCCAGCTTGGCCCGGGTGAGCTTGATCATGAGGTGCTTGGGGCCGTTCTGGTCGGCGGTGATGAAGGGCAGGTTGATCTCCGTCTCCATGGAGCTGGAGAGTTCCTTCTTGGCCTTCTCGGCGGCCTCCTTGAGGCGCTGGAGGGCCATGCGGTCCTTGGAAAGGTCGATGCCGTTCTCGCGCTGGAACTCCTCCACCAGATACTGGATCACGCGGTGGTCGAAGTCCTCGCCGCCGAGGAAGGTGTCGCCGTTGGTGGCCCGGACTTCCACGACGTTGTCGCCGACCTCCAGGATGGAAATGTCGAACGTGCCGCCGCCCAGGTCGAAGACCGCGATCTTCTCGTTGCGCTTCTTGTCGAAGCCGTAGGCCAGGGAGGCCGCCGTGGGCTCGTTGATGATGCGCTTGACCTCCAGGCCCGCGATCTTGCCCGCGTCCTTGGTGGCTTGGCGCTGGGAGTCGTTGAAGTAGGCGGGCACGGTGATGACCGCCTCGGTCACGGGCTCGCCCAGGTAGGTTTCGGCGTCCTGCTTCAGCTTCTGCAGGATCATGGCCGAGACCTCCGGCGGGCTGTATTTCTTGCCCGCGATCTCAACCCAGGCGTCGCCGCCCTTGCCGTCCACGATGCGATAGGGACAATGGCCCTTCCACTTGTCCACCTCGGGGGCGGCGAAGGCGCGGCCCATGAGGCGTTTGATGGCGAAAACGGTCTTGTCCGGGTTGGTCACGGCCTGGCGCTTGGCCAGCTCGCCCACCAGCCGTTCCTTGTCGGTGAAGGCGACGATGGAGGGGGTGGTCCGCCCGCCTTCGGGGTTGGTGATGCACTTCGGGTCCTTGCCCTCCATGACGTAGACGCAGGAGTTGGTGGTCCCGAGGTCGATCCCGATGATCTTGCCCATTATCTCGTCCTCCTCAGTTGGAAGAATTCGTTTCGTCTGTTCGGCGGGAACCCGCCGTCCCGTTTGGGATAAGTCCTGTTGTCCGATTGTAAAGGAGCCGGTTCCGCATTTATTGCGGCTTGTTCACCAGAACCTTGGCCGGCCGCAGGAGCCGGTCCTTGAGCAGATAGCCCTTCTGGGCCACCTGGGTCACGAAGCCGTCGGGCAGATTGGGGTCCTGCACCGCGCCGAGGGCTTCGTGGCGGTTGGGGTCGAAGAGCACCCCGGTCTCGTCCACGGGAGTCAGGCCGTGGTTCTTGAGGATGTCCAGGAAGACCTTGCGGGTCATCTCCACGCCCAGCACGAAGTCCTTGCAGCCCTCGCCCGGGGCGTGGTTCAGGGCCAGGTCCAGGTTGTCCAGCACGGGCAGCAGATCGGCCAGCACGGACTGGCAGGCGAACCGCCGCAACTCCTCGGTCTCGCGCGAAAGCCGCTTGCGCGTGTTGTCGGCCTCGGCCAGGGAGCGCAAACGCACGTCCTCGGCCTGTTTCATGACCTCGCAGCCGGGACAGACGTGGCTCTTGCAGAGCGCGGCCAGCTCCTCCTCGCTCAGAGTCAGCTCAGGGCCCTCGCCCGGAGCCGTGTCACCATTGGTCACGGGAATCTCCCGATCCTTGCTTTCCTCAACGGACATGCGTCACCTCGCGTCAAAAAATCGCGGCGGAAGACCGCCGCGCCCATGAGGTAAGCACCGCTCAAGGGTTGTCAACGGGCAGCGGCCGGACGGACGGTTTTTTTCCGTACGATTCAGCGGAGAAAGCGGCCGTTCTCGTAGATCACGCGCGCGGCCCCGCCGGGCAGGGCGGCGGTCACGACCTTGGGCTCGGTGTTCACCAGATCCCAGTGCAGGGCCGAGACGTTGAAGCCGAATTCGGCCTCCATCTCCGGCGTGAGGATCTCCAGCGGGCCGGAATAGCTAGAGAGCGGCGCGGAGCCCAGGGCGATGTGGCAGTTGCCCCGCTCCCCGCCCAGGTTCTCGTCCAGCAGGGTGTGGGCCATGAACCGCGTCACGCGCGAGAAGCGGCTGTCGGTGAGCGAGAACTCGCCCAGACGACGGGCTCCGGCGTCGGCGTAGAGCCGCTGCTGGAGGAACTGCCCTCCCCTGGCGGCCTCGGCCCGCACGGCGATGCCGTTCTGGAACTCCAGGCGCGCGCCGAGCACGAGGTGGCCCATGTGCAGGGAGGGCTGGTCGGCATAGAAGACCCCGCGCGCCGAGCGGCCGTCCGGGGCGATGTACAGCTCCCCGCCCGGGATGTTGGCCCCGTTCACGCCCACGAAGCGGCGGTGCGGCCCGGGCTCCACGGTCAGGTCGCAGGAGGCGGACTCCAGGCGGTAGGACGTGGCCTTCAGCCCGTCCAGCCAGCGGCCGGTGTCCTCCACCTCCTCGCGCAGGCGCTTCCACTCGCGCACCGGGTCGGCCATGTTCAGATAGCAGGCCCGGGCCAGGAGCCGGGCGTATTCCTCCAGGTCCACCCCGGCCGCGTCGGCCAGGGCCTGGGTGGGATGGAGGCAGGTGGTCCAGCCCAGGAGCCCGGCCCGGCGGCGACGCTCCAGGATCTGTCCCGCGTGCAGACGGCCCTGGCGCATCTGGTCCACCACCCTGGGGTCCACGTGGGCCAGGTGGGCGGGATCGGCCGGGGCCAGGATGTTCAGCACGCCGGCGGTCTTCTGGAACAGCTCCACCTCGCCCGGCCGCTCGAAGGTGAGCTGGCCGAAGCTGCCGCTCTCGCAAAGGCAGGCCTCCATGCCCGGGGTCGGCCGGGAGAGGCAGAGCGGATGGAGATGGGCGTCGATGAGCCGGGCGTAGACCGCCTCGGCCAGGTCAACGGCGGGCACGTCGTAGCGCACGAGCACGAGGTCGCCGTTCTTGAACGGCATCGCCCGCGACGTGCCCAACGCCCAGAACAGAACGTCGGCGTAGGATTCGAGGTCTTCCTTGCTAATTAGGCTCACGGATTTTTATTCTACCTAAGTTTGCCTGCGCTATTTTACTTGCGGCTCTGCCGTCTCTACTCCCAATCAATTGTTTTGAAACAATTCTAATCGGCTCATTTGCAGTTATTTGTGCATACCTCAACGATTCAGGCGCCTTGCGTTTATCGACTTTTACAAAGGCACAATATCCAGGTAAAAATACCTTATAAAAATTTACACCATCTTGTTTAGTCAAATAAGGTGTGAACATTGCATAATCAACATCAGAAAGTTTATAAATTATTACAGAAAAATCATCTTTTTGTGCAGGATCATTAGTAAAAATCATCTTTCGCGCTATTTCTTCAAATGGACCTAATGAAACACCTTTAAAGTGATGCTGGCTTGACACAGAGGCTCGCCATAGCACTGAAATAAAGAACATTTTTGTTTTTATGTAATCAATATCATTTGTTTTATACCCAACAACTTCACCACCAAAAAATATTGGATCAATATTGAATAGCTCATCTACGAATATTTTTTTCGCATAATCATCGTAAACTCCAATTATATTATTATCACAATAACTACACAATATTGTATCGTCATATAATCCAGAATAACATTTTTTTGGATATTCCCCATCTACATCTGTCAAAACTAACGTGCCGAATTGAGAATCAGATACTCTAGCATAAAATGAGCGTGGAATTATGTGCGCTTTTACAAGCTTTCTCACCTGGCCACAAAGCTTACAAACCATAATCTCACCTAAAGATTAGCTTGTCCTTGTCCACATCCACGGTCACGTTTCGGCCGTCCTCCAGCCTGCCGGAGATGAGCTCCTTGGCCAGGGGCGTTTCCAGGCGCGACTGGAGGTAACGGTGCAGCGGCCGCGCGCCGAAGACCGGATCGTAGGCCGACTGGGCGATGAAGGCCTTGGCCCGGTCCGTGAGGTCGAGCCCGATCTTGCGGTCCTCCAGGCGGGAACGCAGCCCGGCCAGCAGGAGGTCCACGATCTTCATGAGCTGCTCCTGCAGGAGCGGCTTGAAGAGCACGGTCTCGTCCACCCGGTTCAGGAACTCGGGCCGGAAGTTGGTGCGCAGGGTGTTCATCACCGCGTCCTCGGTGCCCGGCTTGAAGCTCCCGTCCGGCTCGATGCCGTCCAGGAGGTACTGGGCCCCCAGGTTGGAGGTCATGATGATGATCGTGTTCTTGAAGTCCACGGTCCGGCCGTGGCTGTCCGTGAGCCGCCCGTCGTCCAGGATCTGCAACAGGGCGTTGAAGACGTCCGGGTGGGCCTTCTCGATCTCGTCGAAGAGCACCACGGCGTAGGGCTTGCGGCGCACGGCCTCGGTGAGCTGGCCGCCCTCGTCATAGCCGATGTAGCCCGGAGGCGCGCCGATGAGCCGGGCCACGGTGTGCTTCTCCATGTACTCCGACATGTCCAGGCGGATCATGTTCTCCTCGGAGTCGAACAGGGCCTCGGCCAGGGCCTTGGACAGCTCGGTCTTGCCCACGCCCGTGGGGCCCAGGAAGATGAACGAGCCGATGGGCCGCTTGGGGTTCTTGAGCCCCGCGCGGGCTCGCAGCACGGCGTCGGCCACGGCGGTGACGGCCGCGTCCTGGCCCACCACGCGGGCGTGGAGAATGTCCTCCAGCCGCAGCAGCTTCTCGCGCTCACCCTCCAGGAGCCGGGCCACGGGGATGCCGGTCCAGCGGGAGATGACCGAAGCCACGTCGTCCGGGCCCACCTCCTCCTTGACCAGCCGGGGCTTGCCATCCTCGGAGAGCGAGGCCTCGGAGTCGGCCAGCTGCTTCTCCAGGGCGTGCAGCTTGGAATAGCGCAACTCGGCGGCCTTGTTGTAGTCGAGCTGCCGCTCGGCCTCCTCCACCTCGTGGCGGGTGCGCTCGATGTCCTCCTTGAGGCGGCGCAGGCTCTCGATGGAACTCTTCTCGCGCTCCCACTGCCCCTGCAACTCGGCCTGCCCGGCCTTGACCTCCTCCAACTCCTCTTCGAGCTTCTTCAGCCTTTCCTTGCTGGCCTTGTCGGTCTCGCGCTTGAGGGCCTCGCGCTCGATCTCCAGTTGCAGGGCCGTGCGGTTGGCCTTGTCCAGTTCGTAGGGCTGGGAGTCGATCTCGGTGCGGATGAGGGCCGCGGCCTCGTCGATGAGGTCGATGGCCTTGTCCGGGAGCTGGCGGTCGGAGATGTAGCGGGCCGAAAGCACGGCGGCCTCGACCACGGCCGCGTCGCTGATGCGCACGCCGTGGTGCACCTCGAAGCGCTCGCGCAGGCCGCGCAGGATGGAGATGGTGTCCTCCACGCTCGGCTCGTCGACCATCACCGGCTGGAAGCGGCGTTCCAGCGCCGGGTCCTTCTCGATGTACTTGCGGTACTCGTCCGTGGTGGTCGCGCCGATGCAGTGCAGTTCGCCCCGGGCCAGCATGGGCTTGAGCAGGTTGCCCGCGTCCATGGCGCCCTCGGCCTTGCCCGCGCCCACGATGGTGTGCAGCTCGTCGATGAAGAGCAGGATGCGGCCCTCGGACTGCTGGACTTCCTTGAGCACGGCCTTGAGCCGTTCCTCGAACTCACCCCGGTACTTGGCCCCGGCGATGAGCGCGCCCATGTCCAAGGCGAAGACGATCTTGTCCTTCAGCCCCTCGGGCACGTCCTGCTTGACGATGCGCTGGGCCAGGCCCTCCACGATGGCGGTCTTGCCCACGCCCGCCTCGCCGATGAGCACGGGATTGTTCTTGGTCCGGCGCGAGAGGATGCGGATGGTCCGGCGGATTTCGGCGTCCCGGCCGATGACCGGGTCGAGCTTGCCCGCCTTGGCCTCGGCCACCAGGTCGCGGCCGTACTTCTTGAGCGCGTCGTAGGTGGCCTCCGGGTTGTCCGAGGTCACGCGCTGCTTGCCGCGCACCTCGGTGAGCACGCCGAGAACCTTGTCGCGGTTCAGATTGAACTGGCGGTTCACCCGGCCCACGCCGCTGGACGGCGATTCGTCCAGCAGGGCCAAGAACAGGTGCTCCACGCTCACGAACTCGTCCTGCATCCGCTTGGCCGCGTCCTCGGCGCGCACGATCAGGCTCGACAGGCGCGGCGTCACGAAGACCTGGCCGGGCTGGGCTCCGGGCCCACTCACGCTGGGCAGCCTGCGGACCTCGGCCTCCACGGCCTGGGCATAGGCCCCGGGCTCGATGCCGCACTTCTTGAGGATCTCGGGCACCAGCCCGCCCTCCTGGGCCACCAGGGCCGCCAGCAGATGCTCGGCGTCGATCTGCTGCTGCCCGAAGCGGACGGCCAAGCTCTGGGCCTCGCTGAGGGCCTGTTGGGATTTCTGGGTCAGCTTGTTGGGGTCCATGCGGAACCTCCTTGCAGTCTCGTATGATGATCTCGGCGTACCGGGCGCGCGGCTAGAGCAGCCGCCGCAGCTCGGCCACCTCCTTTTCCAGTTCCTCGATGCGGGCCAGCAGATCCACGATGATGCTCGCCCCGGCCACGGAGATGCCCAGATCGTTGCTCAGACGCAGCAGCTTCTGGATGCGGTAGACGTCGCGCATGCGGAAGAGGTAGCCCTCGGCCCCGGTGCGCACCGGCTCCACCCAGCCCATCTCCACCAGCTCGCCCATGCAGGCGGGCGCGATCCCGGTCAGCTCCACGAGCTGGGCCCAGGCCACCTGCTCCGACGGCTCGGGCAGGGTGCAGCCCACGGTCACGAGCGTTTCCTGAACACGTTTGGTCATGCCCACGTCCTCCTAGTCCCTGGGCCGGAAGGAGGACTTCCGGGCCAGCTCCTCCCAGAGCCGCCGCTCCTCGTCGGAGAGGCGGTCCGGGGTCTGGATCATGATCCGCACCAACTGGTCGCCGCGGCTGTCGCCGCAGCCCAGGCCCTTGCCGCGCAGGCGCAGCTTCTTGCCGCTGCCGATGCCGGCGGGAATCTTCATCTCCACGCCCCCGTCCAGGGTGGGCACGCGCACGGTCGCGCCCAGCGCGGCCTCCCAGGGCGTGAGCTTCAGGTCGTAGACCAGGTCCTCGTCCTTGACCTTGTACAGCGGATGCGGGGCGAGCCTGATCTTGAGGTAGAGATCACCCGCCGGGCCGCCCGCGCTGCCCGGGTTGCCCTGCCCGGCCAAGCGGATGCGCTGGCCGTCCTTGACTCCGGCGGGCACCGTGACGCTGAGCGTCTTGGTGCTCATCCGGGGCAGGCCGTCGGGCCCGGGCACGTGCTCCGAGAGCGTGATGGACTGGGGCCCGCCCCGGAAGGCGTCCTCCAGGGAGATCTCATAGGCGGCCTCGGCGTCCTGACCGCGCCGGGGGCGCTGGCGGAACTCCCGGCCGCCGAACTCCTGCCCCCCGAAACCCTGGCCGCCGAATCCCCGGCCTCCGAAGATGGTCTCGAAGAAGTCGCTGAAGCCCGAGCCCCCGCCGAACTCCTGGCCGCCGAAGTTGAAGCGCATGTTCTCGTAGCCCGGAGGCGGCTGGAAGCCCTGTCCCTGCTGCCAGTTGGGCCCCAGGGTGTCGTAGAGCTTGCGTTTCTCGGGGTCCTTGAGCACCTCGTACGCCTCGTTGGCCTCCTTGAACTTGCCCTCGGCCTTGGGGTCGCCCGGGTTGAGGTCCGGGTGGTACTTGCGGGCCAGCTTCTTGAAGGCCTTGGAGACCTCCTCTTGGGAGGCGGTCTTGGAGACTCCGAGAATCTTATAATAGTCCTTGTATTCGACGGACATCGTCTTGCCACACTCCTTGATCGGGACCGTCGGCGCGGTCCGCCTCGATGCTACAAGGTAACGTGAAAGAAGGAGAAGTCAAGAAGCCGACGCCCGACTTCACAGCGGCCTTCCGGTTGCGTAGGATCGCCTCAGTCAAGGAGGTCTCCATGCCCGCCCTCTCCCGCCCGGCGACCCTCTGCGCCGTCCTGGCCCTGCTCTTCTGCGCCTCCGGCTTCGTGCCCCAGAAGACGAAGGAACCGACAACCGCCGGGCGCGGCTTGGCCACCCTCAGCGGAGACCAACGCATCGCCAACACCATCAAGGCCAAGCTCCTGGACAAGGACAAGCAAAAAGGACTGGCCGTGAAGGTTTCCTGCTTCGACGGCCGGGTCTACCTCGTGGGGCGGCTGGACGACGCGGCCTTCCAGAATTTCGCGGTGACCACGGCGCGCGCGGCGGACGGCGTCCTCTCGGTGGAAATCTACTTCCTGCCCGAAACCGGCGACGCCTCCGCCGATCCCGAGGTGGCCGACCGGGTGCGGGCCGTCCTGGCGGCGGACAAGGCCATCTCCGCCGGACGGCTGGAGGTCGAGGTGGTCAACGGCGTGGCCGTGCTCCTGGGAACCGTGCCGGACCAGGCCGCGGCCGAGCGGGTCAGGGAGGCGGCGACAGCCGTTCCGGGCGTGGAGCGGGTCCAGTCCTTCCTGATTCCGGGGCGCTGACCGGGCGGGATCAGGGACCGGGCCGCCGCCACTCGTACTGGCGCGTGCCCCGGTTGTAACAGGAAGGGCAGCTCCGGGGACTGCGGAAAAAACGGATGAGCACGACTCCGGCCAGGAAGCCGCCCACGTGCGCCCACCAGGCCACGCCCCCGCCGCCCTGGGAGGCCACCCCGGAGATGATCTGGGTCAGGAACCAGAAACCCAGAAAGAAGGGCGCCGGGATGTCCACGAACCAGGGAATGAAGAAGATCGGAATGAGGGTGTGCACCGTGCCCCGGGGATAGAGCACGAAATAGGCCCCCATGACCCCGGCGATGGCCCCGGAGGCCCCGATGACCGGCACCGGCGAGCCCAGGTTCAGGATGAGATGCGCGGCCAGGGCCGCCAATCCGCAGAGCACGTAGAAGATCGCGAAGCCGACATGTCCGGCGGCGTCCTCCACGTTGTCGGCGAAAATCCAGAGCATCCACATGTTGATGATGAGATGCCACCAGCCGCCGTGCAGGAACATGTACGTCAGCGCGGGCCAGAGGGACTGCGACAGGCCGTGGACCCGGGCCCACTCCGGGTTGAAGTAGCGCAGCGGGACCACGCCGAAGAGATGGACCAGGGCGTTGCGGTCCCAGGGCGGCAGGCTCGTCTGGAAGAGAAAGGCCAGCACGTTCAGGATGATGATGCCCCAGACCACGTAGGGAATGGTCAGCCGGGGCACGTTGTCGCGCAGGGGGATCACGTCCCGGCCTCCCCGTCGACGGCGGCCAGTTCCCGCTCCAGCCGCTCCCAGAGCGCCTCGAATCTCCGCGCGGCCGCCTCCCGCCGCCGGACTGCGACACCGCGCGCGATCTTGAGCAGGGCCCCGGCCCGGCGCTCCAGATCGGCCAGGCTCCCGGAGTTGTCCAAAACGAGATGGCAGGCGCGCAGCTTGGCGGGCCCGGGCCATTGCCAGGAATCAAACAGGGCCAGGGTTTCGGCGTCCAGGCCGCGTCCGGCCAGCACGTCGGCCCGGCGAACCTCCTCCGGCCGCCAGATCCCGGCCAGCAGATCGACCGCATCGGCCCGGCCGGACTCCTGCAGCAGCGGAATCTCGGCAACCGCCACCTCGGCCGCGGCGTTGGCGGTCCAGAAGACCTCCAGCCGGTGCCAGACCAGGGGATGGATCATATCCATGATCTCCCGGCGCAGGCCGTCCGAACGCCGCATGGCGTCCATGAGCGCGGTCTTGTCCACCCCGCCGTCCGCCGCGATGAACACGTCGCCGAAACGCCGGGTCAGCAGGGCCGCGCCGTCGCCGTCCGGGGCGTACAGCCCGGCCACCTCGGCATCGGCCGAAAAGACCGGAACCCCGCGCGCGGCCAGGGCCCGCAGCAGGGCCGATTTGCCCGAGCCCGTGCGGCCCACCACGGCCAGACGCAGGCAGCGTTGGTCCAGGGCCGTCAGAAGCTCCAGGAAATCGACGGGCGGCTTGCGTCGGAAATACATCCTGCCGCCGGTCGCCGGATGGGTGAGCGCCAGGAAGAAGGCATGCAGCATCTGGCGTCCGGCCAGGGCGGCGGCCGCCTCTCCCCGGGCCTTCCAGGCCGCGTGCTCACGCGGGCCGTAGACCGCGTCGCCCACGATGGGGTGGCCGACGTGGGCCATATGGACGCGAATCTGATGCGTGCGGCCGGTGAAGATGCGCACCAGAAGCAGGCTGGCCCGGCCCTCAGGGTCGCTCCAGAGCACCCGCCAGGCGCTCTCGGCCGGACGACCGCCCTTCTCCACCACGGCCATCTTGGTTTTCTGAGTCGGATGACGTCCGATGGGCGCGTCCACCCGGCCCTCGTCCCGCCGGGGCCGCCCATGCACCAGGGCCAGATAGGCCTTGGACACCCGTCGCTCGGCGAAGTCCCGGGCCAGGGCGAGGCGGGCCTCCGAGGTCAGGGCCACGGCCATGACGCCCGAGGTGTCCTTGTCCAGGCGATGCACGATGCCCGGCCGCTGCTCGTCCAGCACCCGTATCTCCGGGAAGTGGTGCAGCAGACGATGCACCAGGGTGCCCGCCGAGAGCCCGGGCGCGGGATGCGTGGTCAGCCCGGCGGGTTTGTCCAGAACCACCAGGTGGGCGTCGCGGTGGATCAGGTCCAGGACTCCGTCCTCGGCGGCGAGTCGCCCGGCGCGGGACTCGCCGGTTAGACGCAGGGACTCGCCGCCGTCCAGGCGCTGATTGGGCTTGGCGCAGACCACCCCGTCCAGCAGAGCGCGGCCGGACTTGATCCAGTCCTTGACCTGTTCGCGCGAGACGCCCTCCGGGGCCAACTCCCTGGCCCAGAAACGATCCAGGCGCAGGCCCGCGTCGGGATTCTCGACCCGGCGCTCCCAGGACGTGTGCTCTTCCTTGTCCATTTCCGACAAATACACGTGAACCCGTTGAAAGCAAAACACTTTCTCATGCATATCAAAAAAAATGCGGAAGCGTCTTGACCCTCCGGCGGAGCTGCCTTTACAAGAGGGGGATTTCATCGGCGGCCCGGCCGCCTGATCCCAGCCAAGGAGGCGTCCCGTGTCGGTATTCGTGGTTGATCATCCCCTGGTGCGGCACAAACTGGGCATCCTGCGCAAGCACGATCTGCCCACCAGCCTGTTCCGCGACGTGGCGACGGAAGTCTCGCGGCTCCTCACCTATGAGGCCACCAAGGACCTGGAGACCGAAAAGAAGGTCATCAAGGGCTGGGCCGGAGACGTGACCATCGACCGCATCAAGGGCAAGAAGATCACCGTGGTGCCGATCCTGCGCGCCGGTCTGGGCATGATGGACGGTGTGCTTGACATGGTGCCCGGGGCCAAAGTCTCGGTGGTCGGCTTCTACCGCAACGAGGAGACCCTCCAGCCGGTGAAGTACTACGTCAAGCTGGCCAAGAGCATCAAAAGCCGCATGGCCCTCATCCTGGACCCTATGCTGGCCACCGGCGGCACCCTGAACGCCACCATCACCCTGCTCAAGGAAGCGGGCTGCAAGCAGATCCGGGGCCTGTTCCTGGTGGCCGCGCCCGAGGGCATCGAACGCATCACCTCCCAGCACCCCGACGTGGACATCTACACTGCGGCCGTCGACGAGCGCCTCAACGAGAACGGCTACATCCTCCCCGGCCTGGGCGACGCCGGGGACCGCATCTTCGGCACCAAGTAAGACACGGGGCGCGTCCGGGCGCCTCTTTTTTTCGCGCGGCTGAGAGAGACAAGGAGGAACAATGAGCGCGGTCCGTCAACCAACTGATTACGTCTTCCGCCTCAAGGACGCCGTCCTTGGGGCCCAGATGCTCTTCGTGGCCTTCGGCGCCCTGGTCCTGGTGCCGCTGCTCACGGGGCTCAACCCCAACGTGGCCCTGTTCACCGCCGGAGCGGGCACCCTGCTCTTCCAGGTCATCACCAAGGGCAAGGTGCCGGTCTTCCTGGCCTCCTCCTTCGCCTTCATCGCACCCATCATCTACGGCGTTCAGACCTGGGGCATCCCGGCCACGCTCTCCGGCCTGGCGGCCGCCGGTCTGGTCTACGTGCTCCTGGCCGCGGTCATCAAGCTGCGCGGCGTGCAGATGCTCCACCGCATCCTGCCGCCCATCGTCACCGGCCCGGTGATCATGGTCATCGGCCTGATCCTGGCCCCGGTGGCCGTGAACATGGCCCTGGGCAAGACCGGCGACGGCTCGGCCGTGCTCGTGCCCCGCGACACGGCCATGATCGTGTCCATGCTCTCGCTCCTGGCCACCATCGCGGTGTCCATGCTGGCCAAGGGCTGGCTGCGGCTCCTGCCGATCCTTTCCGGCATCGTCGTGGGCTACGCCGCCTCCCTGGCCTTCGGGCTGGTGGACTTCAGCCGCATGCTCGCCGCACCCTGGCTCGCGGTGCCCGACTTCGTCTTTCCCGAGTTCAAGCTCGAGGCCGTGCTCTTCATCGTCCCCGTGGCCATCGCCCCGGCCATCGAGCACTTCGGCGACGTGCTGGCCATCGGCTCCATCGCCCGCAAGGACTACATCAAGGACCCCGGCGTGCATCGCACCCTGCTGGGCGACGGTCTGGCCACCTCCCTGGCCTCCCTGCTGGGCGGCCCGCCGAACACCACCTATTCCGAGGTCTCCGGCGCCGTTGCCCTGATCAAGGTCTTCAACCCGGCGATCATGACCTGGGCCGCCATCACCGCCATGCTCCTGGCCTTCGTGGGCAAGCTCGGAGCCTTCCTGGGCACCATCCCGGTGCCGGTCATGGGCGGCATCATGGTCCTGCTCTTCGGGGCCATCATGGTCGTGGGCATCAACACCCTGGTGCGCGCTGGCCAGGATCTCATGGAACCCCGCAACATGGTCATCGTGGCCCTGATCGTCATCTTCGGCGTGGGCGGCATGAGCTTCGGCGCGGGCGAGTTCAAGCTGGAGGGCATCGGACTGGCCGGCATCACCGGCGTGGTCCTGAATCTGCTCCTGCCCGAGGGCAAGCGGCAGTCCTGACGCATTCCCGGCGCGGCGGCGCGGCCCCTCGGGGTCGGCGCCGCCGCCCCTTCTCCGCTCCGGGCTGGACCACGCCCGGGAAATCCTCTACATCCCTCGCATGAAGCCCACCGTCACCGGCCTGATCCTGACCTTCAACGGCCAACGCCTGCTGCGCGAGTGTCTGAAGAGTCTCGACTTCTGCGACGAGATTCTGGTGGTCGACTCCCTCAGCACGGACCAAACCCGGGAGCTGGCCAAGCAGGCCGGAGCCCGCGTGCTCACCCGGAAATGGGAAGGCCCCGGGCCGCAATTCCAGTTCGCCCTCGGGCAAATCGCCACCGACTGGGTGGTCAGCCTGGATCAGGACGAATATCTCACCGACGAGTTGCGGGACAACATCCGGCGCGCCCTGGCCGAGGCCCCGGCGGACCTGGCGGGCTGGTACGTGCCGCGCCGCTCCTTCTATTTCGACCGCTTCCTGAAGCACTCCGGCTGGTATCCGGACCACCTCCTGCGGGTGTTCCGGGCCGGGCGCATGAAGGTCACGGTGACGGGGGCGCACTACCACTTCAATCCCCAAGGGCCCACGGCCAAGCTCTCCGGCGACATCGTCCATTACCCCTACGCCAACTTCCGCGAGCACATGGCCAAGATGAACTCCTACGCCCAGCAGGCCGCGGACGAGATGCGCGCCAAGGGCAGGAAGGGGGGCGTGGCCCGGGCCGTGGCCCACGCCACAATCCGCTTCCTGAAGCTCTATGTCCTGAAGCTCGGGTTCCTGGACGGCCGGGCCGGGTTCATCAACGCCTGCGCCGGGGCCTACTACGCCTTCCAGAAGTACATCCGGGTGGAGGAGAAAGGGGACTGGGGGCCGAAGCCTTGACGGCGACGACGAAAAAAAGAGGCCCGGGACACCCCGGGCCTTTTCATTTTCAGGCTGCCTGGGATCGTATCCAGTCCAGGGCTTCCCGCACATCCAGGGTGCCGGTGTAGATGGCCCGGCCGGAGATGGCCCCTTCCAGGCCCTTCTTCGTCAGCGGGGCCAGGGCCTTGAGGTCGTCCAGGGTATGTACTCCCCCGGCCGCGATGACCGGAAGCCGGGTGGCCTCGCAGAGGGCCTCCAGGGCCTTCAGGTTCACGCCCGTCTGCATGCCGTCGCGAGAGATGTCGGTGTAGATGATGAAGGCCGCGCCGTCGGCCTCCAGGCGCGGCAGCACGTCGAAGATGGTCAGGCCCGCGTCCTCGACCCAGCCCTTGGTCTTCAGGCGGCCGTCCACCGCGTCCAGGGACACGCCCACGCGGCCCGGGAATTCCCGGCAAATGGCGGCGAAGACCTCCGGCTCGGTGAGCGCGATGGTCCCGATGATGAGCCGCCGCACCCCGGCCTGGATGTAGGCCCGGGCGGTCGCCGCGTCGCGGATGCCGCCGCCGAGCTGCACCGGGATGGAGACCTCGGAGCAGATGCGGCGCACCAGTTCGGCGTTGCGCGGCTGACCGGAGAAGGCCCCGTCGAGATCGATGACGTGCAGCCAGGAGGAGCCGAGGTCGGCCCAGTGCCGGGCCTGCGCCACGGGATCGGGCGAGAACACGGTCACCGCGTCCTCCCGGCCCTGCGCCAAACGGACGCACTGACCGTCCTTGATGTCCACGGCGGGGAAAAGAATCATAGACCCAGGGTCCGCAGGCCGGTTTCGATGCCCTCGTCGGCCAGCTGGCCGGCCGTGATCCACTTGGCCTTGCGCTCGAAGAACTTGGGGATGTCCAGGAGATTCGAGGTGAGATCCTGCTGGGTCTCCTCGAAGTGGAAGCGCTGGGCGATGCGCCCCTCCTTCACGTTGATGAGGTAGATGTCGAGCATGACCGAGGCCGGAGACTCCACGCCCATTTCCTTGCCCTGGCGCTCCTTCCAGTAGAGCAGCTGGGGCACGAGCAACAGGTCCGCGCCGGTGCAGCGGCCCACCTCGACCCAGTACTTGAGGGCCGTGGTGCGGGAACTCACCTCGGTCTCATAATTCTTGATGTCCTCGCACTGGCGGGTGTTGCCCATGCTCACGTACCCCGTGGTGCCGTGGGTCATGAGCGCGTTGGTCAGGGACTGGTTCAGCTTGTCGATGACCAGGGGGTCCACCTTCACGCCCTCGCGGGGCAGATAACCGGCCAGAAGCTCCCAGGTGAACGCCGGATTGCGGAAACCGGCCACGGCCAAGGTGCCTGACGGACGGGCCGTCTGCGGCACGGGCCGGGCGCAGGCGGCCGCCAGGAGCAGGACGAACAATGCGCACGAGACGGCGACAGCGGTGCGTTTCATGAGTCGAGACTCCCCTTGGTGCTGGACACTCCCACGCGGGTCACGCGCACGGCCTGGGCCAGGGCCAGCCCCAGAGCCTTGAACGCGGCTTCCAGCAGGTGATGGCCGTTCTGTCCGTATTCGAAGCGGATGTGGAGGTTCATCCCGGCCTTGATGGCCAGGGACTTGAAAAATTCGCGCCAGACGTCCTTCTCCTCCCCGGCGATGATCGCGGGCAGGACGGAGTCGGCGTACACGAGCCAGGGGCGGCCGGAGAGGTCCACGGTGACGCGGGCCAAGGACTCGTCCATGGGCACCTCGGCCCAACCCACGCGGGCGATGCCTTTCTTCTCCCCCAGGGCCTCGGCCAGGGCCTGCCCCAGGGACAGGCCGACGTCCTCCAGGCTGTGGTGGGCGTCCACTTCCAGGTCGCCCTTGCAGGAAAGGGTCAGGTCGAAACCGGCCCAGAAGGCCAGCAGAGTGAGCATGTGGTCGGCGAAGCCCACGCCGGTGGAGATCTCGGCGCGGCCCGAACCGTCAAGGCCCAGAACCACACGCACGTCGGTCTCGCGCGTCGTGCGCGCAACGGTCGCCTTTCGCTTGCCCACCATCGCCTCCTCTCCAGGCCTGACTATGCAGGAAAAATGAAAAAAAGGAAATGCCCGAAGCCGCTAGGCTCCCGCATTCCCGTCGCTATCCTTGTCCTTTTCCCCTTCGTCGGACGGGGCGGCGTCTTCCTCCGTGGGGGCCGCTTCCTCGGACGCGGATGTCCCCTCCGGGGCCGACGCGATGGCAACCTCTTGCTCGGTCACGGCGGTTTCCGCGGACTCGGACTCGTCGGGAGCACCCGGCGCGGCCTCGACGGCGGGCGTGGGCGCGGCGGCGGGCGCGGCGACCGGGGCCTCGCCCTCCGCGTCCTCCTCGACCTCGGGCTCAGGCTTGCGCCCGAAAACCTTGGCCAGCCAGATGGACACCTCGTAGAGCAGGATGAGTGGTCCGGCCATGAGGGTCTGAGTGAAGGGGTCCGGCGGGGTCAGGATGGCGGCCACGATGAAGATGATCAGGATGGCGTACTTGCGGGATTTCCTCAGCTTCTCGGCGGTGACGATGCCGAGCCGGGCCAGAATGAGCATGAACAACGGCATCTCGAAGACGACGCCGAAGGCCAGCAGAAGTTGCAGACAGAACGTGGTGTATTCGTTGAGCTTGGGGATGAACTGGATCTTCTCGCTGGCGAAGCTGGCGAAGAACTCGAAGCCGAACGGAAAGACCACGAAGTAGCCGAAGAGCGCACCGGTCACGAAGAGCACGGCCGTGACGATGGTGATCGGGATGATCCACTTGCGCTCGTGCTCGTAGAGCCCGGGCGAGATGAAGGCCCAAATCTGATAAAAGATGTAGGGGCTGACCAGGAAGATGCCCGCCACCAGGGCCACCTTGAGGTAGGTGAAGAACGCCTCGGGCGGGCTGGTGTACTGGAAGTGGCCGTCGGTGAGGATGCCGGCCATGGGCGCCAGCAGGACGTTGAAGATGTCCTCGGCGAAGGAGTAGCAGGCGAAAAAGCCCACCGCCACGGCGTAGACGCACTTGGTCAGGCGCTTGCGCAACTCGCCCAGGTGATCCAGCAGGCTCATGCCTCCCTGCGCGGTTTCCTCGCCGCCCTCCCCCCCGGCCTCGGCCTGGGGCAGGGCCTTCTCCTCCGGCGTCACGTCCTGATGCTCACTCATGCCTTTTCCTTGGTCTCCCCGGCGGGCGCGGTCTCGGCGGGGGCGGCCTCGGCGGTCTTGGCGGCCTTGGCCGAATCCGGAGTGACCGTGTCCGGCTTCTCCGGGAACATCTGCTTCTTCATCTCGGCCGTCTTCTGATCCATCTCGGCCTTCTCCACCTCGGCGTCCAGCGTGCGCTTGACGTCCGTGCTCATGCGCCGGAATTCGGCCAATCCCTTGCCCAGGGACTTCATAAGCTCGGGCAGCTTGCTGGGCCCGAGCACGATCAGGGCCACGACGAGGATGACGAGCAGTTCCGTGGTGCCGATGCCGAACATGTCCCTACTCCCACTCGATGGTGCTGGGCGGCTTGGAGGAAATGTCCAGGACCACCCGGTTCACGCCCTTGACCTCGTTGATGATGCGGTTGGACATGCGGGCCAGGATCTCCGTGGGCACGCGCGACCAGTCTGCGGTCATGGCGTCCAGGCTGTCCACGATGCGCAGGGCGATGACGTGCTCGTAGGTGCGGCCGTCGCCCATGACGCCCACGGTCTTCAGCGGCAGGAGCACGGCGAAGCCCTGCCAGACCTTGCGATACCAGTCCGAGGCGATGAGCTCGTTCTGCACGATCTTGTCGGCCTGACGCAGGATGTCCAAACGTTCCCGGGTGATCTCGCCGATGACCCGGATGGCCAAGCCAGGCCCCGGGAAGGGGTGACGCCAGATGAGCGCCTCGGGCAAGCCCAGCTCGTAGGCCGCCTTGCGGACCTCGTCCTTGAACAGTTCGCGCAGGGGCTCCACCAGCGAGAGATTCATCTTCTCGGGCAGGCCGCCCACGTTGTGGTGGCTCTTGATGACCGCCGAGGGGCCCCGGAAGGAGACGCTCTCGATGACGTCGGGGTAGAGGGTGCCCTGGCCCAGGTGCTTCACGCCATGGATGGCCTTGGCTTCCTTGTCGAAAATCTCGATGAAGGTGTGGCCGATGATCTTGCGCTTCCGCTCCGGGTCCGTGACCCCGGCCAGACGGTCCAGGAAGAGGTCGGCGGCGTCCACGCACTTCACGTTCAGGTCGAAGTGCTCTTCCAGGTAGCCGATGACCTCCTCGCGCTCGTTCAGGCGCAGCAGGCCGTTGTCCACGAAGATGCAGTAAAGCTGTTTGCCGATGGCCCGGTTCAGGAGCACGGCGGCCACGGTGGAGTCGATGCCTCCGGAGAGCCCCAGAACAACCTTGTCCCCGCCGATCTTCTCCCGCAGGTCGTTCACCGTGGAGTCCACGAAGGAGGACATGCTCCAGCCGGGCTTCAGGCCCGCGACCTTGAACAGGAAATTGGAGATGATGAGCGCGCCGTTCTCGGTATGGGCCACCTCGGGGTGGAACTGCAGGGCGTAGATTCCGGCCGACGGGTTGCCCATGGCCGCGAAATCCACGCTGGGCGTGCTGCCCATGACCGAGAACCCTTCCGGCAGGGCCTGGACCTTGTCCCCGTGGGACATCCAGACCGTGAAGCGCTCCTTGTCCTTGATGCCCTCGAAGAGCGGGCAGGAGGGTTCGCCGTGGAATTCCGCCCGGCCGTACTCGCGGTCGGTGGAGGAGACCACCGAGCCGCCCAGGTGGTGGGCCAGGAGCTGCATGCCGTAGCAGATGCCCAGTATGGGCACGCCCAGGGTCAGGAAACGCGGATCGAAGGGCGGCGCGTCCTGGTCCATGACACTGGAAGGACCGCCGGAGAGCACCAGGGCCTTGGGCCTGAGCGCCTTGACGGCCTCGAAGTCCGCGTTGCAGGGGTGGATTTCCGAATAGACCCCGGCCTCGCGAATGCGCCGCGCGATGAGCTGGGTGACCTGGGACCCGAAGTCCAGAATAACGACGATATCTCCGTGCTGCATGCGCTTTCCTCTATACCAAGGCTGTGAAGAGGGGAAGGAATTTCGCCTCCGGCCCTGTCGATCAGGAGGGCTCCACCCGATAGTTGGGAGCTTCCTTGGTGATGATGACGTCGTGGACGTGGCTTTCGCGCAGGCCAGCCGCCGAAATTTCCACGAAGCGGGGCTTGGTCTGAAGCTCCGCGATGTTCCCGCAGCCGACGTAGCCCATGCCCGAACGCAGGCCGCCCATGAGCTGGTAGATGCTCTCCGAAACCTGGCCCCGGAAGGGAACGCGGCCCACGATGCCCTCGGGCACCAGCTTCTTGGACTTGTCCTGGAAGTAGCGGTCGCAGCTGCCCTGCTTCATGGCGTCGATGGAGCCCATGCCGCGATATATCTTGTAGGTCCGGCCCTGGTAGAGCACGGTCTCGCCCGGGCTCTCCTCGGTGCCCGCGAAGAGGCTGCCGATCATGACCGTGTCGCCGCCCGCCACGATGGCCTTGACCACGTCGCCGGAGTACTTGATGCCGCCGTCGGCCACGAGGCATTTGCCGTGTTCGCGACAGGCCCGGGAGGTCTCCATGATGGCCGTGATCTGGGGCACGCCCACTCCGGCCACGATGCGCGTGGTGCAGATGGAGCCGGGCCCGATGCCCACCTTGACGGTGTCCACGCCGGCCTCGATCAGGGCCAAGGCGCCCTCGTAGGTGGCCACGTTGCCGCCGATGAGCTGACAGTCCGGGAACTCGGCGCGCAGGGCCTGGGCGGCCTTGAGGATGTTCATGGAGTGGCCGTGGGCCGAGTCCAGAACCAGGAAGTCGGCCCCGGCGCGCAACAGGGCGTCGGCCCGCTGGAGACAGTCGCGGCCCACGCCCACGGCCGCGCCCACGCGCAACCGTCCCTTGTCGTCCTTGCAGGAGTTGGGATATTTTTTGATCTTGTCGATGTCCTTGATGGTGATCAGGCCCTTGAGCTTGTTGTCGCCGTCCACCACCAGAAGCTTCTCGATCCGGTTCTGGTGCAGGTGCCGCTTGGCCTCCTCCTCGGAGATGCCTTCGGGCACGGTGACCAAGTTGCGCGAGGTCATGACCTCGGAGACCGGGATGTTCATGTCCTCGACGAAGCGTACGTCGCGGTTGGTGATGATCCCCACCAGATGGTCGCCCTTGACCACGGGCAGGCCGGAGATGCGGTACTCGGCCATGAGCTTGAGGGCCTTGCCCACGGTGTCCTCGGGATGCACGGTCACGGGGTCGTGGACCATGCCGCTCTCGGACTTCTTGACCTTGCCCACCTCGGTGACCTGGTCACGGATGGGCATGTTCTTGTGGATCACCCCGACGCCGCCGTGCCGAGCCATGGAGATGGCCATGCGCGACTCGGTGACGGTGTCCATGGCCGCCGAAACCAGGGGGATGTTCAGGCGGATGGTGGGAGTCAGCTGGGTGGAGATGTCCACGCTGTCCGGCAGAACCTCGGAATAGGCCGGAAGAAGCAGAACGTCGTCGAAAGTGTAGGCTTTGCCGTTGATCCTGTCCATATCGCCTCCGCGCGCGGCCTAGAGTCCCAGGTAGGCCTTTTTCACGTCTTCGTTGGCCAGCAGGGCCTGGCCGCTGTCGGTCAGGGTGATCCGGCCGTTTTCCATGACATAGCCCCGGTGGGCGATCTTGAGCGCCAGGTTGGCGTTCTGCTCCACCAGGAACACCGTGGTCCCGTCGGCGTTGATCTTCCGCACGATCTCGAAGATCTGCTTGATGACCAGCGGAGCCAGTCCCAGGGAGGGTTCGTCCAGCAGAAGCAGCTGGGGACGGGCCATGAGCGCCCGGGAGATGGCCAGCATCTGCTGCTCACCGCCGGAGAGGGTGCCGCCCGCCTGCCTGCGGCGCTTGGCCAGAATCGGGAAGAGCCCGAAGATGTACTCCATGTCCCGGCGCACGCCGTCCTTGTCCGTGCGCATGAATGCACCCATGTCCAGGTTCTCCAGAACGGTCAGCTCGGGGAAGATGAGTCGTCCCTCGGGCACCTGACACAGGCCCAGGGCCACGATCTTGTCCGGCGACAGACTGTGGATGGGTTTCCCACGGTAAAGAATCTCGCCGCTCTTGGGCGGGACGACGCCGCTGACGCTCATGAGCGTGGTTGTCTTGCCCGCGCCGTTGGCGCCGATGAGGGTGATGATCTCGCCCTCGCCGATCTCCATGGTCACGTCGCGCAGGGCCTGAATCTGGCCGTAAAAAGTGTTCACACCCTTGAGTTCGAGCACGTTAGCCATCGTGGTCCTCCCCGAGGTAGGCCCGGATGACCTGCGGATCGCGGCTCACCTCGGCGGGCGTGCCCACGCTGATCATCTGCCCGTACTCCATGACGAAGACACGGTCGGAGAGGCTCATGACCATCTTCATATCGTGCTCGATGAGCAGGATGGAAAGTTTGTAGCGTTCGCGGATGTTCAGGACCAGATCCTTGAGCTGCATGGTTTCCTGGGGATTCATTCCGGCGGCGGGCTCGTCCAGCAGGAGCAGATAGGGCTCCGTGGCCAGGGCCCGGGCGATCTCCAGGCGGCGCTGCGCGCCGTAAGGCAGATTACGGGCCAGCTCGTTCACCGAGTCCTCAAGGCCCAGCTCGGTGAGCAGGTCGTAACTCTTGTCGACGATGCCCTGCTCCTCGCGGCGGGTGCCCGGACCACGCAGGACCGCGCCCAGGATGCCCGCTTTGGCACGGCAGTGACGCCCGATCATGACGTTCTCCAGAACGGTCATGGACGGAAACAGACGGATGTTCTGGAAGGTGCGGGCCAAGCCGATCTCGGTCACCGAGTTGGGCTTGAGGCCGTTGAGCCGGACCTCGCCGCCGGACGGCGGCCGGGTCAACACATCGCCCTCGGTGGGTGTGTACATCCCGGTGATGCAGTTGAAGAAGGTCGTCTTGCCCGCGCCGTTGGGACCGATGAGGGCCACGATCTCGCCCGCGCGCACGTCCAAATCCACCTCGTTCAGGGCCCTCAGGCCGCCGAAATCCATGGACAGGTTCTTGACTTCCAGCACCTTATTCATGGGCGGCGACCGCCTCCTTGACCTTGAAACGATATTTCTGGCGCTGGCCGCTGACCAGCCCCTGGGGCCGCAGGACCATGACCACGACCATGGCCGCGCCGAAGATGAGCATGCGGTAGAGCGCGAAGTCGCGCAGGAACTCGGGAAGGAGAATGAGCACCAAGGCTCCCAGAATCACGCCGACGATGGAGCCCATGCCGCCCAGAACGACCATGGCCAGGATCATGGCCGACTCCAGGAAGGTGAAGCTGGCCGGGTTCACGAATACGGTCTTGCCGGCGAAGACCACGCCCATGAGTCCGGCCCAGGCCGCGCCGAGGGCGAAGGCCGTGAGTTTGGTCTTGGTCTTGTCGATGCCCATGGCCTGGCAGGCGATCTCGTCCTCGCGCAGAGCCATCCAGGCCCGGCCGATGCGCGAGTTCTTCAGTCGGTTGACCACGAAGATGGTCACCAGCACCAGGCCGATCATGATGTAATACATGTAGACCGTGGAGTCGGAAACCGAGAGCTTGAAACCGAACAGCGAGGGGCGGCTGATGCCGGAGATGCCGCTGGGGCCCTGGGTGACGACGCCCCAGTTCTCCAGGACCAGACGCACGATCTCGCCGAAGCCCAGAGTCACGATGGCCAGGTAGTCGCCGCGCAGCCGCAGCACCGGCGTGCCGAGCAAGATGCCGAAGAGCGCGCCCATGCCCGCGCCGATGGGCAGCACGGTCCAAAAACCCAGACCGAAATGATGATTCAGCAAGGCGTAGGTATAGGCTCCCACGGCGTAGAAGGCCGCGTAGCCCAGGACCAGGAGGCCGGAAAGCCCCACCACGATGTTCAGGCCCAGGGCCAGGACCACGTAGATGAGCGCCGTGATCATGATGTTCACCTGGTACATGGTGCCCACCATGGGGAAGCAGGCCGCGGCCACGAGGATTCCGGCCAGCACCGGCACGTACACCCGGCGGTCGGTGGCGAGCCGGTGCAGGAATCCGGCCTTGGCTTCCGTCCCGCCCTCCTCCTGCTGCGGCCCCACCTGGCGCTTGCTCAGGAGGTAGCGCCAGACGTAGGAGAAGATGAACGCCCCCACGCCCACGTAGAGCATGTTCATGAAGCGCCACTGCACGATCTTCTCGATGGTGTTCACGCGGACCACCATGATCGGGAAGGTCAGGAACATGAACCAGATGCTGGTGAAAATCGCTCGCTTGAATTGATCCATCGCCGTCTCTTTCTCTCTTCAGTTGTCCGGGGCCTCAGACCTTCTGGGTCGGCGGCTTGCCGAGGATGCCCGACGGCCGGAAAATGAGGATGAGCACCAAAAGAAGGAAGGCGAACACGTCCTCGTAGTCGCTGGAGACGTAGCCCGTGGCGAAGCTCTCGGTCCAGCCGAGGACCAAGCCGCCGAGCATGGCGCCGGGAATGCTCCCGATGCCGCCCAGTACGGCCGCCGTAAAAGCCTTGAGACCGGCCAGGAAGCCGATCATGAAGTTGATCTGGCCCACGTGCGAGGCGATGAGCACGCCTCCCACGGCCGCAAGGCCCGAGCCGATGATGAACGTGAGCGAGATGACCCGGTCCACGTTCACACCCACCAGCATCGCCATCTTGCTGTTCTGGGCCGTGGCCCGCATGGCCTTGCCCATGCGCGTGAACTTGATGAACAGGGTCAGCCCCGCGCAGGACACGGCCGTGGCCAGGATGATGAAGACCCCGGAGGAGCCGATGTAATTCTGCAACGGGCCCAGCGGCAACTCGGGCATGAGCCGGGGGAAGGGCAGGAAGTCCGGGGTTTGGGCCAGCATGACGTAGTTCTGCAGGAAGATTGACATGCCGATGGCCGAAATGAGCGGGGAGAGTCTGGGCGCGCCGCGCAAGGGCTTGTAGGCGATCTTCTCCACCGTGAAGCCGTAGGCGGCTGACCAGATGATGGCCGCTGCCAGGGCGATGGCCAGGATGGCCAGGGCTGGGAAGCCCAGGGCGGTGAGGACGCCGGCCACGACCAGGGCGGTGAAGGCCCCGATCATATAGATTTCGCCGTGCGCGAAGTTGATCAGCTCGATGATGCCGTAGACCATCGTGTAGCCCACGGCGATGAGGGCGTAGATGCTGCCCCTGGTCAACCCGCTGAAGAAAAGTTCGAAGAAATAGTCCATGGCCGTCCTGTCGATCAAGGCGCTTGGCGGCCCTGATACGGGCCATTGCGGATAAATGCAAGGGGACAGGCTCCGGGCCTGCCCCCTTGCGTTCTCAGCATCGGGAGCCTGGGCTCCGGCTCTTACTTCAACTCGACGTACTTGCCGCCCTGGACCTGGTAGATGGCGAAGCCGACGCCCTCGGCGTCGCCGCGCGCGTCGAACTTGATCTTGCCCACCGGGGTCTCGACGTACTCCGTGCGCAGCGCCTTCACGATGTCGTCGTACTTGGTGGACTTGGCCTTGTCGAGGGCGTTCAGCAGGGCCTGGGCCGCGGAGTAGGCCTCGTAGAAAAAGGCCCCGGGGTCGGCGCCGAAGGTCTTCTTATGCTCTTCCAGGGCCTTGGCGTACATGGGATTCTTGGAGATGTCCTTGGGGCCGGTGGCGTAGACGCCCTCGGCGAACTCGCCCGCGACCTTGATGAAGGTGTCGTCCTTCACGCCGTCGTCGGAGAGGAAGGGCATCTTCATGTCCTTCTTGCGCATCTGGGTCACGATCTTGGAGGCCTCGGGATGGTAGCCGCCGTAGATCACGGCTTCGGCGCCCGAGGACTTGATCTTCTGGACCACGGCGGAGTAGTCCACCGCGCCCGGGGTCACGCCCTCGAAAAGAACCACCTCGGCCTTGCCGCTGTCGGTGATGAACTTCTGGGCGTATTCGGCGAAGCCCTTGCCGTAGTCGCCCTTGTCGTGGATGATGGCCACCTTCTTGAGGCCCAGCTTGTCCAGGGCGAACTGCACTTCCAGGGCGGCCTGGGCGTCGTCGGAGGCGATGGTGCGGAAGAAGACCGGGTAGTCGCCGCTCTGGGTCAGAGCCGGGCTGGTGGCCGAGGGCGACATGCAGACGATCTTGGACTCGGTGTAGATCGGCAAGGCCGCCTTGGTGGCGCCGGAGCAGATGTGGCCGAGAACCACGGTGACCTTGTCGGAAACCAGCTTGGTGGCCGCGTTGGTGGCCATCTCGGGCTTGCACTGGTCGTCCTGGGGCACGACCTCGATCTGCATGCCGTTGATGCCGCCCTTGGCGTTGTAGTCGGCGGCCACGAGCTTGGCGGCGTTGAAGGTGGGCAGACCATAGGAGGCCAAGTCGCCGGAATGGGCGCCGGGCACACCAAGAATGATCTTGCCGGCGGCCGGAGCGGCGGCCGGAGCGGTCTGCTCGGTCTTGGCGGCTTCCTTCTTTTCTTCCTTCTTCTCCTGGGCGCAGCCGGCGACCAGGAGCAGGCTCATGGCCAGAAACAGGGCCAGCGCAGTCCACTTAGCTTTCATCGCGTCCTCCTGTGAAAAACGGTCAGCTGGGAAAGTCCACCGGAATGGGCCCCGGGCCCGTTCCGGTTGTGTCCGAGACTCCGGGCGGCGAAACGCTCGTGCGGCCGCCTGCGGAGCCCAACATTCTAGTAAGATACGCGCCCATGTCAACAGCCTGGAAGGACCAGGCACCACTCCGAGATCCCGTTCATTTGCCGCCGAGTTCCTTGGCGGCCTCCTGCCGCAGCCCGGAATCGGCCGTCTTGCCCGTCACGACCGCGCGGAAATGCCCCTCCGCATCCTCGGGCCTGTTCAAAAAATGTTTCAGCACGATGCCCAGATTGAAATGACTCACGGCGTCGTCCGGCTCCACCTTGAGGATCGCGGCGAAGGCCTCGGCGGCCTTGTCGTATTCCTTCATCTCGAACCGGACCATGCCCAGTCCGCGCAGGACGTTGGGATCACCGGGATTGAGGGCCTGAGCCTTCTCCAGGAAAACCAGAGCCCGGTCATGGGCCTGCATGGACAGAAAGAGGTCGGCCAACTCCAGAAGCGTGGGCACGTCCTCGGGATTCTCGCCCATCTTCTTCATGAGCCCCTGGACCCGGGCCATGTCCATGCCGCCCTGCCCGCCCATGCCCGGCGGGGTCTGGCTCTCGGAACGCATCTCCACCCGCAGGGAAGGATGTTCCATGCGGTACCAGAAGGACGTCACGAAAAGCACGCCCACGATTCCGGCCATGAACAGGACGAGCAACCGGCGACCGGCGGCGGTGTTCTCAGGCATCGTTCAAACGCTCCAATTGGCGCACACGCCGTTCCAGTCCGGCCGAACGACCGGCCAGAAAGGCCAGATAGCCTCCCAGGCCGAGCCAGACGACCACGTTGGCCGCGAAAAGATAACTCATGGACATGCGGTTCATCCTCGTGAGGTTTCGTTTTCCAAATACCTGGCGCGCAAGGCGTCCAGCCGCCCGGCGGTCCGGGCCAGGCCGTGGCGCGCCAGCAACAGACAAAGCCAGAACAGGCCCACGGCGACCATTCCGGCCACCACGGTGTGCCACATCTCCGGCTCCAGGCCGCCGCCCTGGCTGCCGAAGACCGCCGGATGCACACTGCGCCAGAGCCGGGCCGAATAAAACACCAATGGAACGTCCAGGAAGGCCACCACGCCGAGCACGGCGCAGACCTGCGCCCGGCGTTCGCCGCCGAGGGGCGAGGCCCGCAGCAGAAGATAGCCCGAGTAGACGAACCACATGACCAGGGTGGTGGTCAGCCGGGGATCCCAGGTCCACCAGACGTTCCAGGCCGCGCGGCCCCAGATCGAGCCGGTGATGAGCACCAGCCCGGAGAAGACCACGCCGACCTCGGCGGCCGCCCCGGCCAGGGCGTCCAGGGCGGGTCTGGGCCGAATCAGGTAGCCCGCGCTGGCCACGAAGACCACCAGGAAGCTGACGAAGGCCCACCAGGCCAGGGGCAGATGGAGGTAGAAAATCTTCTGGACCGGCCCCATGGTGGCCTCCACGGGCGCGTAGAACCAGATCATGTACTGAAACAGGCAGAGGGCCGGGATTGCAACCAGGGCCAGAATTTTCAGCTTGGGCATGGGAACTCCGAACTATTCCTCGCCGGTATACACAAATTGGAAAAGGATCAAGCCCGTTCCCGCGAACAGGGCGTCGAAGGCGCCCATGAGCCCGAGCCAGGACAGGTCCGGCGCCTGGGCGGCGAAAACCTGGGTGAAGAGCTTGATCCCGCCGAGCAGCACGGGCAGCAGCAGCGGGAACAGAATTACGGAAAGCAGCGACTCCCGCGCGGCCTGTCCCTGCGACAACGCCCCCAGGAGCGTGCCCAGGGCCACCAGCCCCAGGTCCGCGGTGAAAAGCGTCACCGGCGCGAGCCACCACTCCCCGCCCATGTCCTGGCCCAGAAAGACCACCGAGGCGGGCAGGAACACTGCCTGGGAGAGAAGCAGGAGGCAGAACCCGGCCAGCCCCTTGCCCAGCCAGATGGCCTGAGGAGCGAGAGGGGCGGAAAGAAGTCCCAGCCGCGCGCCGTTGGCCTCCTCCAGGGCGAAGAGGTCGTTGACCACCAGGACCAGGCCGAAGGCCGAGGCCAGCCAGAAGATGGCCGCCGCCGACTGGGGCGGCGTCAGCTCCCCGGCCGGGCGCGACAGGCTGAACAGGAAGATGAGCAGCAGGCCCAGGAGGATCGCCTGGACCAGTCCCTGGCCGCCCACGGTGAGCCGCAGATCCTTGGCCGCGATGATCCCGGCGCGCCTCAGCATGAGGGGGCCTCCGGGCGGTAGTCGGCGGCGGGCCCGAAGAAGGCCCTCCGGCCCCGGTCCAGGGCCAGGAGCAGGTCCGCCCTGTCCCGGTCGCCCGCCAGGTCGTGGCTGACCCAGACCACGGCTGCGCCGCGTTGGCGCAGACCCGCGATCTCGGCCCGCAGGATGTCCTGGGATGCCGCGTCCAGCCCCGTGCCCGGCTCGTCAAGAAAAAGCAGCTCCGGCTCCACCAGGAAGACCCGGGCCAGGTTCAGGCGCTGGGCCATGCCCCGGGAGAAGCCCCCCGCCCGCTCCTGGGCCACGCGGGCCAGTCCCACGCGGGCCAGGGCCGCCCCGAGCCGGTCCTCGTCGGCGGGCAGACCGTACATCCGGGCCCAGAAGGCCAGGTTGTCGCGGGCCGACAGCCGGGGATAGATGAAGGTGGCGTGGCCCAGATAGGCCGTGCGGCCTTCGGCCGCGCCGCTTTCCACCTCGCCTTCGCTGGGTTTGAGCAGCCCGGCCAGGATCTTCAGCAGCGTGGACTTGCCCGCGCCGTTGCCGCCCACCACCAGAAGCACGCGACCCGGCCCGAGTTCCATGGACACGTCCCGAAACACGAGCTTGTCGCCGTAGAACTTGGTCAGACGGCGCGCGGACAGCACCGGGGCCGCGTTCATGCGCCCTGGCCTCCGTTGCGGCGACGCAGCAGGAGGAAAGGAGCCAGACAGAGCAGCGTGCCGCCGATCCAGACCCAGTTCACCAGGGGGTTCACGCTGACCTTGAGGCTCACGCTGGTCTCGCTGGTGAAGCCCAGCAGCGTGGCGTACAGCTCGTCGCCCAGGCCCGGGATGATCGAGGCCTCGGCGAAAGGCTGGGGGAAGTGCAGATAGAGCCTGCGTTCCGGGGCCAGGGTGCCCACGGGCTTGCCGTCGCGGGTCACGTGCAGGATCGCCCGCACCAGGGACAGCGCCGGGGTGCGCTCCTGCTCACTCTTTTCGAAGGTCAGGGTGTAGCCGGACAGCTCGGCCGACTGGCCCGGTGACAGAACCAGTTCACGTTCCACCTTGTACGGCCCGGAGAAGGCGATGCCCAAGGCCATGAGGCCCACGGCCAGATGCACTGCGTAGGCGCCCCAGGACTGGCGGGTCCGGCGCATGGCCGGAACGAAGACGAAGAGCAGGACACAGGTGGTCATCAGCGAGACGGAACCAGCCGCCGCCACCAGGGCCACGGGCTTGGTCACGCCTCCGGCGGCGAAGCCCGCCAGGGCCAGAATGAACGCCCCCAGGGCCAGCAGCGGCCCACGCCGCTCACGCAGTCCCGCCTTCCAGTCCAGCCAGGGGCAGAGGCTGAAGAGCAGCACCACCAGGGCCAGCAGAGGCACGCAGACGCGGTTGTAGAAATCCTCGCCCAAGCCCACGGTGGTGGCGCTCCAAAGCTTGCTGATCACCGGCCACATGGTGGCCATGGCCACCACCAGCCCCAGGGCGAGGAAGAACCAGGAGGTCACCAGAAGCAGGCCTTGGCGACTCCACATGTCGCTCAGGGCCCGGTAGGCGGGTTTCTCCCCGGCCAGCACGGCCAGCAAGGAAACCGCACCGCCCACGATCATGAACAGGAGCAGGGGCGTCCCCACCCCGCCCTCGCCGAAGGCGTGCAGGGACTCGATGACCCCGCTGCGCACGAGATACGTGCCGAAGACGCAGAGCAGGAAGGTCAGGGCCATGAGCAGGACGTTGGTCCGCGACAGGGCCCCCCGGCGGCTCTCGATGATGGCCGTGTGCAGGAAGGCCGTGGCCGAGAACCAGGGAATGAGCGAGGCGTTCTCCACAGGATCCCAGGCCCAGTAGCCGCCCCACCCCAGTTCCATGTAAGACCACCAGCCGCCTAGGATGATGCCCGCCGAGAGGAATATCCAGGAGAGCAGATTCCAATTGCGGCAGGCCTTGATCCAGGAGCCGGGCTCGGCGGCGATGGCCGAGGCCAAGGCCGCGCAGGCCGGGATGGCGAACCCGGCGTAGCCCAGGAAGAGCAACGGCGGGTGGAAGATCATGCCCGGGTTCTGAAGCAGCGGATTGAGCCCCTGCCCGTCCGCCGGGACCGGAACGACCTCGATGAAGGGGTTGCTCCAGCAGGTGAGCAGAAGGAGGAAAAAGGCCTGCACAGGGAGAAAGAAAAGCCAGAACCAGACCCGGGTGCGGCCGGACAGGGAGCGATACCCCGGGGAGAAGGCGAAGATCGCGCCCATGAGCATCATGGTCAGGGCCCAGAAGAGCAGCGAACCCTCGCGCCCGGCCCAGAAGGCCGAGAAGGTGTAGAACAGCGGCAGCACGCGGTCCACGTGCTCGTAGATGTAGAGGAACGAAAAGTCCTTTGCGGCCAGGGCCGAGGTAAACACGGCCGAGGAGAACGTCACCAGGAACGTGGGCACGAGGAAGCCCCGCTCCAGGACGACCAGACCGTTTTCCTGGTCTCTCCAGGCGGCCAGGGCCGCGAAACCGGCCAGGAACAGACAAGCCATGAGGGCGAACAGCAGGCCGAGATAGGCGGTCAAATGCATGCGGATTCCTTCATCGCGGCCGCCCGAAGCGGAACGCGAACGCGCAGGGGTGACGGAAACGGCCCCGGGTCTAGCCCTGGGCCTCCTCGTTCATCTTCTTGTACTTGGAAGGACACTTGGTGATCAGGGTGTTGGCCGTGAAGACGCCGCTCGCCTTGTCGAAACGGCCCTCGACGATGACTTCCACCCCGGGCTTGAAGGTGTCGGGCACCGCGCCACGATAGTTCACCCGGATGGACTTGCTGCGGTCGAGCTTGTCCAGGAGGTTGAAGCTCACCCCCAGGGACTGGGCGTCGGCCTCCAGGTCCGCCGCGTCCACGGCGCCGAAGAGCCGAGCTTGTTCGCGCTTGGCGGGTTCCAGGGCCAGGGCCTCGGAGACGTTGAGGAAATACACGCTGTCCTCGGAGAGCCCCGAGAGCACCAGCCAGCCCAGCCCTCCGAGGAAGAGCAGCAGGGCCACCAGATACACGATCTTGTTGCTTTTCGTCCGCGTCATGTCCGTCCGCTACCGTTCACGCGGCCCGGAGGCCGCCGTCCTCGTGATCTGGCTGCGTCGCCGCCGGGCCAGTTCACGCATGTCCACCACCTGGTCCGTCTCATCCACGATCTCGCTGCCCAGGATCTCCTCCAGCACATCCTCCAGGGTGACCACCCCGGCCAGGCCGCCGTATTCATCCAGGACCACGAAGAGATGCGAATGGCTTTCCAGGAACTTCACCAGCAATTTGTCCAAGGTAATGTTTTCCGGCACGAAGTCCACCGGCCGCATGAGATCGGCCAAGCGGATGTCGTCCCGGTCGTCGGCCAAGGCCTCGAAGACCTGCCGCCGGAAGATGACCCCCACGATGTCCTCGGTGTCCTCGCCCTCGTAGACCGGAATGCGGCTGTGCGGCCAGGAGCCCCGGCAGTCCCGGGCCACGGCCACGGTCATGGCCGCGGGCAGGGAGAAGACCACGGTGCGCGGGGTCATGATCTGGTCCACGGTCTTGCTGTCCAGGGAGAGGATGTTGCGGATGGCCATTTCCTCGTAAGCCTTGAGCACTCCCGCCCGGCGGGTCAGGCTGACCAGGGCGCGGATGTCCTCCTCGGTGGCTTCGGGGCCCTTCTTGCCGCGCCGCACCAAACGGCCGAACATGCCCACCACCCAGACCAGCGGCGTAAGCCCCAGGACGAGCAGTTGCAGGGGCCGGGCCAACAGGGGCATGAGCGTGCGGTTGTAGGCCACCCCGGCGGTCTTGGGCACGATCTCGCCGACAATGAGAATGAGCGCGGTGAAGGCCGCCACGAACCAGACCAGACTCTCCGGGCCGTAGACCCGGACCCAGGCCGCGCCCGCGATGGAGGCCCCGGCCGTGTTGGCCACGGTGTTCAGGGTCAGTACGGCGGCGATGGGCTTCTCCACGTCGCTTCGCAGGGCGTGCAGGACGTCCCCCGAGCGTTTGCCCTGCTTCCTGAGTTGTTCGATCCGGCTCCAGGAAAAGGAATAGAAGGCGGCCTCGCTCACCGAACAGAAGGCCGAGGCCACGCAGGAGAGCGCGACGGCGAGGATGAGTTCAAACATATGGTTTCGTTGACCGTCTCCAGGGGGGCAGAGGTCGCCCCGATACGGCCATATACCAGAAGCCGCGCGCCCGCGCAACTCGCCGGTCTTGACTTGGCCGCCGTTTCGGAGACATTAGCCGGATGCGTCCCTCCCAGCCCGAACGGTGGACCGTGTTCCGCCTGAGCGCCCTCGGCGACCTGGTTCTGACCACCGGCCCCTTGGCCTGGTGGAATGCCCGGCGGGGCCTGCGCTTCACCGTCGTGACCCGCGACCGGCTGGCCCCGGTCCTGGCCGGGCACCCGGCCGTGGACGAGGTCATCGGCCTGGACGAGACGCGGCTCTCCAGCGAGCCCTGGCCCGCTGTGGCCCGGGAATTGGCCGCCCGCTGCCGGGGCACGGGCCTCCTGGATCTGCACGGCACCCTGCGCTCCCGCGTGCTCGGCGCGTTCTGGAACGGCCCGGTGCGCCGCTACCCGAAATTCAACCTCTCCCGCCGCCTGTTCCAACGCACCCGGCTGGATCTCCTGCGCCGCCGCCTGGAGGCCCTGAACGTGCCGCAGCGCTACTCGCTGGCCCTGGAGAGCACCGCGCCGCTTCCCGGCGAACTGCTCCCGCTCATCCGACTCACCACCGAGGAGCGCGAGACGGGCCGGGAACTGGCCGTCCGGGCCGGAGCCGCGCCGGGTTTCCTGGCCCTGCATCCCTACGCCACGCACCCGGACAAGGCCTGGCCGCGTGAGCACTGGACCACCCTCGCCTCCCGGCTGGACGAGGCGGGCATCCCCTGGATCGTGGTGGGCCGGGACGCGGCCCCGCTCCTGCCGGATGATCCCCGCGACCTGACCAACGCCACGGACCTGCGCGCTCTCTGCGCCCTGTTGGCCCAGGCCGGAGCCCTGGTCACCAACGACTCCGGGCCCATGCACCTGGCCTCGGCCGTGGGCACGCCCGTGGTGGGCCTGTTCGGCCCCACGGCCCGGGCCTGGGGCTTCTACCCGGCCGGTCCCCGGGATCGGATTCTGGAACGCGACCTGCCCTGCCGCCCCTGCTCCCTGCACGGCGGCACCCCCTGCGCCGAGGGGCGCGTCTGCCTGACCGCCATTGATCCGCGCGAGGTCCTGGAGGCCGCCCAGGGCGTCCTGGACGGAAAAAAGGGCTGATGTCTCAGAAATCCGAAGGAATTACAGCGGGCGGCGAGGCCCCCAGGCGGCCTCGTACTCCGCCCCGCCCCGCTCCAGGGCCTCTTCCACGGCCGGAGGCACGAGCAGGGCCAGGCTGCGGCGTTCACGCCAACGGACACGCAGGTCCGCAGCCTTGATGTCCAGGCGGGGCATCTCCAGACAGGACAGGGTCTTGCCCGATGGAAAGCGCCAGAGGGCCGGGGCCTCGCGACGGACTCCGGGCCAGTGAGCCGTGAGCATCCGCTCCACTCCCTCAAGATCCATGTCCCATCGATGCAGGGCCGCGAAATGGGCCAAACCGAAAAGGTCCGGCCCGCGTTTCCAGTCCGGGAGGTCGAGCAGCGTGCCCGAACCCAGAATGAAGAAAAGTTCCGCCCCCGGTTCGCGCCGGGCGTATTCCTCCAGGGTGCGCCACGTGTAGGACGGCGGCGGCAGTTCGCCCTCCACGCCGCTGGCGGCCAGCCCCGGGATGCCATGCACGGCCAGTTCCGCAAGCCGCAGCCGCAGGCCGAAGGGCAGCAGGCCCGGCCCGGGCTTGTGCGGCGGCGCGGCGGCCGGAACCAGGTCCACCCGGGCCAGCCCCAGGGCCTCCCGGGCCTCCACGGCCATGCGCACATGGCCCGTGTGCATGGGGTTGAAGCTGCCGCCCAGGATGCCGAGCCGCATGTCCGGCGCTACTCCCGCACCTGGCCCTCGCCCAGGGCCACGAACTTCGTGCTGGTCAGCTCCTTGAGGCCCATGGGGCCGTAGGCGTGGAGCTTGGACGTGGAGATGCCGATCTCCGCCCCCAGGCCGAGCTGGTTGCCGTCGTTGAAGCGCGTGGAGGCGTTGACCAGGACCAGGGAGGCGTCCACCTCGCGCACGAAGCGCATGGCCTTGGCGTGGTCGTTGGTCAGAATGGCCTCGGTGTGGTTCGAGCCGAAGCGGGCGATGTGCTCCAGGGCCTCGTTCATGGAGGCCACGATCCTCACCGCCAGGACGAGGTCCAGATACTCCCGGCCCCAGTCGTCCTCGGCGGCGGGCTCGGCCGAAGGCCCGAGCAGCGGCAGGGAGGCCGGGCAGGCCTTGAAGCGCACCCCGGCCGGGGCGAGACGCCCGGCCACGCGGGGCAGCAGCTCGTTGGCCACGGCCTGATGCACGAGCAGACACTCCAGGGCGTTGCAGGCGCTGGGATACTGGGTTTTGGAGTTGAGCACGATCTCGACGGCCCGGTCCAGGTCCGCGTCGCGGTCCACGTAGATGTGGCAGACGCCCTTGAAGTGCTTGAGCACGGGCATGGTGGCCTGCTCGGCCACGGCCCGGATGAGGCTCTCGCCGCCACGCGGGATGACCACGTCGATGTATTCGTTCAACTTGAGCAGCTCGGTGACGGCCTGCCGGTCCTTGGTCTCGGGAACCTGGACCGCCTCCACGGGCAGCCCCGCACCCGCCAGGGCTTCCTGAATGATGGCGCAGAGCGCGGCGTTGGAGTGGAAGGCCTCGGAACCGCCGCGCAGGATGCAGGCGTTGCCGGACATGAGGCAGAGCACGGCCGCGTCCACGGTGGCGTTGGGCCGGGCCTCGTAGATCATGGCCACCACGCCCAGGGGAATGCGCATGCGGCCCACGAGCATCCCGTTGGGCCGTTTCCACATGGACTCGATCTCGCCCACCGGGTCGGAGAGCGCGGCCACCTCGCGGCAGCCCTGGATCATCGAGGCCAGCACCTTGGGCGTCACCGTGAGCCGCTGCAGCTTGGCCGGGTCCAGTCCAGCGGCGCGCGCCGCCTCGACATCCTTGGCGTTGGCCGCCGTCACGGCGTCCTTGCGAGCCTCCAGCAGGACGGCCACGTCCCCCACGGCCTTGCGCCGGGCCCGGCCCGAGGCCGAGGCCAGGGAACGCGCGGCCCGCTTGGCCCGCGCGGCCACGTCCAGCATCGCATCCCGGATTTCCATCATTCCCTCCCGAGAAAAAATATGCTAAAGCCCCGCCCGAACACGGATCGAGCCCTTTCGGTGAAGCACGCGGCGACGAAAAAGTCAACGCGCTCGGGGCGCGGGGCCCGACGGCCGTGGACCCTCGCGATTTCCGTTTTGACCTTTTTTACATTTTTGCGTAACGGTGTGCGCTCCAAGCCACACTGAACGAACCCGGAGGCGGCTGCCCGACATGGAAGAGAACAAGACGAAACCCGGCGTCGTCCTGGAACGGTTCCAGGACGTGGTCAACCGGGAGACCCCGACCATCCTGCAGAAGTTCGTCGCCAACCTGAAACCCCTGCTCATCGGCGCGGCGGTGATCGTGGCCGCGGCCGCCGGCTTCGCCGGCTACCGCATGATCCAGGCGCGCACCCTGGCCACGGCCCAGGAGTCCCTGGGCGCCATCCTGGCCGGGAACACCGGCAAGGAGAAGATCGCGGCCCTGGAGAAGTTCCTGCCCGAGGCTCCTTCCGGGCTGCGTTCGGCCGTTCTCTTCGAACTGGCCGGGGCGAGCATGAACCTCAAGGAATACGACAAGGCCGTCGGATACTGGGCCGATCTCGCCGCGCGCGCCGACGGCGACGAGCGTGTCGTGGCCAAGCTGGGCCACGCCCACGCCCTGACCCGGGGCGGCAAGGCCGCCGAGGCCGTGAAGGAGCTGGAGGCCCTCAAGCAGGGCGCTCCCGAGCCCTTCCTCGTGCCCCTGACCCGCCAGCTGGCGCTGGCCGCCGAGGCCGCCGGGGACCGGCAGACCGCCCTGGCCGCTTACGAAACCTTGGCCAAGTCCGAGGCCGTGGGTGACCGCCCCTTCATCGAGTCCAAGATCGCGCAACTGAAGGCGGCCAACTAGCCGTCCCACAATAAGGAGTCCCGTCCATGCCCCATCCGTTGCTGACCCGTGACGCGGGCGCCAGGCACCTGCTTCTGGGCAACGAGGCCATCGTCCGGGGCGCCCTGGAGGCAGGCGTCGACGTCATCACCTGCTACCCCGGAACGCCCTCCTCGGAAGTGCCCGACACCTTCTTCCGCCTGAGCCCCGAGGGCGACTTCTACTTCGAGTACTCGGTCAACGAGAAGGTCGCCCTGGAGGTGGCCGGCGGCGCGACCCTGGCCGGCGCCCTCAGCCTGTGCACCATGAAGCACGTGGGCGTGAACGTGGCCGCCGATCCGCTCATGACCCTGACCTATGTGGGCGCGCCCGGCGGCCTCGTGCTCCTTTCCGCCGACGACCCGGGCTGCCATTCCAGCCAGAACGAGCAGGACAACCGCATCTACGCCCGACTGGGCGGGTTGCCCTGCCTGGAGCCGTCCACGGCCCAGGAGGCCAAGGACATGGCCCGCGACGCCCTGCTCCTGTCCCGGGAGATGGGCGCTCCGGCGCTGCTGCGCACCACCACGCGGGTCAACCACCTGCGCGGCCCGGTGACCTTCGGCGCGCGGCCGGAAAAGAAAAAGCCCGCCGGATTCCAGAAAAACCCGGCGCGCTTCGTGCCCGTTCCGGCCTTTTCCCGGCCCATGCACGTCCGTCTCCTGGAAACCATCGAGAAGCTGCGGGCCGAGGCCGAGAAGAGCCCCTACAACCGCATCTCCGGCAAGGGCGAGATCGGCGTGGCCGCCTCGGGCATCGGCCGGGCCTACCTGGCCGACGCCCTGGCCGAACTGGGCCTGGCGGGCAAGGTCAAGCTTCTGGAGCTGGGCTTCACCCATCCCCTGCCCGAAAAGCTCTGCCTGAAGTTCCTCAAGGGCCTCTCCACGGTGCTCGTGGTCGAGGAACTGGAGCCCGTCCTGGAGAACGACCTGCGCGTGCTGGCCCAGAAGCGGGGCCTGAATGTGGCCATCCGGGGCAAGGACGTCCTGCCGCGCAACGGCGAGTTTTCCGTTGGCCTGGTGGCCGACGCCCTGCGCACGGTGCTCAAGCTGCGCAAGCCCCAGCGCAAGGTCTGCGCCGGAACGGCGGACCTGCCCCAGCGGGCGCCGAACCTCTGCGCCAGCTGCCCGCACCGGGCCACCTACTTCGCGGTGAAGAAGGTCTTCGGCAACGACGCCGTGTACTCCTCGGACATCGGCTGCTACACGCTGGGCATCCTGCCCCCGCTGGCCGCCGCCGACTTCCTGCTCTGCATGGGCTCCTCGATCTCGGCCGGTTCCGGCGCCGCGCGCGCGGCCGGGCAGACCGTGGTGGGCTTCATCGGCGACTCCACGTTCTTCCATTCCGGCATCACCGGCCTGGTCAACGCGGTCTTCAACCGCCACGACATCCTGCTCGTGATCATGGACAACCACACCACGGCCATGACCGGCCACCAGCCCAACCCGGGCGTGGACAAGACCATCCTCGGCGACAACGAGGCCAAGGTGGACATCGAGGCCGTCTGCCGGGGCCTGGGCGTGACCAGGATCGAAACCGTGAATCCCCTGCACCACAAGAAAATGACGGCGATCCTGGAAAAGATGAAGGCGGAAAGAGGGGTGCGGGTGATCATCGCCCGCGAGCCCTGCCCCCTGCACGCCAGGCGCGTCTACGGAGCCAAGGTCACCCGCGTGGCCGTGGTTTCCGATTCCTGCGACCAGTGCGGCCGCTGTCTGGACGAACTGGCCTGCCCGGCCTTCCACAAGACCTCCGGCAAGGTGGAGATCAACCCCCTGCTCTGCGGCGGCTGCATGCTCTGCCTCCAGGTCTGCACCCACATCAAGGCACGCAAGCTGGAGGGCAAATGAAAACGATCAAGCCCGTGCGCATCTTCATGACCGGCGTGGGCGGACAAGGCACGCTCACGGCCACCACGGTCCTGGCCCAGGCCGCGACCCTCAAGGGACTGCCCGTGACCTCGGGTGAAATCCACGGCATGGCCCAGCGCGGCGGCGTGGTGGAGTCCTTCCTGCTCATCGGCTGCAGGAGCCCCAAGATCGGCGCCGGCGAGGCCGACGTCCTCATGGGCTTCGAACCCCTGGAAACGCTGCGCGCCCTGCCCTATCTGAAACCCGGCGGGCTCGTCTTCTCCTCCACCGAGTCCCTGCCGCCCCTGGCCGTGGCCACGGGCAGGCAGCAGAGCCCGAGTCTGGCGGCCATCCGCGAAATGGTCGACGCCTGCACCCCGCGCTCCTGGTGGCTGCCCTGCCAGAGTCTGGGCATCGAGGCCGGGGCCGTGCAGGCCGGAAACATCGCCCTGCTCGGCGCGCTCTGCGCCCAAAACGCCCTGCCCCTGGGCCTGGACGACGTGCGCGCGGCCGTGCGCGCCGGGATGAAGCCCAAGGTGGCCGAGATCAACCTCAGGGCCCTGGATCTGGGCGCGGCGGCCGCCTCGGCGTAAGGGTCATGATGAACGGATCGGAAAGCCCGGACAACGCCCCGCTGGTCACGCTCAAGCGCCTGCTGGACGAGATCACCCCCCAGGCCCCGCTGGAGGAGAGCCTCAACGCCCTCCTGCGCGTCCTGGCCAAGGACATGGGCTACGTCCGCGCCTTTCTGGCCATCGAAGACCCCGAGACCGAAGACCTCCGCCTCTCCCTGTCCTACAGCCCGGCCAAGACCGCCCAGGCCACCTACACGCCGGGCCGGGGCGTCATCGGCCAGGTCTTCGAGAGCGGCAAGTCCATCGTGGTGCCCCGGCTCTCCGAGCACCGCGAGTTCCTGAACAAGGCCTTCGGCCGCACCGACGCCGAGCTGAAAAGCCTGGCCTTCATCTGCATCCCCATCGTGCACCACTCCCGGGACGAGCGCGAGACCCTGGGCACGCTCAGCGTGGACCTGCCCGTGCGCCCGGCCGAGGTTCTGGAGAGCCACCGCCGCCTCCTGGAGGTGGTCGGGGCCATGATCGCCAACCATGTGGCCCAGTTGCAGGAGGAGATGGCGCTCCAGAAGCACCTCCTGGCCCAGGGCCTGACCGGCGGCCCGGATTCCCCGCCGCCGCAGAACCTCGTGGCCGCCAGCAAAAGCATGCGCATGGTCCTCCGGCAGGCCCGCCAGGTGGCCCCCAGCCGGGCCACGGTGCTCCTGCGCGGCGAGTCCGGCACGGGCAAGGAGCTGCTGGCCGAGGAAATCCACGCCTCCAGCCCGCGCAAGGACAAGCCCCTGGTCAAGCTGAACTGCGCGGCCCTGCCCTCGGAGCTGGTGGAATCCGAACTCTTCGGCCACCAGAAGGGGGCCTTCACCGGAGCCTTCCAGACCAAGCGAGGCCTGTTCGAGGTGGCCAACGGAGGCACGCTCTTCCTGGACGAGATCGGCGAACTCTCCCTGGACGCCCAGGCCAAGGTCCTGCGCGCCATCCAGGAGAAGGAGATCCAGCGCGTGGGCGGGGAGCAGACGATCATGGTCGACGTGCGCCTCATCTGCGCCACGCACCAGCCCCTGGAGCAGCTCCTGACCCAGGGCAAGTTCCGCGAGGACCTTTACTACCGCATCAACGTCTTCCCGGTGTTCATCCCGCCCCTGCGCGAACGCCGCGAGGACATCCTGCCCCTGGCGGAATTCTTCCTGGCCGATTTCTCCGGCGAGTACGGCAAGAACATCAAGCGCATCTCCACCCCGGCCATCGAGCTGCTGACCCTCTACCACTGGCCCGGCAACGTGCGCGAGCTGCGCAACTGCCTGGAGCGCGCGGTGCTCGTCTGCGAGGAGGAGGTCATCCGCACCTACCACCTGCCGCCCACGCTCCAGACCGCCGACAGCTCGGCAACGGGCACGAACCTGTCCTTCGGCGAGGCCGTGGCCAAGTTCGAGACCGAACTGCTGGTGGACTCGCTCAAGAAGACGCGCGGCAACATGCTCCAGACCGCCCGCGACCTGCGCGTGTCCTACCGGATCGTGAACTACAAGGTGAAGAAGTACGGCCTGGACGTGAAACGCTTCGCCAACATCAAACCCAGGCGCAAGAAGACCCAGGGGCCGGCCGACACGACGGCCTGACCGCCGCCGCATTTCAAGGAAACGGAAAGGGAGCCTCGCGCTCCCTTTTTTTCATTCCTTGAAGACCCTCGGTCCGGCGGCCGTGTCCTCCAGCCGGTAGCCCGCCTCCGCGATCCGGTCGCGCAAGGCGTCGGAGGCCGCGAAGTCCTTGCGTTCGCGGGCGGCCTCACGCTCGGCCAGGAGCTTGTGCACGGCCTCGGGCAGTTCGGCCTGGGGCACCGGCAGCTGCACCGGGTCCAGGATGCCCAGCACCCGGTCCACGCCGCGCAGGGCCTTGAGGCAGGCGGCGGCCCCGGCTCCGCCGAGGCGGTCCTTGGCGGCCAAGCCGTTGACCGTCTTCACGAAGCCGAACAGCGCGGGCCAGAACTGGTGCAGGGAGAGATCGTCCTCCAGGGCGGCGGAGAAGGCGGCCTTGAGATCGAATACGGCCTGCCGCGCGCGGTCCGGCACGTCCTCGCCCGGGCTTCCGGCCTGGAGCGTCAGGGACGCGGCGCAGTCCTGGACCTTGCGCCAGTTCTTGCCCCACATGGACAAGCTCTGACGGGTCAGGGGCAGGGATTTGCGGTAGGAGCCGGAGAGCAGCCACATGCGCAGCACGCGCGGATTGCCGCACTCGTCCAGGGCGGCGGAAAGGTCGGCCGGTTCGCCCTCGGTCGGGGCCACGCGCTTGTCCACCAGCCAGGCCTGGGGCTCACGGCCCTCGGCGGTCCAGAGGGCGCGCAGATTCTCCAGGTGCGGGAACTGGTGCGCCTCTCCGGCCAGGACCACGTCCAGCCGGGGCAGCGACTCCAGGGCGGCGGCCGCCAGTTGCAGGAACCAGGACGGCCGCACGTTGCCCCACTCGGTCTCCAACACCTCGCCCTGCTTCAGGTCCATGAGACTGGCCCGCTTGAGCAGGGTGAAGTCGCGCGGGTTCTCCTTGACGTAGGCCTCCAGGTCCACGGTCTTGCCCACCGAGACCTTGTCCGCGTCCATGCAGGCCATGCAGCCGTAGCGCTTGTCGCGCAGCACGTCGAAATACACCGAGCGGAGCTTCTCGTAGGCCAGCCCCTTGGCCAGGAGCTTACGGCAGAGGGCCACGGCGCGCTCGACCGCCGAGGACGCCTGGGGGAAGAGCGTGGCCTCGCGGAGGCCCAGGGCCCGGCCCAGGTCGCGCACACGCGCGGTCGCCTCGCGGGCGAAGTCCGCCCGACGCTTGCCCTCGGCCCGGGCGGCGGAAAGGGTGCGGTCGTCCATGTCGGCCAGGCCCACGGCCACCAGCGGCTTGCCGCCCTCGGCCTCCAGGTGCCGAGCCAGGACGTCCAGAAGCACGGCGCGACGCCAGGCGCTCAGGTCGCCGGGTTCGTCCAGGCTCGGACCCAGGGTGTACAGGCCCGAGGCCGAGGCCAGGGTCACGGGCCGCCCCGTGGCCGCGCTCACCAGCTTGACCCCGCGCTCGGAGCGGGGCGCGTACAGGGACGTGGACAGGTAACGTTCGCCGCTGTCCGGGAAGATGACCACGACCACGCCCTCGGACAGACCGGCCGCGACCTTGAGGGCTCCGGCCAGGGCCGCGCCCGAGCTCATGCCCGCCAGGATGCCCTCCTCGCGCGCCAGGCGGCGGCAGAGGCCGAAGGCCTCCTCGTCCTCCACGTTGAGCACCGCGTCCAGGGCCTTCTTGTCATAGATGCCCGGAGGGTAGGACTCGTGCATGTTCTTCAGGCCCTGGATCTTGTGTCCGGCGAAGGGCTCCACGGCCACCACGCGCACCGCGCCCCCGCTGAGTTCCTTGAGCCCTTTGACCAGGCCCATGGCCGTGCCGGTGGTGCCGAGACAGGCGACCACGTGGGTCACGCTCCCGCCGGTCTGGTCCCATATCTCCCGGGCCGTGCCCCGGTAATGGGCCGCGATGCTGGCCGGGTTGTTGTACTGGTCCATGAGCACGTATTTGTCCGGCTCCTCCCGGGCCATGCGGTAGGCCAGTTCGATGGCCCCGTCCGTGGCCAGACGCGCCGGGGTCTGCTCGATCTCCGCGCCGAAGGCCCGCAGGATCATCTTGCGTTCCTCGGAGGCGGCCTCGCTCATGAGCAGCTTGATCCGATAGCCCTTGACCGCCGCCACCATGGCCAGGCCGATGCCCGTGTTGCCGCTGGTGGCCTCGATGATGGTCTTGTCCGGGGTCAGCTCCCCGGAGGCCTCGGCGGCCTCGATCATGGCCAGCGCCACGCGGTCCTTGATGGAGCCGCCGGGATTCCGGCACTCGATCTTCGCCAGGATTTTGACGTTGGAATGGGGATTGAGTCGGCGGATCTCCACCAGCGGAGTCTGGCCGATCATCTGCAGGACGTTCTCGTGGACCATGGCTTCCCTCGAATATGTTCAGGCGGCGCAAAAGCCTCCGTCCGACCGGGTTTAGGACAAAAACGGAACGGCCGCAAGTTGGCAGAAAACTTGCAAACCCCGGGCGAACGCCAACCTCCGAGGGAGTCGCCGATGAAGATGTTTCCGTTCCTGCGCGAGAACATGGAGACCCTGGACCAACAGGGCCAGATGATCGTGGCCTGGCTGGCCGCCAAGAAGCCCGATGAGCAACGCATCAAGGATGGCCTGTTCGTCAACCGCCACGGGCTCATCGACTGGAGGCTCCCCTCGGGCCTGGGCATGTTCGAACAGGTTCCGCCGCAGGCCTTCTACTCCGACTGGAACGGCGGCTCCAAGCCGGACACCAGCGCCACCATTCTCGTGGGCTGCAACGTGGGCTACGGCCTCAACCGCCTGCTCACGAACACCCCGGACAGTCACAAGATCGTCGTGGTCGAACCGAACCCGGAACTGCTCCTGGCCTGCCTGGGCCAGACCGACTTCCGGCCCTTCCTGGAGCACAAGAAGCTCCACTTCGCCCTGCCCGAGGACGACTACCTGGGCGAGGTCATCAAGAACCTGGACCTCCAGTACATCTACGGCGTGATCAACCTGCGCGCCGACCTGCCGAGCCAGCAGATGGGCCCGGAGTACGCCTCGCTGCTGGCGCGCATCAAGGGCCGCGTGGAGAACTTCTGCGTGGAGATGAACACCCTGCGCAGCCGCCAGGACGTGATGGTCGGCAACGAGCTGAAGAACTTCCACCGGGCCCTTTCCGACGGCAGCCTCGCCGGGTTGGAGGGGAGCGCGCGCGGGGTCACGGCCGTGATCCTGGGCGCGGGACCGTCCCTGCTCCGCTTCGCCCCCGAGTTCGTCCGCGACCCGGGCTACGCCCTCTACGCCACGGCGTTGCAGACCATGCCCACGCTCCAGGCCCAGGGCGTGACCCCGCATTTCTGCCTGGCGATCGACTACGATCCGGGCATGCTCAAGATCTTCGACCGGCTGGACCTGGAGCGCGCCGCGACGGTGCCCCTGATCTATTCCACCAAGGTCCAGCCCGAGCTGGTGCGCCGCTATCCCGGCCCGACCATCCCGCTGTGGACCATCGGCGGCGTGGCCACCTTCGCCATGAAGGACCGGGAACTGGTCCTGGACGCGGGCGGCAACGTCAGCCTGACCCTGACGCGCTTCCTGCACTGGTGCGGCGTCTCGCGCCTGCTGCTGGCGGGCCAGGACTTCGCCTGGAGCGGCGAGCAGACCCACGCCGACGGCCACCACGCCGCCGGCCGCAAGGTCGTCTTCAATCCGCGCGCCCATCTTCGGATCAAGAACCTGCACGGCGAGGAGATCATCACCTCGCCCCAGTACATGGCCGCCAAACGTGAACTGGAAATGGACCTGCGCAAGACGGACCTGCCGGTCTTCGGCCTCTACGGCGGCGGCGCGCCCATCGAAGGCGTGGAGATGCTCGACATGGCCCAGGTCCGTGCCCGGGGCCTCCTGACCTCGGCCCCGGGCAGCGTGGAGAGCTTCCGCGGCAAGCTCCTGGCCAGCCGCGAACGGCGGCGTTCCTTCGATTTCGAGCCCCGCAGCCCCCGCTGGTCCAGCTCCCTGCGCCACGCGGAAAAACAGCTGACCAAGCTCTTCCGCAACCTGGGCGGCAACCAGAAGGAGATCCACGGGCTCTTCGAGCAGGCCCTGCTGTTCATCAAGCAGGATCCGCTCTACGTGCCGTACCTGTTCAACGAAATCATCAACCTCTCCGGTCTGGCCAAGGCGCGCCACTCCTACGAGCCCAAGGATCTGGCCGAGTTCCGCAGGATCGAGAAGGACGTGCTGCGCAAGGTCCGCGAGGTGGACCGCTGCCTCCTGCCGGCCGGGAGCCGCGCGGCCTGAGTCCGGCCGGTTCGCCTTGCGCCCCCGGACGGGAGCGCCTATAAGGCGGCATGTCCTGGTCGCGTATTCTTCTCGGCTGGCTGCGCTTCTCCTGGCCGCTGCTGCTCGTGTTGCTCGTCCTCTGGCTCGCGTTCGGAGGCGACGAGGCCGCCGTGGAGGCGTTCTTCCGTGCTCACCGGGAAGCCAACTCCGGCTTGGCCGCGGTGATGCGCGGCATCACCGACTGGTCCAACCCGCCGTTCTACGCCGTCTATGCCTGGCTGCTCTGGCGCGGCTGGCGCGAGAAACGGCCGGACCTCACCCGCTTGGCCCTGGCCTATGTCGCGGTCCAGTTGGTCGTGTCCCTGCTGGCCGTGCGCGGGCTGAAGATGCTCATCGGCAGACCCCGCCCCGACGCGGGCCCGTTCTTCGAGCCCATGACCACGGATCCGGGACACCACTCCCTGCCCTCGGGGCACACGACCGAAATCACCGGAGCCACGCTGCCCCTGGCTCTGCGCTCCGCCGGACGGCTTATTCCTCCGGCCCTGGCCCTGCTCACGGCCCTGACCGGGTTCAGCCGCGTCTATCTGGGCTGGCACCACCCCAGCGACGTCTTCTTCGGCTGGCTCCTGGGCTCCGTGGCCGGGCTGGCCATTCACCTCCTGGCGACGAAGGACGAACATGCGGGACTTTCTTGACCGGACTTACGGAATCCTGGCCCGCCACCCCTGGTGGACCCTGGGCCTGCTGCTGGCCGCGCACACGGCCTGGACCATGGACTGCCGCGCGCTCTGGTTTTCCGACGAGGTGCGCTACGCCAATGCCTTCGAGAACGTGGTCCGGGCCGGAAAATGGCTCGTGCTTTCGCTCAACGGGCAGCCCTACCCGGACAAGCCGCCGCTCTACTTCTGGTTCCTGGCCCTGCTGCACACCATCTCTCGCATGCCCGCGGTCTTCTTTCTGGGTGCGGCCCTCTCGGGGCTGGCCTACCTCTTCGCCACCCTGGGCCTGACCAGGAGCCTGGAACGACCCAAGGACGCAGGGCTCACCGCCGGGCTCATCCTGCTGACCAACTTCGTCTTCATCGGCCTGCTGCACTACTCGCGCATGGACCTGCTCTTCGCGGCCATGATCCTGGGCAGTCAGGCGTTCTTCTACAAGGCCTGGGGCCCGGGCGGCCGAGGCGGGCAGGGACCGGTCCTGGCCGGGTTCCTCCTGGCCGGGCTGGCCACCTTGACCAAGGGGCCGCTGGGTTTCCTCTTCCCCCTGCTCACGGCCTTCTGCTACCTGGCCTGGCGCGGAGAACTGCGCCGCATGGCCGGCCGGACCGCGCTCAAGGGCCTGGGGCTCATGCTCGCCCTGCTCCTGGCCTGGCTCCTGGCGGCCCTGGCGGTGAAGGGCACAGGCTTCATCCAGGACATCCTGGGTAAGCAGATCGTGGCCCGGGCAACCAACACCTTCCATCACAAGGAACCGTTCTGGTATTACTTCCTGGCCCTGCCCCCGGCCTGGCTGCCCTGGATCCTCCTGCCCCTGGTCCTGCCCTTCTGGCGGGCCTTCACGCCGAAGTTCTGGAAGACAGCCTGGAACGGCCGACGCCAGGCCGGTTCCCGGGCCTGGCTCTGGTGCATGATTCTGCCCGCGTTCATCTTCCTGAGCTGCCTCTCGGGCAAGGTCTTCGTCTACATCCTGCCGCTCTTCGCGCCCCTGGCCCTGCTCACGGCCGACGCCCTAGAGGATCTGGACTGGCCCCGGGCCAGGCTGTTCTGGGTTCTGGCCTCCGGCTTCCTGCTCCTCCTGGCCCTGGCCCTGCCCGTGGCCGAGGCCCTGCTGCCCCTGCCGGTGGCGCCCCGGGGCGTGGCCCTCTGCACCGTGCTCCTGGCCGCAACGGCCATCGGGCTCTTCCTTCTGCGCCGCGACGGGGCCCGGGCCCCGCTGCTCTTCCTGACCCTGGCGCTGCTCGTCTGGAGCCTGCCGCTCAACCGCATCACCCTGCCGTCGTTGGACGACTACATGAGCCCCAAGCGCCAGGGCTCGCTCATCCGGGCCTATGTGGCAGAGGGCTACAAGCCCCTGGCCTACGACATCTACAGCGGCATCTTCACCTACTACGCCGGGACGAACCTTCTGGAGACCAGCGACCTGGCGAAAATCGCCGCCGAGGTGGAAGAAACGCCGAAATGCGTCCTGGTCATCCGCAAGAAGCACTGGGACGCCTGGGAGAACCGGCCCGGCCGGCTGGTGGCCTTCGACGAGCAGAACATCGCGGGTCAGGTTTATGTCCTGGCGGCCACGGCTCCGCGTTGATTCCGACGTGAAATGCATATGTGATGAGGACAGGACCGTTTTTTGCAAAAGGGTTTCCGCGACGCTGAACCCCAGCCCGGGCCATGCCCGGACAAGGAAAAGGCCATGCGGCAACCGCTCCTCATACTCCTGCTCCTCCTGACGGGCGCCACCGTCATGCAGGGGTGCGCGGCATTGCCCATCAGCGAGGGCCTGACCGTGGCCCAGTACGCCAACACGGCCTATTCCGGCTACAGGCTGACCGACGAGTATTTCCCCAGATCCAGGGTGGACGGCGATCCTGGCGCGGACATGCGCCTGGAGGACGCCGTGCGCAGCCGCCTGCACGAAGATCCCCGCACCCACTACGCCCAGGTGAAGCCCCTGTGCTACGGTGGAGAGATCTACCTCCTGGGCTCCGTTCGCTCGGAAGAGGAACGCAGGCTGGTCACCCTGGCTGCCTCCAGCATGCCGGGCGTCAAGTCCGTGACGCGCTGCCTCGTGTCGCCGGAGGAGACGCTGCCGCCCGCCCGTCAGGCCGCCCTGGCCGACACGGTCAAGGCCCGCCTAGCCGCTCTGGGCGGCGTCCGGCCCCAGCGTCTGCGCGTGGAGGTCGTGGGGCGGCATGTGGTGGTTCTGGCTTACGTGGCCGACGAAGCCGAACAACGGCGACTCCAGAACGCGCTGGCCGGACTGCCCGGCCCGGGCGTGACCGCGTATCTGACGCCCCTCTCCGTCGACCGCGCCCGTCTGGCCGCGCGCTGATCCCGAAAAAAAACGCCGCCCCGGCATCCCGGGGCGGCGTCCTTCATTCTCGTCGGCGACGCGTTCAGCAGGCGCAAGCCAAAACCTTCTCAATGGTCTTGAGCACCACCAATCCGTCATCACCGCTGATGGGCACGGGGGTTCCCTCGCGCACGGCGCGCAGGAACTGGTTCAGTTCCTCCTTGACCGGTTCGCGGTAGATCAGCGGCCACTCGCGTACGCTGTAGCTCTTGTCGTAGGTGGAGAACTGGCTGTACTCCTTCACTTCCTGGGTCACGAGATTGGCCTCGATGTACTTGCTCTTGCAGGCCACGTGGATCTTGCGCGACTTGTAGGGCGTGACCCAGTTCGTGTTGATGGAGGCCAGGACGCCGTTGGTCATCCGGGCCGTGATGAGCGCCGAGTCCTCGTGCTTGCCCAAAGTCTTGGAGGTCACGGCGTAGACCTGCTCGTACTCCGAGCCGGTGATGAAGCGGATGAGGTCGATGTCGTGGGAGCCCAGATCCTTGATCACGCCCACGTCCTGGATGCGCGGCGGATATGGGCCCACGCGCTCGATCTGGATGGAGATGACGTCGTCGCCCACCAGTTGCTTGACCCGCTGCACGGCCGGGTTGAAGCGCTCCACATGGCCGACCATGAGCGGCAGGTTCTTTTGCCGGGCCAGAGCCACCAGTTCCGTGCCCTCGGCCTCGGTGGCCGCCAAGGGCTTCTCGATGAGAGCCGGGATGCCCCGGCCGAGCACGGCCAGACCCACCTCGTGATGCAGGAAGGTGGGCACGCAGACGCTCACCGCGTCCAGATCCTTGTCCAGAAGAGCCTGAATCTCCGTATGCACCGGCACGTCGAACTGCTTGGCGACCTCATCCAGGACTTCCCGGTTCGTGTCCACCACTCCGGCGACTTCCACACCGGGCATTTCACTATAATTGCGCAGATGCACCCGGCCCATCCAGCCGAGACCAATGACGCCGACCTTCATATTCGCACCGTCCCTCTTGGCGTTTTCCGGGACCAACCCGGGGGATTCCGGTACCTAACCGCTCGCGGCCGGAATGGCAACCTGGCCGGAACGACGGTCACTCTTGCGGCCGGGAACCGTTGCGGCTAGATTCGCCGGATGGGCGAAAAAACAACCATCTGGATCAGCGCCGGGGAAGCTTCCGGCGACCTGCACGGTGCGCTGCTGGCCCGGGCCCTGCTGGCCCGGCGGCCGGAGTTGTCCCTGGCTGGAATGGGCGGCTCGGCCATGCGCGACGCCGGAGTGGACCTGCGCTTCTCCATGCGCCAGATATCCCTGGTGGGGGGCACCGAAATCATCACCGGCCTGCCGCGCATCCTCAAGCTCCTGCGCGACACGCGCCGGGCCTTCGAGACCGTCCGGCCCAGCGCCGTGGTGGTCATCGACTGCCCGGATTTCCACTTCCACGTGGTGCGCCGCGCTCGCGCCCTGGGCATCCCGGTCTACTACTTCGTCAGCCCCCAGGTCTGGGCCTGGCGCTCGGGCCGGGTGGAATTCCTGCGCAAGAACGTGCGCCGCGTACTCTGCATCCTGCCCTTCGAGAAGGACTTCTACCACCGGCGGGGCATGGACGCGGACTACGTGGGCCATCCCCTGCTGGACCAGATTCCCCTGGCCGAGCTGGACCGCCTGGAGCCCGAACCGGGCCGGGTGGGCGTCCTGCCGGGCTCGCGACGCAAGGAAATCGAGGGACTCCTGCCGGAGTTCGCCGAAGCCGCGCGCCTGCTGGCCGCCGACCGGCCGGGGTTGTCCTTCTCCCTGGTCCGGGCCCCGGGAGTGGACCGCGACATGCTCCTGCGTTTCTGGCCCGAGGATCTAGAAGTGGACATCGTGGAGCCCGCGGAGCGCTACCAGGCCATGCGCCGCAGCCAGTTCCTCCTGGCCGCCTCGGGCACGGTGAGTCTGGAGTCGGCGCTCATCGGCACGCCCACCATCATCGCCTACAAGCTGTCGGGACTGTCCTATTTCCTGGCCCGGCGGCTCATCAACGTGAAGTTCATCGGCCTGCCCAACCTCATCCTGGACAAGAAGATCTTTCCAGAACTCATCCAGGAGGAGGCCCGGGCCCCGGTCATGGCCTCCATCGGCCGCATGTGGCTCTCCAACGGCACGAGCCTGGCGGTGATCCGCGAGGAGTTGGCCCGCCTGCGCGACATGGTCGGCGAGCCCGGAGCGGCGGATCGCGCGGCCGGAATCATTCTCGACGACCTCAAGACCCTCTAGGAGTTTCGGATGGGAGCCGCACTGGAGGCCGTGCGCGCCTATGGCGACTTTCACGGGTTGAGCGGAGAGGACGCGGAACGCCTGCGCCCCGGCTCGCCCTTCACCAAGATCGTGTTCCGGGACGGTGTGCTCTCCGTGGATTACGAAGGCTGCTACATCGACGTGGAGCCGTTCCTGGACGAAGTGGTTCGGCTCATGCCGCCCGAAGGCTGGGGCAAGCTGGACTGCATCGACCAGATCGAGTGGCGGCTGACCCGCTATACGGTGCGCGGCAACGCCTGGACCGCGCGCACGGTCAGCGGCGACCAAGCCGTGGAGCGGACCCGCGATACCGCGGGTGTCTAAGAATCAATATCCTTTTATTTCATGCCGATGAAGCCGACACAAAACAATCAGAGCATGGACGACTGCCGGAGAGGAACCACGTTCTGGGCCTTGCGGGCTTCACCTCCCGAGGCCAGTTCGAAGCTCACCCGCTCCCCCTCTTCCAACGTCTGGAAGCCCTCACGCACGATCTCGCTGTAATGCACGAAGACATCCCGGCCTTCCGAGTCGGTGATGAAGCCGAAGCCCTTGCGCTCGTCGAACCAGCTGACCACGCCGTTTTGCCGCATCGCGCCTCCCGCCGCGCCGAAGGCGCGGACACGAAGCAGAATACCCGCCGGAGGGCGGACAGGCAAGAATGTGGCTGGGGGAAAAGGGGTACAACGCCGACCGCAAGGACGGACGGCGTCGCACGGGCCGCCGGAGGCGGCCCGCCTAGCGCATGCGGAAGGTGATCCGGCCCCGGGTCAAATCGTAGGGGGAAAGTTCCACCTTGACCTTGTCTCCGGGCAGGATGCGGATGTAGTGTTTGCGCATCTTGCCGGAAATATGGCCGAGAATGGAGTGACCGTTCTGCAGCTCCACACGAAACATGGCGTTGGGCAAGGCTTCCTGAATGACGCCTTCCACTTCAATGGCTTCTTCTTTGGACATGCACCCTCCTGAACTGGCCGGAATGGCGGACGATCCGCCCGAGACGGCCGAAAAACCGGAATATCCCTACCCTGTTCCCCGAAAAGAGGCAACACCCCCTGAAACCGGGCCTTCCGACCGCATCACGGCCCAAGCCGCGCGGGCCTGCTCCGCGAAGCGGCGCGCCAGGGTTTCGACCTTGCGCCCCGACGCGTCCTCCAGCCCGGTGTGTGCGTCCACCCCGGCCGGGCGCACCTCAAGCACCGCGCGGGCCACGTTCTCCGGCGTCAGGCCTCCGGCCAGGATCACGGGCCGGGGCGAGGACAGCACAAGCTCCCGGCTCACGGACCAGTCATGGGTCTTGCCCGTGGCGCCGCTGGCGCCGCTGGCCGGGTCGAAGGTGTCGGTGAGGAAGGCGTCCACGTATGGTGCGAAGGCTTCCACATCCCGGTGGAGCGCCTCCCTCCGGCCGGGAGCCACCACCAGACTCTTGATCAGAAACAGCCCGGGCCGCAGGCGGCGCAGCTCGGCCGCCTGCCCGGGACTCACCGGCCCATGCAGCTGCATGCCCGCCACCACCAGAAAGTCCGCCAGCTCGGCCAATTCGCGGGGCTCCACGGCGTAGGTGATGCAGACCACCGCCGCCTCGTTCCCCAGGCCGCGCACGATGGCGGCGGCCTCGGTCTCGCTCACGTCCGGGGCATGCACGTCCAGGCGCAGGGGGATGCCCACATGGGTCGCCCCGGCACGGGCAAGCATCCGGGCCTCGGCCAGATCCCTGACCCCGGCGATCTGGATGATGGGATTCATGTTCCCCGCCTCAGCCCAAAATCCGCGCCCGCAGACCGTCGAGGTCAGCGCACTCGTCGCGGTAGTCATAGAAGGCCACGTCCCGGCAGGCGCGCGAACAAACCCAGGCGTCCTCCTCCAACTCGGCGCAGCCCTCGGCGTAGCGGGGCTCGAAGAGCAGACCGCAGATGATGCAGACCCGCGAGGCCTGATGTCCGCCGAACGGCCGTAGCTGACGCCCCAGGGCCAGAACCGACATGTCGGGTTCCGCCTCAACCCAGGGACAGGGTTTCGAAAGCCATGGAGCGCAGGTCGACGACCAGCATCCGGCCGTCCAGAGCCGAAGTCCGTCCGCGCAGCAGGCGCAGGCATTCGGCGCCCTGGAACGCCGCGGCCACGGCCACGCTCTCCGGCGGAGTGCCGAGAATGTCCTCGCCGGAAGGCTGCCCGGCTCCGCCCAGAAAATCAGCCGGTCCCGCTGCTCCGGGCAACACCGTGGCCACGAAGGCGGTCAGCCCGGCCATGGCCGCGGTGACCAGGGGGATGCCCACATCCCGGGCCGCGTCCTGCAGAGCCTTGCGCTGGGCCAAACCGCCCAGGCAGTCCACGGCCAGATCCGCGCCGTGAAGCAATTCCCGCATACCCGCCTCGTCCAGAAAAACGTCGCGCACGTCCGCCTCCACGGAAGAATTGATCCGCGCCAGGCGGTTCCGCGCGGCCTCGGCCTTGGAGCCGCCCAGGCCGTCTTCCGTGGACAGGAGCTGACGGTTCAGATTGGTGGCCTCGAAGCGGTCGCCGTCGCAGGCCCGGATATGGCCCACCCCGGCCCGCGCGAGAAGCTCCAGCACATGCCCGCCCAGACCGCCCAAGCCGACCACGGCCGCGCACGCCGTCAGGAGCCGGAGCTGCTCCACGACGGTGCAAGCCGCGTGGTTGCGCAGATGACGCTCGGGCCAGACTCCTTGCCGCAGGGCGCATTCGTCCACGTCCCGTGCCGCGACGCCACAGAGCCGGGCGATCTCCCGTCCGGCCTCCAGGGAAAGCACCGGCACGGGGCCTCCGGGCAGATCACGCGTGACGGCGGCGGCCGCCACTCCGCCGGCGAGGTCCACCTCAGCCCCCGCCCACTGCCGGGAACAGTCCGAGGCGGTCCCCGTCCCTGAGCACGGTTCCGGTCCCAGCCTTGACGCCGTTGACGAAGATGAGCTTGACCTCGGTCTCGGGCAGGCCGAGGCGCTCCATGACCCGGCCCACGGTTTCCCCGTCGGCCACGGGAAAGTGCTCGGGGTTCTCGGGCTGATTCGTGACCAGCTGGGCGAAGCATCTCACGCTGATGTGCATGGGGCACTCCTATCTTTTCCGGCGGCGTTGGTCAAAAGCCGACGGAGACGCAAAGGGGGCCCGAAGCATCCGCCCCGGGCCCCCTGTTCTGTCGTCGCGGGAAAACGCTCAGCCGACCTTGGCGGCCTGCATCTCGTCGGTGCTGAAATCCCACACCGTGTTGTGCGGGGGCAGCGGCTCGTTGCGGAAGAAGGCCGGCAGCTGGTCATGCTCCTTGGTGAACCCCGCGCCCTTGTTGAAGGCCAGCTCGTCCTTCAGGCAGTTCACACCCAGGCCCACGATGTCGTCCACGGAGTAGGGCTTGCCGATGAGCCCGGAAACCATGTCCGCGATCACCTGGAGGGCGTCCGGGGTATCCAGGACGGCGAAGGCCACGAACAGGCACAGGCCCAAGGAATCCACGGCGGCGGTGGCCACCTGGAGGTTCTTGGATATCTCCACTTGGCCCGCCTTGCCCAGGGTGTCCACGTCGCCGCCCACCTTGAGGATGTTCTGGCACACCGCGTATCCAGCGGTGTGATCCGCTCCCATGGTGGTGGTGGCGTAAGTCACGCCCACGCCCTTGACCGCGCGCGGGTCGTAGGCGGGCAGGGCTTGGTTCTTGACCACGGGTACGCGGTCCACGCCGAAGGCCTGGGCCGTGAAGACCGTGCCGTTGCCCAGAATGCGGCCCAGGGGATCGTTGGTGCCGACCTTCCTGAGCAGGTTGATCGCGCCCTTGCTGTCGCCCCAGGGAACCAATCCGGCTTCCATGGCCATGGCCATGGTGTTGGCCATCTCGATGGTGTCCAGGCCGATCTCGTCGCAAGTGCGGTCCATGGTGGCGATGTCATCCAGGTCGTCGATCAGGAGGTTGGCCCCGAAGCCCCAGATGGTTTCATACTCGAAGCCGGTGGTCAGATACTCGCCGTTCTTGTCGTTGTATATCTGCGAGCACTGGATCACGCAGCCCGTGTGGCAGCCGTGCTTGTAGGCTCCCTTGCGGGCCTTGATGGTTTCGGTCATGGTTTCGCCGCTGATCTTCTGCGCGCCGTCGAAGCGGCCGGTGCGGAAGTTCTTGGTCGGCAGGGCCCCGGCCTCGTTGATGATGTTCACCAGGATGGCCGTGCCGTAGGTGGGCAGCCCCTGGCTCGTGACCGGGTGGCCCATGAGGATGTCGGTCCAACGCTTGCGGGCGACCTTGAACTTCTCGGGATCGGCCATTTCCACGGCGTCCTTGGCCTCGGGGTCGAGGATCACGGCCTTGATCTTCTTGGAGCCCATGACCGCGCCCAGGCCGCCGCGACCCGCCGAACGGCTGGGACGGCCGTCGGGGTCGGAGAACTGGATGTTGGAGGCCATGAGACACTGCTCACCGGCCGGGCCGACGAGAGCCGTGACGACCTTCTCGCCGAAGCGGGCCTTGAGCACGTCGTGGGCCGCGTAATTGCACTTGCCCACGATGTCGGCGGCGTCCAGGAACTCCACCGAGTCCTTCTTCACCAGCACGGTGACGAAGGGGGCATCGGCCGCGGGCTTGTCCTCGAAGACCACGGCCAGCAGGCCCAGCTTGGGAAGCTTGTGGGCGAACTGGCCGCCCACGTTGGACTCCTTGATGCCGCCGGTGAGCGGCGACTTGGCCCCCACCGAGGTGCGGCCGGAGTTGGCCGCGTTCGTGCAGGCCAGGATTCCCCCCGCCATGACCAGCTTGTTGGCCGCGGACAGGGGGTGACAGTCGGCCGGAACCTCCCGACCCACCATGCGCGAGGTCAGGGCGCGGCCGCCGAGTCCGGCATAGTCGCCCAGATCCTCGAAGCGGTATTCCCGCGTCCGGGTGTTGATGCGCAGTATCTTCAACATTATGCTGCTCCTTGGTTGGGGGGTTGCCTTCCAGCGCCGGGTGACGTACCGGCTTTACGAAAACATAGGTTCGGAGCGCAAAAAGTCAAGAATATTTGATAGTTATGTCAATGCTGACATAAGAGGAAAAACCATGTTTCAGGTTCCGATCCCGCACATCTTCCTCCAGGTCCGCCCCGGATTATCCGCCGACTTCGCGCCCCTGCTGCGCGAGGGCGTGGGCGTGAACGCGGTTTCAGGCGCGAGCCTGCGTTCGGTCATGGAAAACGTCCTGGGCATGGCCCCGGACTATGTCACCGAACGGGTGCTCACGGTCTTTCTGGATGGATCGCCCGTGGACGACATCGAGGCCGTGACCGTGCATCCCGGGGCGGAGCTGGCCCTGGGCGCGGCCATGCCCGGGCTGGCGGGCATCGCGATGCGCCGAGGCAGCCCGGTGAAGGCCTTCCGCGAAGCCATCGCCGCCCGGCCGGACTGTGGCGGGAAGAGCAGCGGCGACGCCGCGATCCTGGTAAAACTCTTCAACATGGTGGCCGATGAGGCCGGGCCGGAAGTCCTGCGCCGGGGCGTGAGGCTCCGGGCCGAACGCCTGGAACGCTTCCTGGCCGAACGCGGGCCGGACTTCCGGGACGGACTCCTGGGAATCCGGGCCGACGGCCTGCCCGTGTCACGGGCGGCCCTGGCCTATGCCCTGTCCGCCGGACCGGAACACGACATTCGACTGACCGTGGAGGAGACCGCATGAATTCCCTGTTCGATCCGTTGTGCGCGCTGGCCCGCCGGGCGGGAAAGGCCATCATGGAGGTCCGCGCCCGAGGTTTCCACGTGGAGTACAAGGCCGACCACTCGCCGCTCACCGAAGCCGACAAGGCATCCCAGGCCGTGCTGGCCGAGGGTCTGGCGGCCCTGCTGCCGGAGGTGCCGGTGCTCTCCGAGGAGGGCCGGGACATTCCCTACGCCGAACGCCGCGTCTGGAGCCGGTTCCTGCTCGTGGACCCGCTGGACGGAACCAAGGAATTCGTCAAGGAGTTGGGGGAATTCTGCGTCTGCGTGGCGCTCATGCGCGACGGTTACCCGGAATTGGGCGTGGTTCACGCCCCGGTGCGGGACCGGACCTGGTGCGGCGGCGCTGGCCTGGGGGCCTTCCGCCGCGACGGCGACGGCCCGGCCGAGGCCGTGACCGTACGCGAACCCGATCCGTCTGGACTGGTGGCCGTGGCCAGCCGCTCGCACAACACACCCGACCTGGACGCCTACCTGGAGACGCTGCCTGTGCGCGAGCGCATCAATGCCGGGTCGGCCATCAAGTTCTGTCTAGTGGCCGAGGGCTCGGCCGACATCTACGCCCGCTTCGGGCCGACCATGGAGTGGGACACGGCCGCCGGGCAGGCCGTGGTCGAGGGTGCGGGCGGGACCATGACCCTCCATGACGGCCGCCGCTTCTTCTACAACAAGGAATCCCTGCTCAATCCAGGGTTTCTCGTGCTCGGGCGTCGTACTCCGCCCGCGTCCCGCTGAAGACGATCCGCCCCTCCTCCAGCACGAGCACGTGGGTCACGGCCCGGGGCATGTCCGCCGGGCCGTGGGTCACGAGCAGAAAGCGCTGCCCGGCCTCGGCCAGACGTTCCAGCAGGGAGCGGGCCTCGGCGCGGGAGGCCGCGTCCAGGCCGGAAAAGGGCTCGTCCAGAAGAAGCAGGTCCGGCGCGGCAACCAGGGCCCGGGCCAGAAAAACCTTGCGCTGCTGACCGTAGGACAGGCTCCGCAGCCGCCGCCCGGCCAGGGCCGTGAGCCCCAGACATTCCATGGCCTCCGAGGCCCGCGCCCGCTCGTCCTCGTCCGGCTCCTCCCAGAGCCCTATGCTGCCCCGGAACCCGGACCAGACCACTTCCTCGGCCGTGAGGTCGTAAGCGTAGGTGGCTTGGAGCGCCGGGGAGACCAGGGCCATGCGCGCCCGGGCCGCCAGCACGCCCTCCTCCTCCCCCAGGCCGAAGCGCTCCACCGTGCCCGGCGGGCCGTTCACCGCCGCGGGACTCTCCAGGGCCAGCACCAGGCGCAGAAGCGTGGACTTGCCCGCGCCGTTGGGCCCCAGCACGGCCCAGTTCTCGCCCCCGCGCACCTCCCAGGAGATGTCCGAGAGCACCGGCGCGCCGTCGAGCCGGACCTCGACGTCACACATACGCAGCAGAACCTTCTCCCGTGGCCTGGACGACGTGAACCGCCAGCGGCCCGGGTCCGCCGGGGCCGCGTCCGCGCCATACAGCGGCAGAACCTCCGGGGCCGATCCCGACGCCAGAACCTCGCCGTGGTCCAGGATCAGGGCGTGAGTCAGGCCGCCCGGCAGATCCTCGGCCCGGTGCGCGGCGCAGAGCAACATGGCCCGCCCGGCGGCCCGCTCGACGAACTCCAACGCCCGATTCCGCGCGCGGCGGTCCAGGCCGTCCAGAAACTCGTCCAGGATGAGAATATCCGGGGCCGGGGCCAGGGCCCTGGCCAGGAGCACCCGCCGGGCCTGCCCCTGGGACAGCCCCCGCAAGAGCCGGGGGGCCAGATGCTCGGCCCCCATGAGGGCCAGGGCCTCCAGGGCGGCGGCGCGCATGGCCGGGGTAGGTTCCTCGTAGAGCAGCGGGGTGTCGAAGAAACCCGTGAGCACTGTGTCCAGGGCCGTGATCCCGGACTCGTCCACGGCGTAGAAATCCTGCAACGCGGCGGAGACGATCCCCACCCGCTGACGCAGCCCGATGGGCGTATCCTGTTTCTCGCCGCCCAGGATGTAGGTTCGGGAGCCCGGATCGTCGGGAGCCAGCTCGCCGCGCACGAGGCGCAGGAACGTGGTCTTGCCCGCGCCGTTGGCGCCGAGCACGGCCCAGTGCTGGCCCGGGGCGGGCCGCCAATGCACGTCATGGAGCAGGACGCGGCCCTCGCGGGTCACCCCCGCGCCGTTCAGACGAACCAGGAGACGCCGGGATTGGATGGCGGTGCGCATGCCCAGCGGTATAGTTCCATCGGTCCCGCGCCGCAATCATTGCGGGAACATCCCGGCTCTGCTACAATTTCTTCCATCACCAACTTCGGGGAGGCGGGAAATGGCCGAACCACGAGGACCGGCACGAATCACCGGCGGAAAGCCGTGGCATGTCGGCTGGCGGACGGCGACCGCTCTCTGCGTCTGCCTGCCCGCCGTGGTTCTGGCCGCCGCGCCGGAGCTGCCCCGGGTTCTCGGCGGGGCGAATTCCCCTTTCGTTCCGCAGCCGGAAATCCCCGGCCTCTTCATCCTGACCCTGCTCCTGGGCTTTTTCGGCGGCGCGGTGTCCGCCGCCTCAGGCGCCTGCGGGGGCTTCCTGGCCGTGCCCGCGCTCATGGGCCTGGGCCTGCGCGGCGTCCTTGCCGCGGGCAGCGAACTGCTGGCCCTCAGCCTCTTCGGCCTGCTCGGAGGCCTGGACCACCTGCGATCCGGCAAGCTCCACGGCCGCCTGGCACTGTTCCTGAGCCTGGGATCGATCCTGGGCGCGGCGGGCGGGGCCTTTCTCACGGTTCGGCTCTACCTGGACGATCCCGACCGAAGCGACCTGTTCATGGCCCTGGCGCAGGTTCTCACCCTGGGAGTTCTGGCCGCGCTGGCCGTTAGCGACCTGTTGCGCCACCTGCGCGGCGGCGCGGTGAAGAAGGCCCCGCCACAGGACGAGGACCAGCCCCGGCGGCGCGGATCCAAGGACATCGGGGACGAACGCGGCAAGGCGGCGGAGAAGCCCCTGGAGGCGGAACCATCAGCCGGACCGACGGGCTTCCTGGCCCTGCTTCGGAAGCCGGCCGATCCCTCCCAGGGCGCGGTCTCGGCCCTCATTCCCCTGGGTCTGGGTATCTTCTCCGGCTTTCTCCTGGCCGCCGCAGGATCCTGCGGCGGGGCACCGGGCCTGCCCGTGCTGCTGGACATCCTGGGCTTCGCCCCGGCCCCGGCAGTGGGAGCGGAGATGCTCCAGACCGGCCTGTCCGCCGGGGTCGCCACGGCCTTTTACGCCTCCGGCGGCCTGCTGATCTACACCGCTGCCTCCGGTCTGCTTCTGGGGCTGCTCTCCGGGCTGCGGCTGTCCAAACCGGTGATCCGCTTCATCGACGCGGGCAATCTCAAGGGCTTCATCCTGGCCGTGGTTCTGGCCGTGCTCTGCAACCGGCTGCTGACCCTGCCCGCGATCCTGCGCCGCGCGGGCCTCGTGGCCTTGCCCGCCGGGTTGGACGGCCCGCTCCAGGCCGCCGCCGGATTCCTCGTCTTCATGGTGCCGCTGGCCTTCACCCTCTGGGTCCTGATCACCCTCTTCAGCAACCTCGGGGCCCTGCGGCGCGGCGCGGGGATCACCGGCCCCCGGGCCAGGCCCCTGCTCCTGTCGGCGCTGTTCACTGCTCTGGCCCTGGTTCTGCTCTCCGGCATGACCCTGGCCCCGGCGAACGACGGCGATGCACTCATGGACGCCGTGGACGGGCGACTCCTCTCCCGGCTCAAGGCCCAAGGCCCCCGCACCGGTGATCTGGAGGGTCGACTCAAGGCCCTGGACGGCCAGGCTCTGCGCCTGGACCTGGCCTTCACGAACCAGCGCCAGGCAGCGGCCGTCGCCGCGATCATCGCCGGATACGGATTCAACGTGGCCCCGTCCCGCAACCGTGTCCAGGTGCCCTACCTGGACACCAAGTACTTCGCCCTCCAGGCCCTGGCGGACGCCGAGGCCATCTATCGCCGCGAGGGACAGGCCGTGCTCACGGGGCTCGGACTGCCGGAACGGCCGGCCCTGCATGAACTCTGGCGGCTCTGCCGGACCCTGGAGGCGGAACTGGCCCGCAACCGCATGGACGAATCGGCCGTCCTCTATCGGCGGCTCCTGGCCGAGGTCCTGGAACCGGCCTACAATCTGGAGCATGTGCGGCCCCAGACCGGCCCGCTGGGTTGGACCCTGTTCCCGGCCGGATTCTGCGCCCTGGCGGCCCTGGGCCTGCTCTGGCGCGCCGGGGGCAACCTCCTGCTCACCGGCCTGGGCGTGGCCTTCCTGCGCGATCCGGTGGTTCCGGTCCCGCCTCCAGCCGAAGAACCCGGCGGACAGCCCACGCCCAAGCCCCACCCTCCGGCCAAGAGCGAGGCTCCAAAGACACCAGCGCCAACACTCGAGACGGAAGCCCAATCCGTGCCCCAGGCTGAAGCGCCGACTCCCAAGCCGAAGGCTGAAGCCCCGATGAAACCCGCCGCGCCCGAGGTTCAGCCCTCCACCAAGGCGGCCGCCCCGCCCGCGGCCGAGGCTGTTCCTCCGAAGCAGGCCAAATCCGTTGCGGCCCAAGCCGCCGCCGAACAAGCGGCCGCGCCCAAGGCCAAGCCCGTCGCCCAGACCAAGGCCGAACCGAAGCGGCCCGAAACCGCGACCGCCACCAAGGCGTCCAAGAAACCCGCCACGAAACCCGCGCCACCCACCGAGGCAACGGTCGCGCGTCCCGCCAAGAAACCCGGTTCCTGAGATGCCCGAATCCGTCTTTCTCCTGCGCGCGCCCCTGCCCCCCGGGTCGCCGGACGAAACCGCGCGCCGCCTGCTGGAGGCCCTCAGTTTTCGGCCCGCGCCGGGCTCCCGCGTCCTGCTCAAGCCGAATCTCGTGGCCCCGCGCAACGCCCGCCTCTCCTGCACGAGCCCGGCCGTGGTCCGGGCCGTGTGCGCCGCGCTCCTCGACCTGGGGCTCACAATCACCCTGGCCGACTCCCCGGCCTTCGGCTCCGCCGCCCAGGTCGCCCGCGCCGCCGGGCTGGATGAAGCCGTTCGGTCCCTGGGCCTGAAGGTGCGCTCCCTGCGCCGCCCCGCACCCCTGCGCCTGTCCTTCGGCGGGAGCATCGGCCTGTCCCGCGACGCCCTGGAACAGGACGCCATCCTCAATCTGCCCCGGCTCAAGGCCCACGCCCAGATGCGGGTCACGGCCTCGGTGAAGAACCTCTTCGGCTGCGTGACCGGCTGTCGCAAGGCCCTGGCCCACGCCCGCATCGGCGACACCGGCGACCTCTTCGCCCGGCTCATCGCCGAGGTCATGCTCGCCCTGCCGCCGGTGGCCACGATCCTGGACGCCGTGGTGCCCATGCACCGCACCGGCCCGATCAAGGGCGACCCCTTCCCCCTGGGCCTGCTGGCCGCCTCGGCCGATCCCGTGGCCCTGGACACCGCCGTCTACGGACTCCTGGGCCTCTCCCCCGAACGCGTGCCGCTCTGGGCCGAATGCCGCCGCCGGGGGCTGCCCGGCGCGGACCCGGCGCACATCGTCTTCCCCCTGGAGCAACCGGACGCCTTCGACGCCTCCGGCTTTCTCCTGCCCGATCCCCTGGAGCCCATCGAGTTCAAGCCCCTGCGGCTCATCCGGGGCCGCCTGAAGAGCCTCCTCGGGCGCTGATTCCTCCTTGCCTCGACGCCGCCCGAAGGCTATTTGCAAGGGATACATGAACGGCGTCGTACGCAGAAAACTCACCGTCAGCGGCCAAGTCCAGGGCGTGGGCTTCCGGCCCTTCGTCTTCCGCCTGGCCGCCGAACACGGGCTCACCGGCCTGACCCGCAACACGCCCGAGGGCGTGGTCGTGGAAATCCAGGGCCGCCTCGAGGCCGTGGAGTCCTTCGCCCTGGATCTGCGCGGGAAGCTGCCGCCGCTGGCGCGCATCGTCTCTCTCTCCAGCGAGGACATGGAGGCTCTGGCCGACGAGACGGCCTTCATCATCGCCGAAAGCGCGCCGGGCGAGGGCCACAACGTGCTCATCAGCCCGGACACCGCCACCTGCCCGGATTGCCTGCGCGAAATGTTCGACCCGGCCGACCGCCGCTACCTTTACCCCTTCACCAACTGCACCAACTGCGGCCCGCGCTGGACCATCACCCGCTCCATTCCCTATGACCGACCCTTCACCTCCATGGCCTGCTTTCCCATGTGCCCGGAGTGCGGACGCGAGTACCACGACCCGGCCGACCGCCGCTTCCATGCCCAGCCCAACGCCTGCCCGGTCTGCGGCCCCAAGGTCCGGCTCACCGACCGCGCGGGCGGCTTGCTGGCCGAGGGCCCCGAAGCCCTGACCATCCTGGCCCGCGAATTGGCGGCCGGGCGCATCGCGGCCATCAAGGGCCTGGGCGGCTTCCACCTCTCCTGCGACGCCTGCGACGCGGCCTCCACCGCCGAACTGCGCCGCCGCAAGCACCGCCCGGCCAAGCCACTGGCGATCATGGTCCCGGACCTGGACACAGCCCGCCGCCTGGTGCGCATCTCGCCGGAAGAAGAACCCTGGCTCACCGGCATCCAGCGGCCCATCCTGCTCCTGCCCCGCGCCGAAGGCGCGCCGCTCTCCCCGGACATCGCGCCGGACACGGATTTCGTGGGCCTCATGCTGCCCTACACGCCTCTGCACCACGTCCTGCTGCGCCACTATGCCGAGGCCATCGGCCCCGGCCGCGTCCCGGCCCTGGTCATGACCTCCGGCAACCTCTCCTCCGCGCCCATCTGCCTGGGCAACCGCGAGGCGTTGCGCCGTCTTGGAGACATTGCCGACGTCTTCCTCCTGCACGACCGGGACATCCTCGTGCGCACCGACGACTCGGTCATGCGCCTGCACCCGGACACGGCCAAGCCGCTCTTCATGCGCCGGGCGCGCGGCTTCACGCCCTCGCCGGTGTTCCTGGCCCAGGACGGCCCCACGGCCCTGGGAGTCGGCCCGGAACTCAAGGCCACCCTGACCCTGACCAAGGGCGCGGCGGCCTTCGTCAGCCAGCACATCGGAGACATGGAAAACCTGGAGACCCTGGGATTCCACCGCGAGGTTCTGGCCCACCTGGAGGACGTGTTGCGCGTCACCCCGGAAATCGTGGTCCACGACCCGCACCCGGACTACATGACCACCACCCTGGCTGCCGAAATCGCGGCCGAGCGCGGGCTGCCCCTGGCCGCCCTCCAGCACCACTACGCCCACATCCACGCCGTGCTGGCCGAGAACCGCCACGAGGAGGCCGCCCTGGGTCTGGCTCTGGACGGCACGGGCTACGGTGAGGACCGGACCATCTGGGGCGGGGAATGCCTCTACGTGGACCCCTCGGAGCTGGAGCACCAGCGCCTGGCCCACTTCTCGACCTTCCGCCTGCCCGGCGGCGAGGCCGCCGTGCGCGAGCCCTGGCGCATCGCCCAGGCCCTGCTCTGGGAACTGGGCCTGCGCGAGCCCGAACCCTGGTGGCCCTGGCGCGCGGCCTTCGGCCCGGCCAGCGATTTCCTGCCCCAGCTCCTGGAACGCGGGGTGAACTGCCCGATCACCACCAGCTGCGGCCGCCTCTTCGATGGCGTCTCGGCCATGCTCGGCCTCTGCCCGGCCATCAGCTACGAGGGCCAGGCCGCCATCCTCCTGGAGAAGATCCAGGACCTCTCCGAGACCGAGGCCTACCCCTGCCCCATGCTGGCCGACGACGACCCGGCCGTGCTGGACACCCTGACCCTCTTCCGCCACGTCCTGGACGACCTCCGCGCGGGCGTGCCGGTCCCGAGCATCGCCCGGCGTTTCCACCTGGGCCTCGCGCAGGGGTTGGCCGACTTGGCCGCCGGGTTCGCCGGGGTTCTCGGCGTACCCTTCGTGGGCCTCTCCGGCGGGGTCATGCAGAACCTGACCCTGGCCGTGGAACTGCCCCGGGCCCTCTGGGAGCGCGGCCTGGAGCCCCTGGTCCACACCCAGGTTCCGCCCAACGACGCCTGCATTTCCCTGGGCCAGGCCGTGTACGGCCGCCGTCTGCTGCAACTGGGGAAAATATAGCGGGGCCGCCGCCCCGCACCCCGCCCGGGGGCCCGCGGCCCCCCCGGACCCCGCATCGGCGTTCCATGCCCGTATCCGGGCATGGAACGCGAGGAAAAAGAAAACATGAAAACGCTTCTGCTGAAAAAGAATGAGGACCGCCGGGTTCGCGAGGGCCACTGCTGGATATTCAGCAACGAGGTGGACACGACCAAGACGCCGCTGAAGGCCTTCGAGCCGGGCGAGTGCGCCCGGGTGGAAGCCGCCGGGGGCCGCCCCCTTGGACTGGCCACGATCAACCCCGGGGCCCTCATCTGCGGGCGTCTCGTCAGCCGGGAGGCCCGCGACCGCCTGGACCCGGATTTCTTCCGGGAACGCGTGCGGACCGCCCTGGAGCTGCGTGAGCGCTGCTTCGACAAGCCCTTCTACCGGCTCGTGTTCAGCGAGTCCGACTTCCTGCCAGGGCTCATCGTGGACCGCTTCGGCGGCCTGCTCTCGGTCCAGTTTCTCACGGCGGGCATGGAACGCGTCCGCGAGGCCGTTCTGGAAGCCCTGCGCGACGTGGTCCGGCCCTCGGGCATCCTGCTCAAGAACGACTCGCGCTCCCGGGAGCTGGAGGGCCTGCCCAAGGAGGTGGTCACGGCCTGGGGCGACGTGCCGGAAACCCTGGGAATCGAGGAAAACGGCACTCGTTTCGCCGTGTCCCCGGCCTCGGGGCAGAAGACCGGCTGGTACTACGACATGCGCGCCAACCGGGCCTCTCTGCTCCCCTTCGCGGCCGGGAAACGGGTTCTAGACGCCTTCTGCTACGCCGGAGCCCTGGGTGTCGCCGCGGCCCGGGCCGGAGCCGAGGCCGTGACCTGCCTGGACGCCTCGGGACCGGCCCTGGAGGCCGTGGCCCGCAACGCCGCGCTCAACGACGTGGCCGAGCGGGTGGAATGCGTGAAGGCCGATGCCTTCGAGGCCCTGTCGGAAATGCTGGACCAGGGGCGGCGCTTCGATCTCGTCAGCCTGGACCCCCCCGCCTTCATCCAGCGCCGCAAGGACGTGGAGACCGGCACGGCGGCCTACCGTAAGGCCAACCGCCTGGCTCTGGGCCTGGTGGAGCACGGCGGATTGCTCCTGACCTGCTCTTGCTCCCAGCACCTCTCCCGCGACGATCTGCGCCGGATGCTCCAGCGCGCGGCCCAGGAGGCCCGGGTGCGGGTGCGGATCATCCGCCAGGGCCACCAGGACATGGACCATCCGGTGCATCCGGCCATGCCCGAAACCGACTACCTGAAGGGCTTCCTGGTCCAGGTGCTGCGCGACTGAGCGCGGCGCGCATGAAAAAAGCCCCCGGAGCGGATGCGCCGAGGGCTTTCGTGTGTCCGTCGGACGGAATCAGCGGGCGGCCAGAATTTCGCCCAGGGCGGCCAGGTATCCGGTCAGCATCTCCGGGGTGATGTCGCCCATGTGGCCGATGCGGAACACGGGCCGCAGCCCCTTGGCCTCCAGGTCGGCGTTCAGCTTGCCGTAACCGGGGTCGAAGAGGTAGCCCCGGGCGCGCACGGCTTCCTTGATCTTCTTCAAGTCCGCGACGCTCATGCCCTGGGGCGGCCGCAGGGTCGTCAGGGTCGGCGAGCGGAAACCCTCCTGGGCGAAGAGTTCGAAGCCGGACTGGCGGGCGGCCCAGGCCTGGACCATGTCGCGCATGACCGCGTGCCGCCGGTAGCGGTTTTCCACGCCCTCGACGTTCACGATGTAGTCCAGCTGCACGGCCATCTGGTTCGCCAGGCCGCAGTTGGGCGTGGTCAGCGTCTGGCTTTTGCGGGCCGTGTTCAGCTGGTTGAGGATGTCCGAGGAATGGCCCCGGTTCCGGACCCGCGCGGCCTTGTCCAGGGCCTCGGCCGAGACGAAGGCGATGCCGAATCCGGCGTGCAGGCCCAGGGCCTTCTGGGGCGAGGTCACGTACATGGCCGGGTTGGATTCCGGGATGCGCGCGTCGGCCCCGCCGAACAGGCTCACCCCATCCACCACGGGCAAGGCTCCGTGCTTGCGGGCCAGGGCGCAGGCCGTCTCCACGTCGTTGCACACGCCGGTGGAGGTTTCGTTCTGGGTCAGGGTGACCACGGCCGGACGGTGCTCCACGAGGGCCTGCTCCATGCGCTCCAGGTCGATGGCCCGACCCGGCTCGAACTTGAGCTGCACGGCCTTCTTGCCGTTGAGCACGGCCATCTTGTGGAACAGATCCCCGAAGGCTCCCACCGAGACGTTCAGCACGGTCTCGCCGTCGGCCACCAGGGACCGGATCGCAGCCTCCAAGGCCGTGGAACCCGAGCCGTTGAAGAGCATCACGTCCCAGCCCTCGCCCACCCGGGCGAGGGTCCGCAGGTGCTCGAAGATGGGGACGAAACGCTTGTTGCCCTCGCTGTCGCGGTGGCCGAATTCCGGCAACATCCCGGCCCGGCGCACCTCGGGCCGCAGCCAGGTGGGGCCGGTGATGAACAGGGTCAGGTCGGCGAAATCCTCGTGCGGCATGAACGTGAAACCTCCTGAAAAAAGTAGGGGCCGGTCGGCCCGGCCCAACTTCATACTCCCGGCGCGGCCCGGCTGTCCAGAACCCGGCGGGCTATCCCTGGCGCAGCTGCCCGATGAGTCCCCGCAGGCGCGAAGCCAGATCGGCCAACTCGCCCACGGCCCGGGACGATTCGCCCATGCCCTCGGCGGTCTCCGCCGAAATGCGGCTGACCTCCTCCACCGCCCGGTTGATCTCCTCGCCCGCGGCCGACTGCTCCTCGCTGGCCGCCGCGATGGAGCGCACCATGTCCGTGGTCAGCTCGACCTTGCCCACGATCAGGCCCAGGGCCGCTCCGGCCTCCCCGGCCAGGGACGTGCTCCGGGTCACGGCGTCCATGGCCCCGTCCATGTCGCTGATATTGCGTCGGGTGGCGGTCTGGATGCGTTCCACGGCCTCGCCGACCTCCTTGGTGGCGGTCATGGTCTTCTCGGCCAACTTGCGCACCTCGTCGGCCACCACGGCGAAACCGCGGCCGGCGTCACCCGCCCGGGCCGCCTCGATGGCCGCGTTGAGCGCCAGCAGGTTGGTCTGGTCCGCGATGTCGGTGATGGTCGTCATGATCCGGCCGATGCCCTCGGCGTGGGCACCCAGTTCGGCCAGGCCCTGCTTCATGGTCTCCGAGCGATTCTGGACCTCGGCGATGGACTCCTTGACCCGTTCCACGGTGGCTGCCCCGGCCTGGGCCTGAACCCGCGCGCCGTCGGCCTCCTCCGCGACCTTGGAGGCGTTGCCCGCGACCTCGAGGACCGTGGCGCTCATCTCCTCCATGGCCGTGGCCGTCTCGGCGCTGCGTTCCCGCTGCACCTCCGCTCCCCGCGAAACCTGGGTCACGCGCGTGGAGAGGTGTTCGCTGGCCTGAGACAGGCTGTCCACGATGTCCTCCAGGCGACCGGCGGCCTCGCGCAGGCCATCGGACTTGGCCGAGAGGGCTTCCTCGCGGGCGCGCTCGGCCTCGCTCCGGGCCTGCTCGGCCTGCCGCGTCTTCTCCTCGGCCTCGGCCTGCCGGGCCTGAACCTCGGCGAACGTGGCCTTCAGCTTGGCGGCCATGTCCAGAATGGCCGCATGTACGCCCGTGGCCGCGCCCGAGCGGGAGCCCCCCACCTCCAGGTCTCCGGAGGCGATGCGCCCGGCCAGGACCGCCACGTCGTCCGGCTCCGCGCCGAGCTGGCGCTTCAGGGAACGGGCGATGAGCAGGGCGACGCCCAGGGCCAGGACCAGGGACACCCCCAGCAGGATCAGTTGGACGTACAGCGAACGCTCCAGGTCGTCGGCCACCCTGCCCACCTGGCCGTCCACATCCTGGAAGCGCGACTCGCCCAAGGGCTTCAGCCGTTCGATGAGCTTGCTGACCCGGGCTTCGAAGTCCTCCATCATGGAGTTGCCCGCCTCCACTCCCAGGTTGACGTAGGCGTCGGCCATGCGGCGGCCCATGATATACATGGTTTCGAAAGATTTGCTCATGAGGTCGAGGTCTTCCAGGCGGGCCTTGTCCTGGTCGCGCTCGAAGGCTCCCTTGAACTTGGCCAGGTTGTCCCGGAAGATCTTGGCCTGGGCCTCGGCCTCTGCGTAGGCCTTGGAGGAATGGGTGGCCGAGACGTTGGTGAACGCCTGCTGCACGTAGGCCGTGGCCAGCCGCATCTCGGCGGCTCCCCGGGCGAAGGGCAGGCTTTCGCTGTGGATGGTGCCCGCCACGTCGCGGACTTTCTGGATGTTCTGGGACAGGACGAACGTGCTCACGCACAGCAGCGCGAGAATGGAACCGAATCCGAGGGTGAGCTTCCCCGATACCGTAAGCCGCATATCATCCTCCGATACTTGGTGTTTCGCGTCGGGGTCGGATTAGACATGCGGCCGGCTTGAGTTGTCAACAAGAACAATGATCGCTTTTACGTATGCCGGTGAAAATGTCCCGCCACAAGCGTTTCCCAAGGGCATCCACCAAATGCATCCGCAAGGAAAGGTTTTGCCGGACATTGCAACAGAGGTGCGCCCACATGCGCGCAACAGTCCATGGAATACAACCACGGAGCCGGTCCCTCGGCCCCCCGGAGCGCGCACTTGCCAAGCCGCGCGGCGGTCCCTATATTCTCCTCCTTCCAACGACCAACCCGGTGAATCTTTCGCCGTCAGGACAGGACATGCCTCAATTAGGACCCCATATTTCCGTTTCCGACGAACAGCTCGTAAGCCGCGTCTTCGGCCTTGTCGATCTGGAAGGATACGCCCAGTGGCCCGCCGACGTGCGCGACTTGGCCGCCGGTCTTGCCGCCGAACTCTTCCTGGTGCGCTACAACCCTTTCGTGGACCCCGATCTGGTGCGCGAGAGCGTCAAGCGCCGCCTGAACATCGCCCGACCGACCCTCTCCGGCGAGTACCCGACCATCCTGAACATCGCCGTGCGCCATTTCTGGGAACAGTTCGACGCCGACGCGGCCTTCAAGAAGACCCTGCACGAGCGGCTCAAGGCCCTGCTGCCCGCCGAATGCATCGGCGCCGCACCGAACACCCTGGTGGAATGCGCCACGGACGCCACGGACCTGCGCCTGGAGCTGCCCCAGTTCGTGCTCTTCCCCGAGACCCCGGAACAGATCCAGGCCGTGGTGCGCCTGGCCAACGAAATGGGTTTCGCCATCATCCCCCGGGGCGGCGGCACGGGCCTCACCGGCGGGGCCATCCCCATGCACATCCGGGCCGTGGTCCTCTCCCTGGCCCGCTTCAAGCGGATCACCGACATCGACCCGGACACCATGGTGCTCTGCGCCCAGGCCGGCGTGATCACCCTGGACGCCATCAAGGCCGCCGCCGAGCAGAACCTGCTCTTCACCGTGGACCCGGCCTCCAAGGCCGCCTCCAGCCTGGGCGGGAACATTTCCGAGAACTCCGGCGGGCCGTTCGCCTTCGAGTACGGCACGACCATCGACAACATCCTCTCCTACCGCATGGTCCTGCCCACGGGCGACCTGGTGGAGATCCGCCGCAAGGACCATCCGCGCCACAAAATCTTCGAGAACGAGACCGCGACCTTCGAGGTCTTCGATGATAAAGGCGCGCTGCTCGAAACCATCGCGCTGAACGGCGCGGACATCCGCGGCAAGGGTCTGGGCAAGGACGTCTCCAACAAGTTCCTCGGCGGCCTGCCCGGGGTGCAGAAGGAAGGCGTGGACGGCGTCATCGTGGATTGCTGCTTCGTGCTCCATCCCAAGCCCGCCCATTCCCGCGTGCTCTGCCTCGAGTTCTACGGCCGCTCCATGCGCAACGCCATGTTCGTGATCAAGGATATCGTGGGCCTGCGGGACACCATCCGCGAACAGGGCGACCTGGTGAAGATTTCGGCTCTGGAGGAATGGGGCCCCAAGTACGTCCAGGCCATCGAGTACAAGAAGAAATCCACCGAGTTGGAGGGCGATCCCATCTCCGTGCTCCTGGTCCAGCTCGACTCGGACGACGAGGACGCCCTGGAGCAGGCCGTGCGGGCCTTGCTGGCCATTGCCCAACCGTACGAGGGCGTGGACATCTTCGCCGCCCGCGACGAGAAGGAGGCCGAGCACTTCTGGGAGGACCGCCACAAGCTCTCGGCCATCGCCAAACGGACCTCAGGGTTCAAGATCAACGAGGACGTCGTCATCCCCCTGGGGGTCATCCCCCAGTTCTCGGACTTCCTGGAGAACCTGAATCTCATCTACCTGGCCAAGCGCTACCGCAAGGCCCTGCTCCAGGTGCGCGAGCTGCCCGGCATGGCCTTCGACGACCCGGCCGTGGACGCCGCCCTGGAACGGGCCCTGTCCATCCTCAAGAAGAAGACCACCACGGCGGACATCTCCGAGGAGGAGTTCCAGGCCGAGATCCGCTACTTCTTCCAGGAACTGCGCGACGAGCACCCCAAGCTCGACCGCGAGATCGAGGCCCTCTACGAGGAGATCAAGGCCCGGCGCATCGCCATCGCCAGCCACATGCACGCGGGCGACGGCAACTGCCACGTGAACATTCCGGTGAACTCCAACGACGCCGAGATGCTGGCCCAGGCCCATGAGGCCGCCAGGGACGTGTTCGAGAAGGTTCTGGAACTCAACGGCGAGGTCTCCGGCGAACACGGCATCGGCATCACCAAGATCGCCTATCTTTCCGAAGAGAAGATCAAGGCCCTGCGCGCCTACAAGGCCAAGGTGGACCCCCGGAACGTGCTCAACCCGGCCAAGCTCACCGAACGCAAGCTGCCGGGCGAGCCCTACACCTTCTCCTTCAACCGCCTCATCCAGGATCTGGACAAGACCGCGCTCAAGGACAAGGAGCAGCTCATCGCGCTCTTGCGCAACATCCAGACCTGCACCCGTTGCGGCAAGTGCAAGCAGGTCTGCCCCATGTTCCAGCCCCAGCGCGGCCTGCTCTTCCACCCCCGGAACAAGAACATCAGCCTGGGCGCGCTGATGGAGGCCATCTACTACTCCCAGATCCAGCGCGGCGAACCCGATCCGGGCCTGCTGGCCGAACTGCGCCGGATCATGGAGCACTGCACGGCCTGCGGCAAATGCACGGCCGTCTGCCCGATCAAGATCGATTCCGCCGGGGCCGCGCTTCAGATCCGCTCCTTCCTGGAATACAAGGGCCAGGGCGGCCACCCGATCAAGACCAAGGTGCTGACCATGCTGGCCCGCGACCCCTCCGGCCGCCTGCCCAAGGTCGCCAAGGCCCTCTCCCTGGGCCAGACGGCGGCCAACCGGGTTCTGGGTCTCGTGCCCGGGGCCATGCTGCGCGGCATGAAGAGCCCGCTGTTCCAGAGCCAGGGGCCGCACGTGGACTTCACGAGCCTCGCGGACGAACTCAAGCTCGACCAGGGCTTCATCCTCAAGCGGCCGAACGCCGCGCCCGAGGACACGGTGCTCTACTTCCCCGGCTGCGGCGCGGGGCTCTTCTCGCACTCCATCGGCCTGGCCACCCTCTTCCTGCTCCTGCGCTCCGGGGCCAACGTGGTCCTGCCGCCCCGGCACCTCTGCTGCGGCTACCCTCTGCTGGCGGCGGGCTGCCAGGAGGCCTACCAGGCCAACCGCCACCGGACCCTCACCGAGCTTCTGGACGTGCTCGTGGCCACCGGCAAGGCGGGCCTCATGGCCACGACCCTGATCACGGCCTGCGGCACCTGCCGCGAGTCCCTGGAAACCTACGAGTTCGCCCGCGAACTGGCCGCCCCGCCGCGCCACCTGGACGCCATGCAGTATCTCCTGGAACGGCTGCCCGGCCCCTTCCCGGCGGGCGAGGAACTGCTCTACCACGCCGCCTGCCACGCGGAGTGGACCGGCGTGTCCAAGGTCAAGGCCGCCGAATCCTACCGCCAGGCCCTGGCCGGGATGCTCGGCACCCGGGTGTCCCTCTCGCCCGGCTGCTGCGGCGAGTCCGGCATGGGCGCGCTGACCAGCCCGGAGATCTACAACCGGCTGCGCGCGCGCAAGAAGGAGCAGTTGGACAAGGATCTGGAGGGCGCGGACAGGAAACGCCCCATCCTGGTGGGCTGCCCCTCGTGCAAGATCGGCATCCGCCGCTCGCTCATCCAGATGAAGCGCCACAACCCGGTGCTGCACGCCACGGAATACGTGGCCCAGGCCGTGGGCGGGCCCAAGTGGCGGCGCGCGCTCAAGAAGATGCTGGACGGCGCGGAGCGCCGGGGCAAGACCCTCATCGTGGAGTAGCCGTGCGCGTGCTGGCCGTGGACTTCGGGCTCAAGCGCGTGGGCCTCGCGGTGTGCGACCCCCAGGGCATCCTGGCCTCGCCGCTGCCCGCCCTCCATCGCGACGGCCGCGACCAATTCTTCGCCGACCTGTTGGCCGTGATCGCGGCCCAGGGCGTCCAGGCCGTGGTCGTCGGCCTGCCCCTGGCCCTGGACGGCTCCGAAACCCTGACCACGCGCCAGGCCCGCAACTTCGCGGAAAGCCTGCGTCGCCGCCTGACCATCCCCGTGCATTTCGAGGACGAACGCCTGACCTCGGCGGCCGCCGAGGAGGAGCTGAAGGAGGCCGGCCTGTGCGCCCGGAAACGGAAAGAACACCTGGACAGCCAGGCGGCGGTCCAGATCCTGCGGTCATGGCTGGACCGGGCAAGCTGACCACCTCGCCCCGGGTTCTCGTCCCGCTCTGCACGGCCCTGGCCGGGGTCTTCATCCTGGCCTGGGCGCTCTGGTTCGCGCGCTCCTTCATGGAACCCGCCGCGCCGCTGCTTCCCTCCGGCCAGGAAGTGGTCTTCCGGGTCAATCCCGGCTCCACCCTGCGGGCCGTGTCCCGCGACCTCGCGGAGCAGGGCCTGTTGCGCAGCGCCCGGAGCTTCGAGTCCCTGGCCCGCGACGCGGACAAGGCCCAGTCCGTCCGCGCCGGGGAATACCTGCTCGTCTCGGGCTGGAGCCCGGAACGCATCCTCAAGGAACTCACCGAGTCCCCGGGCATCCTCCTGCGCGTGCAGGTGCGCGAGGGCCTGTCCTGGCGGGAGACGGCCCGGGCCGTGGACGATTCCGGCGCGGCCGCGGGCGAGGAATTCCGCAAGGCGGCCTTCGACCCCGGCCTGCTGGCGAGGAACGAGATCCCCTCGGATTCGCCCGAGGGCTACCTTTTCCCCGAGACCTACCTCGTGTCCAAGGTCTCCGGCGACAACGGCCGCGTGCTGGCCGAGGCCATGTTCAAGGAGTTCCGCAAGAACGCCCGCAAGGTCTGGCCGAACGGCCTGCCCGCGCCGGAGGAACTGCGGCGACTGGTGATCCTGGCCTCCCTGGTGGAAAAGGAATCCGGCGACCTGAGCGAACGGGCCCGCGTGGCCGGGGTCTTCATGAACCGCCTGCGCCTGGGGATGCGCCTGCAATCCGACCCCACGGTGATCTACGGCCTGGGCCAGGACTACGACGGCGACCTGACCCGCGCGCACCTGGAGGACGGGGCCAACCCCTACAACACCTACCGCATCTCCGGCCTGCCGCCGGGCCCCATCTGCTCGCCGGGCCTGATCTCGCTCCAGGCGGCGGCCGACCCGGAACAACACGGCTTCCTCTACTTCGTGGGCAAGGGCGACGGCACGCACTTCTTCAGCAAAAGCCTGGAGGAACACAACGCGGCCGTGGCCAAGTACCAACTGCGCCGCAACCGGGCCACCTACCGGAGCACCCCGGCCCAGAACTGAGAAACAGAAAGGACGGCGTTTCGCGCGGCGTCCACGGCCTCATCCCCTCAGGCCTCAGGCCCTTCCACCCCCCGACCGCTCGTTCAAGAACGCGGCGGCCGCCTTCCCACACGACCAAACGACGCCGACGCCGCCACCCTCGACGCGCGCACGCGCTGGCGAATTGAGGAGGAGACGGGATAGAAAGGCGGGAGATGGGAAGGGATAGTCCACCGAAAAAAACAAAATAGACAAGGCAACTCACTTTCTTTAAAAATGGAAACCATATCAAATGTGCTTAATAGGCTTTACTATTTAATTTTACTGTTCAACGCGACAAAAAATAGAGGAATAACAGACTATTATGGACTTATTAGCAATGCTATCTGAGCTAAACTTTTTGGAAACAAAAAAAATTTACAATAGGCCATCGATTGTTGATTTTTTTCATAATAGAAGCAGATGTGGAATTTACTTACTTCATTTTTCAGACGGCACATACTACATAGGACAGGCGATTGACATCCCAAGAAGATACACACAACACAGAAAAAAGCATAATGACATTACTCATATTTCATTTAAGAATGTTAAAAATGATGATTTAAACTCCTATGAGGCAGAAGCTATAAGAAAATTTGAATCAAAATTTCAACTAAGAAATATAAGCCTCGCAAGTGCTCCAGCAATGGACGCAGATTTAGATGAGCTTCTTCATCCGGACAGGCAATCAGAATGGCTGGAAGAAAAAATCCCTTCAGTAATATTTAAAAAACGCATCGTTGACAAAACGTTACGATCAAAGTATTCACTTCGCTTCTGTGATCTTAAAAGAAATTCTTTCTTCATTGAACAGATACTTCCAGTTTTAAAAAAATACGTCAGCATTTGCATACCTGAGCCTTATCTGACGGAAATCTCATTTTGGGGCTCATCCTGCTTGCCTGCCCATGAAAGCACAACAACAATCGAAATATATTCGAGAATAAATATGTATTGGCAAGAGGTTTTTACCGTTGGGAAAATGCTTGAACAAAAATTGCCTCTTTTCTCCTGGCATTTATCAAAAAAGATAATTGCCTCACATCTTGGAGAAAATTTTAAATCCACATTCAAAACCTATAAAACCATCGAATTCGACGACCACTACTACGAATCAGGCGGATTCGATCAGTTCGCCGTATATATATACGACACAGATGAGGCGATGCTGTTGCTTGATAACAACTCGATCATTGAAGCAATAAAGAATTTCAACCTGAGGTGCATGCGCAAGGGGGCACACATCCACGCCCCCTACCACTGCATGGATTTGGCAGATTTAATTTTACCGTAGCCATAAAACTGCCCACTCGGCACCCAAAATTCATCAATCCACACTACCCAACCATCAAACAATCCCTGCCCTTTTCCCATCCCCGGCTTTTCAGGAACGCCGCGATGTCGTCCCTTGCCCCCCTGCTGCCCACGTAGGACAGGCAGAAGCATTCTCCGGCGGGCGGGAGTTGGTCGCGGTGGAGCACCGGCCTGCCGTTGACCGCCCGGCCGATCTTGCGCGGATCGATGTCCGCGTAGGCGACGATGTTCACCCCGTGCTCCAGGAGCAGGTCCGCGCGCTTGCGGGTGGTGCGGCCCGCGCCGAGCACGAGCACGTCCGGGTGGTGCGGGTTGTTGCGGGCCAGCCAGCGGGCCAGGAAGCCGGTCTTGAGCCGGTAGAAGGCGTCCACGGCGTAGCTCGGGTGGTTGCGCGAAAGCCGCTCCGGCGGGTCGTTCCAGACCAGCAGCTCGACCTCGGCCTTGGCCATGCGCACCCCGGCCTCCAGGAAGCGCAGGATCAGCTCGTAGTCCTCGGGGAACGGGCCCGCGCGATAAGGGCCCAGACGATCGGCCAATTCGCGGCGGAAGACGATGGAGGGATGGGCGAAAGGCGACTCCACGAAGCGGTTCACGTAGATGTCGCCGGGCGCGGTCAGGCCGTTGATCCAGTCCACATAGTGGGCGTAGCCGCCCCGGGCCGCGCGGTCCCCGCCGAAGCGCACCCGGCAGCCCACGAGCCCCAGCTCCGGCCGCTCGTCCAGCAGCCGGGCCTGGACCTCCAGACGCTCGGGCATACAGAGGTCGTCGGCGTCCATGCGCGCCGCCAGGGGGGCCCGGGCCGCCGCCAGGGCGGCGTTCAACGCGGGCACGATGCCGCCGTGGGGCAGCGTCAGCGGCCGCACCCGGCCGTCGCGGCGGGCATAGTCCCGCAGCACGTCGGCCGTGTCGTCCGTGGAGCCGTCGTCCACGGCCAGGATTTCGATTTCGCCCAGGGTCTGGGCCAGGAGGCTGTCCAGGGCCGCCGGGAGCGTGGCCGCGCAGTTGAAGCACGGCAGGGCCACGGAGACCTTCGGGCCGGACACCTCAGCCGCCCCGCCGCTCCGCCACGGCCGCGCGCACCCGGCAGACGCCGCAGAGTTCCTGGGACGTGGGCGAGCCGCAGGAGGCGCAGGGCCGCAGCTCGAAGCCCTTCTCCCGGTCCCGGTCCGCGAAGGCGGGCCGCCCGCGCTCCAGGAATCCCTCGTAGAACGAGACCTTGCTGCCCGGACTCTTCCACTCCAGTTCGCCCCAGAGCTTCTTGTGGCTCGTGAAGCTGGCGCCCGGACTGTAGGGGCAGGCGTCCTTGTGGTGCTCGATGCCACGCAGAAAGGCGTAGGCCGCCGTCTCGAACTCCGAGAGCCGGTAGAGCGGCTTGACCTTGCGCGCGAAGCCGCCCTCGTCCGGCAGACAGGGGCCCTGGTCCGAGAGGTAGGCCTCGTCCCAGCGCAGGGTGTTGGCGAACAGCCGGGCCACCTCGTCGTCCAGGTTGTGGCCGGTGGCCAGGGCCGTGTAGCCGCCCTCCAGGGCCATGCGGTTGAAATAGTGGCGCTTGATCTTGCCGCAGATGGAGCACACGGGCCGGTACACGGCCTCCTTGACCTCCGGGATGGCCAGGCCCTCGGCCGCCAGCTCCACCACCTTCAGGTCCAGGCCGTGCATGGCGCAGAAGTCCTCCACCCGCCTGCGGGCGCGTTCCGAGGACACCGGGATGCCCAGGTCCACGTGCAGGCCCGTGGCCGAGTAACCCAGGTTGGCCAGTTCC